>Ga0247827_10001136_pt1 | contig 11510 bp, 5 predicted proteins | sample 12C_Control_Day2_FD_194414 | JGI IMG/M metagenome (GOLD analysis project Ga0247827, IMG submission 194414) | Soil microbial communities from agricultural site in Penn Yan, New York, United States - 12C_Control_Day2 | ecosystem: Environmental > Terrestrial > Soil > Agricultural land | place: USA... | reverse complement strand
CAACGCTGAATGCCCTTCAGGCCGAGGCCAAGGGACCTCAGCTGCTGATCGCAACAGAGAATGCGGTCACGCAGCGGCTGCTCACACCCTTCCGGGTCCGCCAGCTGACCAGGCGCATCGAGGAAGGTGCGCGAATGGACCGCAATCAGCTGATCGCTCAGCTGAACTCGCTTGGCTATGAGCGAGTGGAATCCGTCGCAGAGCACGGCGAATATGCCGTTCGCGGCTCGCTGATCGACCTCTTCCCCGCCGGCGAGACGCACGCGCTGCGGCTCGACTTCTTCGGCGACGAGATCGAGACGCTTCGCCGGTTCGATCCGTCGGACCAGCGTTCTACCGACAGGGCCAAGTCCTTCATTCTGATGCCGGCTTCGGAAGCCCTGCTGGACGAAGAGAGCATCAAGCGCTTCCGCGCCCGTTATCGCGAGACGTTCGGAGGGACGGCGACGGGCGATCCGCTCTACGAGGCAATCTCCGACGGCCGCCGCATGAGCGGAATGGAGCACTGGCTCCCCTTGTTCGAAGAGCGTTTGACGACCCTTTTGGATCATCTGGGCGAAGATGACCTGATCCTGCGCGATGCAGGCGTCGACCAGGCGCTCGCCGCTCGGCGTGAGTCCATCGACGATTATTACGCCAATCGCCTTAGGACGATGAGCGGCGAAGCGGGCAGCTACCGTCCGCTCCAGCCCGCGACGCTTTATTTGACCGAAGAGGAATGGACGGAGGCGGTGGCTTCACGACCGATCCACCTCACCTCCCAGTTCCCCGAGCCTGAGAGCGAGCGGATCGTCAGCTTCGGAGTCGAGCCGGCGCGCGACTTCGCCCCGGAGCGGGCGCAGCAGGCAAACGTCTATGAAGCGGTCGCCGCGCATGTGGGTAAGCTACGGAAGAGCGGCCACAAAGTGGTGCTCGCCAGCTACACGGGAGGTGCGCGCGAGCGTCTTTCGGGCCTGCTCCACGACCACGGGCTCAAGTCACAGAAACTGGCCGACAATTGGCAGGAAGCGCTCGGCAGCAAGACCCAACCCGCGCTCATGGTCCTGCCGTTGGACCACGGCTTCACAGCGCCGGACGTGGCCGTTCTCACCGAGCAGGACATGCTCGGCGACCGGCTCGTCCGCCGGCGCAAGAAGCGCAAGGGCGCGGCGGCATTCCTCTCCGAGCTTTCGGCGCTGACTCCGGGCGACCTCGTCGTCCACAACGACCATGGCATCGGCCGCTACGAAGGCCTGACCTCGATCATGGTCGGCAAAGCGCCGCATGACTGCGTCGCGCTCGAATATAGCGGCGGCAACAAGCTTTACGTTCCGGTCGAGAATATCGACCTGCTGACGCGCTACGGCAGCGAATCCGAGGGCGTGGCACTCGATCGGCTCGGCGGTGAAGCATGGCAGCGGCGCAAATCGCGGATGAAGGAGCGGATCCGCGAGATTGCGGGCGAGCTCATCAAGACGGCGGCCATGCGTGCAACCCGTCCCGGCGCCGTCATCGAAACGGACAGCGCCTATCCCCAGTTCGTCGATCGCTTCCCTTATGAGGAGACGGACGACCAGGACCGCGCGATCGAGGAGGTCCTTGCCGATCTGGAGTCAGGCAAGCCGATGGACCGCCTGGTCTGCGGCGACGTCGGCTTCGGAAAAACGGAGGTCGCTCTCCGGGCCGCCTTCGTCGCGGCCATGTCCGGCATGCAGGTCGCCGTCGTCGCCCCGACAACCTTGCTCGCCCGTCAGCACTATCGGAACTTCACCGAGCGGCTGGAAGGCTTTCCGATCAGAGTGGGGCGGCTTTCGCGGCTGGTGCCCTCGGCCGAGGCGAAGAAGACCAGGGAGGATTTGGAAGCCGGTCAGGTCGACATCGTGATCGGTACTCACGCGATCCTAGGGAAAGCTGTAAAGTTCAAGAAGTTAGGGCTCGTCATTGTCGACGAGGAGCAACATTTCGGAGTGACACACAAGGAGCGGCTGAAAGCGCTCAGGACGGACGTCCACGTGCTGACGCTGACCGCCACCCCGATCCCGCGCACGCTTCAGATGGCAATGAGCGGGCTTCGGGAGCTGAGCGTCATCCAAACCCCGCCGGTCGATCGCCTCGCCGTACGTACCTACGTAACCCCGTGGGACCCGGTCGTCGTCCGCGAAGCCCTGCTGCGCGAGCATTATCGCGGCGGCCAGAGTTTCTTCGTAGTTCCGCGCATCGCCGATTTGCCCGACGTGGAAGATTGGCTTCGGGAGGAGGTCCCCGAAGTGAAGTTCGTCGTCGCGCACGGACAGATGGCGCCGACCGAAGTCGAAGAGCGCATGAGCGCCTTCTACGACCGCAAATATGACGTGCTGCTGTCGACGACGATCGTCGAGAGCGGGCTGGACATCCCGAGCGCGAACACGCTCGTCGTCCATCGCGCGGACCGGTTCGGCCTTGCGCAGCTTTACCAGCTCCGCGGCCGCGTCGGCCGGGCGAAGGTCCGCGCCTACGCCTTCCTGACCACACCAGCTGACCGGTCGATCACCGAGACCGCGGCGAAGCGCCTGCAGGTCCTGGCGAACCTCGACAGTCTCGGCGCGGGCTTCCAACTTGCAAGTCACGATCTCGACATTCGCGGCGCAGGCAATCTGCTGGGCGACGAGCAATCGGGGCATATCAAGGAAGTCGGCTTCGAGCTCTATCAGTCGATGCTTGAGGACGCGATCGTCGAGCAGAAGGCCGGCGGCATCCCGCGGCCCGAGGAGTTCACGCCGCAGATCAGCGTCGATGCGCCGATCCTCATTCCGGAAACCTACGTGCCCGACCTCGATCTTCGCATGGGGCTGTACCGGCGTCTGGGCGATCTCGACGACAAGCAAGGCGTCGAGTCCTTCGCTGCGGAGCTGATCGATCGCTTCGGCAAGCTTCCAAGCGAGACTCAGAATCTGCTGAAGATCGTCGAGACCAAGCTCAATGCGAAGAAGGCGATGATCGCAAAGCTCGATGTCGGACCGAAGGGTGCGCTCGTCACCTTCGCGGAGAGCGGTTTCCCCGATCTGGCCGGCCTGCTCGGCTATATCGATCGGCTAAAAGGCACCGCGAAGCTGCGGCCGGACAGCAAGCTCGTCGTCACTCGTAACTGGCCGGATCCCGAAGATCGCCTCAACGGCGCCTTGCAGCTTTCGACCGGATTGGCGCGGGTCGCGGTTGCGGGCGAGCGGGCAAAGGAGCCGGTCGCCGCCTAGACGGCCTTTGCGCGGGACACGGCGACGAAGCGGGCTAGCTCCACCTCGTCCAGCGCCCCCGCACCGAGGAAGCCCTGGTAGAGGTCGCATCCCCATTCAGCGAGCAGCACCAGCTGGGCGGTGCTTTCGACGCCTTCGACAACCACGTCCAGCCCGAGATCGCGTGCGAGAGAGAAGATCGACCTTACGACGATGCGGTCGCGCTCGCTGGTGCCGATCCTGGCAATCAGCCCGCGGTCGATCTTCAGCGCATCTAACGGCAGTGTTCCGAGATAGGCGAGACTTGCATAGCCGGTGCCGAAATCGTCCAGCGCGACCTTCAAGCCGGCCTGGCGGATACGCTCCAGCCTTCCTGCAACGGCGTCGAGGTCGCTGAGCAAGGCCGTTTCGGTGACCTCGATCGTTACCCTTTTGGGATCGATGCCGACGGCGCGGACCTCGTCCAGCAGCCAGTCGACATAGCTGTCATGGGCCAGCTCGTCGGGCAGCAGATTGATGGACAGGCCAAGGCGCCGCAGCGGCCCTTCCCATGCCGCTGCGGCGCGCAGCGCCTTGTGCTGGACAAGGCGCGAAAGGCTTTCGGACAGACCCGCCGCAGCGGCGCGTGCAAATAATTGCTCGGCCCCCGCTACTCGATCCCATCGTGCAAGCGCCTCAACCCCCTGAACCTCCCCGTTCACCGGATCGATCTGCGGCTGAAACACGACCGCGATCTGCTGATGCGCTATCACTGCGGCAAGCAGGTCATCCCGCTTTCTGCGCGGCTCGGAAGCGCCCCTCCGCTCGTCCGCCCGCTCCCGTGTCTCGACGCCATCTCGCTTCTGCATGACGATTGGCTACCGGGACCCGCTCGGCGCCGAAACCGACCACCTGAGGCGCGACCCACAACGGGACAGTGGCGCAGGCATCCAAAATGCCTATGTTCGGCTGCGAAAGGAGCCGTGTTTGAGCGCTGACACAGCCAAGCTTGGCGGTGGCGATGGCACGACCGACCTTGCAAGCCTGAAGATCGGCTTGCTGTCTTCGCACACGGAAGTGGCGCGGGCCGCCGAGGCAATGCTTCGGCGACGCTATTCCTGGGCCAGTCTGGAAGAGGCCGAGACCCTGGTCGCGCTGGGCGGTGACGGCTTCATGCTGCAGACGCTCCACCGCATGCTGGATGAAGGCGCGCCAAAGCCTGTTTTCGGAATGAACCGCGGGACGGTCGGATTCCTGATGAACGACTGGCGGCTGGACCGCCTTGCGGAACGCATCGCAGGAGCAAAAGCGATCCGCGTCGCTCCGCTGCAGATGCGGGCGACGACCGTGTCCGGAGAAACGTTTCAGCACGCGGCGATCAACGAAGTTTCCCTTCTTCGCGAGACGAGACAGACGGCGAAGATTGAGATCCTGGTCAATGGTAGGGTAGCTTTGCCCGAACTCGCCTGCGACGGCGTGCTAGTCGCTACGCCTGCGGGTTCCACTGCCTACAATCTGTCGGCGCGCGGGCCCATTCTTCCTCTGCAGGCGAAGATGCTGGCGCTCACCCCGATCAGCCCGTTCCGTCCACGTCGCTGGTCTGGAGCCATCCTGCCCGACGATACGGCCGTCTGCTTCCGAATCCTGGAGGCGGAGAACCGTCCGGTTTCAGCCGTCGCCGACCAGGTCGAGGTTCGCGAGGTGGCGAAGGTCGAAGTCCGTCTCGACCGCGACCGCTCGCTCACTCTGCTGTTCGATCCGGAACATGCGCTCGACGAGCGGATCGCCATGGAGCAATTCGCCACCTGAAGCACTTGCGTTTGGGGGTTGCTTCGCTATTTAGCCCGCCTGCCCCGCGCGATCCGCGTGGCTGCTCCCCGGTAGCTCAGCGGTAGAGCGTTCGACTGTTAATCGAATGGTCGCCTGTTCGAATCAGGCCCGGGGAGCCATTTTCTATCCGATACGAAGTACGAAGCGGCCAGGCTGACGCCCGACCGCTCCGGCGGAGCGCGTTCGTGTCTGGGAAGACCACCCCGCGCCTGAACAACGGCCGTTTCGGGCCTCCGCTCCAGGACGTCCCGCAGGGGGACAAAGACCGTTCAGCCGTCGATCGCCGCCATCAGGCTCGCATTGCCGCCGGCAGCTGTCGTGTCGATGCACGTGACCCGCTCCGTCGCAAAACGCGCAACATAGTGCGGACCGCCGGCCTTGGGGCCCGTCCCGGAAAGTCCTTCACCGCCGAACGGCTGGCTCTCGACGACCGCGCCGATCTGGTTGCGGTTCACGTAGAGATTGCCGACCCGGGCGCGCTGCTCGACGAAGTCGCGGGTCGTGTCGATGCGGCTCTGGAGGCCGAGCGTCAGGCCGTAGCCGGTCGAATTAATGTCCTCGACAACTTGACCCAGACCCTCGGCCGAAAAGCGAACGACATGCAGAATCGGGCCGAAATTCTCACGGTTGAGCTCACTCAGCGAGCCGATCTCGTACATTGCCGGAGCGACGAATGTGCCGTTCTTCGCCTCCGGCGGAAGGTCGAGGCGGCCGATGCGCTTCGCATTCTTGTCCAGCCAAGCGAGATGGTCGTCGAGCGCTTTCTGCGCGTCGGCGTCGATCACCGGTCCGACATCGGTGGTCAGCTCGCGCGGATCGCCATTGCTGAGGGACCTCATCGCGCCGGAGATCATGTCGATCATGCCGTCGGCCACATCTTCCTGGAGGAAAAGGACGCGAAGCGCCGAACAGCGCTGGCCAGCGCTCTGGAAGGCTGAAGACATGACGTCACGCGTGACCTGTTCCGGCAGGGCCGAACTGTCGACGATCATTGCATTCTGACCACCGGTTTCGGCGATGAACGGAATGATCGGCCCGTTCCGCTCCGCGAGCGTGCGGTTGATGATTCGCGCGACTTCAGTCGATCCCGTGAAGGCGACGCCGGCGATCATGGGGTGGGAAGTAAGCGCCGCACCGACCTTGCCATCTCCCGGCGCCAGCTGGACGACCTCAGCGGGAATTCCCGCGCGATGCATCAAGTCGATTGCAAGGGCGCCGATCAGCGGCGTTTGCTCGGCCGGCTTCGCGATCGCCGTGTTGCCGGCTGCAAGCGCTGCGGCCACCGGCCCGGTGAAGATCGCCAGCGGGAAATTCCAAGGGCTGATGCAGACGAAAACGCCGCGGCCGTGCAATCGCAGCTCGTTCTGTTCGCCGGTCGGCCCGGGCAGGACCTGCGGATGTGTGAACTGGCGGCGCGCCTCGGACGCATAGAAGCGCAGGAAGTCCACCGCCTCGCGAACCTCGAGAACGGCATCCGGCAGGGTTTTTCCACCCTCCCGGACGCACAGCGAGAAGAATTCCTCTCGATTTTCTTCGAAAAGGTCGGCGGTGCGATCGAGCAAGCGGGCGCGGCCTTCGCCGCCGAGCTCGTCCCAAGCCTGCTGCGCCGCCGCGGCTGTACGTACCAACCTGTCGACGTCGGCTTCGCTAGCCTCGATGACCGTTCCGACCTCAATGCGGTGGTCGTGCGGAGACCGAACCGGCTTGCCATCGCCCCGCCCGCCTCCGGGAGCAGCTTTCCAGCTGCGGCCCTCGAGCTTAGCAAGTCGGCTGAGCAGCGGCTCCCGCACGAGCGGGTCCGACAGGTCGACACCCGCACTGTTGCGGCGTGCCTGGCCGAAGATCTCCTGCGGAAGCGGGATTTTTGGGTTTCGTTTGGGCTCAAGCGCGTCGAGATCTGCGACCGGGTCGCGGACCAGGTCGTCGAGGCTGACCTCTTCGTCCGCAATGCGGTTCACGAACGAGGAGTTGGCCCCGTTTTCAAGGAGCCTCCTAACGAGATAGGCGAGCAATTCCTTGTGGCTTCCCACCGGCGCATAAATCCGGACGGGCGTCCGCGGGTCGCCAATGGCTTCCTCGAGCTTCGCGACCTCGTCGTAGAGCGCCTCGCCCATTCCGTGCAGCCGCTGGAACTCGATGGGCGTCTTGCCCGCCAGTGCCTTCACGGCCGCAATGGTGTTCGCATTATGCGTCGCGAAGGCGGAATAGATCGCGTCCCTGCCGGCGAGCATGACCTTGGCGCAGGCCAGATAGGACACGTCCGTCGCCACCTTGCGCGTGAAAACGGGATAGTCCGGCAGGCCGGCGACCTGGGCGGCTTTGACCTCAGTGTCCCAGTAGGCGCCCTTCACAAGGCGGACCATCAGCTTGCGGCGATGCGTCCGCGCGGCGTCGACGACCCACTCGCAAAGCGGCAGAGCGCGCTTCTGGTAGGCCTGAACCGCTAGGCCCAGCCCGCCCCAGCCGTTCTGGAACAGGCTGTCGTCAGCTAGCAGCGCTTCGAGCAGGTCCATCTGCAGCTCGAGCCGGTCCGCCTCCTCGGCATCGATGGTCAAATGAATGTCGGCCGCGCTCGCTTTGGCCGCCAGCTCCCGCAGGATGGGCAAAATATAGGCCTTGGCCTCGTCCGCGTGGCTCCATTCGTAGCGCGGATGCAGCGCCGACAGCTTTACGGAGATCCCAGGCGACTTGGCGAAGCCGCCATTCGCTTCCTTGGCAATGCGATCAAGGGCGTTGCGATAGGCATCGGCGTAGCGCTCCGCGTCCTTGATCGTCCGCGCCGCCTCTCCAAGCATGTCGAAGCTATGACTGAGACCCTGCGAGCGCTCCGGCGCGGCACGGCGCAGCGCCTCGTCGATCGTTCGGCCGAACACGAAGTTGCGGCCAAGGATCTTCATCGCCTCCCGCACTGCCGTCCGGACCACCGGTTCGCCGAGCCGGCCCACGGCACGTCCAAGCGCCGCCCGCCAATTGTCGCTGCGGTCGTTCGCGCCTTCGAGAACCTTGCCGGTCAGAAGCAGGGAGAAGGTTGCAGCGTTGACGAAGGAAGAATCGGAATGCCCGAGCTTGTCCGCCCAGTCGGGTCCGGACAACTTGTCGGCGATGAGCTCGTCGGCCGTATGCGCGTCGGGAATGCGGAGGAGCGCCTCGGCTAGGCACATCATGGCAATGCCTTCGTCGCTGCCGAGGTCGTAGGCTTGAAGAAAGGCGTCGAGACCGGACGGCTTGTGCGAGCGGACGCCCTTCACCAGCGCGCGAGCGGTCGCCGTCGCCTCGCCCAAGGCGGTGGAGTCAAGGCGAGCCTGCGAAAGGCGTTCGCCAACGACGCTTTCTTCGTCGGCCCGGTAGGCAAGCCTCAGCTGGATACGGTCAACCTGCGCCACCGCCGGCGCAGCCTTCAGGCCAGCTGGCCGTGGCAATGCTTGTACTTCTTCCCGGAACCGCACGGGCACGGCGAGTTGCGGCTGATCGGCGGGCTCAGGACATCACCGTTCTCGTCGGCCGGAAGCTCCGGGGTCGGGATGTTCAGGGATGAAATGCCGAGGCTCGAAAGAAGCGATCCCGTGCTCCGGTCGACGTCCGCAGTATCGTCTTCGCCCGATAGCGGATCGATATGCTGCGTAATGAAGTCCGGCAGCTCCAGCGGCGGAGGCGTCTCGAACTGTACCTGAGCACGCATCAGGACGCGCGTGACTTCCTCGCGGATGGAGATGAGCAGCCGCTCGAACAGCAGGAAGGCCTCCTGCTTGTATTCGTCGATCGGCTTCTTCTGCGCGTAGCTCCGCAGGTGGATCACCGAGCGGAGGGAATCGAGCGTTGAGAGATGCTCTTTCCAGAAGTGGTCCAGAGTCTGAAGAAGGATGTTCTTCTCGACCTGGTTCCAGCGCTCCGGTTCGACATCCGCGAGCTTGGCCTCCATCGTTTCGTCGGCAAGCTTCTGCAGCCGCTCCACGATGAGCTCCTGCTCGACGGCTTCTTCCTCAAGCCAGGCATCGACTGGAGGCTGCAGGCCGAACACCGCGTCGATGCTCTCCTTGAGGGCCTCGACGTCCCATTGCTCGGGATAGGTTCCGGGCGGGCAGTGCGCGGTTACCAGCGAGACGGCCGTTTCCGCCCGCATGTCGACAACGATGTCGTTGACGTCCTCGGCATCCATGATGTCCGAGCGCTGCTCGTAGATGACCTTGCGCTGGTCGTTCATCACGTCATCAAATTCGACGACCTGTTTGCGGATGTCGTAGTTGCGCGCCTCGACCTTCTTCTGCGCGGTCTCGATGGCCTTCGAGATCCACGGGCTGACGATTGCTTCGCCATCCTCGAGGTTCTTGTTCATCAGCCGCGCGAACATGGTCTGCGGGCCGAAGATGCGCAGAAGATCGTCGTCGAGGCTGAGATAGAAGCGCGACAGGCCGGGGTCGCCCTGACGGCCTGAGCGGCCGCGAAGCTGGTTGTCGATGCGCCGGCTCTCGTGCCGCTCGGTGCCGAGTACGAACAGGCCGCCCACGTCGAGTGCGCGCTGCTTTTCTTCGGCGATCTCGATGCGGATCTTCTCCGCCTGAGCCTCATATTCCGGCGTCCCGATGACGAGATCGGGAAATTCATCCTGCATTCGGAAGTCGAGATTGCCGCCCAGCTGAATGTCGGTGCCGCGACCCGCCATGTTCGTCGCGATGGTGACGGCCCCGAGCCGGCCCGCCTGCGCGACGATATGCGCCTCGCTCTCGTGGAAGCGGGCGTTCAGCACCGAATGCTTGATGCCTTCGCGCTCCAGGAATTCGGACAGCATCTCCGACTTTTCGATGGAAACCGTGCCGACCAGGACCGGCTGGCCCTTTATCTGCCGCTCGCGGATTTCCTTGGCGATCGCCGCGAACTTGTCGGTGATGTTCTTGTAGAACTCGTCGTCCTCGTCGATCCGCTTCACCGGGACGTTCGTCGGGATCGACACGACGTTCATGCGGTAGATGTCGAAGAATTCCGGCGCCTCGGTCAGCGCCGTGCCCGTCATGCCCGACAGCTTCGGGTACATTCGGAAATAGTTCTGAAAGGTGATGGAGGCGAGCGTCTGGTTCTCGGCCTCGATCTCGACGCCTTCCTTCGCCTCGACCGCCTGGTGAAGCCCGTCCGACCAGCGCCGACCATCCATCATCCGGCCGGTAAACTCGTCGATGATGACGACCTTGCCTTCCTTCACGATGTAGTCGGTATCCCGCTTGAACATCATGTTCGCCTTCAGCGACTGGTTCAAGTGGTGGACAACCTGCGTGTTGGCGATGTCGTAGAGGTTGCGGCCCTCGATCAGGCCCGCTTCCTCCAGCATCCGCTCGGCCTTTTCGGTGCCGTCTTCGGTCAGGACGACGGACTTCTGCTTCTCGTCCTTCTCATAATCCTCGGCGACGAAGGTTTTCACGATGCCGTCGACCGAGAGGTACAAGTCGGACTTGTCGTCCGTCGGGCCGGAAATGATCAGGGGCGTGCGCGCTTCGTCGATCAGGATCGAGTCCACCTCGTCCACGATCGCGAAATTGAACGGCCGCTGGACCATCTGCTCCCGCGAATATTTCATATTGTCGCGCAGGTAGTCGAAGCCCAGCTCGTTGTTGGTCGCGTAAGTGATGTCGGCTTCGTAGGCCTCTCGACGGGCCTGATCGACCATGTTGGGGACGATCACACCGACCGTAAGGCCGAGGAAGCGGTAAATCTGCCCCATCCATTCCGCGTCGCGGCGGGCGAGATAGTCGTTCACAGTGACGACGTGGACGCCCTTGCCGGGAAGCGCGTTGAGATAGGTCGCAAGCGTGGCGACGAGCGTCTTGCCTTCGCCCGTCTTCATCTCCGCGATCTCGCCGCGGTGAAGCGCGATGCCGCCGATCATCTGGACGTCATAGTGCCGCTGCCCGAGTGTGCGCTTGGCGGCCTCGCGGACGGTCGCGAAAGCTTCCGGCAGCAGGTCGTCGAGCTTGGTGCCCTCGGAAAGGCGTCGGCGGAAAATCTCGGTCTGACCGCGCAGTTCGTCATCGGTCATCGCTGAGATGGTCGGCTCGAACGCGTTTACGGCGTCGACATATTTCCCAAGGCTTCGGACATAGCGATCGTTCGACGATCCGAAGATGCTCTTGGCCAGTGCGGCGATCATGGAAACCCTTTACGTGCCGGAACGCTTTGAAAGGCTTGAGGACTTGCCCCCACGTCCGGCCATTGCGGCGGCGATGTAGGCAGCGGCCCTACCATAGTCAATTAAGCGACGGAGGTTGGATGATGGGTGAACGTACCGGCGGGTGCCTGTGCGGCGGCGTGCGGTACCGGCTGGCGAGCGAGCCGTTTGATTGCGGCTGGTGCCACTTCCGCACCTGCCAGCTGTACGGAGGCGTCCCCGCCATGCCTTTCGCCAGCGTTCCGGAGCAGGATTTCGCCTGGACCAAAGGACAAGATCTGGTGCGCTGGATCGACAGTTCCAGCTTCGGCAGGCGGGCATTCTGCAGCAATTGCGGAAGCCCGCTTTAGGTGCGCGTC
>Ga0247827_10001133_pt1 | contig 11538 bp, 15 predicted proteins | sample 12C_Control_Day2_FD_194414 | JGI IMG/M metagenome (GOLD analysis project Ga0247827, IMG submission 194414) | Soil microbial communities from agricultural site in Penn Yan, New York, United States - 12C_Control_Day2 | ecosystem: Environmental > Terrestrial > Soil > Agricultural land | place... | reverse complement strand
GTTCACCGCGATGGCGTACTCGTGCTGGAACATCGGCATCCAGCGCGGCAACCTCACGGTGCTGGCCGCGATGTCGTACTTCACGCCCGTCTTCTCCACCCTGCTGGCGAGCCTGTGGCTGGGTGTGCGCCCGGGGCCGTCCTTCTGGCAGGGCGTGGCGATGGTGGTCGCGGGCTCGTTGCTGTGCTGGTGGTCGACGCGGCGCGGGCAGGCGTAGCGATGGGCCGGCGGGGATGCACGAATTGCGATCGTTCATCCTCCTCTATGGGCTGATGTACGCCGCTTTCGGCGTGGCATCCCCTTTCTGGCCCCGCTTCTTCGAAACGCGGGGGATGTCGCCCGAGCAGATCGGGCTCCTGCTGGGACTGGGCACGGTGGTCCGCCTGATCGCCGGACCCGTCGCGGGACGGATCGCGGATCGCCTGCAGCTGTTGCGCCAGTTGCTGGCCGCCGCGGCCGCCCTCGCCGCCTGCCTGGCGTTCGGCCTTCCCTGGGTCGCTGCGTTCTGGGTGTTCCTGATCGTCCGCCTCTGCCATGAGGCTGCGCTCACGCCCACCACGTCGCTGGCCGACGCCCTGGCCTTGAGCGCCTCGAGATCACGCGATCGGTCCGCGACGCGATTCGAATACGGCTGGGTCCGGGGCTCGGCATCGTTGGCCTTCGTGTTCGGAACGCTGGTCGCCGGCCAGGTGATCGGCTGGACAGGGCTCACATCGATCGCGTGGATGCACGGGGCCCTGCTGCTGGGAGCGGCGGCGAGCACGATGCTGTTGCCGGCGCCGGATCGAAGAATCACAGCCGCGCACGAACACTCCTCCTTCGGCGCCTTCAGGGAGCTGATGGAGATCGCCGCGTTCCGGCGCATGGTGCTCGTCGCGGCCCTGATCCTCGGCAGCCACGCGATGCACGACGCGTTCGCGGTGATCCGATGGAATGCGGCCGGCATCAGTCCGGCCACGATCAGCGTCCTGTGGTCGGAGGCGGTCGCGGCCGAGGTTTTCGTCTTCTTCGTGATCGGGCCTCGACTGGTGGACAGGTTCGGGCCGGGCGGTGCCGCAGCTATCGCGGCGACGGCGGCGGTCCTGCGATGGATCGTGATGGCGTCGTCGACCCACCCCGCGGCGCTGGCGATCGTGCAGCCCCTGCACGGGCTGACGTTCGCGCTTCTGCATCTCTCCTGCATGCGCCTCATGGGCGCTGCCGTGCCGCAGCATCTCGCCGCCACGGGCCAGGCGATCTATGCACTCGGGCCCGGAGTGCTCACCGCGCTCCTGACGGTCTCGTCCGGAGTGCTCTATGCCCGTTTCGGAGCGGGCGGCTTCCTGCTGATGGCGGTGCTGTCGGCCATCGCGTTGCCGTTGTGCTCGGGGCTGAAAGCCAGGGCTGATGCATAGAATGCTTGCGCGCACAGTCGAAACAGGAAGGGGAGGAATGCTGGAGCAGCTCGTACCGGGCGATCCCGTGGTCCGCGAGTACCTGCAGGTGCTCGTTTTCGGGCTCCCTTTCATTCTGATGATGGGCAAGCTCTTCTTCGGATCCTGGGCCGGATTCTTCGAGTGCGTACGGTTCCTCCTGACGCCGGACGTCGTCTCGATCCTGCGCGGAGAGTGGGGCGCGGACCAGCGGGGCACGGCCAAGCTCTTTCTCTTCCTCGCCATCACGGCCGGAGCCTTGTACTCCGCGCATTCGCACTTCTTCCCGTGACCCGCATTTCCCGCGCGCGAGCACGAAGTTCCGCCTGGGACCGGATCGTGTTCGGGATCATCTCCGCGACGGCCGGCACGCTCCTGGGGCTCGGTGCGGCCTTCGTCGCGGGCCTGTCGATCGGGCAATCGCCCGCGTACGGACCCATCGCGTGGTTCTCCGCCTTCTACTTCGGTGTGATCGGCGTTCTGCGCGGCCCGGATGCGGGCTTCCTGGCGGGCGAGGTGCTTCGGGTGATCTGGGCCGGAGCGCAGGCGGAAGGAGGCCGGCCCCATCCCTCGGAACGCCCGGAGCAGCGCGACCAGCCTCCGGCCTGGCACTCGGCCGGGCTCCTGCTCGCCTGGATCGCGGTGGTGGTGATGCTGGCCTGGCGCACCTGATCGCGAAACGGCCGCGGCCCTATTGAGCAGCCGCGGGGGTCGTCGGACGCGTCAGCAGGCGCAGCGCGAACGGAAGCGGCCATTCACCGTCGGCTCCAGCTGCCGCCTCGCTGCGCAAATCGAGTGTCGGCCAAGCGCGCGGGCCGGCCCAGAGCTTGTCGTTCGCCGCGCGCGCGCAGTGCGACGGGTAGCTGTCGACGCCGCCGAGATCCATGAAGAGTCCGAGGTTCGGCAAGGCCTCGCGCGGGTTGCCCCACTCGTGCAGGTACGCGGCTCCGAGTGCGCGGCATGTGGCCGACGTGACGGTGTAGCGATCATTCCCCGCGGCATCGACGAAGATGCCGGTGCTGTTCGCGTGCGCGACCCCCAGGCTCAGCTGGCCGACGGCGTACTCGTCGTCCCCGGCCTCGTCCACGAACACGCCGACCGACAGGTCGTTCCCCGTGCCCAGCACCATCTCGTGGGTCGAGCGATACACGTCGTTCCCGACGCCGCGCTTGAGCAGGATCCCCGCGGCGTAGTGGACCCCTGCGCCCATCCCGTACCAGGCCGTTTCGAAGCGGTCGTCGCCGCCGTCGTCCAGCAGCATGCCCAGGCCCTCGTGGTAGCCGACGCCCTGCGCGAAGACCTGCGCCTCGTAGCGATCGTTCCCCGCCAGGTCCAGCAACAGGCCGATCCCTCCGGCGGTGGAGCGGCCGTCGAAGAAAAGCCCGCGCATGCCGTAGCCGGCGCCCTGCCCCATCGACGTGTTGCGGTCCGGCAGCTGCGGAGAAGGCCGCACCAGCGGCAGGTTGTTCAGCGTGTAGCGATCGTCGCCGCCGGTGTCGACCAGCACCGCGACGCCCCGCGGGCCGCCGGTCGCCTGCGAGTAGGTCTGCGCGGTGAACACGTCGTCGCCACCGCCGGCACTGACCAGCACCGCGACGCCGCCGATCGCGTGGGCCTGCGAATGGCTGCTCGCCACGAAGCGGTTGCTGCCGCCGCCATCGACCAGCAAGGCCGCGCCGAAGAGCGCGGAAGCCTGCGCTTGCCGGGTGCCCTGGTAGCGGTCGTCGCCTTCGGTATCCCAGAGGATGCCGTAGCCGAGCGTCGCGCTCGACGGGTCCGCGCCCGGTGCGGCCGTCGCATACCGGTCGTTGCCGCCGTGGTCCACGAGCACGCTGATCGTGTGCGTGTCGCCCTTCGCCAGGAACTCGTAGTCGTCGTCGCCGCCGACATCCAGCACCAGCAAGGGATCCTTCAGAGGGTGGCGGTTGTTGCGGCCGGTGGTGTCGACGACGATCCAGCCGAAAGGCGTCTGCAGCGACCACGCCACCGAAGGCAGCGCCGCTTCCTTCCTGACGAAGCCCTGCAGGCGTTCGACGGCGCCGACCAGGTCGAGCATTCCCGCGAGGACGGCTTCGCGCTCGACAAGCGGCAGCAGCTGCCGGTAGTCCGGTGTCTCGAACGGGGAGAGCCGGCCCTCGAACGCCTGCCGGCGCAGCAACTCCGGCGTCACGCCGGGGGGAAAACGCTCGAACGCGCGTCGCAGGAACTGGTGCGACTGCGACATGGCCGCGAGAACGCGGGCGAGCTCGTAACGCAGGGGGTTGGGCAGTCGCGCGTGATCGGGCAGCACCGGCACCCAGCCCGCGCCGGCTTTCGTCGAAGCCATCCACGCCAGCCCGGCCGCCAGCGGGTCGGGCGCCGCGCGCAGCTTCGCTTCGATGGCCGCCATGCCGGAATCGGCCGGACGGCTCAACCGCGCGCCCGAGAGCGCCCCTGCGAGGCCGATCAGTTCATGCGGCGATCCGGCCGCGCCCCGGAAGGAATCTCCCAGCACGCCCGTGCGGTACGGCGCATCGAGCGGCGCGGCCATCACCGCCCGAAAGAACGGCAGCTGCTGGTCGCGTGTCGGGGACGCGTCGAGCCCCGCCAGGTCGGGGGCGCCGCGCGGGTTCGCCGCGCCCGCCCGCTGCAGCAGCTCCGGCAACGGCGGCCGGTCCGGCGTTTGCGCCCGGACAGCCCCTCCCACTGCGAGTGCGATCAGGAGGGCGGCCGCAAGTCGATGCATCGGCCGCTACTTTAGGACAAACACCCGTCGAATGGCCCTGCGTCGTAAGCTTCCGTCCGGACGAGTGCCGAGAAGGACAAACGTGACGAACCCCCATCCCGCTTCCGACGAATCGCGTCGCGCCGCGCAGATCATCGCGTCAGCGCGAACCCGCCTCACGCCGCTGCCGCCCCTGCCGCAAGAACTCGCGCCGAAGAGCATCGACGACGGCTACCGGGTTCAGGCGGAAGTCCATAGTCTCCTGGCCGCCGAGCGGGGCCCCTGGGTCGGCTACAAGATCGGCTGCACCAGCGAGGTCATGCAGAAGTACCTGGCCATTCCCCATCCGTGCGCAGGCGGCGTCCATGCGCGCGGGGTGCATGAGAGCGGGGCCGTGCTGAAGGCGGCGGATTTCGTCCGCGTCGGCGTCGAGTGCGAGATCGCGGTGCGTCTCGCGAAGGACCTGGCGCCCGCGGGCGCGCCCTTCACCCGGGATTCGGTGGCGGACAGCATCGAGTGCTACCTGCCCGCGATCGAGCTCGTCGACGACCGCTACGTGAAGTGGGAAGCGATGGACGCGCCGACGCTCATCGCCGACGACTTCTTCGCCGCCGGCATCGTTCTCGGGCAACCCGTCGCGCGGTCCGCCGTCGCGGATCTCCTCGAGGTCGAGGGCCGGGCGTTGATCAATGGCCAGGAAGCGGGGCGAGGCACCGGCGCCGATGTCCTCGGCCATCCGCACAACGCATTGGCCTGGCTGGCCAATCACCTGGCGAGCCAGGGCACGGGCTTGCGCGCAGGCGAGATCGTGATGACCGGCAGCCTCGTGAAGACCGTGTGGCTCCAGGCGGGCGATGAAGCCAGGATGGAGTTCTCCGGCCTCGGGACCGTGCAGGTCGCGTTCGCCTGAACCGGCTCAATCGCCACCGTGGTGGCGGTGGTGGTGCCTCCACCAGCGGCGGCGCTGCCACTCGTCGTCGTCACGGTAGCGCCAGCCGCCGTAGCCGGGCGTGATGTAGACCGGCGCGGGCTGCGCGTAGACGGGAGCCGGCTGCACGTACACCGGCCTCGGCTGCACATAGACCGGCGCGGGCTGCACGTAGACGGGCTGCGGCTGCACGTACACCGGCTGCGGCTGGGCATAGACGGGTCCGGTCTGCACGCCGATCGACCACTGGACATCGCTGCGGGCCTGCGCGAGCCCCGCCGCACCGGCGATGGCGCACGCCAGGAGGAATTTGCCGGAGATCGAGGGGAACATGGTGGCTCCTTCGTTGAGACAGGAAGCCATCGTGCGCGCCGGGCCATGAACGCAAGCTGAACCGAATGCGGAAAGTCGCGCCGTCGGCGCGCCGCCTCAGGCAGGCGGCAGCGCGAGATCGACCCGGGCGCCGCCCAGGTCGGATCGGCCCAGCGCCAGCTCGCCGCCATGGCTGGCCACGAGGTCGTTCACCACCGCCAGGCCAACCCCGTGGCCCGGCACCTTCTCGTCGCCGCGCACATGGATCCGCAGGATGGAGCGGGTGTCGCCGAAGCCGGGGCCGTCGTCGTCCACGCGAAGCCTGAGTCGGCCGCCCTCGCGCCAGGCGCGGACCACTACGCGGCCCGTCGCCCACTTGGCCGCGTTGTCCATCAGGTTGCCGAGCAGCTCGAAGGCGTCGCCCTCGTCGATGCGCCACTGCAGGTCGGGCGGGCAGTCGAGTTCAAAGGCCAGCTGCTTGCCGGCGTACACCTTCTCCAGCGAGTCGCGCACCCGCTGCGCGACCCCACCGATCGCCAGCCGCGGTGCGAAGCGGGCCGCGCCGCTGGCCGCTCCCCGGCCGAGCTGGTGCTGCACGATGTCGTCCATGCGCTGGACCTGCTCGGTGACGGCGCCCGGGAGCGTCGCCGGCTCGTTGAGCGCCGTGCGCAGCACCGCCAGCGGCGTCTTCAGGCTGTGCGCGAGGAAGCTCAGGGCCTCGCGGTAGCGCGTCTGGCGCTCCCGCTCCTGCTTCATCAGCGTGTTCAGGTTGTCGGTGATCGCCGCGATCTCGCGCGGATAGCGGCCCTCGACCTCGGCCTGCTCTCCCTCCTCGATGCGCCGGATCTCGCGCTGCACGCGGCGCAGCGGCGCCAGTCCCCACTGCAGCAGCAGCGTCTGCGACAGCAGCAGCAGCACGCCGGCGCCGCCCAGCCAGGACCAGAGGGCGCGCTCGAAGACGGCGTCCTCGCGGCGGTAGGTTTCCGCGTCCTCCACCACGGACAGGACCAGCGGCGTCGCGTGCGAGCGGATCTCCCAGTTCACGCCGTAGGTGGAGGCCAGGTAGGTGCGGCCGTTCGCGCGCACCGTTTCGTGGCGCCAGCGGCCCACGTCCAGGCCGCCCTGGAACGGGATGGGCAGTCCGACCGCGGAGGCCGATCGCCACGATTCCCCGCGGGTGAGGTTGGCGATGCTGGCGTAGAGGCCCGATCCCGGCAGCGACAGGCGCGGCTCGGGAAACGCCTGCGGCATGACGAGCGCGCCGTCCGCGCCGATCTCCGCCTCGGCCAGCAGCAGGTACACCGTGCCCTGCAGCCGGGCGAAGCGCTCGGTGCGGCTGCTTTCCGTGTGCGCCCGCTGCACGGCCAGGCCGACCCCGGCCAGGAAGGCGACCAGCACCAGCGCGGCGCCGATCAGCAGGCGGGACCGGATCGAGCGGTCCGGCCTCATTCGGGCGTGAAGCGGTAGCCCCGGCCGCGCAACGTTTCGATGGGCGCGAAGCTTCCGTCGGCGGCGAGCTTGCGGCGCAGGCGCCCCACCAGGACCTCGAGCACGTTGCTGTCGCGGTCCTGGTCGTGCGGGTACAGGTAGTCCGACAGTTCCTGCTTGGTGACGACGCCCGGGCGCTTGCGCACCACGTACTCCAGCACCCGGTACTCGTACGCCGTGAGGTCCAGCGGCGCGCCGGCGAGCTGCGCGGACTGGGCGGCGAAGTCGATGGCCAGCGGCCCGAACGTCAGCACGTCCGACGCCGCCTTGAGCGAGCGCCGCAGCAGCGCCTTCACCCGGGCCGCCAGCTCCGGGTACTCGAACGGCTTGACGAGGTAGTCGTCGGCGCCGGCTTCCAGGCCGAGCACCTTGTCCTGCCAGCTCGAGCGGGCGGTCAGGACGAGGATCGGGATCGTGCGGCCTTCGGCGCGCAGCCGCTGCACCACGGTCAGCCCGTTCAGCCGGGGGAGGCCGAGGTCCACGATCACCAGGTCGACCGGGTATTCGCGCGCCTGGAACAGTCCGTCCTCGCCGTCGGCGGCGTGGTCGACGCGGTAGCCGTCAGCCTCGAGCCGGCGCGCGAGTCCCAGCCGCAGGGCGGCATCGTCCTCGATGAGCAGCAGGCGCATGCGGGGGTCCGCTCCGGTGCCCTAGCCGGGCCGGCCGGTGGCGGCGTCGATGAAGACCACCCGCACCTGGCCGCCGGCCGTGAGCACCTTCACGCGCCAGACGCCCCGCGAGCCGCCCTCGACGCGGTCCACGGACAGCACGCGGCCATCTGTCTGGCGGCGGGCGATGGCCGCGGCCTGGTCGGCGCCCACGTCGGCCCAGGCGGGTGCCGCCGAGACGACCAGCGCGGCACAGAGCAGGCGCAGCAGGATTCGCATGGTGAGCATCGTAGCGGGCATGGTGCGCCCCGGTGCATGAACGCCGGCTGAACCGGGGCTACTGGAGGCTCAGCTGGATCGTGCTCACCTGGGCGCTGTCGAAGCTGGACGTGGCGACCAGGACGACGTCGATGGGCAGGAGCGCCGGACCGTAGAAATTCGATTGCAGCACCACCCGGCCCGGGTCGAGTTGCACCTGCGTGATCGTCACCCCGCCGACGTCCACCGTGGTGCCGTTCACGAACAGCGGGCTGCCGTTCACCGAGAAGCTCCAGGTCACGGGCTCGTTCGCGTCGAACTCGATCGTCTGCCCCACGCTCGCGGCCACCTGCAGCCATTGGCCGTTCGAGGCACGCGCCAGGTTCGACCCGGCGACGGTCACGCCGATGTCGAGGTTCGTGGCGACCACCTCGACGTCCGCGCCGCCGCCGCAACCGGCGAGGACTAGTGTTGCGGCGAGCACGACGGCGGCGAGGGCCGGGGTCTTGGGGCGGGTCATGGGGGAACTCCGAAGGGAACAGGGATGGCTGAGCGAGGAACGCACTGTGTCGCGTCCACGCTGAACCGGCGCTGAACGGGGTGCCGGGCCCGGCTGCGTGGTCGCCTTGCGTTTCGCTGATGCCGCCGGCCTACCTGAACTCCTCGCACTTCTTCGCGGTCTCCGCGGACTTGCGCGGCCCGGTGTTCGCGCAAGCGGCCCGGGCGGCTTTCACGCACGCGGCCGCGGACACGTCCTCCTCCGGCCGGCTCTGCCTGCGCAGGCCCGGGATCACGAACGGCCGGAACGTCTTGCCGCACTCGCCGCTGATGTTCGGGTCGCCCGTGCCGCGGGCGAGCTCGGTCACGATGTCCCACGCGCGGTAGGCGACCTCGAACGAAGGCGCGGGAGTGGTTGCAGGCTGGGCGATCGCGGCGTGCGCCAGGACCATCGCGACGGCAGCGGATGAGCTGGAGCGCAGGAACTTCATGCGCGCGAGTCTAGGCGGGCTCGCGCAAGCCCCATTGCGAATGCGCGGCCGGCACGTTAGCTTGCCAACGTCACGATCAATGGAGACATGCATGCGCGTCGCGAAAAGCTTCCTGGCCGCACTGGCCTTCTCTGTCCTGTCCCTGTCCGCGATGGCCGCGGACTATCCCGCACCCAAGGACGGCGTGTTCACCCTCAAGGACTTCCGCTTCCACACGGGCGAGGTGCTGCCCGAGCTGCGCATCCACTACGTCACCGTCGGCGCGCCCACGGGCATCCCGGTGCTGGTGCTGCACGGCACGACGGGTTCGGCGCAGTCCATGCTGACGCCCGGTTTCGCGGGCGAGCTCTTCGGTCCGGGCCAGCCGCTGGATGCGAGCCGCTACCACATCATCATTCCCGACGGCATCGGCCACGGGCAGTCCAGCAAGCCCTCCGACGGCCTGCGCGCGAAGTTTCCCCGGTACGACTACGACGACATGGTCGAAGCGCAGTACCGGCTGGTCACCGAAGGCCTGGGCATCAAGCGGCTGCGCCTGGTGATGGGCAACAGCATGGGCGGCATGCACACCTGGATCTGGGGCGTGAAGTACCCCGACGCGATGGACGTGATGGTGCCGATGGCGAGCCAGCCCAGCGCGATGTCCAGCCGCAATTGGATGATGCGGCGGCTGATCATCGACTCGATCACGCAGGACCCGGAGTGGAACGGCGGCAACTACACGAAGCAGCCGCGCTCCGCCCAGTTCGCTTCGGTCTTCTACGCCATCGGAACGAACGGCGGCAACCAGGCGCTGGCCAAGGCCGCGCCCACGCGCGAGAAGGCCGATGCGCTGCTGGATGCGCGCATGAAGGCGCCGTTCCGCGCGGATGCCAACGACACGCTGTACCAGTGGTCCTCGTCCGGCGACTACAACCCGTCGCCGGGCCTCGAGCGCATCAAGGCCGCCGTGCTGGCGATCAACGCGGCGGACGACGAGCGCAACCCGCCCGAGACCGGCGTGATGGAGGCCGAGATGAAGCGCGTGAAGAACGGGAAGCTGTACCTCATCCCGGCGAGCGCCGACACCGCGGGCCACGGCACGACGGGCAACGCCAAGTGGTACAAGGCCCAGCTCGCCGAGGCGCTGAGCGGACCGGCAGGACGTTGATCAGTCCGGCCCCGGAGCTTCCCAGTTGAGGAGCTCCGCGAGGCGCGTCACCACCCACCGGGCCTCGACGGCCGTCACCGGCCCGTCCGCCTCCGAGAGCCCGAGCCGGATGGTCTTGAGCAACTCGACCTCCGGCGCGCCGGTCCTGAACTGCATGGTGGACGCCTGTTCCGTCAGCAGCTGGGCCAGGTCTTCGCAGAGCTCGTAGCGCTCTCGCACCGCCGACATCGGCTCGGTCAGCCGGCCGGAAGGCGAGGTGAACAGCGCGGTGAACGAAGGCGGCACTTCGATCTGGTTCGGATCGTCCATCGCTCACCTCGCGCCGAAACGCGCGATCGCACGCTCGCGCGCCTTGGCCGCCTCGGCCTCGCGCGTCCGAGGCTCGGCGCTCGTCACGAGCGACTGGATCAGTTTCCTCGCCGATGCCGCGACTTCCTCGACCGCCCGCTCGAAGGCCTCTTCATTCGCTTTCGACGGGACATTGAAACCGCTGAGCTTGCGGACGAACTGCAGCGACGCGTCGCGGATCTCGAGCTCCGTCGCCGGCGGCTCGAAATTGAAGAGGGTCTTGATGTTCCGGCACATGGCCGTCATGGTACGCACGCGCGCCGGGGCCACCCTACACTGGCCCGATGGCAGGCAAGAACAAGAAAGCGGGCCAGGACCCTTGGGCGCGGTGGCGGATCGTGGCGCCCGTCGAGCGCTTCTCCCTCGCCGCTCTCGACCCCGGCGACAAGCCTTTCTCCTCCGGTGACAAGGCCGCCGATCGCGTCCGCGTCGATGAGCTCACGCAAGAGCTGGACGCGCTGCAGAACCTGTTCTACGCCGACCGCCGCCACAAGCTGCTGCTCGTGCTGCAGGGCCTGGACACCAGCGGCAAGGACGGCACCCTGCGCGCGGTGCTCGGCCGGATGAGTCCGATCGGGGTGCGCACGGTCGCGTGGCAGGCCCCGAGCGCGGTGCAACTCGCGCACGACTTCCTGTGGCGCATCCACCAGGAGGTGCCGGCCGCCGGCGAGATCGTCTGCTTCAACCGCAGCCACTACGAGGACGTGCTGGTGCCGGTGGTGTCGGGCGCGATCCCGGCCGCGGAAAAGGAGCGCCGTTACGCCCACATCAACGACTTCGAGCGCCTGCTGGTGGAGACCGGCACCGTCGTGCTGAAGTTCATGCTGCACATCTCGCGCGACGAGCAGCGCGAGCGACTGCAGGCGCGCATCGACGATCCGGACAAGCGCTGGAAATTCCAGCGCGACGACCTCGACGTGCGCAAGCAATGGGACGCCTACCAGCTCGCGTACGAACAACTGCTGGCGGCCACCTCGACCGCCTGGGCGCCCTGGACCGTCGTGCCGGCGGATTCCAAGACGCATCGCAACCTGATGATCGCGCTCGCGTTGCGCGACACCCTGCGTTCGCTGGACCTGCACTACCCCGACGGGGATCCGCTGCTGGGCAGCATCAAGGTTGAGTGACTTGGCGCGGTGCCAAGGCGTAACTGCCGTCCGGCATCGCCGAACCCACCGCAACGGCCCGCGCGCTTCCTGAACGCGACGGCGTATCCGCGCCCAACACCCGGTTGCGGATGCCGGGCCGTACGAGCCCCACCGTGCCCGGCCTTTTTCTACAACCTGAACTTGAACGCTCAGGGGGTTTTCATGAAGGCGTCATCTGTGGTCGGGCTCATGG
>Ga0247827_10001129_pt1 | contig 11568 bp, 1 predicted proteins | sample 12C_Control_Day2_FD_194414 | JGI IMG/M metagenome (GOLD analysis project Ga0247827, IMG submission 194414) | Soil microbial communities from agricultural site in Penn Yan, New York, United States - 12C_Control_Day2 | ecosystem: Environmental > Terrestrial > Soil > Agricultural land | place: USA... | reverse complement strand
GCGCCTTGCGGTCCAGCTTGCCGTTGGGTGTCAGTGGAAGCGTGTCGAGCAGCAACAGGTAGGCGGGCACCATGTATTCCGGCAGGTGTTTCCTCAGTGCAGCGCGCAGGTGGTCACGCAGGGACGACTGCGCAGCGGCATCGGCCATCACGCCAGCATCGGCAGGTACCACGTAGGCCACCAGGTGCTGGCCGGCAGGCCCGTCTACGGCCATGACCACCGCTTCGCGCACTGCCTCTTGCTGGAGGCGCACCTCGATCTCGCCCAGTTCGATGCGGAAGCCGCGCACCTTCACCTGATGGTCCACCCGGCCAACATATTCCAGCACACCGTCAGGGCGATAGCGGGCCAGGTCACCGGTACGGTAGATGCGCCCGCCCTGCGCATCGAAGGGGTTGGGAATGAAGCGCTCGGCGCTGAGCCCCGGGCGCTTCAGGTAACCACGGGCCAACCCGGCACCGGCCAGGTACAGCTCACCGACAGCGCCCACTGGCACCGGCTGCAAAGCACCGCTCAGCACGTACGCAGCACTGTTGTGCAACGGCCGGCCGATATTGGCCTTGCCACCCGCCGCCCGCAGCGTGCAGGTGGAATAGGTGGTGTCCTCGGACGGGCCATACAGGTCGTACACATCGCTCACATGCGCCAAACGGTAGAGGTCGTCGACGATCGACTGCTTCAGCGCCTCGCCGCACAGGTTGATGGTTTTGACCGACGGCGGAATGTTGCCGGTTTCGCACAACTGTTTGATCGCCGATGGCACGGTATTCACCAGCCGCACCCGGTCCTTGGCCGCCAGGTTCGGCAGCTCCAGGGCATTGCCGGCCAGCACTGCATAGCCACCGGCCGACAGGGTGACAAACAGCTCCCAGACCGACAGGTCGAAGCAGATCGAGGTGGAGAACAACACGCCACACAGGTCTGCCTGGCTGTACACCGACAGCGACCAGCCGATCAGCGCCGCCACGCTGCGGTGCTCGATCTGCACGCCCTTGGGCTTGCCCGTCGAGCCTGAGGTGTAGATGCAGTAGACAAGGTTGCGAGGGCTGGTCACACAGGTCAGGTCGGTGTCCGGGTAGCCGTCCAGCGACAGTTGGTCGAGCAGCAGCGTGCGCGACTGGAACTGCCCGGGCATTCGGTCAATCAGGCTGGTCTCCGACAGCAACAGGATCGCCTGGCTGTCTTCGAGCATGTATTCCAGGCGGTCCTGCGGGTATTCCGGGTCCAGCGGCACGTAGGCGCCACCCGCCTTGAGAATAGCCAGCAGGCCGACGACCATTTCCAGGCTGCGCTGCATGGCGATGCCCACCAGCACATCCGGGCCAACCCCCTGTTCGCGTAGCGTGTGCGCCAACTGGTTGGCCCGGCGGTTGAGGGTGGCATAGCTCAGCGTCTGCTCGCCGAAGATCAGCGCCGGGGCATCCGGGGTTTTCGCTACCTGCGCCTCGAACAGCTGGTGGATGCAACTGGCATTCGGGTAGCTGGCCTGGGTAGCGTTCCAGCCTTCGATGATCTGCCGGTGCTCATTGGCATCCAGCAGGGCCAGGTCTGCGATGCGCTGGGTGGGCTGCTCGACGATGGCCGTCAGCAGGTTCTGCCAGTGTCGGGCCAGGCTGCGGGCAGTCGAGGCATCGAACAGGTCGGTGGCGTAGACCAGTGCAGCGCCGATACCGGTTTCGTGTTCGAAGGTTTCCAGGGTCAGGTCGAACTTGGCCGTGTGGTTGTCCCACGCCACAGCGTCCACCTCCAGCCCGGGCAGGCTGCGGCGCTCCCCTCTGGCCTGGGTCTGATGGTTGTACATCACCTGGAACAGTGGGCTGTGGTTGAGGCTGCGCTCTGGTTGCAGGGCCTCGACCAGTTGTTCGAAAGGCAGGTCCTGATGGGCCTGGGCCTCGACCACCCGCTGTTTCACCTGGCTGAGGAAATCGCTGAAGGTCATCTGCAGGTCGAACTCGGCGCGCAGTACCTGGGTGTTGACGAACAGGCCGACCAGGCGCTCGGTTTCCACCCGGTTGCGGTTTGCCACCGGCACACCAACGCGGATATCCGCCTGCCCCGAATAGCGGTGCAGCAGGACCTGGAAGCTGGCCAGCAGCAGCATGAACGGCGTTACGCCCTGTTGCTGGGCGAACTGCTTGAGCGCACGCGCCAGGCCTGCCTGCAGGTCGATGGCCAGGCGCGCCCCCTTGAGGCTGCTGACCGTGGGGCGCGGGCGATCCAGCGGCATTTCCAGCACCGGGTGCTCGCCGCCCAGTTGCGCAGTCCAGTAGGCCAGCTGCCGTGCCTGCTCACCGGCCTCCATCCAGCTACGCTGCCAGATGGCGTAGTCGGCGTACTGGATGGGCAGCGCGGGCAGCTGTGCATCACCGCCCTGGCCATAGGCCTCATACAGGCGCACCAGCTCTTCCACCATCAACGGCATGGACCAGCCATCGGCAATGATGTGATGGAGGGTCAGCACCAGCACGTGCTCGTGTGCATCAAGCGCCAGCAGTTTGACCCTCAGCAGCGGCCCATGCTCCAGGTCGAAGCCTTGACGCGCCTCGTGCTCCACTTGCTCGCGCAAGGCCTCCTCGCCTGCCCCATTCAGCTGTTCATGGGTCACCGTCAACGCAAGGTGTGTGTGAACCACCTGCTGCACCTGCCCGTCCTTTTGGAGGAAGGTGGTACGCAGCGCATCGTGCCTGGCCAGCAGGCTGTCGAAGGCACGCTGCAGGGCTGCCCGGTCCAGGCTCCCCTTGAACCGCAAAGCCGAGGAAATGTTATACACCGCGCTGTCCGGGTCCAGCTTCCAGAGAAACCACAGGCGTTGCTGGGCGTAGGAAAGTGGCAGCTGCTCGAAGTCTCCGCGCACCTGCGGAATGGGCAGTTGCGCCAGGCTGCCGCCCTTGGATGCCAGCTTTTCCAAAAACAGCTTGCGCTGCTCGAGCGGCAGCCGAATGAAACGGTGAACCAGATCGGTGTTGCGGTTATCGGTGCTCATCTCAAACTGCCTCAAGCTCATTCATGAAATCGTGGAACTCGTCCAGGTCTGCCGTGCATTCGGTAATTGCTGCGGTTACGGCGGCGGCGTAATCACGAAGGTTGTCGGTCTGGAAAATAAGGGCCAGTGGTGTATCCGCGCCCAGCTCCATCTGCAGGCGCGCCACCGCTTGCGTGGCAAGCAGGGAATGCCCGCCAAGCTGGAAGAAGTTTTCGCTCAGCCCGACCCGCTCCAGCTTCAGCACATCCGCCCAGATCGCCGCGATCTGCTGTTCCAGATCGCTCTGCGGTGCGATGTACTCGCCCTGCAACTGGCTGGCATCCGGCTGCGGCAGGGCCTTGCGGTCCAGCTTGCCGTTCGGCGTCACTGGCAGCTTGCCGAGCAGCAGCAGGTGCGCCGGTACCATGTAGTCCGGCAAACCAGCCTTGAGCGCCTCGCGCAGGCTGTCGCGCAAGGCGCCTTCGGCTTGCGTGATGTCGGCAGGCACCACATAGCCCACCAGCTGCTTGCCGCCTGGTCCGTCCTGGGCCAGCACCACGGCCTCCTGCACACTCGGCAGTTCCAGCAGGCGCGCCTCGATCTCGCCCAATTCGATGCGCAGACCGCGGATCTTCACCTGGTGGTCGATGCGCCCGGCGTAGTCGATCACGCCATCGGCGCGGTAGCGCGCCAGGTCACCGGTGCGGTACAGGCGGCCGCCGTTGTCGCTGAACGGGTCCGGCACGAAGCGTTCGGCAGTCAGCGCCGGGCGCTGGTGGTAACCACGGGCCAGGCCCACGCCACCGAGGTACAGCTCGCCGGCACTGCCGCGCACCGCCGGTTGCAGGCTGCCTTCGAGGATGTGGGTCTTGAGGTTGTCGATCGGCTGGCCGATCGGCACGCTGATGCGTTCGTCCGGCTGGCAGGTCCAGTGGGTCACGTCGATCGCCGCTTCGGTCGGGCCGTACAGGTTGTACAGCCCCGCCGCCGGCAGGCGCTGCAGGGTCTGGCGGGCCAGTTCGGCCGGCAGCGCTTCACCGCTGCATACCACGCGCTTGAGGCTGACGCAGCTTTCGACCGCTTCGTGGGTCATGAACGCCTGCAGCATCGACGGCACGAAGTGCAGCGTGCTGATGCCGTAATGGTTGATGCATTCCACCAGCAGCTGTGGGTCGCGGTGCGCCCCCGGTTGGGCCATGACCAGCCGCGCCCCGGTCATCAGCGGCCAGAAGAACTCCCACACCGACACGTCGAAGCTGAACGGGGTCTTCTGTAGCACGCTGTCGCTGGCGTCCAGGCTGTAGGCCTTCTGCATCCAGCACAGGCGGTTGACCAGCGCCTGATGGCTGTTGCCAGCGCCTTTCGGGCGACCGGTGGAACCGGAGGTGTAGATCACGTAGGCGAGGTTCAGCGGGGCCACGTCGACATTCGGGTTGGCGTCGCTGTAGCCGTCGAGGCTCTCGGTATCCAGGTCCAGGCTGCGCAGGCCGGCCGGGATCGGCAGGGTTTCGCGCAGGTGCGACTGGGTCAGCAGCAAGGCAATGCCGCTGTCCTCGAACATGTAGCTCAGGCGGTCCTGTGGGTATTCCGGGTCCAGCGGCACATAGGCGCCACCGGCCTTCAAGATACCCAGCAAACCGACGACCATCTCCAGGCTGCGCTCCATGGCGATGCCCACCAGCACGTCCGGGCCCACGCCCTGCTCGCGCAGCTTGTGCGCCAGCTGGTTGCTACGGCGGTTGAGCTCGGCATAGCTCAGGGTCTGCTCGCCAAAGGCCAGCGCCGGGGCATCCGGGGTGGCGAACACCTGGGTTTCGATCAGCTGATGAATGCTGCGTTCCCCCGGGAACACCGCATCTGTGGCGTTCCAGTCCCGCAGCTGTTGCTGCTCATGGGGGCTCTGCAAAGTCAGTTCGGCCAGTACCTGACCTGCATCTACCAACATGCTGGTGATGAGATTGCCCAGGTGTCGCGCAACCTGCTCGATGGCCTGGCCAGTCCAGTGGCTGCGATTGTGGCTGTACTGGATCGACAAGGTTGCACCCAGGCTCACCACCAGCGTCAATGGGTAGTTGGTCTGTTCACGGCTGGCCACCTCGCCGAAACGCAGGCCATCTGGGGCACCCTGCTGCAGCGCCTCGGCCACCGGGTAGTTTTCGAACACCAGCAGGCTGTCGAACAAGGCATCACCACCCTGCCCTGCCCAACGCTGCACTTCATTCAACGGGGAGTGCTCGAATTCACGCGCAGCCAGGTTGCTCGCCTGAACCTGGGCAACCCATTGCGCGACGGTCTGTTCCGCGCGAGGCGTACCGACCACCGGCAGGGTGTTGATAAACAGGCCAATCTGTTCTTCCACACCAGGCAAGTCTGTCGGCCGCCCTGCCACCGTTGCGCCGAAGCAGACGGTGGGCTGGCCGGTGCAGCGCTGCAACAGCAACAGCCAGGCCGATTGCAGCAAGGTATTGACCGTAACCCGATTGGCCTTGGCAAAGGCCTCGATCTGCCGAGTTTGCTCACGGTCGAAGCGCTGATGGTATTCGCCCTGACCGCTGTCGGAATGGCTCTGACCTGCACTGCAAAGGCTCTGCACCAAATGTGTCGGGGCATCCAGCGCCGCCAGCTGGCCTTTCCAGAAGCTTTCCGCTGCCGCGGCATCCTGGCCCTGCAGCCAGGAAATGTAATCTCGGTAATGCGTCGCCTGTGCTGGCATCTGCTGCCCCGCATAGCGCTGGAGCACTTCACCCAGCAGGCGGGAGGTACTCCAGCCGTCCATGAGGATATGGTGGTTGGTATAGATCAGGTGATAATGGCACTCGTCGACACGCACCAGCACCAGACGCAGCAAAGGTGCCACAGCCAGATCGAAACCACGCTGGCGCTCATCATCGGCCAGCGTCTGCAGGGCCTGCCCCACCGACGGCTTATCGCGCCAGTCAAGCTCGTTGAACGGTGACCCGACCGTTTTACACACAATCTGGACCGCCCGCTCCAGCTCACCTTGCCACACGAAACCGGTACGCAATATGTCGTGGGCGGCCAGCACATCCCGCCAGGCCTGCTTGAAGCGTTGCGGGTCCAGGTTGTCGACATCGACCCGCATCTGATTGATGTAGTTGCCGCTGCCCTCCTCATACAGGCTGTGGAACAACATGCCTTGCTGCATGGGCGACAGCGGGTAGACATCGGCAATCTGTGCCGCGGCCACCGGCAGGTTGTCCAGTTGGGCCTGGGTCAGCCCGGCCAGCGGAAAGTCCGAAGGTGTCACCCCCCGGTGCTGTGGCTGGCAGCAGTGCTCGACCAGCGCCTTGAGTTCCTCTGCATACTCATCGGCCAGCCGCTGGATTGTCGACGGATCAAAGCGCTCGCGGCTGAAGCTCCAGTTAAGCTTCAATTCGCCGCCAAAGACCTGACCGTTGATGGCCAGTTGGCTGCTCAAAGGTGCCGCATCATCATGGCCCTGGCCAGCGCTTTCCTGCGTGGGAATCAACAAGCTCGTGACCTCGTCGAAACTGCTGTCGAACTGGCCCAGGTAGTTGAAGACGATCTCGCCTTTGGGCAGTTGCGCAAGCGCTTGGCGGGTTTCTGCGGCCCCCAGGTAACGCAGCACGCCGTAACCAATCCCTTTGTTGGGAACTGCGCGCAGCTGTTCCTTGATAGCCTTGATCGAACCTGGCCATTGCGCCTGCGGGCTGAGCTTCAAAGGATACATGCTGGTGAACCAGCCTACCGTGCGGGTCAGGTCGATTCCGTCGAACAGGTCTTCACGGCCGTGCCCTTCCAGACGCACAAGCACCTCCGCCCGCCCGGTCCAGCGCCCGACGACCCGCGACAGCGCGGTCAGCAACAGGTCGTTGATCTGGGTACGGTAGGCCGCCGGGGCCTCATGCAGCAGCTTGTGCGTCCAATGAGCATCCAGGCGGGTAGCCACCGAAACAGCATGACACTCCAGGTTGGCACCTTGCGGATAATCGCAAGGCAAACCATCGTCAGTGCCCTGCAACTGGCCTTGCCAGTAACCCAGTTCATGCTGCAACGCCGGCCCGCTTGCATAACCCCGCAATTGCTCGGCCCAAGCCTTGAACGCGCTGGTCTTGGCCGGCAACGCCGGCGTTCGACCGGCAGCCAGCGCCAAGTAAGCCAGTTGCAAGTCTTCGAGCAGCACACGCCATGACACACCATCAACCACCAGGTGATGGATCACCAGCAGCAACCGCTGGCTACCATCAGGCAGGTCGCCCAACACCGCCCGCAGCAGAGGCCCTTGCTTCAGGTTCAGGCTACGTTGGGCTTCGTTGCCTATCTGTTCCAATGCCTCGGCGTGTTCAACCTGCCGGCGCCACAGCAGCGCGTGCTGCGAAGTGCCGAACACGGCTCGCCAGGCACCTTCAGCCTGGTCGAAGCGCAGGCGCAGGGCATCGTGGTGTTCAACCAGCGCTTGCAACGCCGCTAGCAGGTGCTGTTCATCCAGCACCTCGCTGGTTCGCAGCATCACCGACTGGTTCCAGTGATGGCGCTCGACGATGTCCGATTCGAAGAACCAGTGCTGGATCGGCGTCAGCGGCATGCTGCCTTCCACCGGCCCCTGGTCGATTGCCGTACCGGCTTCTCGCCGGGCAATCGCCGCCAGGCCTTGCACGGTCTGGTACTGGAACAGCTCCTTGGGGGTGAACTGGATGTGCAGCTGACGGGCCCGGCTGACCACCTGCAACGACATGATCGAGTCGCCGCCCAGTTCGAAGAAGTTATCGGCAAGGCCAACCTTCTCCAACTTCAATACATCGGCCCAGATCGCCGCGATCTGCTGCTCCAGCTCGGTTTGCGGCGCGAGGTATTCACCCTGCAGCAAGCTGGCGTCCGGCGCCGGCAGGGCCTTGCGGTCGAGCTTGCCGTTAGCGGTCAGTGGCAGCTGCTCCAGGAACAGCAGATGCGCGGGCACCATGTGTTCAGGCAGGCTGGCCTTCAGTTCGGCACGCAGGCTGTCACGCAGCACGGCCTGCCGTTCAGTACCTTGCAGCACGCCAGTGTCGGCTGGCACCACGTAACCCGCCAGTTGCTTGCCACTGGCGCCATCCACCGCCAGCACCGCGACCTGGCGCACCGCAGGTTGTTCGAGCAGGCGTGCTTCGATCTCGCCCAGCTCGATACGGAAACCGCGAATCTTCACCTGATGGTCGATACGCCCGATGTATTCGATGACCCCGTCGGTACGGTAACGGGCCAGGTCGCCCGACCGGTACAGGCGGCCACCGTTGTCATCGAAGGGGTTTGGCACGAAGCGCTCGGCGGTCAACCCGGGGCGGCCGTGATAACCCCGCGCCAGCCCCGCCTGGCCAATCAGCATTTCACCTGTGCAGCCCGGCATGATCGGGTTCAATGCCGCATCGAGCAAGTACCAGGACAGGTCGGGAATCACCTCGCCGATCGGGCTGCTGGCGCCCTTTTGCAAGTCTTCGAGGGTAATCGGCCGATAGGTCACGTGCACGGTTGTTTCGGTAATGCCGTACATGTTGATCATGCGCGGCGTGCAGTCACCAAACACGTCGAACCAAGGCTTGAGGCTGCTCACCTCCAGGGCTTCGCCGCCAAACACCACGTACCGCAGGTTCAGCCCCCGGCCGGCCTTCGCTGCCTCGCAGGCAACCGGGACAAGCGGCTTGAAGGCTGATGGCGTCTGATTGAGCACGGTGACCTGCTCACGTACCAGCAAGGCATGGAAGTCTTCGCTGGAGCGCGCGACATCCTTGGGCACGATGACCGCTCTGCCACCATGCAGCAACGCGCCATACAGCTCCCATACCGAGAAGTCGAAGGCGTAGGAGTGGAACACCGTCCATACGTCACTGGCGTCAAAATGGAACCAGTGCCGGGTGGCTGCAAACAGGCGAACCACGTTCCGATGCGGCAGCAGCGTCCCTTTGGGCTTGCCGGTAGAGCCTGAGGTGTAGATCACATAAGCCAGGTTGTCCGCGCTTACCCGGCAGGCGGGGTTGGCTTCGCTGTAGCCGGCCAGGTCGGTATCGCCGTCCAGCATCAGCGTCTGCACGCCTGCCGGTACTGGCAGCGCGTCACGCAGGTGCTGCTGGGTCAGCAACAGGCGTATGCCGCTGTCCTCGAACAGGTAGGTGAGGCGCTCCTGTGGATACTCCGGGTCGAGCGGCACGTAGGCAGCGCCCGCCTTGAGAATGCCCAGCAGGCCGATGACCATTTCAAGGCTGCGCTCGACGGCCAGGCCGACCAGCACATCCGGCCCGGCCCCCAGTTCCAGCAGCTTGTGCGCCAGCTGGTTGGCCCGGCGGTTGAGCTCGGCGTAACTCAGGGTTTGCTCGCGGCAGACCAGCGCCACCGCATTCGGGGCAGTTTCGACCTGGGCCTCGATCAGTTGATGCAGGGGCTGCTCGGCAGCGAAATGTGTCAACGACGGGTTCCAGGCCTGCACGGTCTGCTCCTGCTGCGCCCGGCTGACCAGCGGCAGATCGACCACGCGCTGGTCGGGCTGGCGCACGATCGCCTCTAGCAGGTTCACCCAGTGTTGCGCCATCTGTTCGATGGTCACGGCATCGAACAGGTCGGTCGCGTAGCTCAATGCGGCGCCAAGGCTGTGCTCGTACTCAAAGGTGTCCAGGGTCAGGTCGAACTTGGCCGTGTCGTGGTCCCAGGTCAGCCCCTCCACCTGCAGCCCCGGCACGCTGCGTTGCTTGCCCTTGGCCTGCATCTGGTGGTTGTACATCACCTGGAACAACGGGCTGTGGCTCAGGCTACGCTCGGGCTGTAGGGCATCCACCAGTTGCTCGAACGGCAAGTCCTGGTGGCTCTGCGCGCCCAGCGCACGCTGCCTGACCTGCTCCAGCAGGTCGCTGAAGGTCATCTGCAGGTCGAACTCGGCGCGCAACACCTGGGTATTGACGAAAAAGCCGATCAGCCGTTCGGTTTCCACCCGGTTGCGGTTGGCAACCGGTACCCCTACGCGGATGTCGGACTGCCCGGAATAGCGGTGCAACAGGGTCTGGAAACTGGCCAGCAACAACATGAACAGCGTCGCGCCCTGGCGTTGGGCCAGCTGCCTGAGCGAATGCACCAGGGCCTCGGGCAGCCGCACCTCATGCCTGGCGCCCCGGTGGCTACTGGACGCAGCGCGGGGGCGGTCGGTCGGCAGCTCGAGCACCGGCTGCTCATCGCCAAGCTGTGCCTTCCAGTACGCCAGTTGCCGCTCCTGCTCGCCGGCCTCCATCCACTGGCGCTGCCAGATCGAGTAGTCGGCATACTGCACCGGCAGCGCCGGCAACTGCGGCTCTTCGCCTTGGCTATAACCCGCATACAGTTGCATCAGCTCATCGATCATCAGCGGCATCGACCAGCCATCGGAGACGATGTGATGCATGGTCACCACCAGCACATGCCGGTCCTGCGCCAGGCGCAGCAACTTGACCCGCAGCAGTGGCCCTTGCCGCAGGTCGAACGGGCGGTGCGCCTCGGCTTCCACCTGCTGACGCAGCGTGTGTTCATCGGCGTGGTGCAGTGTCTGGATAGCCAGCGCCAGGGAGTGTTCGGGGTGAACGATCTGGACGGTGCCCTGCCCTGTTTCGCTGAAGGTGGTACGCAAGGTTTCGTGGCGGGCAATCAGGGCATCGAAGCTACGCTGCAACGCCTCGACATCCAGAGGACCTTGCAGGCGCAAGGCCGCCGGAATGTTGTAGATCGGCGCGTCTGGCTCCAGTTGCCAGAGAAACCATTGCCGCTGTTGGGCATAGGAGAGGGGTAGCGAAGCTTCAGGCTCGCGCTTGAAGATCGGGGTGACGCCATACAGGTTCACCCCCTGCTGCTTGAGCAAGGCTGCCAGGGCCTGGCGCTCTTTGGTGGACAGTAGCTTTACAGACTCAAGCAGCTCTTGCACAGTAAAAATCTCCTAAGAAACCAGCTTTTCAATTTCCTCCGTAGTTAGACGTTTCAGGGCCTCCAGGGATTTAGCCAGTTCATTCTGAACAGGGTCTGCCTGCGGCGTCAGCTGCTCAAGCTGCGCGCAGTAGTCGCCCAGACCGGGGTTTTCGAACAGCGCTTTCAGGCTGACCGGCAACCCGACCTGCTCCTGGACGCGGCTGGTCACCTGGGTGGCGATCAGCGAGTGCCCGCCCAGCAGGAAGAAGTTGTCGCCCAGGCCAACCCGTTCGACTTTCAGCACCTGCGCCCAGATGGCCGCCACCTGCTGTTGCAAGGGCGTGCGCGGCGGCACATGGGCTTCTTCCAGCAGGGCAACGTCCGGGCGTGGCAGCGCCTTGCGGTCCAGCTTGCCGTTGGGTGTCAGTGGAAGCGTGTCGAGCAGCAACAGGTAGGCGGGCACCATGTATTCCGGCAGGTGTTTCCTCAGTGCGGCGCGCAGGTGGTCACGCAGGGACGACTGCGCAGCGGCATCGGCCATCACGCCAGCATCGGCAGGTACCACGTAGGCCACCAGGTGCTGGCCGGCAGGCCCGTCTACGGCCATGACCACCGCTTCGCGAACTGCCTCCTGCTGGAGGCGCACCTCGATCTCGCCCAGTTCGATGCGGAAGCCGCGCACCTTCACCTGATGGTCCACCCGGCCAACATATTCCAGCACACCGTCAGGG
>Ga0247827_10001128_pt1 | contig 11570 bp, 11 predicted proteins | sample 12C_Control_Day2_FD_194414 | JGI IMG/M metagenome (GOLD analysis project Ga0247827, IMG submission 194414) | Soil microbial communities from agricultural site in Penn Yan, New York, United States - 12C_Control_Day2 | ecosystem: Environmental > Terrestrial > Soil > Agricultural land | place... | reverse complement strand
ATCTATGGCCGCTTCGCCCCGGGCATAGCGCCAGCTGATCCGCAGCAGCGGGTGGGTCTCCGGCGGAGCCTTCAGCGCGGCGACCTGCTCCGGCGTGCCGAAGCGGCCATAGATGGCGTAGGCGTTGTTGGCGACGATCTGGCGCCAGTAGTCCTGGGCGCCGATGTTCGGATAGGTGGTCAGGAACCAGTCGGCGAGCTTCAGCCCCTCCTCGCCGCCCCCGGCCATCAGGGCGCCGCCCATGCCGAAGTGGATGTTGTGGCCGTGCAGCCGCATCGCCGGCACCCCGCCCGGCGGCTTGGCCAAGGCGTCATAGCGCCGGTCCAGCGCCACGGCGTTGACGTTGGCCATCATGGCGTCGCGATAACGGCCGACGCGGTAATAGGTATGCGACGGCATATGCACCAGATGGCTGGCCGCCGGGGCCAGCAGGGCCAGCTTCTCGCCGTAAGGAATGGCCTTGTGCGGATCGTCCGACCACTCGGTCAGATGGATATAGAGGTGGATCGCGCCCGGATCGTTCGGGTTCTTCGCCAGCGCGCTCTCCAGCAGACCCATGGCGCGGGTGATGCCCGGATCGGCGGCCTTGCCGTCGTCGTCCCACCATTCGTCTGCGGTCAGCAACCAGGCGTCGGCAGTGATGTTGGCGATGGCGTCGTCGTCGGGGTTCTGACGCGCGATCCGGTCCATGCGCACGGCAAAGCGGTCGGCCCTGCTCTTTTCCGAGCCGCAGTAACGCTGGATCAGGGCGTCGATCATCTGACGCTGCACCGGCGTGGCCTCGCGGGCCAGACGGCGGGCGTCGCGGGCGGCCTTACGGGCGGCCTCGATCGAGGCCTTGTCCTGACCGCCGCCGTTCAGATTGGGGCCGATGGCCCAGGCCTCGCCCCAGGCGCACATGCCGCAGGTCGGGTCCAGCGCCCGCGCCTTGCGGAAGGCGCGCACCGATTCGGTATGCTCGAACGCCCAGCGCAGCCGCACCCCGTGGTCGAACCAGGCCTGAGCCTCGGGGTTGGCCGTATCGACCTTGAACCCGCCGGTGCCGAAGCCCTCGACCATGACGATGTCGTTGGTCGGAATGGCTTCGATGGCCGAGCCGCCGGGTCCGCAGACCTGCGGCTGGTCCAGCAGGTCACGCACGGCGCGGTCCGCCGTGGCGTCCGCCACCGCCATCGGCCCGATCATGCAGGCGGCCAGCGCCGTGCAGGCCATCAATCCGAAACGCATGAAACCCTCTCCCCAGAGCAGACGGGAGAGTGCGCGCCGGACAGCGAGGCCGCAAGCGGCCTCAGCGTCGCGGTCTAGATCAGCCCCGCCAGCGGCGAGGACGGATCGGCATAGAGGCGCTTCTTCATCCGCCCGGCCAGATAGGCTTCACGCCCAGCGATGACCGCGTGCTTCATGGCGCTGGCCATCAGGAGCGGATCGCGCGCCTCGGCGATGGCGGTGTTCATCAGCACCCCGTCGCAGCCCAGTTCCATGGCGATAGCGGCGTCCGAGGCCGTGCCGACGCCCGCATCGACCAGCACCGGCACCTTGGACTGCTCGACGATCAGGCGGATGTTGATGGGGTTCTGCACCCCCAGGCCCGAGCCGATCGGCGCGCCCAGCGGCATGATGGCCACGGCGCCCGCGTCTTCCAGCTTGCGCGCATAGACCGGATCGTCGGTGCAATAGACCATGACCTCAAAGCCCTCTGCGGTCAGCAGCTTCAGCGAGCGCAGGGTCTCTTCCATGTCGGGGAACAGGGTGCGCTGGTCGGCTAGGACCTCCAGCTTGACCAGGGTCCAACCGCCCGCCTCGCGCGCCAGGCGCAGGGTCCGCACCGCATCCTCGCCGGTGAAGCAGCCCGCCGTGTTCGGCAGATAGGTATAGCGCTTGGGGTCCAGGAAGTCGGTCAGCACCGGCTGGCTAGGATCGGTCAGGTTCACCCGGCGCACGGCCACGGTGACCATCTCAGCGCCCGAAGCCTCGGCGGCGGCCGCGTTCTGGGCATAGTCCCGGTACTTGCCGGTGCCCACGATCAGGCGCGAGTTGAAGGTGCGGCCGGCGACGGTCCAGCTGTCGGTGCGGGGGGCTGTATCGGTCATGCTCCTGACCTAGCGCCGCGCCGCGCCGGGGGAAAGCGCCGTCACGGGATTTGATGGCTCAGCCGCCCCCGACGAACTGCACCAGCTCGATCTTGTCGCCCTCGGCCAGCGCCGTTTCGCCGTGCAGCGAGCGCGGCACGATCTCCAGATTGCGCTCGACCGCCACCTTCTTCGGGTCCAGCGACAGCTCCTGAACCAGGCCCAGAATGGTCGTGGCGGCAGTGTCCCGCACCTCGCCGTTGACTTCGATACGCATCAAGAGTGTCCGAGCAGCAATTAAGCACATGTTGAAAACGCGGGCCTTTGGACCCGTCGCTGACTTCGAAAGCTATAGCGCGTTTGCACGCGACGGGCATCAGCCAGCGAGAGACAGTGACGTCCGCTTCGACCCATTGCGAACATTCGTTGGCTGGCTAAGTTTATCCCATGGGCCCATACACCATCACCTATGCTGGACGCGAAAGTGGCGAGGCATTCTCGAACTATTTGTTCTACGTATCCCAAGGCGGACGTAGGGTCGCCGAGCTAAGTCACGACTATCGCGGCGACGCGCACTGGATACGGTTGCCAGGAGAACGGTGGATCGAACTCGCCGAACGAGTGCTCGAAGGTGGAGGGCCCGAACCCGTCGTCCTGTCGCCCGCAGGTGTGAAGGCGGTGGATCGGCTACTCGGTTAGTGTCCGCTTTCCCCCCATAGCGGACATTCGGCAGGCCTTCTCTCAACCCTCCCACTGTCGCCGCCAGCAGAACGAAATCGCCCCCCTACCCCATCGAATTCGCAGCGGCAGAGCCACAATGCAGACTCCCCCAAACCCGCTTCCGCCTACCCTTAGGTCAACATCCTCACCCACCCGCTTTGCGTCGGGCTCTACCTGAGCTACAACGCCCGACCGAATCCGCGCGGTCGTGAGCGCCAATTTCCCGAGCGAATGCCCGAAGCCCCTGTCCTCTACGTCCTGAACGGCCCCAATCTGAACCTTCTCGGGGTTCGGGAGCCGGACATCTATGGCCACGAGACCCTGGCTGACGTCCAGGCGCTGTGCGAGGCCGCCGCCGGCGACACGCGCGTCGTGTTCCGCCAATCGAATCACGAAGGCCAGCTGGTCGACTGGATCCATGAGGCGCGCAACGAAGCCTGCGCTCTGGTGATCAATCCCGCCGCCTTCACCCATACTTCGGTGGCTCTGCTGGATGCGTTGAAGACGCTCAGCGTCCCCGTCGTCGAATGCCACCTGTCGAACCCCGCCGCGCGCGAGGATTTCCGGCGTCATTCCTATGTTTCGCTGGTTGCGACCGGCGTCATTTCGGGCTTCGGCCCCCACAGCTACGAACTGGCCGTCAAGGCCGCCCTTCGGCTGGCGCGGGAACGCGCTGCGGCCGGGGCTCGTTCGCCCAAGATCTAAAGAGAGACGCACCATGTCCGACGACAAGCACAAGAACGAAGGCATCGACGCCGGCCTGATCCGCAGCCTGGCCGACATCCTCAACGAAACCGACCTGACGGAAATCGAGGTCGAGCGCGGCGAGCTGCGCATCCGCGTCGCCCGCGAAGTCACCATGACCGCCGCCGCGCCGATCCAGTACGCCGCCGCTCCGGTCGCCCACGCCGCGCCCGCCGCCCCCGCTCCGGCCTCCATGCCGTCGGACCCGGCCACGATCGTCTCGCGCAAGGGCGAAGAGGTGAAGTCGCCGATGGTCGGCACCGCCTATCTGCAACCCTCGCCGGAAGCCCCGCAGTTCGTGAAGCCGGGCGACAAGGTCAAGAAGGGCCAGACCCTGCTGATCGTCGAAGCCATGAAGACCATGAACCCGATCCAGGCCCCGCGCGACGGCGTCGTGTCGGAAATCCTGGTCGGCGACGCCCAGCCGGTCGAGTTCGGCGAAGCCCTGGTCCTGCTGGAAGCCTGAGACCAGCCATGTTCACCAAGGTCCTGATCGCCAACCGCGGCGAAATCGCCCTGCGCATCCACCGGGCGTGCAAGGAGATGGGCATTTCCACCGTCGCCGTGCACTCCGAGGCCGACCGCGGCGCCATGTGGGTGCGCCTGGCCGACGAAAGCGTCTGCATCGGCCCCGCGCCGGCGGCCAAGTCCTATCTGAACATCCCGCAGATCATCGCGGCAGCCGAAATCACCGGCGCCCAGGCGATCCACCCGGGCTATGGCTTCCTGTCGGAAAACGCCCGCTTCGCCGAGATCATCGAGGCCCACGGCCTGACCTTCATCGGTCCCAAGCCCGAGCACATCCGGGTCATGGGCGACAAGATCACCGCCAAGAAGACGGTCATGGAGGCGGGCATCCCCGTCGTCCCCGGCTCTGACGGCGAGGTCGAAACCGTCGAGGCCGCCATCGAGGCGTCCAAGACCATCGGCTTCCCCCTGATCGTCAAGGCCGCCGCCGGCGGCGGCGGTCGCGGCATGAAGGTCGCCCTGACGCCCGACGATCTGGTCGAGGCCGTGCAGACGGCCCAGACCGAGGCCAAGGCCGCCTTCGGCAACGGCGCCGTCTATATGGAGCGCTACCTCCAGAAGCCGCGCCACATCGAGATCCAGGTCATCGCCGACAGCCACGGCAACGTCGTCCACCTGGGCGAACGCGACTGCTCGCTGCAACGCCGCCACCAGAAGGTGCTGGAAGAGGCCCCCTCGCCCGCACTTTCCGCCGAGGGCCGCAAGAAGATCGGCGAGACGGTCAACAAGGCCATCGCCGCCATCGGCTACCTGGGCGTCGGCACCATCGAGTTCCTGTGGGAAGACGGCGAGTTCTTCTTCATCGAGATGAACACCCGCCTGCAGGTCGAACACCCGGTCACGGAAATGATCACGGGCGTCGATCTGGTCCGCGAACAGGTCCGCATCGCCGCCGGTCTGCCGCTGTCGTTCACTCAGGACGACATCCATTTCGAAGGCCACGCCATCGAGGTGCGGATCAACGCCGAAAACGCCGAGACCTTCACCCCGTCGCCGGGCACGATCACGGACTTCCACGCCCCAGGCGGACTGGGCGTGCGTCTGGATAGCGCCATCTACGCCGGCTATTCGATCCCGCCCTACTATGACAGCCTGATCGGCAAGCTGATCGTCCACGGTCGCGACCGCGAGGAAGCCCTGGCCCGCCTCAAGCGTTCGCTTGGTGAAATGGTCATCGGCGGCGTCGACACCACCATCCCCCTGTTCCAGAAGCTGTTGCAGGAGCCGGACATCCTGTCGGGCGACTACGACATCCACTGGCTGGAGAAGTGGGCCGCCGCCCAGAAGGCCAAGGCCTAACGCATCTTGGACGAACCCGAGTTCAGCGCCAGCAGCCCCTCCAGCGTCTTCGGACCCGAGGAGCTGCTGGCCTGCTACGCTCGCGGCGTCTTTCCAATGGCCGAGGCGCGCGACGATCCGCGCGTCTTTCTGGTCGAGCCGGACCAGCGGGGCGTCGTGCCGCTGGATCGCTTCCACATTCCCACGCGCCTGCGCCGCACCGTCCGCGGCGAGCCCTATCAGGTGCGCGTGGATACGGCCTTCGCCGCCGTGCTGGACGCCTGCGCGGCCTCCATGCCCGGGCGCGAGGACACCTGGATCAATGATCCGATCCGCCGCCTCTATCTGGAACTCCACGCGCGCGGCCACGCCCACAGCCTCGAGTGCTGGCAGGACGAGGTCCTGGTCGGCGGCCTCTATGGCGTGACGCTGGGCGGCGCCTTCTTCGGCGAAAGCATGTTCAGCCGGGCGCGCGATGCGTCAAAGGTCGCCCTGGTGCATCTGGTGGCGCGGCTGCGAAAGGGCGGCTGGAGCCTGCTGGACGCCCAGTTCCTGACCGAGCATCTCAGCCAGTTTGGCGCGGTCGAGACGCCTCAGGCGGCCTATCTGCGGCTGCTCAAGCCTGCCCTGCGCCTGACGCCGGACAAGTCGGCCCTGACCGCGCCCCTGACGGGCGCGGAGGCCGTGGCCTATGCCTTACAGCCGACCACCCAGGCGTCGTAAATCGGGTGCTGCAGGCCGCTGACGCCCGGCGATGAGGCGAACATCCAACCCTTGAAGATCTGGCGCGCCTCGGTCGGCACGGCGATCCCGCGCGGCTGAACCCCGACTTCCAGATAGGCGATCGCGTCCTCGGTCTGTTCGTCCGAGGCCGAGACCTCGCAGGCCCGGGCGCTGAAGATCAGGGTCTTGTTGAAGCGGACCGGGCGACCGCCGACCTCGACCTCGAACAGCATCGATTCGGCCGTGACCTTGTCGATGGCGTGAATGATGGCGACCGGACGGCGCTGACGACGGCCAGGCGTGGCCACGGGCGCAGCCTCAGTCTTGGGGGCCTCGGCCTCGGCTTCGGGCGGAACGTCTTCCTGAACCGCAGCGATCTCGGCCTCGGGCGTCACGACCACCACGGGCGAGCCGGGAGCCGTCGACGTCGTCGAAGGCGATGCAGCGCCTTGCGCGGGTGCGGTCTGCGGCGCCGCTGCAGGGGGCGTCTGCGGTGATGTGCGATTTGCATCGCGCAACAGGTCGCCGACCGGGTCCTGAACCGGAACAGCGTCCTGGGGCAGGTCCATGAGAGCGCTGGTCATGCCGGCGCCCGCGACCGCCAGTCCCGCTGCGGCCACGCCGACGAGCAGGAGGCGGCGTGCGGTCATTCCGGGCTCCAGGCCTGGTAGTCGCCGGTGGCGGCGGGGCGCTTGCCTTCGTTGGCCAGCGAGCCCTGCGGACGCCACGCCATCGGCGTGCCGGTCATGTTCGGCAGGTGATCCTTTTCCCAGGCACGGCGCGGCAGCGGCTTCTCGACCGGGGTTTCGTCATAGGTGTAGCGAAGCCAGCCCTGCCATTCCGGCGGAACCTTCGACGCCTCGGCATAGCCGTCATAAATGACCCAGCGGCGCTTGCGACCGTCATAGCTGACGTTGTCGCGCGACTGATAATAGCGATTGCCGAACTCGTCCGTGCCGACCAGCTGGCCGCGTTTGCCGACGGTGAACAGGGTGCCGATCGTGGCGCCGTTCCACCAGGTGAAGATCTTGCTCAGCACGTCGTCGTACTCACTTGTATCCCGTCGCTCGGGGAGGTCCGACGACGCAGCGCGATCATAGAAACCACAGCCGCCCGCGTCCAGCCCGAGACCGGCATAGAGCGTCGCCGCCCAACATCAACATCTTGGGGGTAACCCACGCTGCGGACCCAAGATTTATTGAAACGCCTTCTGAGGCGTCGTTAATGTCGCGATCAGGACACGCGCGGAGACGTCTGATGCGCATCAAGCCCCGTTTCGCCCCCTTCGCCGCCGCCGTGGCGCTGGAACCCCGCCTGATCGAACGCCCCGGCGTCATGACGCCGACGCTGGCGCCCGCTGACTGGTCCGATGCGCGCGTCGAAGCCTGGCTGGACTGGGCCGAAAGCCTGCCGACCGACCTGCCGCAGGACGCCCCCGCTCTGGACGAGGATCACGCCGCCTGGCTTGGCGGCGCCGCCGACCGCTGGGCGCATCGCCTCGGCGCCTGGGGCCGCGAACTGGGCCTGTTCGATAGCGCCGACGACGCCGAAACCTTCACCGACGAACTTTGGGCCTCTCTGCTGCTCGGCCTGGCTGCGCCCGGCGCGATCCAAAACACGCCCGCCCCCGCCTGCCTGTCTCTCAGCGAGCCCGGCGCCGCGCGCAGCCTGGCTGATCTGACCGCCGCCCGTCGCGGCGATCGTCTGGCCGGCCGCGCCACAGAGGCCCTGTCCAATGCGCTGAAGGCTGTCGCCGACGCGGTGGACCGCTGCGAAGGCCCGCGTGAGGCCTGCGCCGACCCTGCCGCCAACCCGGCGCTGGCCCGCGCCGCCCTGATCGCCCGCCGCTGCGGCGCGAGCGACGCCGACATCATTCGCGCCGTCGAGGGCGAAAGCCAGATCGTCGCCCTGCCCGCACATGCCGCCAGCGTCCCGACGCCGGTGCTGGCGCCGCGCGACGGCATCGCCTCGGGCGGTCCCGAAGCCCTCGCCGTGGCCGAGGCCGCGCTGGAGGGCGATCTGGCCCTGACCTTCACGCCGCGGGACGCCGAGGTCCTGTCCGACGCCGCCCTTGAGGCCCGCGTCGCCCTGCACCTGCCCGCCCTGGCCGCATTCACGGGCCAGGCCTTTGACGAAGCCCTGGACGACCTGACCCGACTCTGGGTCATGGCGCTGGAGATCGACACCGCCATCAACGCCGACGCCCCCCGACGCGAAGCCGCGCGCCCCATCGCCCTCGGCCTGTCCGGCCTGGCCGACTGGACCATCGCGACCGACGCCGAAAGCCCGATCGCCCTCGCCGCTTCGGTCGGCGCCCGCGTTTCGGCCGCCGCCAGCGCCGCCTCTGTCGACCTCGCCGCCCGGCTCGGCCCCTGCGCCGAATGGGACGCCGTCAGCGACGAGGTCGTCGACGCCGCCGCCCAGCGCGGTCAGGACGCCAAGGCGCTGAAGCGCTGCGGCCGTCGCCACGCCGCCATCAACCTGTTCGTGCGCGATGCGGAGCTTGAACTGCGCCTCGGCGCCTCGCCCTTCGCCGCTGTCGACCTGTTCCAGACCGAGGACGGCGAGACCGAGCGGCGTCTGCGCCCCTCGCTGGCCCGCGCCATCGCCCGCTCCGGCGGCGACGTCGAGGACGCCGAGCGCCGCCTGTTCGGCCGCCGCACCCTGATGGGCGCGCCCGGCGTCAACCATTCCGCCCTGCGCGATCTGGGCTTCACCAATGTCGAGCTTGAAGCCGTCGAGCTGGCCCTGAGCCAGACTGACCAGCTTTCGGCGGTCTTCGCCCCGCCCGTGCTGGACGCCGGCTTCATCGGCGACGTCCTGGGCCTGTCGGTCGAGGACGGCGCCGACCTGCTGCCGCGCCTGGGCTTCGACGCCGCCGCCATCGAGGCCGCCCGAGCCGCCGCCTTCGGCCATGCCGACCTGTCCGGTTGGGAAGCCGCGCCCGAGGCCCTGCGCGCCCTGCTGGCCGCCGATCCCGCCGCCTTCGAGGCCGAGCTGCGCCGCGCCGTCGAGCCTTTCAGCGACGCCCCCGACGTGACGCCCGACCTGATCGACTGGCGCGCCGGGTCGCTTCAGGCCGCCCGCGCCCTGGGTCAGGCCGCCCGCGACGGCCGCCGCGCCGTCGCCCTGCGCCGCGCCGCGCCGCCTGCCGACTTCCGCCTGGACCTGGCCGAGCTCGACGCCCCGGTTCAGCGCCGCGCCGAACCGGAAGCCAGGACCGTCGAGCGCGTGATCGAGAAGGTGGTCGAGCGCGACCGCACCCGCCGCAAGCTGCCCGACCGTCGCAAGGGCTATATCCAGAAGGCGGCTGTCGGCGGCCACAAGGTCTATATCCACACCGGCGAGTACGAAGACGGCGAACTGGGCGAGATCTTCATCGACATGCACAAGGAAGGCGCCGCCTTCCGCAGCCTGATGAACAACTTCGCCATCGCCATCTCGATCGGCCTGCAATACGGCGTGCCGCTGGACGAGTTCGTCGACGCCTTCGTCTTCACCCGGTTCGAGCCCGCGGGCCGCGTGACCGGCAATGATTCGATCCGTTCCGCGACCTCGATCCTCGACTACATCTTCCGCGAACTGGGCGTCTCCTATCTGGAGCGCCAGGAGCTGGCCAACGCCGAGCCCGAGGGCCTGAACCCCGACGGCCTGGGCGGCGCCGCCGAAGACGCCGAGCCCATGCCGGCGGCCCGCTTCATCTCCAAGGGCTTCGCCCGCGGCGCGGCGCCCGACAACCTCGTGGTCGTCCCATTTGGACGCAAGGCCGAGACGCCTCGCCCCGCCGTCGCCACCGAAGCCGTCGCCTGTCCCGAATGTGGCGACTTCAGCCTGCAGAATCGCGGCGGTGGCTGGGTTTGCGGCACCTGCGGAGCCGCGCCGCAGATGCAGGGCTGAGCGAGACGCGTTCCGGCCCGCTTCTTGCTGAAACAGCCCCAAATCCCGGAGCCTTCGCATGAACCGTCTCGCAATCGCACTCGTCGCCTCGCTCGTCGCCGCCACGGCTCTGCCGGCGGTCGCCCAGAACGCCTCGCAGATCAGCCGCGTCCGCAACGGCGCCAGCTGCCCCGGCTGCAACCTGTTCCAGGGTGATTTCTCCGGCATGGAGGTGCGCGGCCTCAACCTGGCCGGGGCCCGCCTGCGTCAAGCCGACCTCAGCCTGACCGTCATGAACCGCACCCGCTTCTCGCGCGCCGACATGCGCGACGTGGAAGCCTATGGCGGAGTCTTCTCCAGCTCGAACTTCGCAGGGGCCGACCTGACCAACGCCAGCTTCGTCGGCGCCTATCTGGACGGGTCAGTCATGTCCGGCGCCAAGCTCAGCGGGACCAATCTGTCGGGCGCGCAACTGGCGCGGGCGGTCGGTTTGACGCAGAGCCAGCTCAATCAGGCATGCGGCGACGACGCCACGGTCCTGCCTTCGGGGCTGCGTATTCCGGCCTGCTGAAGGTCGCCTTCGTTACCGCGATTTAAGTAGGGTTATTCGGACGATGGGCGCATTTAGGTAGCGTGATGAAACGCCCGCTCGCCCTCCTCCGTCGCCTGGCTCCTGCAGCCGCCGCCCTTACCGGGGGGCTGGCCGGGCTGCTGGTCGCTGCTCCCGCTTTCGCCGGCGTGGTAAGCCTGTCGCAGATGCAGGACCGCGACGTCGCCCGCATGGTTTCGCTGGGCGGAAGCTGCAATCGTTGCGAACTGTCCGGCCGCGACCTGTCGGGCGCCACCTTCACCGGCGCCAGCTTCACCAACGCCACCCTGGTCGGAACCACCCTGCGCGGCGCCGAGCTGATCGGTTCGAACTTCGCCGGCGCCGACTTCAGCCGCGCCGACATGCGCGGCGTCGAAATGGTCGGCGCCAACTTCACCAGCGCGGTCTTCACCAGCGCCAATATGGCGGGCGCCGAGGCCACGGGCGCGAACCTGATCGGCGCGAATTTCCAGGACGCCAACCTGTCCTCGGCCGAGTTGAACGGCGCCAATTTCAATCGCGCCGTCCTGACCCGCGCCAAGTTCAACAGCAGCGAGATGTTCGGCTCGACCCTGGCCAACGTCCGCGCTGCCGGCGCCGACTTCTCCAACGCCGAGATCAACGCCTCCAACCTGAGCAACGGCGTGTTCGACAACGCCAAGTTCAACAACGCCTCGCTGGACAGCGCCCGCCTGACCGGCGCCAGCTTCGATCGCGCCAACTTCTCGGGCGCCTCGATGAACCGGACCGACATCCGCGGCGCCGACCTGTCCGGCGCGCGCGGCCTGACCCAGGATCAGGTGCATGACGCCTGCGGCGACGGCGCGACCCGCCTGCCCAACGGCCTGACCGTGCGCTCGTGCGGCGGCGGCGGGATCCGCGTCATTCGCACGCCCCCGGCCCCGCCTGCGCCCCCCGCGCCGCCAATGCCGCCGCGCCAGCGCAATCTGGTCGTCGCCTCCGGCCACTAGGTTCAGATCAATATCCCAACAAAAAGGGCGGCCCGCGAAGGCCGCCCTTTCCAATTCAGCGTCGCACCGCCG
>Ga0247827_10001124_pt1 | contig 11598 bp, 10 predicted proteins | sample 12C_Control_Day2_FD_194414 | JGI IMG/M metagenome (GOLD analysis project Ga0247827, IMG submission 194414) | Soil microbial communities from agricultural site in Penn Yan, New York, United States - 12C_Control_Day2 | ecosystem: Environmental > Terrestrial > Soil > Agricultural land | place... | reverse complement strand
TGGCCATCGGCGACGCCGCCTATCAGGCCGCCGTCGAGTTCGCCAACGACCGCCTGCAGGGCCGCGCCCTGACCGGCGCCAAGAACCCGGACGGCCCGGCCGACCCCATCATGGTCCACCCCGACGTGCGCCGGATGCTGCTGGAATCCAAGGCCTTCGTCGAAGGCGGCCGCGCCTTCATCCTGTGGACCGCCCTGCAAGCCGACCTGCAGAAGTCCTCGGACGAGGCCACGGCGACCAAGGCCAAGGACTACATGGGCCTGATCACGCCCGTGCTGAAAGCCTATCTGACCGACAAGGGCTTCCACGTCGCCTCGCTGGCCATGCAGGTCCACGGCGGCTCGGGCTACACCGAGCACTTCCCCGCCTCGCAGTATCTGCGCGATGCGCGGATCACCATGATCTATGAGGGCACCAACGGCATTCAGGCCCTCGACCTGGTGGGCCGCAAGCTGCCGTCGAACGGCGGCCGCGCCATCATGAGCTGGTTCGCCGACATCGACGCCTTCACCGCCGAGAACGGCGACAACGAAGCGATCAAGCCCTTCGTCGACGGCCTGGCCGACACCAAGAAGAAGCTGCAGGAAGGCACCATGTGGCTGATGCAGAACGGCATGGCCAACCCGGACAACGCCGGCGCAGCCTCGACCGACTACCTGCACATCTTCGGCCTGACCGCCCTCGCCTATATGTGGGCGCAGATGGCCAAGTCGGCCCAGGCGAAAATCGCCGCCGGCGACGCCGATCCCTACTACGTCACCAAGCTGCAGACCGGCCGCTACTTCGTCGAGCGCATCCTGCCCGACGCCGCCGCCCATCTGGTCAAGATGAAGACCGGCGCCGAGGTGCTGATGCAGATGCCCGCCGAGGCCTTCTAACCATGGGGGCGAGGGCGGTGGTCATCGGAGCGATGATCGGCGCCCTCGCCGGTTGGGCCACAGGCAGCCAGAAGCCGTTCGATGCGGAACTCTGGAGGGTCGCTCCCGCCGAGAAAACACGCCTGAGCATGGCCGACGACCTCGTGCGCAGCCGCCTTCTTATAGGCCGTTCGCGGGACGAGGTGCAGGCGCTCCTCGGGACACCAACCGACACCAACAAATGGCAGGACTGGGACATGATCTATGTCCTCGCGCCCTGTCGCTGCCTGTTCCCCATCGACTACGAGTGGCTCGTCCTGCGTCTCGAAGATGACCGCGTGACGGACGCCCAAGTGGTCATCGACTAACAACGATAAAAGCAGGAACGCTCATGAACGTGCTCAACGTCCCCGAACCCGACTTCATGCAGGACGAGGAGATCGTCCTCTTCTCCAACAGCGTCGGCAAATGGGTCGACGAGCACGCCCCGCCGGAGAAGTTCCAGCAGTGGATCGCCGAGTCCTCGGTGCCGCGCCAGTTGTGGAACGACGCGGGTGACGCCGGGCTGCTGGGCCTGTCCATGCCCGAGGAAGACGGCGGCATGGGCGGCGACTATCGCCATGAGGTGGTGCTGATGCGCCAACTGGGCTGGAAGGGCGCGGACCACTTCGGCATCTCGCTGCACAACGCCATCGTCATGCCCTACATCTGGCACTACGGCACGGCGGAGCAGAAGGCGCGCTGGCTGCCGCGCCTGGCCTCGGGCGAACTGGTCGGCGCCATCGCCATGACCGAGCCGGGCGCGGGCTCTGATCTGCAGGGCATCAAGACCACCGCCATCAAGTCGGGCGACCACTATGTCCTGAACGGCTCCAAGACCTTCATCACCAACGGCCAACTGGCCAACTTCATCATCGTCGTCGCCAAGACCGACCCGGCCGAAGGCGCCAAGGGCACCAGCCTGATCTGCCTCGAGACGGACGGCGCCGAGGGCTTCGAGCGCGGCCGCAACCTGCACAAGATCGGCATGGAGGCCAACGACACCTCCGAGCTCTTCTTCAACGACGTCAAGGTGCCGCTGGACAACGCCATCGGCGGCGGCGAAGGCATGGGCTTCGTCCAGCTGATGCAGCAACTGCCGCAGGAACGCCTGAACATCGCCGTGCAAGGCGTGGCCGCCGCCGAGCGCGGGCTGGAAGCGACGCTGGACTACGTCAAGCAGCGCAAGGCGTTTGGGAAACGCGTCATCGACTTCCAGAACACCCAATTCAAGCTGGCCGAGGTCAAGACCAAGCTGACGGTGGCCAAGGTCTTCGTCGACCACTGCATCGGCCTGCACCTCAAGGGCCAGCTGGACGCCGCCACCGCTTCGATGGCCAAATACTGGGTCACCGACATCCAGGGCGAGACCATCGACGAAATGCTGCAGCTCTTCGGCGGCTACGGCTACATGACCGAGTACCCGATCGCCCAGCTGTACAAGGACGCCCGCGTCCAGCGCATCTATGGCGGCACCAACGAGATCATGAAGCTCCTGATCGCGCGCACCCTGTAAAGCGAGCCGCCGGGGCGATAAAGGAGACGGCATGATCGTCCGCTCCCGCCCCGGCCCGCTCGAAATCCTGTTTGCGCTGAACGGGTCGATCCTGCCGCGCGTGGTCGGCCGCCTGGCCCTGACCGTCGTCATCACCGTGGCGGCGGTGATGCTGCACCGGGAACGGCCCGACCTGCCGGTACATCTGGCGGCGGCGCCCTTCGCCCTGATCGGGCTGGCGCTGTCCATCTTCATGAGCTTCCGCAACAACGCCTGCTATGATCGCTGGTGGGAGGCGCGAAGGCTGTGGGGCGAGCTGATCATCGCCGTCCGCTCCTTCATCCGCCAGACGGCCCTGCTGCCCGAGGATCGCCGCAAGCCCATGCTGGACGGCGTCGGCGGCTTCGTCTTCGGACTGGCCGCCCGGCTGCGCGACCGCGACGAGACGGGCGAGATCGCGCGCTGGACGGCGCTCGAGACCGCCCCCAACGCCACTGACGCCGCCCTGACCTCGGTGGGCCGCCAGTGCGCCGAACTGCTGCGCGACGGCCTGATCGACCCGATCCGCTATTCGGTGCTGGAAGCCCGGCTGACCGAGATGAGCCACGTTCTGGCCGGTTGCGAGCGGATCAAGACCACGCCCCTGCCCTTCGCCTACGCCCTGCTGCTGCACCGGACGGCCCATGCGTTTTGTCTGATGCTGCCCTTCGCCCTGGCCCCGGCGCTGGGGTGGTGGACGATGGCGGTGTCGCTTCTGGTCGCCTACACCTTCTTCGGACTGGATGCGCTGGGCGACGAACTGGAAGACCCCTTCGGCGACGACCCCAACGACCTGCCGCTGGACGCCATGAGCCGGATGCTGGAACGCGAACTGCGCCACGCTCAAGGGCACGCCGACCTGCCCCCCGTCTGGCCGGCCGTCCGCGACCGGCTGAGCTGACCTCGCGGCACGTGACGCGCGCCCGCGCGCCCGCTAAATCCCTTCCATGATCCGTTTGCACGTTCAGGGCGACCTCGCCCCCGGCCTCGCCGTCGCTCCGACCCTCGACCAGTCGCGCTATCTGACCCAGGTGATGCGGCTGAAGGCGGGCGATGACCTGCTGGCCTTCAACGGCCGACATGGCGAATGGCGCGCCAGCGTCGCCGAGGTGCTGAAAAAGGGCGTCATCCTGCGCGCTGAGGAGCAGGTGCGCGAACAGACCCACGGCCCCGATCTCGAACTGATCGTAGCCGTGGTGAAGAAGGCCCGGATCGAAACCATCGTCGAAAAGGCGACCGAACTGGGCGCCCAGCGGGTGCGTCTGGTCCTGACCCACCGCACCAACGCCGACCGCCTGCGGCTGGACCGGCTGGACGCCATTGCGGAAGAAGCCGCCGAACAGACCGGACGGCTGGACGTGCCGCTGGTCGATGATCCGGTGAAGCTGGACGCCCTGCTGGACGGCTGGGACGCCTCGCGCCGCCTGATGTTCTGCGACGAGACCGGCGGCGCGCCCGCCGTCTCGGCCCTGGCGGCTGCCGGCGGCGAAAAGTGGGCCATCCTGATCGGTCCCGAGGGCGGTTTTTCGCCGGAGGAAGGCGAGCGCCTGCGGGCCCTGCCCTTCACCACCGCCGTCTCTCTGGGCCCGCGCATCCTGCGCGCCGACACCGCCGCCATCGCCGCCCTGACCCTGTGGCAGGCGGCCATCGGCGACTGGGAACGTTAGAAGTTTGCTCGCCCCCTCTTGAGCGGAGCCGTTTCGTCGCCCATCTAGCCGCGACAGCAGGGGTTACAGATGACCGACACGGCGCCGCTTTCCAGAGAGCAACTGATCCACGCCATGTCGAAGGGCGAGAAGCCCGCCGACCAGTGGCGCATCGGCGCCGAGCACGAGAAGTTCGGCTTCGACAAGTCCACCCTGCGCCGCCCCGCCTATGAGGGCGAGAACGGCATCCTGGCCATGCTGACCGGCCTGCAGCGCTTCGGCTGGTCGCCGGTGGAAGAAGCCGGGCACGTCATCGCCCTGGAGCGCAAGAACGCCGAGGGCTTCACCGCCTCGATCAGCCTGGAGCCGGGCGGCCAGTTCGAACTGTCGGGCGCGCCGCTGCAGACCATCCACGACATCTGCTCGGAAACCGGCCAGCACCTCATGGAGGTCAAGCAGGTCGCCGACCAGCTGAACCTCGGCTTCCTCGGCGCCGGTTTCGACCCCCTGTGGCGACGCGAGGACGTGCCGGTCATGCCCAAGGGCCGCTACGGCATCATGCGCGCCTATATGCCGAAGAAGGGCTCGCTGGGCCTCGACATGATGCTGCGCACCTGCACCATCCAGGCCAATCTCGACTTCGACAGCGAAGCCGACATGGTGATGAAGTTCCGCACCTCGCTGGCGCTTCAGCCCATCGCCACGGCCCTGTTCGCCTGTTCGCCCTTCACCGAGGGCAAGCCGAACGGCTTCCTGTCGGCGCGCGCCAATGTCTGGACCGACACCGATCCCGACCGCACCGGCATGCTGGACTTCGTCTTCGCCGACGGCTTCGGCTACGAGCGCTACGCCGACTACGCCCTGGACACCCCGATGTATTTCGCCAAGCGCGGCGAGACCTATGTGGACCTGTCGGGCCAGTCGTTCCGCAAGTTCATGACCGAGGGTCTGGACGCCTTGCCCGGCGACCGCGCCACGGAAAAGGACTGGGCCGACCACCTGACCACCCTCTTCCCGGAAGTCCGGCTGAAACAGTATCTGGAGATGCGCGGCGCCGACGGCGGTCCGTGGAGCCGCATCTGCGCCCTGCCCGCCCTGTGGGCCGGGATCCTGTACGACGCGCCATCGCTGGCCGCCGCCTGGGACCTGTGCAAGGACTGGGACATCGCCGACCACGAGCGCCTGCGCCGCGACGTCACCCGTCTGGGCCTCAAGGCCGAGGTGGCGGGCCGCAGCGTGCGCGACATCGCCGTCGATCTGGTCGAGATCGCCAAGCACGGCCTGAAGAACCGCGCCCGCTTCAGCGGCGGCATGGTCGACGAGCGCGGCTATCTGTCGGAACTGGAAGACATCGCCGACAGCGGCGTGACCCCCGCCGACCGCCTGCTGGAGCTGTACCACGGTGAGTGGCAGAGCGACGTCAGCCGCATCTATCGCGACTTCGCCTACTGAAGCGAAGGCGGCAGAAACGACGCTTACTGAAATCCGCGCTTAACGGCTGGCCCTCTAAGCTCGGGGCAGTACGCCAAGGATAGTCATCGATGACCTGCCCCCCTCAACCTGCCGCCTTGCGACAGACCGGGGCGGCGACTGCAGATTCAAGCGGCGATCTGGCGACCTTCTTCGACGTCTCGCTGGACCTGCTGGTCATCCGCGATCTGGCGGGCTTCATCGTCCGGGTCAGCGCCTCCTGGGCCGCAACCCTGGGCTATGATCCCGACGACCTGGTCGGGCGGGCCATCCTGAGTCTGGTCCACCCCGACGATCTGCCCGCCACCCTGGACAGCGTGGCCGAGGTCGAGAACCGCCGCCCGGACGCCCCGGTCAAGGGCCACGTCAACCGCTACCGGCACCGCGACGGCCACTACGTCACCCTGGAGTGGCGGGCGCAGAAGTTCGGCGACCGCATCTACGCCGTGGCCCGTGACGTCACCGCCAAGATGGCCGCCGAACAGGCCCTGATTGAGGCCAAGGCCGCCGCCGAAACCGCCAACCGCGCCAAGTCCGACTTCCTGGCCAACATGAGCCACGAAATCCGCACACCCCTGAACGGCGTCATCGGCATCGTCGACGCCCTGTCCCGCACCGATCTGGCGCCCGAGCAGGCCGAGATGGTGGGGCTGATCAGCACCTCGGGGGTGACGCTGGAGCGGCTGGTCTCGGACATGCTGGACGTGTCGCGCATCGAGGCGGGCAAGCTGGAGCTGGAGCTGCGGCCCTTCGATCTGGACGAGGCCCTGACCGCCCCGCTGGACACCCTGCGGATGCGGGCCGAGGACAAGGGGCTGGGCTTCCACGTCGAGCGGGCCGCGAACGCGCGCGGCGCCTTCATCGGCGACAGCGTCCGCATCAGTCAGATCCTGGGCAACCTGCTGTCCAACGCCGTCAAGTTCACCAACGAGGGCGCGGTCACCGTCCGCTTCGCCCTGTCCGAAGGCGACGGGGCCCCGACCCTGCTGACCTTAGAGGTCGAGGACACCGGCGTGGGCTTTGACGCCGATCACGCCGCCCAACTGTTCCAGCGCTTCAGCCAGGCCGACGCCTCGATCACCCGGCGCTTCGGCGGCACGGGTCTGGGCCTGTCGATCTGCCGCTCGCTGACCGAGATGATGGGCGGGCGCATCGAGGGCGCCTCGACGCCCGGCGTCGGCAGCCGCTTCCGCGTCGAACTGCCCCTGCCCCGCGCCCAGAGCCTCAGGGACTATGACGCTCGCGACGCCGCCGCCTGCGCCGCCGGGCCCCAGCCGTCGCGGCTGCTGCGCGTGCTGCTGGCTGAGGACCATCCGGTGAACCAGCGCGTCGTCCAGCTGATCCTGGCCGGCCATGTGGCCGAGCTGGTCACGGTCGACGACGGGGCCCAGGCCGTCGCCGCCTTCGAAGCCCAGCCCTTCGACGTGGTGCTGATGGACATGCAGATGCCGCGCATGGATGGGTTGAGCGCCACCCGCGCCATCCGCGCGCTGGAGGCCGCCCGCCCCGAGGCGCCGCGCACCCCGATCCTGATGCTGAGCGCCAACGCCATGGCCGAGCACCGCGACGCCGCGCGCGACGCCGGGGCCGACCTGCATCTGGCCAAGCCGGTCACCGCCCGCGACCTGCTGACCGCCTTGGCGATGCTGGCTCCGAGCTAGCCCAGCCAGCCCGCCGCCATGACCCGCAGCGGATTGGCGGGGTCGGACAGCAGCCGGGCGGTGATGGCCAGCGAAATGATCACCAGCAGCGGCCGGATCAGACGCGGCCCGAAGCGCATGGCGGCGTGCGAGCCCATCCGTCCGCCGACGAACTGGCCCACGGCCATGATCCCCGCCAGGGCCCAAACCACATGGCCGCCCGCCGCCAGCACCACGATGCCGACCACATTGCTCATCAGGTTCAGCGCCTTGGTGTGGGCCGTGGCCCGCGTCAGCCCCATGCCCAGCAGCATGACCAGACTGAGGGCGAAGAAGGACCCGGTCCCCGGCCCGAAGAAGCCGTCATAGAAGCCGATCCCGCCCGCCACGAAGGCGTAGGCCAGGGGCGTCAGCCGGGCGTGGGCGTCCTCGTCCGAGGCCTTGGGCCCGAACAAGAAATAGAGGGCGATGCCGATCAGCAGCACCGGCAGCAGGATCATCAGCCAGCGCGCGTCGACCAGGGTCACGGCGAAGGCCCCCAGCCCCGCCCCGACGCCGACCAGGGCCAGAGGCCAGCGGATCAGACGGAAATCCACGCGGCCTTTTCGCCAGAAATTCCACAGGGCCGAGGCCGTGCCGACGCTGCCCTGCACCTTGTTGGTGGCGATGGCCGCCACCGGGTTCAGCCCCACCGACAGCAGCGCCGGCAGCGAGATCAGCCCCCCGCCCCCGGCGATGGCGTCGATGAAGCCGGCGATCACCGACGCCAGACCCAGAAGGGCGATGATTTCAGGCGTCAGTTCCGGCACGCGCGCAACACTCCAGCAGAGGCTGGCGCTATAGCTCCCGCCGCCGGAAGTCACCACCGCGAAAAGCGGGCCTTCGCCTTGGCCCATAGTTGGTGCCTTGCGGGCGGCCCCACCTCCTTCTGACTCCACATCGTGATAGCGGCGTGTCAGGTTTGACCGATGAATAATCCCGTCGTTGATCTGCCCACATCCGAGCAACTGCCCTCGGTCACTGTTCGTATCCAAACGAAAGGTTTTGCGGATGGAGCGTGGACCGGCGTTGGAACTGGCTTCGTATGGCGCGAAGCGCTCGCTGGCGACCAGAGCGCCTTGTTTCTGGTGACCAATCGCCACGTCGTCAAAGATGCAACGACAATTGGCCTAACCCTTCAAGGTACTAGTCCCGATGGTTCGCGAGCATTTGGCCCTGGGCGCGACGTTGAGACACAACTGGGAGAGATGAATATCGTCTACCATCCTGACCCAAGCGTAGACCTCGCCATATTAGCTCTCACGCCCATTGCCATTCGACTAAGCGCTGAAAATTTCAAACCTTATTTTACCTTCGTAAGCCGAGATATAATTCCAAATCCTGATCAGATTCGATCACTTTCAGCCTCACACTCAGTCATTCTTGTCGGATACCCTAATGGAGTATACGATAAAGCAAACAATTTACCGATCATGAGAAGAGGAATTACAGCCATACCACCTTGGATAGACTACCAAGGCAGCAAGGACTTACTACTTGATATAGCAACATTTGGCGGGTCGTCCGGATCCCCCGTATTCGTACTCGATGAAGGTGTTCTAACGGGACGCGACGGAGTGAACTTGGGCGGATCGAGACTGTATTTTTTGGGCGTGCTCAAGGCCGGGCACTATCGGACCGAGATAGGCACCATCATCCAGGCACCGATTCCTACCGCGATGCCCCCCGTGGCTCACGTTCAGCAAATGATCAATCTGGCAGTCTGTGTGAAGGCCGAACAGGTTATCGAGCTTGTTGATGAAGCCAACAAAACATTCAGACTGACAGCCGTTTGAGATTTCGCGCCCACTTGCTGCGAGAACTATTTCCTGACAGGCGCGGGTTGCTCGCTAAGGTGCATGGACGCTGCGTATTTAGAGAGGCTCGGCCATGACAGGTTCCATCCACATCGGCGTCGGCGGCTGGACCTTCGAGCCGTGGCGCGGGGTCTTCTATCCCGAGGGCCTGACGCAGAAGCGCGAACTGGAGTTCGCCAGCCGGGCCCTGACCAGCATCGAGATCAACGGCACCTATTATTCGACCTTCAAGCCCGACAGCTGGATGAAGTGGCGCGACGAGACGCCGGACGGCTTCGTCTTTGCGGTCAAGGCCAGCCGTTACTGCACCAACCGCAAGGTGCTGTCCGAGGGCGGCGAGAGCTTCGATCGTTTCCTGTCGCAGGGGCTGACCCTGCTGGGCGACAAGCTGGGACCGATCAACTGGCAGTTCATGGGGACCAAGAAGTTCGACGCCGAGGATTTCGAGGGCTTCCTGAAGCTGCTGCCCAGGGAAAAGGACGGGGTGCGCCTGCGTCACGCGCTTGAGGTCCGCAATCCGACCTTCGCCTGTCAGGCGTTCTATGACCTGGCGGCCAAATACGGCGCGGCCATCGTCTACGCCGTCGACGACGAGGAGCCGACCTGGCCCCAGATCGACGAGGCCACCGCCGACTTCAGCTACGCTCGCCTGATGTCCAGCCGCGAGGACGAACCGACGGGCATGACCTCAAGCGAACTGGACGCCGTGGCGGCCCAGACCCGCCAATGGGCCGAGCGCGGAGACGTCTTCGCCTACTTCATCTCGGGGGCCAAGGTGCGGAACCCGGCGGCGGCCCAGGCGCTGATCGCGAAACTGAAATAGCGGCCGCGTCCGTTATCGCTTCGTCATCGACATGGCCCAGATTGATCAAGCCGCATGACGACGCCTTCTCCCTCGCCCCTTGCCAAGCTAAGGCTTGTTCCAGAGGGTAGGGCGACGTTGATGCGGCGTCGTCCAGACAGGGGAGCGGATCATGACGCGAGTGGCTCTGGTGACCGGGGGAACCCGGGGTATCGGCAAGGCGATCGTTCAACGGCTGAGGGAAGACGGCATGGCCGTCGCCGCCGGCTATTCCGGCAATGACGAGGCGGCGGCCGCCACGGCGCGCGAGCTGGGCGTCATGGTGGTGAAGGGCAATGTCGGCTCGTTCGAGGACTGCGAGCGGGCCGTGCGGGAAATCGAGGCCGAGCTGGGCCCTATCGACGTCCTGGTGTACAACGCCGGCATCACCCGCGACGGCTTCTTCCACAAGATGAGCGCCGATCAGTGGTCGGACGTGATCCGCGTCAACATGGACAGCGTCTTCAACATGACGCGCCAGGTGATCAACGGCATGCGCGACCGGGGCTTCGGCCGCATCGTCAACATCTCTTCGATCAACGGCCAGAAGGGCCAGATCGGCCAGACCAACTATTCCGCCGCCAAGGCCGGGATGATCGGCTTCACCAAGGCGTTGGCCCTGGAGAACGCGCGCAAGGGGGTGACCGTCAACTGCATCGCGCCCGGCTATATCGACACCGAAATGGTCGGCGCCATGGACCAGAAGGTGCTGGACGGCATCATCGCCCAGATCCCGGTCGGCCGCCTGGGCAAGGGCGAGGAGATCGCCGACATGGTGTCCTGGCTGTCGGGCGAACGTGCCGGATATGTCACAGGCTGCACCCTGTCGTTGAACGGCGGCCAGTACCTGGTTGGCTAAATCCGCTTTGCCTAAAATCCGCCGTTCGCGCGTTCCACCACTGCTCACATGATGGCAACGGTCGAGGTTGAGGCGGAGAATCCGCCATGCTTCGCCGCCTTGGCGCCGCGCGCCCGGGCGGTCGGCGGCGTGCGCCTCGACCTCGCCGCCTTGATGGCGCTGACCGCCTGCCTGGCGGCCAGCCCAGCGGCGGCGCAGCTGCGCTCCAACGTCCAGGCCGAGCAGAGCCGCGCCATCCGCGATCAGACCGTGACGCGCAGCGTGCCGCCCCCGGCCCGCTATGTGTCCGAAGCGGGTCAGGGTTTTGTGCTGGACCGCGCCGGGTCGCTGACCCTGCTGCGCTTCGACCGCTCGAACGAGACCTGGGCGCTGCGCCCCTCCTCGGCGCCGCGCGGCGACACCATCTATCGCAACGATGCGGGCGAACAGGTGCTGCGGGTCACGCCCAGCGGCGGCATCACCGTCTATACAACGCGCAATCCCGGCGGCTCGCCCGTGTCCCAGGCCGGTCCCGCCGTCAGCCTGCAGCCGACCAGCCTCGGCCCGGTTCAGATGTTCAACCTGATGACCCGCCGCAGCGGCCTGGTCAGCGAGGCCATGGGCCGGTTGGTCCGCATCAACCTGTCGGGCGCCGAATCCGAGGCCCTGTGCATCGAGGCCCTGATCGTCACCACCGACGCCGTGGTCCGCATCGCCCGCTCGCCTAGCGCCCGCCCCTTCCTCGACCGTCTGCGCAGCATCACCGTGGTCGAAGGCTCGCGCGCCTCGGTCACCTATTCCGGCGGCGACCTGCGCGTCGTGGTCGACCCCAAGCGCGGCATCGCCGGCCGCCCCTCCTCCGCCCGCGTCATCCGCG
>Ga0247827_10001119_pt1 | contig 11615 bp, 10 predicted proteins | sample 12C_Control_Day2_FD_194414 | JGI IMG/M metagenome (GOLD analysis project Ga0247827, IMG submission 194414) | Soil microbial communities from agricultural site in Penn Yan, New York, United States - 12C_Control_Day2 | ecosystem: Environmental > Terrestrial > Soil > Agricultural land | place... | reverse complement strand
GGTAGGGGCGGCTGGGTGGTCCGGGGGGGGGTCAGGGCGCGGGCCAGTTCCGCAGCAGGGCGTCCAGCGCGTCGAGGACGCGTGTCCAGGTCTCCTGCGTGTCGGGGGCGCTGTGGCTGAACCCGCCGCCCATCTCGATGCTGACGTAGCCGTGGAACACGCTGCCCAGCAGCCGGACGGCGTGGGTCTGCTCCGGTTCCGCCAGGTCGTAGCCGCGCAGCAGGGCGCGGGTCATCCGGGCGTGCCGGACCCCCGCGCTGTTGGCGGCCGCTTCCGGGCTGAGCCGGTACTGGGCCGCCGCGTAGCGGCCGGGGTGCTCGCGCGCGTAGTCGCGGTAGACGTCGGCCAGCGCGGTCAGGGCGTCCTTGCCCGCCCGCCCGGCCAGGGCGTCGGCGGCACGGTCGGCCATCTCCTCCAGGGCGAGCAGCGCGATCCGTGTCCTGAGGTCCTCGGAGTTCCTCAGGTGGGAGTACAGGCTCGCCACCTTGACGTCGGAACGCCGGGCGAGCTCGGAGACGGTCACCCGGTCGAAGCCGACCTCGTCGGCGAGTTCCGCTCCCGCCCTGGTCAGTCGCTCGGCGGTCAGCCCTGCGCGCGCTGCCATAACCATCCTCTCCCTCGGCTAGAGCAAGTATGCATTTGCCTAAACGCTTTAGGCAAATGGCCGAGTGGCGCACCCGCCGGTGGACGCCGTTGTCAGTGGTGGGCGGCAGGATGCGACGCATGACAACACCTGCAGCAGTGATCGTGGACGCCGCCGCCTACGCCCAGGCCGTCGAGGACGCGGTGCGCGCGGCGGCCGCCTACTACGGCGGCGGCACCTCGGCGCTGGACGACGACGCGTACGACCGGCTGGTGCGCGGGATCGCCGACTGGGAGGCGGAGCATCCCGACGCGATACTGCCGGGCTCCCCCACCGGGAAGGTCGCCGGCGGAGCGGTGGAGGGCGACGTACCGCACACGGTGCCGATGCTCAGTCTCGACAACGTGTTCTCCGCGGAGGAGTTCACCGCCTGGACTGCCTCCCTGGCCCGCCGCATCGGCCACGACGCGGCACGCTTCAGTGTGGGTCCGAAGCTGGACGGGCTGGCCGTCGCCGCCCGGTACAGCGACGGCCGGCTCACCCGGCTGATCACCCGCGGGGACGGGACGGCCGGGGAGGACGTCTCGCACGCGATCGGCACCGTCGAGGGACTGCCGGAGAAGCTGGAGGAGCCGGTCACCGTCGAGGTGCGCGGTGAAGTCCTCATGACGACCGCCCAGTTCGAGCACGCCAACGAGGTGCGCACCGCTCACGGCGGACAGCCGTTCGCCAACCCGCGCAACGCGGCCGCGGGCACGCTGCGGGCCAGGGAGCGGGTCTACACCGTGCCGATGACGTTCTTCGGCTACGGCCTGCTGCCCCTGCCCGGCACCGACCCCGCCCTCGCCGGGCGGCTGGACGACCTCCCGCACAGCGAGCTGATGGCGCTGGCCGGCGATCTCGGGGTGCACACCAGTGCCCGGACCGCGGTCCCCGACGTCGTCGCCGGGACCGTCGAGGAGGTGCTGGCCCGGGTGAAGGAGATCGCCGCGGCGCGCGCCGAACTGCCCTTCGGCATCGACGGGATCGTCATCAAGGCCGACCTCGCCGAGGAGCAGCGGGCCGCCGGGTCCGGCTCCCGCGCCCCGCGCTGGGCGATCGCCTACAAGCTGCCCGCCGTCGAGAAGATCACCCGGCTGCTGGAGGTCGAGTGGAACGTCGGACGCACCGGGATCATCGCACCCCGGGGCGTCCTCGAGCCGGTGGTCATCGACGGCTCCACCATCACCTACGCCACCCTGCACAACCCGGCCGACATCACCCGCCGCGACCTGCGTCTCGGCGACCACGTCATGGTCCACCGCGCGGGTGACGTCATCCCCCGCATCGAGGCCCCGGTGGCCCATCTGCGCACGGGCGAGGAGCAGCCGATCGTGTTCCCCGCGCAGTGTCCGCGCTGCGGTTCGGACATCGACACCGGCGAGGAGCGCTGGCGGTGCGCCCAGGGCCGCAACTGCCACCTGGTCGCCTCCCTCGCCTACGCCGCGGGCCGCGACCAGCTCGACATCGAGGGCCTGGGCGCCACCCGCGTGGTGCAGCTCGTCGACGCGGGTCTGGTGGCCGACCTCGCCGATCTGTTCGCCCTGCGGCGCGAGCAGCTGCTCGCGCTGGAGCGCATGGGGGAGACCAGCACCGACAACCTGCTCGCCGCGCTCGCCAAGGCCAAGGAGCAGCCGCTGTCGAGGGTGCTGTGCGCGCTGGGCGTGCGGGGTACCGGACGGTCGATGTCCCGGCGCATCGCCCGGTACTTCGCCACCATGGACGGCATCCGCGCGGCCGACGCCGACGCCATGCAGCGGGTCGACGGCATCGGCGCGGAGAAGGCCCCGTCGATCGTCGCGGAGCTGGCCGAACTCGCCCCGCTCATCGACAGACTGGCCGCCGCCGGCGTCAACATGACCGAGCCCGGCGCCACCCCGCCGCCGGCCGCCGACGCGGCCCCCGCGGGCGACGCCCCGGCGGACGGCGGCCCTCTGGCCGGCATGACGGTGGTGGTCACCGGCGCGATGACCGGCAGTCTGGAGAAGCTCTCCCGCAACGAGATGAACGAACTGGTCGAACGGGCCGGAGGGCGTTCCTCCTCCAGCGTCTCCCGCAAGACCTCCCTCGTGGTCGCGGGCGAGGGGGCCGGTTCCAAGAGGGCGAAGGCCGAGCAGCTCGGCGTCCGGCTGGCCACGCCCGACGAGTTCGCCGCCCTGGTCGCCGGCTTCCTCGGCTGACCCGGCCGGGGCCTGCGCCCGCTCCGGGCGCAGGCAGGGGGGCGCCTCAGGCGCCGGCGGTGAACGCGCCGGCGTGTTCCGCGGCCCACCGGGCGAAGGTGCGGGCCGGGCGGCCGGTGACCTTCTCGACCGTGTCGAGGACCGTGCGGCCCACTTCCGGGGTGTTGCCGTACGCCTCGAGCAGGAAGCCGATGACGTCCTCCGGGTGCCCGGCCGCCCGCCACTGGGCGACGGCCTGCTCCCGCGTCAGCTCGACCAGGGTGATGTCCCGGCCGCGGGCGCCGGCGACCGCCGTCACCTTGTCGCCGACGGTCAGCAGCTCGGGGCCGGTGATCAGGTACTCCTGGCCGGCGTGTCCGTCCTCGGTGAGCGCCACGGCGGCGACGGCGCCGATGTCGCCCTCGTGGACCATGGCGCTGAGCCGGCCGACGAACGGTTCGCGCACCTCGTCCGACGCGGCGACGCCGTCCGCCCACTCCAGGGCGTTCCCCATGAACTCGACCGGCATCAGCACGGTCCAGTCGACGCCGTCGTCGGCGCGCACGGCGTCCTCCAGCAGGGACGGCCCGCCGCCGTGCAGCACGGTGACCCGGCGCACACCGGCCGCGCGGGCCAGCTCCAGGATCCGCGGGCCGGTCTCCAGCGGGGCGAAGCGGGCTCCGCCGAAGGTGATCAGGTGAAGTCCGGTGACGCCCTCCAGGGCCGGGGCCAGGCTCTCGGGCTCGGTCAGGTCACCCTGGAAGACCTCGACGCCGGCCGGGAACACGGCCGCGGCGGCGTCCCTGGTGAGCGCGCGCACCGCGTGCCCCCGGGCGAGCAGTTCGGCGACGACCTGGCGTCCGACGGTTCCGGTGGCGCCCGTGACGAGAATCGTGTGGCTTTCAGTCATGGGACGACCGTAGGAAGCCTCGCGGTCAGGTTCCGTCCGCGATCGACTCCGTCGGCGGCCCGGCCTCGACACCCGGCCCGCGAGATCTTCGGCGGCGCCGAGCTCTCCGGCGGCCAGTGGCAGCGGCCGGCCTGCTCCCGCGCCCCTGTACCGGCGCCCGCCGCTGCTGATCCTCGACGAGCCCACCTCCCGGGCAGACCTGCTGCCGCTGTCGCAGGAGCGCTGACGCCGGGCAGACACCGCACGCTGTGGCATCCGCGGCGGGAGGTGAGAGCCGGGCCGAAGGCGGTTACCCGGTAGCGGTGGCCGAGGAAGGGAGCGAGCCGTGCGATTCCGAAGCCGTGAGTTCGCCGGTCAGGAGCTGGCCGTCAGGATGCTGGAGTGGGCGAGCAGTGGCGATCTCGCGAACGTGACCGTGCTGGCGTTGCCGCGCGGCGGTGTCCCGGTCGGTGCGGAGATCGCCCGGGCGATGCAGGTTCCCCTGGACGTCGTGGTCGTCCGCAGGGTCGGGGTCCCCTGGTCCTCCGAGGTGGGTGTCGGGGCGATCGCCGGGGACGACCCGCCGGTGTTCGACCGTACGGGGCTCAGGGCCATGAACCTCACGGCGGACAGGCTCGGCCCGGAGGTGGCCCGGGCGCGGGTCGAACTGCGTCACCGGGAGCGGGTCTACCGCGGGGGACGGCCCGCCCCGGACATCGCCGGGCACAGCGTCGTGGTCGTGGACGACGGGCTGGCCACCGGGATCACGGCCCTCGCCGCCCTGCGGCACCTGCGGCGCGGCGGCCCGCTGCGGCTGACGCTGGCGGTGCCGGTGTGCGGTCGCGAGACGGCGGCGGCGCTCCGGGAGGAGGCCGACGACGTGGTCTCCCTGTACCTGCCGGAGCGGGTGCGGTCCGTCGGCGAGTGGTACGACGACTACCACCCGGTCTCCGACCAGGAGGTGCTGGACGCCCTGCGGGAGCTGCATCCGGCCCCCTGAGGCTCTCGTTCGCGGCGGTCCACGGGGTGACGGCGGGAGCGGCGCCGGGCGCCCCCGCCGGCCCGGGCTCAGCCCTGCGCCGGGGTGAGCACCACGAAGTCCGCGCCGGCCGGGTCCAGACAGACGGCCAGGCGGCCGACGCCCTCCGCGTCGTCCGGTCCCATCTGCACGCTGCCGCCGTTCGCGGTGACCTCGGCGACCGCGGCGTCACAGTCGGTGACATGGAAGACCGGGTGCCAGTAGGGCCGCCCGCCGGCCGGGGCGAGGTCCTCCTTGCGGACCTCCATGAGGCCGCCGTGCATGCGCTCCTGGGGCTGCCCGGCGGGGGTGATCAGGGTGTACGTGCCCTCACCCCCCGGCATCTGCATCTCGCTGTACTGCCAGCCGAGGACACCGCCGTAGAACTCCTTCGCGGCCGCCGCGTCGCTCGTGTACAGCTCGGTCCAGGACAGCGAGCCCGGCTGGTCCACCAGGTCGACGCCCTTGGTCTCCCCCGGCTGCCAGACGGCGAACTGGCCGCCCAGCGGGTCGCTGTACTGGGCCATCCGCCCCCACTGTTCGAGGTCCATCGGCGCGACCCGCACGGTGCCGCCCGCGCGTTCCACCGCCCGGGTCGTGGCGTCCGCGTCGGCGACGCTGTAGTAGATCATCCAGGCGGGACGCGCGCCCTCCTCGGTGAGCTTGCCGAGCCCGGCGACGATCTTGCCGTCCTTGCGGAACATGCCCCCTTCCATCTCCTCCCCGTCACCCATGGGCTCGTAGTCCCAGCCGAGGACCGCGCCGTAGAACGCGGCGGCGGCCGGGACGTCGGGCGCGCCGAGGTCGAGCATGCAGGGCGAGCCGGGGGCGAAGTCAGTGGTGATCACCGCGGTGTCCTTTCGCTGGTTCCCTTTGGGCTCAGCGTGCCACCGGGCACTGACACCCGCCCTCCGGCTTGGCCGTCCGGGCGCTCCCCGGCTACTCCCCGTCAGCCGCCGTGCGCTTCGTGAACGGCAGCAGGAGCCGTGAGGGGTGGGCGGCGTCACGGTAGATCTTGTGGGTGACGGGCCGGCCGACCGGCAGATGGAAGGCGTCCGGCGGCAGCAGCGCGTTGTGCGCGTCGGCCGGCGGCTCGTTGTTGGAGAGTTCCACGACCAGCCTGTGGCCCGGCAGGAACGTCGCCGCGAACGGGTAGACGCGCAGTACGTACTCCTCGATCTTCCCCGGCTCGACCGGCACCGCGCGGGTGTGCGGGTGGTAGGGGTCGCCGTCGGTGGTGCGCTCCTCGTCGAGCTCTCGGTGCGACGCCTTGAGGTAGGCGGTGGTGACGAGCTGCCGCTTGCCGCCCGGGGCCTCGTCCCACATGCGCAGGATGAAGTTGGTGTCGGGCTGGTCGATCTCGGCGAAGAGGTGCGCCGCCCCCTGGCCGATCATCTCGGTGGGCTCGGTGAACGGCTCGGTGCTCCAGCTGAGCGTCTCCACCTTGTCGGTGACCGTGAGCGGCGCCTGGTAGAAGCCGTCCGGCACGGCGTGCTCGGCGCCCATCGGCTCCGGCTCGAAGGAGAGCCTGTGGCGCGGGCGGAGGTAGAGCGGCCGGTGCTCCACGTCCTTCGGGGGCCACTGGGCGCCGGTGACGTACTCGCGGGAGCCCTCGACGTGGACCGTGACGGCCGGCTCGTCCATCACCCCGTTGTCGATGCCCTTGATCCAGTGGTCGTACCACCGGAACATCTTGTCGTGCTCCTCGACGAAGGGGCGCGACTGCATGGGCGGGTAGGGGCCGATGTCCAGCTTCTTGGGGCCGTTGAGGCGGTTGAAGACCTCGATGGTGCCGTCCAGCGTCCAGCCGCGGCCCTGGTCGATCTGGAGCCAGACCGGGATGTCGATCCCGGGTGCGAGGGTGACCGGGTTGCGCTCCTCGTACCAGTCGCCGTCGACCTCGTTCATCACGATGTCGAACCAGGCCTCGTGGTTCTTCGGGTAGTTCAGCACATGCACCAGGTTGGGCCAGGCGGCCACGTCCGGGTCCCGCAGGCGCTCGGCGACACGCTTCCTGATCTCCTCGGGCGAGTGGGTCTCCAGCATGCGGGACTTCACGCCGTCGGTGAAGGCCCAGCCCGAGTCGCCGCCGCGGCCCTCACGGGCGGCGCGCGGCATGAACCACATGACGCCGCCGTGGTAGGTGGTCTCGTAGAAGTCGTAGTGGCCGCCGCTGACGAAGATCGCCTTGAGGCTCGGCGGGCGCTCGGCCGCGGCGAGCACCTGCATGGAGCCGAAGTAGGAGATGCCGATCATGCCGACGTTGCCGTCGCACCACGGCTGCGCGGCCACCCACTCGATGAAGTCGTACGCGTCCTGGCCGAGGGAGACGCCGCCGGCGTTGTAGTTGCCGATGTGCTCGCCCCCGGACGCGCCGGAGCCGCGCAGGTCGCCGATGACGTGGACGTAGCCCTCCTTGACGACGCGCGCGATGTCACCGGCCTCGATGCAGCCGTCCCACATGGGGCTCGGGCGGCGCTGCGGCGGGGTGGTCAGCGCCAGCGCCTGGAGCTCCTTGCCGTACGGGCTGAGGGCCACCAGCGCGGGCCGGGGGGTGTCGTCCACGCCGGTGTAGGCGTCGGCCGCCAGCGTGACGCCGTCGCGCATCGGCACCTGGAGGTCCTTGCGGACGGCGATCGGCTGCTCGCCCGCGCGGATCGTGTGAAGGTCGGTCATGGTGAGGAAGCTCCTGTACTACACGTTCTGTTCGAGGTGCGTGCGGTAGCCGGCCATCGAGGTGAAGAACGGCGACGGCTCGAGGGTGGGGTCGCCGGTGTAGCCGAGTTCCTCGGCGACGCGGGCGAACGGGGAGTACGGCGAGTCCGTGTCCCGCAGGCCCTCCTCCAGGCATCCGCAGGCGGCCGCGGCGACGCGGCTCTCGATGTCGAGGCTCTGGGTGAGGGCCTCCCGGGCCTGGTCCGCGTCGAGCTCGACGCCGACGGCGTGCCGTCGGCGCGGCGGTAGGGGTGCCCCAGGTAGAGGCGGCGGGGACGGATCCCGTCACGCAGGTACTCCAGGCCGGCGCGGTAGGCGCCGGGGTCGGTGTAGCCGGGGAAGCCGTTGGCGGCCCCGTGGACCTGGACGGCGTCGCCGGTGAACACCGACCGCTGTCCGTCGACGACGTAGGCGACCGATCCGGGCGTGTGGCCCGGCACCGCGTGCACCGACACGGTGACGCCGCCGCCGAGGGAGAGCGTCTCGCCGCCCCTGACCAGCAGGGTCGGCTCCATCTCCCCGGAGATGACGGCCCGGGTGGCGGCCGTCACCTTCGCCTCGCCGCCGGGGTCGTCGAGGTACCGGCCCCGGCCGGTGAGGTACTCCTCCACATGGGCCCGGCGCGAGCGGAGCATCGGCGCGTCGGCCTCGTGGATGACCACCTCGGCGCGCCGTCCGGTGAGTTCCCACAGGGCGTGCGCCCCGCCGACGTGGTCGATGTGACCGTGGGTCAGCAGGATCCACCGCACGTCCTCGATGCGGCGCCCGATCGCCTCGAGCGCGGGAGCCATCCCCTCGGCGGGCGAGGAGGCGATGCCGGTGTCGACGATCGCCGGCTCGGGCGCGTCGATGTAGAAGCTGTACAGACCGAACCGGCCCCACGGCGACACCAGGGGGTGGACGTCGACTGCCTGCGTCATGGTCCTCTTTCCGAACTCGTACCGGGCCGGCCGGGTCAGCGGCGGCCGAGGAAGTCGCGCGTCTCCTCGAAGACCTTGTGGTACTCCGGGATCCACGAGAAGTGCTGGACGAAGCCGTGGCCCGCGCCCTCGTAGCGGCTGACCGTCGCCTCCACGCCGGCCGCGCGCAGCCGCTCGCCGTACAGCTCGCCCTCGTCGCGCATCGGGTCGTACTGGCCGGTGACGACGAGGGCCGGCGGCAGTCCGGTGAGGTCCGCCCGCTTGACCGGCGAGACGAGCGGGTCGGCGGGATCGGCGCCGCTGTCGAGGTAGAAGGCGTTGAAGGGCTTCAGCCCGGCCGTCTCCAGGCCGTAGCCCACGGCGTTCTCCCGCAGCGAGGCATGACGGTCGACGTCGAAGTCCAGGTCGAGCGAGGGGTAGTAGAGGATCTGGTGCGTGATCCGGTCGAAGCCGTCGTCGTGCGCCTTCGCCGCGACCGCGGCGGCGAAGTTGCCCCCGGAGCTGTCTCCGGCGACGGCGAGGGTCGTGCCGTCCCAGGCCAGATTCGCGTTCTCGCCGGCGGCCCAGCGCACGACCGCGTGGCAGTCGTCGAGGCCGGCGGGGAAGGCGGCCTCGGGGGCGAGGCGGTAGCCGACGGAGACGACCTTCAGTCCGGTCTCCTTCGCCAGCGAGCGCACGACGTGGTCGTGCGTCTCCAGGCTGCCGAGGAAGAACGCGCCGCCGTGGAAGTAGACCAGCAGGCCGTACGCGTCGGCCTCGGCGGGCGTGTAGATCCGGACCGGGACCTCGCCCGACGCGGTCCGCGCGGTCGTGTCCTCCACCGCGTGCAGCGGCAGGCGCTCCTCCGGGGGAGCGACCTGCGTCTCGTCCGCGGCGCGCAGGGCGACGGGGTCGAGCGGACCGGGGGGCGGGGCCGGCATGGCGGCGAGGATCCTGGCGATCTCGGGATGCAGTGGCATGGGGGTCACTCCTGCGATGCGGTGGCGGCGGGCTTCTGGCCCGGGAACACGTCGTTGATCTCGTCCTCGGTCCAGCCCTGGCGCGAGATGCGCTGCAGTTCGTCGGTCACCGGCTTGCGGGTGGCCTGGTACCTGGCCAGTCCCTCCTTCAGCGAGCCGGCCTCGCGCAGGGCGTCGGCGAGCGCGCCGCCGTCCTCGATGGCCGAGTTCGCGCCCTGGCCCTGGTGGTGCAGCATCGAGTGGGCGGCGTCGCCGACGAGGACGACGGAGTCGGAGTGCCAGGTGTCGACCGGGTCGATGTCGTAGACGGCGCGGATGTTCACGGTGCTCATGTCGAGGTCGCGCGTGATGCTGACGAGACGCTCGTCGAAGCCCTCCACCGTCTTCAGGAGGTCGTCCCTGGTGACCTCCGGGTTCCAGGTGCCGTCCGGGCAGAGGGCGGTGATGTCGAACGACACCTGGTTGCGGTGGCGCAGCGGCAGGAGGTAGACCTTGGTGCCCCGGCCGATGTACATCCGGAGGTTGTCGTCGGTGACCATCCCGTGGGCGGCGTCGGCGGAGATGACCGCGCGGTAGGCGTGCTCGCCGGAGAACACCGGGCCCCGGTCGCTGAACAGCTGGTGGCGCACCACCGACTTGATGCCGTCGGCGCCGACGACCAGGTCGGCCTCGACGGTCCGGCCGTTCGCGAAGGTGAGGACGGCGCCGTCGCCCTTGTCCCGGACCGTCTCGAGCTTGTGGCCGAGGTGCACCATGCCCTCGGGGAGGACGCCCATGAGGGCCTCGATGAAGTCTCCGCGGTGGATCAGATGGGTGTGGGTCTGCTCGCCGTCGGCAGGCCACGTCTCTTTCATGATCGGCTCGCCGGTGGCCGTGAGGATCTCGAAGTACTCGCTCGGCGACGTCACCTTCGCGATGGCGTCGAAGACGCCCCACTGGCGGAACCGGTTCATGGTCGCGGGGCGCAGTCCGATGCCGGCGCCCACCTCCCGGATCCGGCCTGCCTGCTCGTAGACGCTGACGTCGGCGCCGAGCAGGCTCAGGGCCTTGGCGGCCGCCGCTCCGCCGTATCCCGCTCCGACGACGGCGATCTTCAGGTTCTTCAGCTCTGAGGACTGCATGGTGGTTCTCTCTCTACTTCTGCAGGGTCAGGAAGTCGGCGGGGTTGTCGACGAAGATCGTCTTGATGGCGGCCTCGTCGAGGCCGGCGGCGCGCAGGTCCGGGATCAAGTCCTCGAAGATGTAGTTGACGGTGTGGCCCTTGACGCCGGGCCAGCCCAGCGGGCTGCAGTTGGCGTCGGCGGAGGCGAGGACCTGCTTCAGCCGGCGGCCTCCGTCGACGAAGCGCAGGAAGTGGTCGAGGCGCTCCTTGCGGGGGCGGGCCCAGAACGGCGGGTCCGGCAGCTCGGTCTCGTAGCCGAAGGTGTCGAAGCCGATGCGGCCGCCCTTCTCCGCGATCCACACGTCGCGCGTCCTGTCGGCGTTGACGCCGTCGTCGACGTGCCCGAACAGGACGCGGTCCAGGGGAAGTCCCTCTTCGTCGAAGATCGTGATCGCGTTCTCGGCGTCGATCGCGAGGTGGGTCAGCACCGGTGCGCCCGTGGCGAGCGCGGCGCGGGCGGCGGCGCGGTAGATGCGCTTGTCCAGGTCCGTCATGCGGCCGCCGCGGCTGACGCCGACCTTGATGACGCCGGCGAGGCTGCCGGTGCCGCCGATGCCGACGGTGATCTCGTGGACGAACTGCCGCGTCAGGTAGTCCACGCCGGCGTTCGCGAAGTGCGGCAGCGCGGTGTCGCCGCCGACGAAGCCGGTGCAGGCGACGATGTGCACGCCGGTCTTCGCGGACAGCGACTTGTAGTGGTCGACGTCGCGGCCGTTGCAGATGCCGGTCGCGTCGACGAAGGTGCCGCCGCCGTACTCGTGGAACGCGCGGAGCTTCGGGACGGTCTCCTCGTACCGCTGCTCGGGGGCCTTCCACCACTTCGTGTCCAGCTCGGAGCCGGGCATGCCGTAGCCGATGTGCTCGTGGACGGCCACGAGACCCAGCTCCTCGGTCGGGACCGGCCCCAGGACGGTATTCACTCGCGACACAGAACTCACCTCTGGGAAATGGAACGTGATGGGCGTGGGCGTGCTCAGCGCACCGACAGCAGGGCGCGCGGGTTCTCCTCGAGAATCCGCCGCACGTCCCCGTCGCCGAGGCCCCGTGCCGTCAGGAGCGGGACGAAGGTTGTCAGGACATGGCTGTACGGCAGGTCGTTGCCGGTGTGGCCCTTCGCCACGCCGGTGGCGCCGGCGGACAGCAGGATCCGGTCGCCGAACTGGTGCGGGCC
>Ga0247827_10001116_pt1 | contig 11627 bp, 11 predicted proteins | sample 12C_Control_Day2_FD_194414 | JGI IMG/M metagenome (GOLD analysis project Ga0247827, IMG submission 194414) | Soil microbial communities from agricultural site in Penn Yan, New York, United States - 12C_Control_Day2 | ecosystem: Environmental > Terrestrial > Soil > Agricultural land | place... | reverse complement strand
AGCGCCGGCTGATGTGCCTCAGCCTGTTCTGGCACTTCCTGGACGTCATCTGGATCGGCGTCTTCACCTTCGTCTATCTGTTCGGGATGCTGCGATGAGCGCCGAGGCCCACAACGAACACGCCGTGGATCATCATAATGACCACGCGCATGGCGACGACCACGACCATGGCTCGTTCAAGAGCTACATGATCGGTTTCCTGCTGTCGGTCGTGCTGACGGCGATCCCGTTCTGGCTGGTCATGACCGAGGCCCTGGCGCCCCAGACGACGGGTCTGGTCATAACGGCCTTCGCCGTGGTCCAGATCATCGTCCACATGATCTTCTTCCTGCACATGAACCATAAGTCCGAGGGCGGATGGAACATGCTGGCGCTGATCTTCACCATCGTCATCGTGGTGATCGCCGTCGCCGGTTCGGTCTGGGTGATGTATCACCTGAACACCAACATGATGCCCACCCACGACATGCAGACCATGGGGTGAGCCTGATCGGGCGAGGCCAGGGAGAAGCGCTATAGAGCCGTCGTCGCGACCCGCCCGACCGCCGCGCAGCATGACCGTCCTGATCCTGGGGACGGTCGTGTTCGCGGTTCTGTTCACGGGCTTTTCGGCCCTCGGCGTCTGGCAGGTCCAGCGCCTGGCCTGGAAGCAGGAACTGATCCGTCAGGTCGACGCCCGCATCCACGCTGCGCCCGTCGCCGCCCCCCCGCCCGAACAGGTCATCACGCGTCAGGTCGATCAGTATCGCCGGGTCGTCGTCAGCGGCCGCTTCGATCATCGGGATGAAGTCCTGGTAAAGGCGGTGACGGACCTCGGCCCCGGCTACTGGGTTGTCACGCCGCTGACGACCGATCGGGAGTTCACGGTCCTGATCAACCGGGGCTTCGTCCCCTCCGAGCGCCAGCAGCCGACGGATCGCGCCGCTGGTCAGGTCGAAGGGGCGACCCAAGTCGTAGGCCTGCTGCGCCTCAGTGAACCGGACGGGGGATTCCTGCGCGCCAATGATCCTGCGGGCGACCGCTGGTTCTCGCGCGATGTAGCCGCCATCGCTAGGGCGAGGGGGCTGACCGGGCCGGTGGCGTCCTATTTCATCGACGCCGACGTCACGCCCAATCCCGGCGGCTGGCCGCGCGGCGGCCTGACCGTGGTCCGTTTCGCCAACAGCCACCTGATCTACGCCCTGACCTGGTTCGGGCTGGCCCTGATGTCGGCGGCGGGCTTCGTCCTGTTCACGAGGGAAGAAAGACGGCGGAGAGCGGGGCGATGAGCGCGGCGAGCTTGGCGCGCAGCCTTATGGGTCTGGATGATCGGGGCGAGGCGCCGGTGTCCCCTGGCGCAGCCGGGCGACGCAACATGCTGCTGCTGATCCAGCTGCGTTGGCTGGCGGTGATCGGTCAGGTGGTGACCATCGCCGTGGTTCACTGGGGGTTGAAGATCCCTTTGCCGCTGGGGATGCTGCTGCTGGCTCCGACGGGCCTGGCGGTGATGAACCTGGCCAGCGCCCCGGTCACCTTGCGACGCACGAGCGTCACCGATCCCGAGTTGATGCTGGCCCTGTTCGTGGACGTGGCCGCTCTGACCTGGTTGCTCTTCTTCAGCGGGGGGACCAGCAATCCCTTCGCCGCCCTTTATCTGATGCAGATCGTGCTGGCGGCGGTGCTGCTGCGACCGCCCTACGCCTGGGGCTTCGTCCTGGTCACCAGCGCCTGTCTGGCCTGGCTGGCGGTCTGGCATCAGCCGCTGCTGCTGCCACCGGACACCGACGCCCACATGGGGTTGATCCAGGCCGGGGCCCTGGTCAACTTCATCCTGATCGCCGTGCTGCTGGTGGCCTTCGTCACCCGCACGACCCAGAACGTGCGCGCTCGCGACGCCTATCTGGCCGACGCCCGACAACAGGCGGCGGAACAGGATCACATCGTTCGCATGGGCCTGCTGGCGTCCGGTGCGGCCCATGAGTTGGGCACCCCGCTGGCCTCCCTGTCGGTCATTCTCAGCGACTGGAAGCGGATGCCCGAACTCAAGGCCAATACGGACCTGATGTCTGACATCGCCGACATGCAGGCCGAGGTCGAGCGCTGCAAGACCATTGTCACCGGCATCCTGATGTCGGCGGGGGAGGCGCGGGGCGTGGCCCCGACCATCACCACCCTGGGCGGCTTCTTGTCCGAGATCGTGGCGGAGTGGCGCGAGAAATCGAACGACGCCATGGCCGTGGTCTTGAAGGACCCCGCGCCGCGTGACCCGCGCATCATCGCCGACCCCGCCCTGAAGCAGGTTTTCAGCGCCCTTCTGGATAACGCCCATGAGGCCGGAGCCGAGCGCATGGTCATCGCCGCGACGCTGGACGACGACCTCTTGTCGGTCGAGTTCAACGACGACGGGCCCGGCTTCACGCCCGACATTCTGGAGCGTCTGGGCCAGCCCTATCAGTCGACCAAGGGCCGGGCAGGGGCGGGGCTGGGACTCTTCCTGCTGGTCAATGTGATGCGCAAGCTGGGCGGCGGCGTTGTCGCCGCCAACCGACGCGACGGCGGCGCCAATGTCCGTCTGACCCTGCCTCTGGAGGCTCTGGCTCCGAAATGACCGACCCGATCGATGCGACCCGCCAATTGCTGATCGTCGAGGACGACGAGGCCTTCGCCAAGACCCTGCGCAAGTCGTTCGAGCGACGCGGCTACGAGGTGGTCTCGGCCCGCAGCCATGAGCAACTGCTTGAGCTGCTGCAGGTGCATCACCCGCAATACGCCGTGGTGGACCTGAAGCTGGGCGCGGCCTCGGGCCTGACCTGCGTCCAGACCCTGCACGCCTTTGACCCTGATCTGGACATCGTGGTCCTGACCGGTTTCGCCAGCATCGCGACCGCCGTGGAGGCCATCAAGCTGGGCGCTCGGCATTACCTGGCCAAGCCCGCTGGCACCGACGAGATCGAGGCCGCCTTTGCTCGGCAGGAGGGCGATCCCGACGCCGTCCTCAGCGCCCGCCCGACCTCGATCAAGACCCTGGAATGGGAACGCATCCACGAGGTCCTGGCCGAGACCAATTTCAACATCTCAGAGACCGCGCGCCGCCTCGGCATGCACCGCCGCACCCTGGCCCGGAAGCTGGAGAAGCGTCAGGTCACCTGACGCCGCCGTCAGTGCGCGCCGCGTCCGAACAGGCGCAGGACCTGATGCAGCACGACGGCGAGAACGCTGCCGACGATCAGACCCAGCAGGCCTGACAAGAGGGCTGTGGTGATCCAGCCGGCTGCGTCGCCCAGCGGCCCCGCCAGACCGGCGACCGCATGGGCCAGATGTTCGACCGGTTCGGCCGGCCAAGCCAGGCCGAGCGTATGCGTGCCGTGCACCAGGATGCCGCCGCCGACCCACAGCATGGCCACGGTGCCGATGACCGACAGGGAAGAGAAGACACCGGGCATGGCCTTGACCAGTCCGCGTCCGACAGCGCGGCTGGTCTTGGAAGCACGTTCAGCCATGTGCAGGCCGATGTCATCCAGCTTCACCAGCAAGCCCACCGCGCCATAGACGGCCACGGTCATGGCCAGGCCGACCACCAGCAATACGCCTGCCTGGGTCAGCAACGGCGCGTTGGAAACGTCGGCCAGGGCGATGGTCATGATCTCGGCGGACAGGATCAGGTCGGTGCGCACCGCGCCGGAAACCGTGGCCTTCTCCAGATGGGCGGGGTCGTCGCTGACCGGCTTTTCCTCGGCTTCATGCCCGCCGAACATCTCCATCACCTTTTCGGCGCCCTCGAAACAGAGGTAGGCGCCGCCGCACATCAGCAAGGGCGTGATGGCCCAGGGCGCGAAGGCGGTCAGCAACAGGGCGACGGGCAGGATCAGCAACAGCTTGTTGCGGATGGAGCCGACGGCGATCTTGCCGATGATCGGCAATTCGCGGCTGGGCGACAGGCCGGTGACGTATTTCGGCGTCACGGCGGCGTCGTCGATGACCACGCCGGCCGCCTTGCTGGCGGCCTTGCTGGAGGCGGCGCCGACGTCGTCGATAGAGGCCGCAGCCAGCTTGGCGATGCCCGCGACATCGTCGATCAGGGCCATAAGTCCAGAAGGCATCGGGGCGCACCAGAAGGGGAGGGAGAAATGCAGAGCTCTCTTCCTGCCTGCGACAAAGCGTCTTGGAAAGAGGCTGTGCCAGCCATCGTGCAGAACACATCGAACTGCAGCTCGGGTTCCCTGGAAGGGGATGCTGTTTTTCTGAAGATACTAAAAGAGACGATGGTGGGTGATCACAGGTTCGAACTGTGGACCCGCTGATTAAGAGTCAGCTGCTCTACCAACTGAGCTAATCACCCGTACCGTCGTCTGCGCCTTTGGTGTGGCGCCGGTTCTTCGTGGCGACCCGCTGGGTTGCCCGAAGGGCCGTCCTATTACTCAGGAAGCGGGGCGGGCGCAAGGGCTGTTTGCGGGATTTTCTAAAGTTTGTTCCGCGCGCTAAGGTCGCAGCCGGAATCAGCCGCCGGCAGAGCGGCCTTGGGGAAATTAAGCATATGGCGTTCTGGAACCGTCGGCGATCGATCGATGCCATGCTGGTCCCGCATGAGGGGCCGGCGCTGAAGAAGACCCTGAGCTGGCCGCACCTGATGGCTCTGGGCGTCGGCGCCATCGTCGGCACCGGCATTCTGACCCTGATCGGGGTCGGCGCGGGTCTGGCGGGGCCGGCGGTGCTGATCAGCTTCGCCCTGGCCGGTCTGGTCTGCGCCTGCGCGGCCCTGGCCTATGCCGAGCTGTCCACCATCATGCCCGCCTCGGGCAGCGCCTATACCTATTCCTACGCCTCGCTGGGCGAGATCTTCGCCTGGGTCGTGGGGTGGAGCCTGATCCTGGAATATTCGCTGGTCGTCTCGGCGGTGGCCGTGGGCTGGTCCGGATACGCCATTCCCTTCCTGGCCGGTCTGGGCATCGACCTGCCGCTGGCCCTGACGGTCGGCCCGCATGTCGAGGGCGGCCTGATCAACCTGCCGGCCGTCTTCATTATCGCCGTGGTGACCGGTCTGCTGCTGATGGGCACCAAGGAAAGCGCCACGCTGAACGCCATCCTGGTGCTGGTGAAGATCGCCGCCCTGGTGGCCTTTGTGGCCATCGCACTGCCGCACTTCGACGCCGCCAACTTTACCCCCTTCATGCCGCATGGCTTCGGCGCGCCCTTCGTCCAGACGGGCGTCATGGCGGCGGCGGCCATCATCTTCTTCGCCTTCTACGGCTTTGACGCCATCGCCACGGCGGCCGAGGAGACCAAGAAACCCGAGCGCGACCTGGCCATCGGCATCATCGGCTCGATGGTGGTTTGCACCGTCCTCTATATCGTCGTCGCGGCCGCCGCGATCGGCACCGCTCCGGTCGCCAGCTTTGCTGACAGCCCTGAACCCCTGTCGCTGATCATGCGCGGTCTGGGCCAGGGCGTCGCGGCCCAGTGGATCGCCGCCGCCGCTGTCATCGCCCTGCCGACCGTTCTGCTGGCCTTCCTGTTTGGCCAGAGCCGCATCTTCCTGGGCATGGCGCGCGACGGCCTGCTGCCCAACCGCCTGGCCAGGATTTCGACGCGCGGCGTCCCGGTCGTCGTGACCGTCTTCACCGCCATCGTCGTGGGCTTCCTGGCCGGCATCATGCGCCTGGATGAACTGGCTTCGCTGGCCAACGCCGGCACCTTGATGGCCTTCATGGCCGTGGGCGTCAGCCTGATCGTGCTGCGGGTGCGCGAGCCGAACCGCGAGCGAAAGTTCAAGGCCCCGCTGTGGTGGTTGGTCGGCGGTATCGCCATCATCGGTTGCATCGTCTTCTTCTTCAGCCTGAAGGCCTCCACCCAGCTCTACTTCCTGCTGTGGAACCTGTTCGGCCTGGCCATCTATCTGCTGTGGTCGTCGAAGAACGCGCGGCTGGCCAAGATCCCGGAAGCCTGATGGCGCGGCGCGATCTGACGGGGGCGGTGGATTTCACCGTCCTGGAGACCATGACCGGCGGCATGGACGACGTGACTGAAGAGGTCTTGGGCCTTTTCGTCCAGCAGGCGGCCTTGTGGTCGCCCCTGCTGGACGCCGCGTCGGAGGGCTGGCGCGATGCGGTTCACACCATTCGCGGGGCGAGCGCCGGCATCGGCGCCGGCGATCTGGCGACCATCTGCCGCGAGGTCGAGTATGGCGAACAGACGCTGGCGGCGGTCGGGCTGGAACGGGTCAAGACCGCGCTGGACGTCGCCTTGGGCGACATCGCGGCCTACCGACATGAGCTGGCGTTGAAGAGTCTGAAGGGCTGAGGTCTGCTTCAGCCCCGCGTGGCGTCGTACCTGGCGAACTCGTGGGCGATGCAGCGGTCGATGAGCAGACGCCAGACCGGCTCGGCGATGTCGGGGGACAGACCGGCGGGCTCGGCTGCCTTGAGCACCTTGGCCACCACGTCGTCGATGCGAGCCTGATCGAAGACGGCGTCGCGGTTCGGCTTGATGCGGGCGGCGGCGTCCATGTAGCGCTGACGCTCGGCCAGCAGGGTCACGAGCGCACGGTCGAGGGCGTCCACGCCCTGACGCACGTCGATCATGGTGGCGCAGTCTTCCGGGGCCTTGCGGTCGTCGATGGCGACGGTGCGGGGGGCGGTCATCAGGTCAGCCGACAAAGGCGCGCTCCAGAACATAGTCGCCGGGTTCGGCGTTCGAGCCTTCCTTGAGGCCGTAGGTTTCCAGCAGCTCGCCGGTCTCCTTGATCATGGCCATCGAGCCGCACAGCATGACGCGGTCGCTGTTGGGCGAGAAGCCGATGGGCAGTTGCAGGTCGGCGAAGACATCGCCTGACTTGATGCGGTCGGTGATCCGGCCCGGCGTCTCGAAGCGCTCGCGGGTCACGGTCGGATAATAGGTCAGCTGGGCCTTGGCCTCGTCGCCGATCAGCGGGTCGTCGTGGATCTCGTGGCTGAAGAAGTCGCGATAGGCCAGGTCGGCGACGTTGCGCACCGTGTGGCAGACGATGACCTGCTTGAAGCGCGAATAGGTTTCGGGGTCGCGCGCCACAGACAACCAGGGCGCCAGGCCCGTGCCCGTGCCGATCAGCCACAGACGCTCGCCGCCGGTCAGGGCGTCCAGCACCAGGGTGCCGGTCGGCTTCTTGCCCATCAGGACGCTGTCACCCGCCACGATCTTCTGCAGGCGCGAGGTCAGGGGGCCGTCCTCGACCTTGATGGAGAAGAACTCCAGCTCCTCGGCCCAGAAGGGGCTGGCGATGGAGTAGGCGCGCAGCACCGGCTTGCCGCCGTCCTCGCCCGGCAGGCCGATCATGACGAACTCGCCCGAGCGGAAGCGGAAATCCTCGGGCCGTTTCACGCCGAAGCTGAACAGCTGATCGTTCCAGTGGCGGACCCACAGGACTTCGAGTTCGTGGAAGGGGCTGGCCTTGACGGGCGGCGCGGAGAGGGGGGCGTCGGACATGGCGACTACCTAGGCCGTCGCGGGGCAATGCGAAAGGCTCGCGAGCGTCGCAACCGGTCAGATTTGCGGATGACGGCGGAAGATTCCGCCTCTAGCTTCCCCGCCATGCGCACATTCCTTCTTGCTTCGACGATCCTGATGGCTGCGACCTCGGCTTTCGCCCAATCCTCTCCGCAGCTCGCGTCGCCCCCTGCCGCCACGGCGCCCGCATCCTCGATCCTGACGGTCGAGCGGGTCTTCGCCAATCCGTCGCTGGCCGGGCCGGTGGCCAAGGGCGTCAGCCTGTCGCCCGACGGCGAACTGGTCGCCTTCCTGCGCTCGCGCGAGGACGACGTGGACGTGCTGGACCTGTGGGCCGCGCCGGTGAAGGGAGGCGAGCCGTTCAAGCTGATCGACGCGCGGGCCCTGGTGCCCGACGCCGGCGAACTGTCCGAGGCCGAGAAGGCGCGGCGCGAGCGGATGCGGATTTCGCAGCGCGGCGTGGTGGAATATTCCTGGGACGAGCAGGGCCGCTACATCCTGGCGCCGCTGGAAGGCGACATCTTCCTGGCCAACCGCGCCGACGGCAGCGTTCGCCGCCTGACCGAGACGGCGGCCGACGAGATCGACGCCAAGGTCTCGCCCAAGGGCGCCTTCGTGAGCTTCGTACGCGATCAGAACCTGTTCGTGGTCAATCTGGAGACGGGCGCCGAACAGGCGATCACCACGGACGGCAAGGACCTGATCACCTGGGCCACGGCCGAGTTCATCGCCCAGGAAGAGCTGGATCGCGACACCGGCTACTGGTGGAGCCCGAACGAGCGCTACATCGCTCTGCAGCGCACGGACGAGACCCAGGTCGATGTCATTCCGCGCCTGGACATCACCGGCGGCGGAGCCTCGGTGATCGAGCAGCGCTATCCGCGCGCCGGTCGTCCCAACGCCGTGGTCGAGCTCTATGTTCAGGACGTGCAGAGCGGCCAGCGGGTCAAGGTCGATCTGGGCGCCGACACGGACATCTATCTGGGCCGGGTGAACTGGGCGGCGGACGGCTCGGTCGCCTATGTCCAGCGCCTGTCGCGCGACCAGAAGCGGCTGGACCTGCTGAGCGTCGATCCGACCACGGGCGCCAGCCGCGTGATCGCCAGCCAGACCTCGAACGCCTGGGTCAACGTGACCCACGACTTCAAGGCGCTGAAGGACGGCAACTTCATCTGGTCCAGCGAGGAGAGCGGGTGGCGTCACCTGTATCTCTACAACAAGGACGGGCGTCGCCTGCGGGCCATTACGCGCGGCGACTATCCGGTCAAGTCGCTGGCGGGCGTCAATCCGACGACGGGCGAGGTCTTCTTCACCGCCTCCATGCGCGACGGCAAGGAATACCCGGTCGAGCAGCAGCTGTTCCGCGCCAGCTACAAGCGGACCGCAGCCCCGAGCGAGGTGACGCCTCGCGGCGGCTGGTGGAGCGCCTCGGTCAACGACACGGGCACGGCCTATGTCGGCAACTACACCGACGTGAACACCCCGGCCCAGTCGGCGCTCTACACCATCGACGGCCAGCGCGTCCGCTGGATCGAGGAGAACAGGCTGCAGCCCGGCCACCCCTTCTGGCCCTATGCCGAGCGCCAGCAGAAGCCGACCTTCGGCACCTTGCAGAGTCACGGCGAGACCCTGGTCTGGCAGATGACGACGCCGCCGGGCTTTGATCCGACCAAGACCTATCCGGTGGTCATGCAGGTTTATGGCGGCCCGTCGGGCGGCGGGGTCAAGAACGGCTGGCAGCCGGCGACCAACCAGTTGCTGACCGAGGCCGGCTATATCGTCTTCCGCCTGGACAACCGGGGCGAGGGCGATCGTTCGGCCGCCTTCAAGCAGGCCCTCTATCTGAAGATGGGCCAGCCCGAGATCGAGGATCAGGTCATCGCCGCCGACTATCTGCGGTCGCTGCCCTATGTGGATGACAGCCGCATCGCCATGATGGGCTGGTCCTATGGCGGCTTCATGAGCCTGATGGCCCTGACCGAGCCCAAGATGGGTCTGGCCTCGGCCCTGGCCGGAGCCCCGCCGACCGAGTGGAGCCTCTATGACACGGCCTATACCGAGCGTTACATGTCGACGCCCCAGGCCAATGTGGACGGCTATGCCGCCTCCGACGTGCTGGGCCGTCTCGACCACCTGACGGGGCGTCTGCTGCTGCTGCACGGTATGGCCGACGACAATGTCATCTTCGAAAACACCACGCGGGTGCTGAACGCGCTGCAGGAGAAGAGCATCCCCTTCGAGACCATGCTCTATCCCGGCCAGCGTCACGGCGTGCGGGGCAATGACCGCCAGCTTCACCTGTGGCGCACCTATCTGGACTTCCTGGACCGCACCATCGGCACGCGGGCGCTTGAGGCGGCTCAGTAACCTGATCCTGTCCCGGCGGAACAAGCGGCAAGCGCCGCCGTTCCGCCGGAATGGAAAAGCTGTTCAACCATTTCGCCAATACGACGGCCAAGATGGCCGGCCGGCCGTGGACCTTCATCCTGTGCCTGTTGCTGGTCCTGATCTGGGCGGCGACGGGGCCGGTGTTCAGGTTCAGCGAGACCTGGCAGTTGGTGATCAACACCGGCACGACCATCATCACCTTCTTGATGGTCTTCCTGATCCAGAACACCCAGAATCGTGATGCGGCGGCCATGCACGCCAAGCTGGACGAGCTGGTCTATGCGGTGAAGAAGGCCGACGCGGGCTTCATCGGCATCGAGCACCTGACCGACAAGGAGTTGGCGGTCATCCTGCAGGAGGTCGAGCGGCGCGGGCGCGACATCCATGCGGGGCAGCCGGCGCGGCCGGTCAGGAGCCGGCCCGCCAGGCGCGCGGCGGAGAGCGAGAGCTGAAAAACAGAGTCCAATTCGTCTGAATCGTCTGAATCCCTCCGGGCCGCTGGCGAAGCGCGCATCATGGCGGACGGGCGAGAGGCGGCGGGTTGATCGCACTCAGACGCGCGCAATCGCCGTGTTTTACCGGGATTGGAGGGGGAGAACAGGCGAGTTGATCTGTTCGCGATTGCGCCGACACCCCTCATCCGGCCCTGACGGGCCGCCTTCTCCCACAAGGGGAGAAGGGGCTTTGGAGCTTAGTCGCGGTAGTTGAGCGCCGGGGCGCGGTCGCCCAGCAGGGCCTCGTACTTGAAGTCCGGGCCGCGACGGCGTTCGAACTCGGCCTTGGCCGTGGCGATGGTGTCCGGGCTCTGGAACAGTTCGGCGGTGGTCAGGGCCAGGGTCTTGGCGGCCAGATGGGCGCCCTTCAGGCCGATCGTCGAGCCGGCGGCCACCACGTTCTGCCAGCTGTGGCCCGCCGAGCCGGGGACGAAGGTGGCGGTGGACAGGCCGACCGTGGGCGCGACCCAGGACACGTCCGAGACGTCCGTCGAGCCGCCGAAGTCGCCGCCGATCACGGCGGGCTCGATCGTGCCGACGCTGGCCAGATCGGGTTTCGTCGGCAGGGTCTTCTGGATTTCGGTCGCCAGGGCGATTTCCTCGGGCGTCCAGGTGATGCCGCCGACATGGCGCAGGTTGCGGTCCATGACGTTCATCAGGGCCTCGTTCGGCAGCATGGAATAGACGCCGCCGATGGCCTCGAACTCGACGCGGGTGCCGGTGCCCAGCGCCGCGCCTTCAGCCGCCTTCTTCACGCGTTCCAGCACGTCGCGGACGATCTGCGGATCGTTGTGGCGAACGTAGTAGTAGCTCTCGGCGAAGGCGGGGACGACGTTGGGCGCCTTGGCGCCGTCGGTGATGGCGTAGTGGATGCGGGTGCGGTCGGGCACGTGTTCGCGCATCAGATTGACCATGGCGTTCATGGCCTCGACCCCATCCAGGGCCGAGCGGCCGCGATCGGGCGCGGCGGCGGCGTGAGCGGCCGTGCCGTAGAAGCGGAACTTGCCCGAGACGTTGGACATGGTGTCGCCCTGACGGGCGCTGTTGACGTTGCCGGGGTGCCAGTGGACGGCGACGTCGACGTCGTCGAACAGGCCGTCGCGGACCATGTAGACCTTGCCCGAGCCGCCTTCCTCGGCGGGCGTGCCATAGACGCGTAGCTCGCCCTTGATGTTGTTGGCGACCATCCAGTCCTTGACCGCGATGGCGGCGTGGACGGAGGCGGCGCCGAACAGGTTGTGGCCGCAGCCGTGGCCGGCGTGGCCGCCGGCGGATTCCTGCACCGGG
>Ga0247827_10001115_pt1 | contig 11628 bp, 14 predicted proteins | sample 12C_Control_Day2_FD_194414 | JGI IMG/M metagenome (GOLD analysis project Ga0247827, IMG submission 194414) | Soil microbial communities from agricultural site in Penn Yan, New York, United States - 12C_Control_Day2 | ecosystem: Environmental > Terrestrial > Soil > Agricultural land | place... | reverse complement strand
CCGCAACGCCGTGATCGGCAAGGTGCACCGCCTCGGCCTGTCGGGCCGCGCTGCGCCATCGCAACCGGCGCGCACCACCTTCCGCGCCGCCACCCGTCCGCGCCCCGCCGCTCCGGCCGCTCCGGTTCAGGCCCCGTCGGCCCCGCGCCGCATCGAGGCCGCCGCCCCGCGTCCGGTCATGACCGCTCAGCCCGTCGCCCCCGCCCCCATGCCGGAACTGCCCGGCACGGCCACGGTGATGACCCTGGGCGCCCATATGTGCAAATGGCCGATCGGCGACCCGTCGTCGCGCGAGTTCAGCTTCTGCGGCCGCCGCGCCACGGAAAACGTCTATTGCGGCGAACACGCCCGCGTCGCCTACCAGCCGCAGGTCCGCCGCGGCGCGACCAAGGACGGCGCCACCGAACTGGCGCGTTCGCTGCGCCGTTACATCTAAGGGCGCTATCGCTCGCCGCGCGGCGGCTCGCTGCTTGAGCGCGTCGCGTGTCTGACCTTCTCCCGTCCGGCTCGCTGGACGGGAACAAGGCTGGGGCTGCGGTTCATCCGGGTTGACGCAGCCCTAACGCCCTCGCCCTTCAGGCGAGGGCATTTTGTTAGCCCTACCGCGCTTCGCGCTGCTTGAGGGCCGCACAGCCCCCTAGTTCAACACCCGTCGCGTGTCCGGCACATCCAGCGAAAACGCCGGAATGGCCGCCTCGAACATCCGGCCGTCGACATCGGTCATGTAGTAGGCCCCGACCATCGAACCGGACGAGGCGCCCAGCGGGCAGCCCGAGGCGTAGGAATAGCTGTCGCCGGCCTCGATCACCGGCTGCTCGCCGACCACGCCCTGTCCGCGCACTTCCTCGACATGACCGTAGGCGTCGGTGATGGTCCAGCGCCGCGCCACCAACTGCACCGGCGAGCCGGTCAGGTTGACGATCTCGATCTGATAGGCCCAGACCCAGCGCCCGCCGTCGGGGTCCGACTGGGCCGCCAGATAGGAGGGGCGGACGCGAACGACGACGCCTTCGGTTTCGGCGGTATAGGCAGGAGGGGCGTGCATAGGCTATATGCAGCCCGCCGACCTCGGGGTTCAACCCGTCTGGCGCAGCGGATGTCGCATTCCGAAGCGAGACAGATGGAAAAAACCGTGTGAGACAGGACGGCATGAGCATCTTCGAGATTCCCGCCCAGCCCGGCATTCTGCCCTTCCAGGGCATCGAGACCCTGATCGCCACCGGCGCGATCAAGTCCGACACCCCCTTCGACCATGATCAGGTGCAGCCGGCGAGCCTGGACCTGCGCCTGTCGAACCAGGCGTGGCGGGTGCGCGCCTCCTTCCTGCCCGGCCAGCGCAAGGTCGAGGACCGCATCAACGACGTCGAGATGCACGCCATCGACCTGTCGGGCGGCGTGGTGCTGGAAAAGGGCTGCGTCTACATCGCCCGCCTGCAGGAGCGGCTCAGCCTGCCCAAGGGCCTGAACGCCCGCGCCAACCCCAAGAGCTCGACCGGCCGCGTGGACGTCTTCGTGCGCCTGCTGACCGATCAGGGCGGCAGCTTCGACGACGTCGACGAAGGCTATGACGGCCCCCTCTATCTCGAGATCGCGCCCCAGACCTTCTCCATCCTGGTCAAGCCGGGCACCCGCCTGAACCAGCTGCGCCTCAAGGCCGGCGAGCCGCCCAAGCTGGAAACCCGCAGCGTCGGCGTCGACCTGCGCGCGGGCGACAACGGCGTCGTCGGCTTCCGCGGGCGTCGCCACGCCGGAGTCGTCAACATGGACCACATCGACGGCCACGACCCGCGCGACTTCTGGGAGCCCCTGACCCTGCGTCGCGGCGAACTGCTGCTGGATCCGGGCGAGTTCTACATCCTGGCCTCGTCCGACGACGTGGAGATCCCGGTCGACCAGGCCGCTGAGATGACCCCGATCGACCCCTCGGTCGGCGAGTTCCGCGTCCACTACGCCGGCTTCTTCGACCCCGGCTTCGGCACGGACGAGGCCCACGGCGCCGGCTCCAAGGGCGTGCTGGAGGTTCGCACGCACGACACCCCCTTCCTGCTGGAACACGGCCAGATCGTCGCCCGACTGGTCTATGAGCCGCTGACCGAACGCCCGTCGCGCCTCTACGGCGAGGGCGGCAGCCACTATCAGAGCCAGGGCCTGAAGCTGTCGAAACACTTCCGCCCCTGGGGCTGACGCAAACAAAAGCCCCGCGATCTGCTGATCGCAGGGCTTTTTCTTGAAACCGATCAGGTCAGCTTGTTCGCCTTCCTCAGGCTGGGGAAGACCCTGGCCCATATCCCCGTCGCAGCCAGCGCGCCGACGCCACCGAACACCGCCGCGCCGATGGGGCCGAGCAGGCGCACCATGACGCCGGAATAGGCCTCGCCCAGTTCATTGGACGCCCCGATGAACAGCATGGACACCGACGACACCCGCCCGCGCATGTGATCGGGCGTGGCCAGCTGGATCAGGGTCTGGCGGATATTGACGCTGATCATGTCTGCGGCGCCGCCGATGAACAGCACCGCGCCCGACAGCCAGACGCTCCTGGACAGGCCGAAGACCAGGGTGCAGATCCCGAACACGGCCACCGCCGCGAACATCCAGCGCCCGCCGTGCCTGACGATCGGGAACCGGCTGAGATAGAGGGCCATGATCAGCGCCCCGACCCCGAACGAGGCGCGCAGCAGGCCGAACCCCTGCGGCCCGACATGCAGGATGTCGCGCGCAAAAATCGGCGTCAGCAGGGCCACCCCCGCCAGCAGCACCACAACCAGATCCAGCGAGATGGCGCCCAGCACGATCTTGGTCTTCCAGACATAGGCCAGGCCTTCCTTGACCAGCTCCAGCGGCCCCACGCCGGTCTCGACGAACTTCGGCTTGCCCGAGGTGCGGATCAGCAGGAAGCAGGCGATGGCGACGAAGAAGAGCGCCATGGCCGAAGCGTAGGCCCAGGGCACGGCGAAGCCGACGATCACCCCGCCCAACGCTGGGCCGGCGATGGCCCCGGTCTGGAAGGCGATGGACTGGGCCGCGATGGCCGGCGGCAGGGCCTTGCGCCCCACCACCATGGGAAGGAAAGCCTGGCTGGCCGGAGCGAGGAAGGCGCGCGCCGCGCCGAAGACGGCGGCCACGGCCAGCAATCCCCACAACGGGGGCGAGCCGTGCAGGGCCATGGCCAGGAAGGACAGGGCGCACAGGCTCTCGACCACGATGGACAGGGTCACGGTGTGCTTGCGGTCGCGCCGGTCGGCCATGGCCCCGGCGGGCAGGGTGAAGGCCAGCAAGGGCAGGAACTGACACAGGCCCACCAGACCCAGATAGAGGCTGGCCTCGGCGATCGGATGGTCGCGCCGGGCGATCTCATAGACCTGCCACAACAGGGCCGACGACTGGATCTGGATGCCCAGGACAGCAGCGACGCGGCCGAGCCACAGCAGACGGAAATCCCGCAGGCCCCACGGACTGGACGGCCCGCCGTCATGGGACTCGGGCGGCAGCGGCGGCTGAGGCGGGACCGTAGGGGCCGTGTCGATACTGTCTGTGGTCACGTTCTTCGGGGCGTCTTCGGATAGGGGGTTCCGTCGCGATGGAAGTAGCGGTCGGCGCCCTTGGGGAAAGTCATGTCAATGTCGGGGTAGTCGCAGGCGTCATCAGCAGGGCGACGCGAGCCGACCTCCAGCAACACCGCCTCGCGATCACTGCGGTTCTCAATCTTGTGCCCGTTGGCGACGCCCGCCTTGAAGCCGGCGCAGTCGCCGGGGCGTAAGGTCGTCTCGCCGTCCTCCTCGACGAGAACCACCTCGCCCTCGACCACCCAGACAAACTCGTCCTCGGCCGTGTGCCAGTGGCGCTGGCTGGACCAGGCCCCGGCGGGCAGGCGCAACAGGTTGACCCCGAACTGATCCAGACCGACTGCGTCGCCCAGCCGCCAGCGGCGGCGCGGCTTGCAGGGCGCAGCGAATTCTTCCGGGTATCCGGTTCCGTGAACGGCCGGGGCGGTCTCGATGTCGATCTTCGGCACGGTTCGGGCCTTCTCGCGGATGCGGGATATGCCTAAAGCATAGAGCCCATGAGCGCCGCATCACATTCCGTCATTGATCCTGTCGAACTCACCCGCGACCTGATCCGCATCCCCTCCGTCACCCCCGCCGACGAAGGGGCGATGGACGTGCTGGAGCGGACCCTGACCGGGCTCGGCTTCACCTGCCGTCGCATGGTGTTCGAGGGGGCGACCGACGCGGCACACGACGCCCGCATCGAGAACCTCTACGCCCGGCGCGGCACGGCCTCGCCCAACCTCTGCTTCGCCGGCCACACCGACGTGGTGCCGACGGGCGACCTGACCGCCTGGACCGCCGCCCCGTTCGAGGGCGAGACCCGCGACGGCGTCCTCTATGGCCGCGGCGCCGTGGACATGAAGGGCGGCATCGCCGCCTGGGTCGCCGCCGTCTCGCGCGTGCTGGCTGAGAGCGACGTGCCCGGCTCCCTCTCCTTCCTGATCACCGGCGACGAGGAAGGCCCGGCCCTGCACGGCACCAAGCGCGTGGTCGAGGCCCTGGCCGCCGAGGGCGAAGTCATCGACGCCTGCGTGGTCGGCGAGCCCTCCTCGGCCCACCACCTCGGCGACATGATCAAGGTCGGACGGCGCGGCTCGCTTAACACCTGGATCACCGTCCACGGCAAACAGGGCCACGTCGCCTACCCCGACCGTGCCGCCAACCCGGCCCCGGTCGTGGCCAAGCTGCTGGCGCGCCTCGACGCCCACGTGCTCGACGAAGGCTATCCGGAGTTCCCTCCGTCGAACCTCGAGATCACCACCATCGACGTGGGCAATCCGGCGACCAACATCATCCCGGCCGAGGCCAGGGCGCGGCTGAACATCCGCTTCAACCCGACCCATACCGGCGACGGCCTGATCGACTGGCTGAACCGCGAGGCGGGCGCCGTTCAGGCCGAGACGGGTCTGCGCATCGAGCTGACCCACATGTGCTCGGGCGAAGCCTTCCTGACCGAACCGGGCGTCTTCGTCACGGCGGTGCAGGACGCGGTCGAGGCGACGCTGGGCCGTCGTCCCGAGGCCTCGACTACCGGCGGCACCTCCGACGCCCGCTTTATTCGCTCACTGTGCCCGGTGCTGGAGCTTGGCCTGGTCGGCCAGACCATGCACCAGATCGACGAACGCGTGCCCGAGGCAGAACTGCGCGCCCTGGCCGACGCCTATCAGGCGGTCATCGCCACCGTGTTCGAACGCCTGGAGAAATAATTCGACGGGCCGTGTCACAGGCGGGCGGCCTGTCTCGTCATGGAGGCGACGCGCAATCAGGCGCTGAGGAGAGACGACCATGACCCCGCGTATCGCCAGCCCCATCAAGGCCGCCCCCGACGCCTATCAGGCCATGATCAAGCTGGAAGCGACCATCGCCGCCAGCGGGCTGGAGCACAGCCTGCTGGAGCTGCTGAAGACCCGCGTCTCGCAGATCAACGGCTGCGCCTTCTGCCTGCACATGCACACCAATGACGCCCGCAAGGCTGGCGAGAGCGAGGTGCGGCTGCATCTGCTGGCGGCCTGGCGCGAGTCCACGCTCTACACCCCGCGCGAGCGCGCCGCCCTGACCTGGGCCGAGAGCCTGACCCGGATCGAGCAGACCCAGGCCCCGGCCGCCGACTATGAAGTCTTGAAGGCCGAGTTCAGCGAGACCGAGCAGGTGAACCTGACCTTCGCCATCGGGGCGATCAATGTGTGGAACCGTCTGGCGGTCGGCTTCCGTCTGGCCCATCCGGCGGAACCGGCGCGTGTCGCGGCCTGATCCCGCGACCGACGTCTTCGAGGCGCACCGGCCGCGGCTGGCGCGCCTCGCCTACCGCATGCTCGGCTCGCTGGCCGAGGCCGAGGACGTGGTGCAGGAGGCCTGGCTCCGGTGGAGCCGGGTCGATCCGGCCGAAATCCGCGAACCGGCCGCCTGGCTGACGCGGACCACGACGCGGCTAGCGCTGGACCTGCTGAAGTCCGCCCGCGCCCGTCGCGAGACCTATGTCGGTTCCTGGCTGCCCGAGCCGCTGATCACCGGCCCGGAGGCGGACGCCGAAGCCTTCGCCGACGACCTGACCCTGTCGCTGATGACCGCCATGGAACGGCTGTCGCCGCTGGAACGGGCCGCCTTCCTGCTGCACGACGTGTTCGAGGTCGGCTTCGATGAGGTGGCCGCGACGCTGGAACGCGATCCGGCCTCGGTGCGCCAGTTGGCCAGCCGCGCCCGTCGCCATGTGCAGGAGGCGCGCCCCCGCTACGCCGTGGAACCCGAGGAGGGCGAGCGGATCGCCCGCGCCTTCTTCGACGCCTCGCGGTCCGGCGACGTGGCCGCGCTGGGCGCGCTTCTGGCCGAGGGCGCGACCCTGAGGGCGGACGGCGGCGGCAAGGTGATCGCCTTCCACAACCCGATCCACGGCGCCCGCAAGCTGCTGCGCCTCTACGCCGGGCTCAACCGCAAGTACGGCGCCGAGGCCTATGTGATGATCCGGCCCATGTGGATCGACGGCCTGCCCGGCTATGTCAGTCTGGAGCGCGGTCGGGTGCTGCAGACAACGGCCCTGGCCATCGAGGACGGCCGCATCGTCGACATCTTCATCACCCGCAACCCGGACAAGCTGGCGCGCGTCGCCGCCCTGCTGGACCTGCCCGGCCGCGAAACGGCGAACTAGGCTTCGCCCGCCGCCTCCAGGCGCGCGATCCGGCGGTCCATGTCGGCGACCTGATCCTTCAGACGCTGCTTTTCCGAGGCCATGTCGACCGGCGTGCCGTCCTCATAGGCCAGCTGCGCGCCCTTCTCGATCAGGTCGAGGCGGTAGAGGGCGGTGACGCGGGTCGCCTTGAACCGCTCCAGTTCGCTTTCTTTCGACATGGTCAGATCGCCGCGACGACGATGATCTCGACCAGGTAATCGGGCGAGGCCAGCTTGCCTTCGCTGGTGGCGCGGGCCGGCGGATTGGCCTGATCGACCCAGGCGTCCCAGACGGCGTTCATGGCGCCGAAGTCGGCGATGTCGGCCAGCCAGATGGTGGCCATCAGGATCTTCGACTTGTCGGTGCCGGCCTGGGCCAGCAGGGCGTCGATCTCGGCCAGGGTCGTCCTGGTCTGGGCCGTGACGTCGTCGCCGGGCTCGCCGACCTGACCGGCCAGATAGACGGTGTTGCCGTGGATGACGGCCTCGCTCATGCGGGCGCCGGGCTGGATGCGGGTGATCATGGGGAGGCCTCCTGAAATCGGACCTCCCGCTTAGCCCAGCAGCAGGTCCATCACCAGCAGGGCGGCGAGGAAGACCGCCACAAACGAAATGCAGAAGAAGACCGCATCGCGCAGACGACTGCGCGCGGGGCAAACCGGCGCAGCGGACGGCAGGTTGATCGGCAGGCGCGACATCGGCGGACCCTCGTCAGGAGCCGCGAGGATGCGCCCTCATGCTTACCCCTTGATAAACAGAAACAATCAGTTTTCGACTCCCCGTTTGTGAAGTTCCTGTGGCGCAGACGAACGCCGCTTGTGCAAGCCGTCGCGAACACCGATCTTCTGGCGCATGAGCAAGACGCCCAAACCCTTCAAGGTGTCAAAGACCCGCTGGAACGAGGTGGTTCTGGTGTGCCGCAAGTGCTCCAAGAAGCTGGACGGCGGCTTCGGCCCTGACGGCGACAAGACCTTGAAGAAGGCGCTGAGGCGCTATCTGCACGCGGGCAAGGGGCGCAAGGCGGACCTGGCCGTGGTCGGCGCCGACTGTTTCGACGTCTGCCCCAGGAACGCGGTGGTGGCCGTCAACGCCCGCCGCCCCGAGGAACTGCTGATCGTGCCCGCCGGGGCCGACCTGTTCGAGGTCAAGGCGCGGCTGGGTCTGGACGACGGACGACGGCTCAAGCCGCCTCTGACGACCACGCCTGCCGTCGAGACGACTTCCTAAAGTCGAAAAGCCGTGTCAGAGGCAGATCATGGACACGACCCGTATCGAGAAGCGTATCGGCGTGCACGCGCCGTCTGACCGCATCTGGGAGATCCTGTCGGATCTCGAGAACTGGCACGCCTGGAACCCCTACGAGACCGGGGTGACGGGGACTCTGGCCTTCGGCGCGGGCATCAGCCTGACCGAGGCCCTGCCCGGCATGGCCGAACGTCAGGTTCAGGCCCGCCTCGGCGACTGGCAGCCCTATGCCCAGTTGGTCTGGGCCGAGAAGCGCGGCTTCATGTTCAACGCCATCCGCTACTACGAGATCGAGGAGCTGGAGCGCGGCAACTGCATCGTCTCCAACGGGGTGATCTTCTCCGGGCTGCGCGGCGAGCTGTTCCACGACAAGCACCGCAAGGCGATCCGCAGCGCCTATGAGGACATCAGCGAGGCCCTGAGGCGCGCCGCCGAGGGCTGATCGCCAATCGGCGGGCCGGCGGCGGATCAGCCGCCGTTGGCCTTCATCATGTCCGTAATGTTGATGATCGCCGGTCCCAGGATCACGACGAACAGCACCGGCAGGAAGAAGATGATCATCGGCACGGTCAGCTTGGCCGGCAGGGCCGCGGCCTTCTTCTCGGCGGCGGACAGGCGCAGGTCGCGGTTTTCCTTGGCCATCACCCGCAGCGCCGAGCCCAGCGGCGTGCCGTAGGTCTCGGCCTGGGTCATGGCCGTCGCCACCGACTTGATGCCCGGGTGGTTGGTCCGCTTGGCCATGCCTTCATAGGCCATGCGGCGTTCGGGCAGATAGCTAAGCTCGGCCGAGAGCAGGCTCAGTTCCTCGGCCAGCTCGATCGACTGGCTGCCGACCTCCTGGCTGACCTTCTGGATCGCCGCCTCGATGGACATGCCGGATTCGACGCAGATCAGCAGCAGGTCCAGCGCATCGGGGAAGGCCGCAACGATCGACTGCCGCCGTTGGGAAATCCGGTTCGAGACATAGATGTTGGGGGCATAGAAACCCGCCGCGACCGCAGCGCCCACAATGCCCAGAATCATGGTCGGCGGCTGGCCGAAATCATTGATGGCCAGAAGGTAGAGCGCGACGATCCCACCGAAGGCGAACGGCATGGCGAAACGGAAGAAATAGAAGGTGTTCAGCGGCTTCGGCCCACGCCAGCCCGCCTGGATCATGTTCTCGGCGACCTTGGGGTCTTCCAGCAGCTTGACCAGGTTCAGCCGCTCGACCACGCGCTTCTTGAAGCCCTCGTCGCTATGACGAAGGCTGGCGCCGACGCCGACGTTGCCCGCGTTCATCGCCTGACGCGAACGACGGCGCAGTTCCTCGCGCCGCTCGGCCACGGCCTGCATTCGCTTGGTCAGGGTCGCGCCGCCCGTATAGGAGCTGAGCAGGGTCAGGACGCTGGCGAAGACGGCGACGCCGACCCCGATGCTGAGCAGGTTCTGAATGTCGGTGATGAAGAGAATGAAGCCGTTCATGCGCTGATCCGCCTCAATACTTGAACGAGATCATGCGCTTCATCGTGAAGACGCCCATCGCCATCCAGACCGCCGATATCAGCAGCAGGAACTGGCCGCGCGTATCGGTAAAGAGGAGCCCCATGTAGCCAGGGCTGGACAGGCTCACCATGATCATGACCACCGGCGGCAGGGAGGCGATGATCCCCGCCGAGGCCACCGCTTCGGACGACAGGGCCTTGATCTTCTCGCCCATCAGACGCCGGGCGCGCAGCACCGTCGTCAGATTGCCCAGGGCCTCGGCCAGGTTGCCGCCGCTCTTCTGCTGAATGGCGATGACGATGGCGAAGAAGTTCAGCTCCGGCGTCGGCATCCGTTCGTACATCTTGTCCAGGGCCTGACTGAGCGACAGACCCACGCCCATGCCCTCGACCAGACGCTGGAATTCGCCGCCCAGGGGCTGGGGGCTTTCCCGGGCGATGATCTTGAAACAGTCGTGGACCGGCAGGCCGGTCTTGATGCCGCGCACCAGGATGTCGACGGCGTCGGCGAAGGCCATGGAGAACTGCTTCATCCGCTTCTTGCCCAGGAAGCCCACGACCCAGCGCGGCAGGCCCAGCCCCAGGGCCAGGCCGATTCCGAGCGCCAGAAAGATGTTCAGCCCGGCCACCAGGGCGACCAGGAAGCCGACGACGCCCACCACGACGCTGATGATCACGAAGGTGCGCAGGCTGATCGACAGCCCCGCCTGCTTCAACTTGGCGGCCACGGTCATGCGCGCCTTGCGCTCGCGCCGCTCCATGTCCTGAAGCTGGGTCAGAATCTGCTTGCGCCGCGCCTCGGGCGTATTGGCGGCCGCGGCGGCGTTCCGCTTGGCCGCCGTGGCGTCGCGCGCGCCGCCGATGGCCTTGGCGCGCTTGACCGCCTGGCCAGAGGTATCGTCGCCGCCGACCAGGACCCAGCCCAGGCCGCCGATGGTGATGAAGGCGAGGATCGCCGCGAGAATGGGAAGCATCAGGCCCTACTCCGCCGCGTCCAGGGCTTCGGCCAGTTCGCGCTCCAGCCCGTAATAGCGGGCGCGGTCCCAGAAACGGGGCCGGGCGATGCCGGTCGAGCGGTGGCGGCCGGTGATCTTGCCGTGCGCGTCTTCGCCGGTGATCTCGTAGACGAACAGGTCCTGGGTCACGATGACGTCGCCTTCCAGACCGACAACTTCGGTGATGTGGGTGATGCGGCGCGAACCGTCGCGCAGGCGGGCCGCCTGGATGATGACGTCGACCGAGCCGACGATCATCTCGCGGATGGTCTTGGACGGCAGGCCGTAGCCGCCCATGGTGATCATCGATTCCATCCGGCTGATGGCTTCGCGCGGAGAGTTGGCGTGCAGCGTGCCCATCGAGCCGTCGTGGCCGGTGTTCATGGCCTGCAACAGGTCGAAGGCCTCAGGCCCACGGACCTCGCCGACGATGATCCGCTCGGGACGCATCCGCAGACAGTTCTTGACCAGATCGCGCATGGTGATCTGGCCCTGGCCCTCCAGGTTCGGCGGACGAGTTTCCAGACGCACCACATGCGGCTGCTGCAGTTGCAGTTCGGCGGCGTCCTCGCAGGTGATGACGCGCTCGGTCGGGTCGATGAAGGCCGTCAGGGTGTTGAGCAAGGTGGTCTTGCCCGAGCCCGTGCCGCCCGAGATGACCAGGTTGCATCGCGCCGCGCCGATGACGCCCAGGACGCGCGCGCCCTCGGGACTGATGGAGGCGTACTCCACCAGATTCTTCATCGTCAGCTTGTCTTTCTTGAACTTACGGATCGTCAGCGTCGGGCCGTCGATGGCCAGGGGCGGGGCGATGACGTTGACGCGCGACCCGTCGGGCAGGCGGGCGTCGCAGATCGGGCTGGATTCATCGACGCGGCGGCCGACCTGCGACACGATCCGCTGGCAGATGTTCATCAGCTGGGTGTTGTCGCGGAAGCGGACGTTGGTCAGCTGCACCTTGCCGCTGACTTCGATGAAGACCCGCCCGGCGCCGTTGACCATGATGTCGGCGATGTCGTCGCGGGCCAGCAGCGGCTCCAGCGGGCCGTAGCCAAGGACGTCGTTGACGATGTCCTGAACCAGGTGCTCCTGCTCGGCCACCGACATGGAGACGTTCTTGATCGCCACCAGTTCGGCCACGATGTCGCGGATTTCCTCGGCCGCCGCCTTCTGGTCCAGCTGGGCCAGTTG
>Ga0247827_10001112_pt1 | contig 11636 bp, 10 predicted proteins | sample 12C_Control_Day2_FD_194414 | JGI IMG/M metagenome (GOLD analysis project Ga0247827, IMG submission 194414) | Soil microbial communities from agricultural site in Penn Yan, New York, United States - 12C_Control_Day2 | ecosystem: Environmental > Terrestrial > Soil > Agricultural land | place... | reverse complement strand
CATCAAACTTTAGTGCGAAACCGCCCCACTCGCCCCCAGACCGGTCTGCGAACGAACAAACTGCGGGAAGAACAGCGCGCGTTCATTGTCAGCCGCCGTAGACTTGTCAGTAATCGAGAAGAACCAGATACCGACAAAAGCAATGATCATCGAGAACAGCGCTGGATACTCATACGGGAAGATAGCCTTCTCGTGATGCAGGATCTGCACCCAGATGGTTGGCCCAAGGATCATCAAGCCAACAGCGCTGATCAAGCCCAACCAGCCGCCGATCATCGCACCGCGGGTGGTCAGCTTTTTCCAGTACATGGAAAGCAGCAGGACCGGGAAGTTGCAGCTCGCCGCGATGGAGAACGCCAGGCCCACCATGAACGCAATGTTCTGGCTTTCGAACAGAATGCCCAAGCCGATCGCCAGCACCGCCAAAGCGATGGTGGTGATTTTCGAGACGCGAATCTCGTCCTTCTCGTTGGCCTTGCCTTTCTTGATCACGCTGGCGTACAGGTCGTGGGACACCGCCGATGCACCGGCCAGGGTCAGACCGGCAACCACTGCCAGGATGGTCGCGAACGCTACCGCCGAGATGAAGCCCAGGAAGATACTGCCACCCACCGCGTTGGCCAGGTGCACCGCCGCCATGTTGTTACCGCCCAACAGTGCGCCAGCCGCATCTTTGAAGGCCGGGTTGGTGCTGACCAGCAGGATCGCGCCGAAGCCGATGATGAACGTCAGGATGTAGAAGTAACCAATGAAGCCGGTTGCGTACAGCACGCTCTTGCGAGCTTCTTTTGCGTCACTCACGGTGAAGAAGCGCATCAGAATGTGCGGCAGGCCAGCGGTACCGAACATCAGTGCCAGACCCAGGGAGAACGCCGAGATCGGATCTTTCACCAGGCCGCCCGGGCTCATGATCGCTTCACCTTTCGGGTGAACCTTGATCGCTTCGGAGAACAGCATGTTGAAGTCGAAGTTGACGTGCTTCATCACCATCAGCGCCATGAAGGAGGCACCGGACAGCAGCAGCACTGCCTTGATGATCTGCACCCAGGTGGTCGCCAGCATGCCGCCGAACAACACGTACATGCACATCAGGATACCGACCAGGATCACTGCAACGTGGTAATCGAGACCGAACAGCAGCTGGATCAGCTTGCCGGCACCGACCATTTGCGCGATCAGGTAGAACGCCACCACCACCAGCGAACCGCAAGCGGACAGCGAGCGAATCTGGGTTTGGCCCAGGCGATAGGACGCCACGTCGGCAAAGGTGTATTTACCCAGGTTACGCAGGCGCTCGGCGATCAGAAACAGAATGATCGGCCAGCCCACCAGGAAGCCGATCGAATAGATCAGCCCATCGTAGCCGGAGGTGAACACCAGCGCGGAAATACCCAGGAAGGAAGCTGCCGACATGTAGTCACCGGCAATCGCCAGACCGTTCTGGAAACCGGTGATCTTGCCGCCAGCGGCGTAGTAGTCGGAGGCCGAGTTGTTTTTCTTGGACGCCCAGTACGTGATGTACAACGTTGCGCCGACGAACGCCACGAACATAAGGATTGCGGCGACGTTCAGCGGTTGTTTCTGCACGGCGCCGGTCAGGGCGTCAGCCGCCCAGGCGCCCGGTGCGAAGGCTGCGATGCTCAATAGAGCCATTAGACGCCGGATCATTGCTGAGCCTCCTTGAGAATCGCATTGTTCAGGTCGTCGAATTCGCCGTTGGCGCGTCGTACGTAAATGCCGGTCAGGATGAAGGCCGAAAGGATCAGCCCGACACCGATCGGTATGCCCCAGGTAATCGATGACTCAGGGCTGAGTTTCGCCCCCAGCACATGCGGCCCGTAAGCAATCAAAAGGATGAATCCGGAGTAAAGCCCTAGCATGATCGCCGAAAGAATCCAGGCGAATCGTTCCCTCTTGCTAACCAGCTCCTTGAAGCGCGGGCTGTTTTGAATCGAGAGGTAAATGCTGTCGTTCATTGTTTTTATCCTCGCAGCACAGATTTAGTTGGAACGGTATCCACTCTATGCGGCTGCGGGGCAGGTTCCAGACGACCTTAGTCTTAGAACCCTATGACATATTCGCCAATTATCAGCAGGAAACAATTTCCCGGCCATCAACATGACTGTAGGAGCTGCCGAAGGCTGCGATCTTTTGATTTTGCTTTTAAAGCGAGATCAAAAGATCGCAGCCTTCGGCAGCTCCTACAGGGTAAATCGACCACCTTTTAAATATGCAGGCCTGTTCTCAGATTACTTGACCCAGTCAGCCACGCGCTCCGGGTGCTTGGCTACCCAGTCTTTCGCTGCGGCTTCAGGCTTGGCGCCTTCCTGGATCGCCAGCATGACTTCGCCGATTTCGTCTTTCGAAGCCCACTGGAAGTTCTTCAGGAACTTGGCCACTTCCGGTGCCTTGGTTGCCAGCTCTTTGCTGCCGATGCTGTTCACGGTTTCAGCCGCGCCATACACGCCTTTCGGGTCTTCGAGGAAACGCAGTTTCCACTTCGCGAACATCCAGTGCGGCACCCAGCCGGTCACGGCAATGGATTCGTTTTTCTTCTCGGCACGGGTCAGCTCGGCGATCATGCCTGCGCCGGAACTGGCCTTGAGCTGGTAGCCGGTCAGGTCGTAGTCCTTGATGGCCTGCTCGGTTTTCAGCATCACGCCTGAACCGGCGTCGATGCCGACGATGCGTTTTTTGAAGCTGTCATCGGTTTTCAGGTCTTCAAGCGACTTGGCCTTGACGTAGTCCGGCACGATCAAGCCGATCTTGGCGTCCTTGAAGTTCGGGCCGTAGTCGACAACCTGATCCTTGTTCTTGGTCCAGTAGTCGCCGTGGGTCACTGGCAGCCAGGCCGACAGCATGGCGTCGAGTTTGCCGGTGGCCACGCCTTGCCACATGATCCCGGTCGCGACGGCTTGCAGCTTCACGTCGTATCCGAGTTTCTGCTTGATCACTTCAGCCGCCACGTGAGTGGTGGCAACGCTATCTGACCAGCCGTCAACGTAACCGATGCTCAGGGTCTTGCTCTCGGCATTGGCGAATGTGGAGCCAATCGCAAGTACCAGTGCGGCACCTGCGCCTAAAAGTCGTCGCATCTTCATCGTTACTTCCCCGAAAGTGCTGCGCTCGACGGGTGCCGAGTCGCGTCAACGTTTTGTTATGGTGCACAGCGCCCTCTTCACGCCCCACCTCAAACTCGATCATCAGCGCGATTTATCAACGAGGGTACTGACGCTTCCGATAATCAACCTGACGTCATCAACGACCTGCTCTGCCAGCGACCTCAAGGCATCGAGAAACGACATCACAACGCCATTAATCTCGAGCACCGCTGGCGCTCCGGCCAATCCGCCCGAACTTTGCATGTCAAAATTATGCGAGCCACCAAGCACGCGACAAATGCAGGTAACATGCGCCGCTTTGCTCCCAGACGGCCTGATCATGCCCGCGACATCCCGCTTTCCTTTTTTTGCTTATCTATTCGCCTGCCTGTTGGGGCTTTTTGCCCTTTGCGGCTTCTGGTACGGCATCGGCAAACCGGTGACCCTGCCGGACGTGGCCAGCGCGACACACAAGCTTCAATGTGCCTCCTACACCCCGTTCGACAAAGACCAATCGCCGTTCGACGTGCCGTTCAATCTGCGCCCCGAGCGCATGGACGCCGACCTCGCGCTGCTGTCGAAAAGCTTCGAATGCATCCGCACCTATTCCATGACCGGTCTTGAAGCCCTGCCCGATCTGGCGCGCAAGCACGGCCTGAAGTTGATGATCGGCGCCTGGGTCAACAGCAACCCGGTGGACACCGAAAAAGAAGTCGATCTGCTGATTGCTTCGGCCAACGCCAACCCCGATGTGGTGACCGCCGTGATCGTCGGCAACGAAACCCTGCTGCGCAAAGAGGTTACCGGCGCACAACTGGCCCAGCTGATCAGCAAGGTCAAAAGCCAGGTCAAGCAGCCCGTAACCTACGCCGACGTTTGGGAGTTCTGGCTCAAGCACCCGGAAATCGCCCCGGCCGTGGACTTCCTGACCATTCACTTGTTGCCGTATTGGGAAGACGATCCATCGAACATCGATGCTGCGCTGCAACACGTCGCCGAAGTGCGTCAGGTGTTCGGCAACAAGTTCGCGCCCAAAGACGTAATGATTGGCGAAACCGGCTGGCCGAGCGAAGGTCGTCAGCGTGAAACCGCCCTGCCGAGCCGCGTCAACGAAGCCAAGTTCATTCGCGGTTTTGTCACCATGGCCGAGCAACAAGGCTGGCACTACAACCTGATCGAAGCGTTTGACCAACCGTGGAAGCGCGCCAGCGAAGGTGCGGTAGGTGGTTACTGGGGACTGTTCGATGCCGACCGCCAAGACAAAGGTGTACTGGCAGGTCCCGTGTCGAACGTACCGTTCTGGTCGCAGTGGCTGGTGGTGGGCGGCTTGATTTTCCTCGGCACGCTTTTGCTCGGCGGCCGCGTTCGCAGCACCCGCGCCGCGCTGGTGCTGCCGTTGTTTGCCGCCGTGGCTGCATGCTCCCTCGGCGTGTGGGGCGACCTTGCCCGCGTCACCACGCGCTTTACCAGTGAATGGTTGTGGGTGGCATTGCTGACGGCGCTGAACCTGTTGGTGCTGATGCACGCCGCGCTGACATTGAGCCCTCGCACGGGATGGCGCGCGCAGGCTTTCAATGCGCTGGAGCGTCGAGCAGGCTGGCTGGTGGCCGTGATCGGGTTTGCCGCCGCGGTGAGCATGCTGGAACTGGTGTTCGATCCGCGTTATCGCAGCTTCCCGAGCGTGGCGTTCATCGTACCGGCGCTGGTGTATCTGTGCCGCCCAGTGAACGTACCGCGTCGGGAAATTGCGCTGCTGACCTTCATCATCGGAGCCAGTATTGCGCCGCAGTTGTTCCGTGAAGGGCTGCAGAACCAGCAGGCTTGGGGCTGGGCGTTGGTGAGTGTGTTGATGGTGGCGGCGTTGTGGCGGTGTTTGCGGGTTCGCATGAAGTAATCGCCATTTAGACCGAGGAAAAATAACCGGCCCCACGCTCTATTGGGGCTGCGTTATTCCCATCGAATTCTGGAGATCAGCTCTCTTGTAGCCGCCTCATGGGCAGGATATTTTCTTACATGAACACCCGTTGCCACTAGAAGCTTGACGTCTGCCTGCCGTAACCGCTCTATCGCCTCTGGCTGTTGCGAATGGAAGTATTGCTTCTGCACCCCGGGATCGTTTTTAAACCCGTCTTCCGCAAACAAATCCTGTTCAGAATAGTTCTTGGATTTTGCGAACCGGGCTATTGCCGGAGGCTCATCCGCCGTCTTAATCGCCTTATATTCTTTACCAATCTGACGCAGCTTTACCTCATCAGCCGCTTCATCAATCAAGGCATTTAAAGGGCTGGGTCGAGGTGTGCGCTTGGGAACTTCAGACGTCGATGCACTGTGAGGCCTACTCATTGCACTCTTCTTCATTGCACTAAGTCCTTTGCCAATCTGCCGAAATGTAGAAATTGGCGCATACACTAGCCGCGAAAGCCCAGGCGCAATTAATGCAATCCCACCCGTCGGATCCATCTTATTAACGGGGTCTCCCATACAGTACGCATACGCATTTACCCCACCCTTCCCAAACGGACTCAAACTGTCCGGGCTGTTAAACCGCATCAACACCGGATTGAACGCACGATACCCATTCCCAAGTAAATAATGCCCGGTCACCGGATCCCTCCGCTGGCCATTGAAGCCCAAGAGACTGCTCAAACCACTTTCAGGAGAGCGATGTCCGTAAGGACAAAAGACCGATGGCTGATGCTCACCCTTGATAAGGGAATGCAGAACTGAACGTTTAAAATCCGTGGCAAGCAACAATGAATCAACCCTGCCCTCCTGGCTCAGTTGCTGCGCCAATGGTTGATCCTCATGCTCCAGGATCGAGTACTGAACCGGACCCTGAATTTCAGTAGCCAAGCGATCTTTTCGATAAAAGCGCTGAATGCTCTCCTGATTCAGCAGGTCACAACCCACGATCTTGTCTTGTGGATCGTAGCGATACTGGCAAAGCAACGTGTCTCGCTGGATGGTCATGGACGTGTTCCGTTTCAGATCCGAAGGGCAGATGACTAGATTCGGATCATTTGGAACGGCCGTCTACTATCAGAACTGATAGGGAGGGAGATGGATACTCAGCGCGGCTACAGGCCTCATCGCGAGCAGGCTCGCTCCCACAGTAGATCTTCAGTGAACGCAACTCCTGTGCGACGAAGATCCAATGTGGGAGCGAGCCTGCTCGCGAAAGCTGACTATCAGGCGCTACGAGGCGCCCTGACCAACCGCAACCCCGCAATCACCACCGCAAACACCGCCAGCGTCGTGTTGTACAACGCCAGTGCCGGAAAGCCGAGCGCCAGCGCCAGCACTGCCAGCCACCACCCTGCCCGTCCCGGGATCACGAAGCCGATCACTGCAGCAGCCAGTGCGCCGTATCCCAGAATCTTGAAGTGAATCATCAGCCCCAGGTTTGCACGAACCTGGCATTCCCAGCGACTCGCCTCATCCACGCAAATGCCGACCCACTGCGCATCCTCCATGAAGCCATAACGCGCGCCATAACTGGCGGCCAGCCACAGGGGCAGCAAAACGAGCAGTAGAATCACAGGCAGACGGCGGGACATGAAGCACTCCAATAAACGAAAAACGGCGGCCAGCTTAATCCCCCGCCAGCCTTACGCAAGCGATAACAACTGTTAACTGGTCAATCAATCGCTGCAAAGTGTATCGTCCAGCTACTATTACTTCGAATTAGGCCTGTTTGGTGCCGATGCGTGGCACTTTGGCGCAAATCCAGTGGTCATAGCCTGCGAACTTCATTCGGCACCTTATCTAAGGGATCTAGTCATGCTCCGTTCCTTGCGCTTCGCCGCCCTGTTTGGCGGCCTTATATTGAGTGCGTCCGCACTGGCGGTCGACATCGACGCCGCCAGTTATGGCTATCCCTTGACCAACCCTTTCGAGGCAACCATTGCCACGACGCCACCAGATTTGCGGCCCGAACTGCCCCTGGACGATGACATCAATCAGTCGGATCGCAGCATCACCTTGCGCCCGGAGCGTGCCTTCGAACTGCCGGACAATTTTTGGGCGGTAAAGAAACTCACCTATCGCATCGCCACCCAGGACAAAGCGGCGCCGCTGATTTTCCTGATCGCCGGCACGGGCGCTCGCTATGACAGCAGCCTCAACGAATACCTGAAAAAGCTCTACTACAAGGCCGGCTATCACGTGGTCCAGTTGTCGTCGCCCACCAGCTTCGACTTCATCAGCGCCGCCTCTCGTTTTGCGACCCCGGGCATCACCAAGGAAGATGCCGAAGACATGTACCGGGTGATGCAATCCGTGCGGGCACAGAACCCGAACGTGCCGGTCACCGAGTACTACCTGACCGGTTACAGCCTCGGCGCACTGGATGCCGCTTTCGTCGCGCACCTGGACGAAACCCGCCGCAGCTTCAATTTCAAGAAAGTGTTGTTGCTCAACCCGCCGGTCAATCTCTACACCTCGATCACCAACCTCGACAAACTGGTGCAAACCGAGGTCAAGGGCATCAACAACTCCACCACGTTCTATGAACTGGTACTGAACAAACTGACCCGCTACTTCCAGCAGAAAGGCTACATCGACCTCAACGATGCACTGCTTTATGACTTCCAGCAGTCCAAACAGCACCTGACCAACGAACAGATGGCCATGCTGATCGGTACCTCGTTCCGCTTCTCGGCGGCCGACATTGCCTTTACTTCGGATCTGATCAACCGTCGCGGCCTCATTACTCCACCGAAAACCCCGATCACCGAGGGCACCAGCCTCACGCCGTATCTCAAGCGTGCGCTGCAGTGCGATTTTGACTGCTACATCACTGAACAAGTGATCCCGATGTGGCGCGCCCGCACCGACGGCGGCAGCCTGCTGCAACTGATCGACCAGGTGAGCCTGTACGCACTGAAGGATTACCTGCACGACAGCCCGAAAATCGCCGTCATGCACAACGCTGACGACGTGATCCTCGGCCCGGGCGACCTCGGGTTCCTGCGCAAGACTTTCGGCGATCGCTTGACCGTTTACCCGCTGGGCGGCCATTGCGGCAACCTTAACTACCGCGTCAACAGCGACGCCATGCTGGAGTTCTTCCGTGGCTAAATACCTCCTGCTTATCGCTGCGTTACTCTGTGCAGGCGTTGCCAATGCCGACAACAGCAAAGCCAACGCCCCTGTTGTCGTCGACGATGACGGCTTCAAGGAACCGTTGAGCAAACTCAAATTCAACCCGGGGCTGGATCAGCGCGAGTTCGAGCGTTCGACGCTCAGCGCACTGAACGTCTACGACCCGCTGGAAGAGTGGAACCGCCGCGTTTACCACTTCAACTACCGGTTCGACCAATGGGTATTCCTGCCGGTGGTCGATGGCTATCGCTACATCACGCCAAGCTTTTTGCGCACCGGCGTGAGCAACTTCTTCAACAACCTGGGTGACGTGCCGAACCTGCTGAACAGCCTGTTGCAGTTCAAGGGGCAGCGTTCGATGGAGACCACGGCACGGCTGCTGCTCAACACCACGATCGGCATCGCCGGCCTGTGGGACCCGGCCACTGCCATGGGCCTGCCGCGCCAGAGCGAAGACTTTGGCCAGACCCTGGGTTTCTATGGCGTTCCGGGCGGCGCCTATTTCGTGCTGCCGATTCTCGGCCCGTCCAACCTGCGAGACACGGGCGGGTTGTTGGTCGACTACAGCGCCGAGAACGCAATCAACTTCCTCAACGTTGCCGAAGTCAGCTCCAACCATCCCGAAGTCTGGATTCTGCGAGGCGTCGACAAGCGCTATCAGACCAGTTTCCGCTACGGTCAGATGAACTCGCCGTTCGAGTACGAGAAGGTGCGGTACGTTTACACCGAGGCGCGCAAGTTGCAGATTGCCGAGTAATTTCGGCTAGGCAAAAAACTGTGGGAGCGAGCCTGCTCGCGATGAGGCCATAACAATCAACACCTGTGTTGACTGTTACACCGTTATCGCGAGCAGGCTCGCTCCCACATTGGTTATTGGTGGTTCTTAGCCTTTCAAGGCTTTCCAGATTTTGCTGACGGCCATCACACCCACCAACACCACCGCCCCCGCCACAATCCCCGCGAGGCCATTGAGCAATACCGGCACGATAAACCCGGCACCGCCCGCCGCTGCACTGACGCTTTCGATCCAGTGATGCACCACCGGCACGCCATGGGTAAGGATGCCGCCACCGACCAAAAACATCGCCGCCGTACCAATTACCGACAGGCTTTTCATCATGTAGGGAGCTGCGCGCAGAATTCCGCTGCCGATGCTTTTGGCCACTTGCCCAGGCTTCTGGGTCAGCCACAGACCCAAATCATCCAGTTTGACGATACCGGCCACCAGCCCGTAGACGCCGACGGTCATGACGATGGCGATACCTGAAAGCACGATGACTTGCTGGGTCAGCGCCGAATCAGCCACGACGCCAAGGGTGATCGCGATGATCTCTGCCGAAAGGATGAAGTCAGTGCGGATCGCGCCCTTGATCTTGTCCTTCTCGTACGCCACCAGATCCACTGCCGGGTCCGCCACGGCTTCAACCAGTTCAGCATGTTCGGCCTGATCTTCAGCCTTGCTGTGCAAGAACTTATGGGCGAGCTTCTCGAACCCTTCGAAACACAGGTAAGCGCCGCCGACCATCAACAACGGCGTGACCAGCCACGGGATGAACGCGCTGATGGCCAATGCCGAGGGCACCAGGATCAGTTTGTTGATGAACGAGCCCTTGGCCACCGCCCAAACCACGGGAATTTCCCGGTCGGCACGCACGCCGCTGACTTGCTGGGCATTGAGCGCCAGATCGTCGCCGAGCACGCCGGCGGTCTTCTTGGCGGCCATTTTGGTCATCAACGCCACATCGTCCAGCACCGCCGCAATGTCGTCGATCAGCAACAGCAAACTGCTTCCTGCCATGAATCGGGTTTCCTTCTAGAGTGAATGCGATGCAGCATAGCGTGGCCGAGCGGCGCATGGAGCATTCTTGAGCGTCGCCGAAGGCCGGTGCTACCATGCGCAACCGCCAGAACAGGCAAGGAACCCCCTGGTTTATGAGCACCATCCGCGAGCGCAACAAACAACTGATCCTGCGTGCCGCCAGTGAAGAATTTGCCGACAAGGGCTTCGCTGCGACCAAAACCAGCGATATCGCAGCCAAGGCGGGATTGCCCAAGCCCAACGTCTATTACTACTTCAAGTCCAAGGAAAACCTCTACCGCGAGGTCCTGGAAAGCATCATCGAACCGATCCTGCAGGCCTCGACGCCGTTCAACCCCGACGGCGTGCCCAGCGAAGTGCTGAGCGGTTACATTCGTTCGAAAATCCGCATCTCCCGCGACCTGCCTTTCGCCTCCAAGGTATTCGCCAGTGAAATCATGCACGGCGCCCCGCACCTGAGCACCGACCTGGTCGAACAACTCAACGGCCAGGCCAAGCACAACATCGAGTGCATCCAGACCTGGATCGACCGCGGCCAAATCGCCCCCATCGACCCCAACCACCTGATGTTCAGCATCTGGGCCGCGACCCAGACCTACGCCGACTTCGACTGGCAAATCACCGCCATCACCGGCAAGGCCAAACTGGATGAAGAAGATTACGAAGCGGCGGCACAGACGATTATTCGGCTGGTGTTGAAGGGGTGTGAGCCGGACTGAAGTACCGAGGTGGATTTATCACTAGCAGGCTAGCTCCCACAGGGGATGTATGTACACCATGGATCCAGTGTGGGAGCTAGCCTGCTAGCGATGAAGGCAACACAATTTCAGTTCAAACCCAAATGGCATCCCACAGTGGATAGTCGCCAAGCTTTTCAACCAAACCTGCCCGCAACGGGTTGGCCACGATATATCGAGCCACCTTCACCAGATCTTCTTCCCTTCTTAAGGCCCGGTCATGAAAGCCTTTCTGCCAGAGAGTGACCTTGCGGCCAGTAAACTGATTTACCGCTTTGGTACTCATCGATTTGGTCCTCTGCATGAGGTCACACAATGATTCCTGTTGTAACTCGACCAACCAATGAAAATGATCGGGCATGACGACCCAAGCCAGTGAGTTAGCGAAACCTTGGTCCTGAGCGCAGCGAAATTGATTGACCACCGCTCTCCCCGAGTTGAAGTCTTTGAATATCGGCTCTCGGTCACGTGTATTGGTAGTTAACAGGTAAATGCGGTTGGATTCGGCATAGCGGCCGATGCGCAAGCGATTTGAGGCGGGTAGATCAGGCATTCCTTTGCCCTTGCATGATTAATTCATGAGTAAGGCTAGTCCTGATATTCCCCAATGGAGGGACAGACATTTAGCGGGATGTGTCTGGGAGATAGCCATCGCTAGCAGGCTAGCTCCCACACTGGATTTGCGGCGTTCACAAACCCCTGTGGGAGCCAGCCTGCTGGCGATGGCTATAGATCAATCAATACAAAACTTAAGCCACAACCCCCGCATCCGCCCTCAACCCCATCGCCTCGATCGCGGTGATTGCGCACTGTTCATCCACATCCGACAGATCGCCGCTGATCCCCACTGCCCCCAACACATTGCCGGCGTGATCG
>Ga0247827_10001111_pt1 | contig 11649 bp, 14 predicted proteins | sample 12C_Control_Day2_FD_194414 | JGI IMG/M metagenome (GOLD analysis project Ga0247827, IMG submission 194414) | Soil microbial communities from agricultural site in Penn Yan, New York, United States - 12C_Control_Day2 | ecosystem: Environmental > Terrestrial > Soil > Agricultural land | place... | reverse complement strand
AACCAGTCGAGCTCGGTTCTGCTCGGCCTGTTCCGCTAACCGAATTGAGGTTGGGGCTTCGGTCCCGACCTTGATGAGACCACCCCGAGCAGAATGCTCCCGACCGCCAAAACGGCGTCGGAAATGTCAAAGACAAAGAAGGAAGAGCTAAAATGGCTAACAGCATCAACACCAACGCAGGCGCTCTCGTTGCTCTGCAGAACCTGAACAACACGAGCCGCGATCTCGCGATCACGCAGAACCGTGTGAACACCGGCCAGAAGGTTTCTTCGGCCAAGGACAATGGCGCCATCTTCGCCATCGCCACCAACCAGCGCGCCGAGATGGGCGCCCTGGACGCCGTGAAGCAGTCGATGCAACGCGGTCAATCGATCGTCGACGTGGCCCTGGCCGCCGGCGAGACCATCACCAAGGCGCTTGAAGAGCAGAAGAGCCTGGCGGTGGCGATTGAATCCTCGGTCGCCGGTTCGGCGGCTGAAACGGCCTACCTGGCTGACTTCAACGCCCTGGGCAATGAAATCACCAAGGCTCTGGGCGGCGCCAACTTCGACGGCGTCAACCTGTTCTCGGTCGCGGCCGCGGACATCGAAGTGAAGACCGGCACCGGCGCGACGGACAAGTTCGTCCTGAAGGCCACCGGCGCGGCCACCGCCGTCGCCACCGCCGGCGGCGCCATCCTCCGCGCGGGCGCCACGGCTGCGGCCGTGGACACGGCGCTGAAGGGCTTCACGGCTGAACTGGGCGCCCTGGGCACCAAGTCCAAGTCGCTGGAGCGCTCGCTCAGCTTCACCAGCAAGATGCAGGACGCGCTTGAAGTCGGCGTCGGCAACCTGGTGGACGCCGACCTGGCCAAGGAAAGCGCCAAGCTGACGGCTCTGCAAACCAAGCAACAGCTGGGCGTGCAGGCGCTGTCGATCGCGAACCAGTCGAGCTCGGTTCTGCTCGGTCTGTTCCGCTAACAAGACGTGGTCGGGGGCGGGCCTTGCGGCTCGTCCCCGTTCGCACGGCAGGAGACAGGAGGCGCGGCGCAGCCGCGTTAAGGGGAAATGGCAGACAATGTCGCAAGACTCCCGAACGTAACCCTCGTTCAACCTGAAGCTTACGGTCAGGGCGTCGAGGCGCAGCGACCCGTCAAGACCGAGCCGGACGTCGGGCGCTATCGCCTGACGATCGAGGAGGGGCCGAACGGGTTCGTCTACAAGACTCGGGACCGCGTCACCGGCGAAGTCATTCGCCAGTTGCCGCGCGAAGAGGTCGTGAAGATGAGCGCCAGCCCGGCCTATGGGGCAGGCGGAGTGATCAAGACCAAGGTCTGATCCTCGACAGTAGATTTGACCGCAGCGCCGCCGGCTTGCCGGACGGCGCCGCAGTCGTTTCCACGCCGTTAACCATACGCTCAGGAATCAGGGGCATTCTGGCCGTCAGAATTTGAACTGGGGCTAGAAGCCATGACCAACAGCGTTCTCACCAATGCCTCGGCGTTAATCGCGCTCCAGAACCTCAATTCGACGAATAACAAGCTGGCCGCGACCCAGAGCCGGGTGAACACCGGCCTCAAGGTGCAGGGCGCCAAGGACAACGCCGCCACCTGGGCTATCGCCCAGAACCAGCGGGCCGACACGGGCGCGCTGGAAGCCGTCAAGAGCAGCATGAACCGCGCTACCTCGCTGGCCGACGTGTCGCTGGCCGCCGGCGCGCAGATCTCGGACCTGCTGATCGAACTCCGCGAAAAGGCGACAGCCGCCGCCGACCCGTCTTCGACGGCCGCGTCGCGCAAGGCCTATAATGACGAGTTCCAGTCGCTGCTGAAGTCGCTGGCTTCTTTCGCCAAGAACGCCACCTTCGACGGCGAGAACATCCTGGACGGAACCAGCGCCGCCCCGCTGAACTTCCTGGCCAATGTCGGGGGCACCGAAACCATCACGATGAACCGCCAGGACATGTCGCTGGCGGGGCTCAACCTGGACACCACGGATTTCACCGCCCCGGCGACGGCCTTCGATCTGCTGAGCGCCGACAATGCGACCAGCGCGCTGAACCAGGTCAAGTTGGCGCTGGATGGCGCTAACGGCAAGCTGGCCGAACTGGGCGCCCAGTCGAAGCAGATCGAGAAGCACAACCTCTTCGTCGGCAAGCTGATGGACTCGCTGGAAGTCGGTATCGGCAACCTGGTGGACGCTGACATGGCCAAGGAAAGCGCCCGCTTGCAGGCGCTTCAGGTCCAGCAGCAGCTGGGCGCGCAAGCCCTGTCGATCGCCAACCAGGCGCCGCAGATCATCCTGTCGCTGTTCAAGGGCTGACCTACCTGAAGTAGCGGGGCGCGCCGTGGCCGAGTGAAATCGGCGGCGGCTTGCGTTTCGCGGGGCGCGGCATCAGCCCGTAAAGGCTGGCCAGTCTCAGGAATAGCCAACGCACGTAGGACATGGGCTCTGGACCCTCTTGCCTGTGGTTCGCCGGTAACGCTGACTAACCGTCGCTGTTCCGGGCTCAATCTTAAACAGTTCGTTACCAGCTTGGCGGCAGACTGAACGCAGGAGCGTCGGACTGTGATCAACAACAGCTATCTTCTGGGCCTCTACGGCGGAACCCCGACCTTTTCCGGAGGCTTGGGCGGGACTTCTGCCGCCGTGAAGAAGCAGCCGACCGCACCGTGGTCGACGACGGTCAAGCCGCAGAGCCAGTCCGACCTGTTGCGCGCCGCCATGAGCGGCCGACGCTTCGTCAACGAAGACAACGCCGTCCTCGACGTGAAGGGCGCGTCGTCCGGCGACTACCGCAAGATCTTCGCCATGTACCAGGGCCTCACCATGCTGGAGGCCGTCGCTGACCGGGCGGGGCAGAAGAACCTGACCGCGCTGGAAAGGAGCCAGCTTTCGAAACGCATGGACGCCGGTCTGGCCGAACTGTCGGCCTATCTGGGCGCGGCCCAGTTCGACGGTGTGCGGATGGTTCAGGGCCAGTCCGAGACCAAGGCCCAGACAGGCGCCGCCGTGCCGCGCGACTCGGCCAAATACGTGACCGGCGCGGTCCACACGGGCGATCTGGCCAGTGAAGTGACCGCCTTCCAGGGCGACGTGAAGTTCACCCTGACGGTCAAGAAGGCCGGCGGCGATCAGACCATTTCCATCGACCTGGCCGAGATGGGATCGACGCCGCGCACGATGCAGTCCGTGGTGGACCACATCAACAGCAAGCTGGAGGCTGCCGGCGTCCAGACCCGCATGGGCCGCGAGAAGCTGCCGTCCGAGCCTCGCGTCATCAAGACCGGCGACAAGACCATCACTCTGCCGGCGGGGCCGGATCAGTGGGCGTTGAGCCTTCAGGGCGTTTCGTTCGAGAAGGTCAGCTTCACTCCCGTCGCCTCGTCGGACGCGGTCTATGTGGTGCAGGGCGCCGGCAAGAACGGCGGCCATGAAGTCCTGAAATTTCAGGAAGGTACGACCAATACCTCCGGGAACGCCTTCTGGGTCGATGGGCAGGTCGGCCAATCGGGGCTGCCCGAGGGCGTTGAGACCGTGCGCGCCAGCGCCACCGGCCCGGACGGCTCCATGTGGATCGTGGCCGACGTCAGCGCCGGAACCTCGACCCAGCCGATCAAGGGACAGGGCGATGTCGTCCTGATGAAGCTGGATTCCACCGGCAAGGTCGTGCTCAGCCGCGCCCTGGGCGCCGCCTCGACGGCCAGCGGTTACGCCATCGCCGTGGACGCCGACGGCCGCGTGGCCGTGGCGGGTTCGGTGGTCGGGGCCCTGGTCCCCGGCGCCTCCGGCGCCGACGCCAATGTGGCCGACAGCTTCGTCACCGTGTTCGACGACAAGGGCGTGGAGCAGTGGACCCAGCGTCGCGGCGCCAAGGCGGCGGACGAGGCGACGGCGGTGTCGTTCGGCGCCGACGGCCGCGTCTATGTGGCCGGGCGGTCGCAGTCCTCCATGCCGGGCGCGCTCGCCTCGGGCGGCTGGGACGGCTATGTTCAGGCCTTCACCGAGACCCAGGCCCACAGCCTGGCGCCGATCACCGCGACGGCTTCGGGCATCAGCCAGTTCGGCACGGCTGGGGACGACAACGTCCAGGCCATGACCACGGACGGGGACAAGCTCTACACCGCCGGGATCGAAAACGGCCGCATGGTGGTGCGCCAGTTCCAGATCGACGCCACCGGATCGCCGACCCTGCTGTCCTCCCGCGACCTGGGCCACGCCAGCGGCGAGATCGCGGGCATTTCGGTCGTCAACGGCCAGGTGGTCCTGGCGGGTTCGACCCGCAACGGCGCCCTGGACATCGGCCAGATCAACACCGCTCACTCCGGCGGCACGGACGCCTTCGTCGCCGTGATCAACAGCGACCTGACAGCCTCGGCCAACGACCGGCTGACCTATTACGGCGGGGCGGGCGACGATTCCGCCGCCGACGTGAAGATCGTCGACGGCAAGGTCTGGCTGACCGGGATTTCCGACCGCACGGTCGGGGCCAAGCCCGAAGACCCCACGTCTGGCTATCTGGCGCGTCTGGATCCGCTGACCGGGGCGGTCGAGTGGAGCCAGACCTGGACTGGCGCGGATCGTCAGGCCGCGCCCATGACCATCGCCGTGGCCTCGGGCGGGGCCAGCGTGCTGGACAAGCTGGGTCTGCCTCAGGGCGAGATCCCCCAGACCGATTCCCAGCGGCTGGTGGACGCCACCTCGCTGCGCGCGGGGGATCGCTTCTACGTCGCGTCGGGCACGACCGGGCGTTCGGTCGCAGTGACCATCGACGCCAAGGAGACGCTGCAGACCCTGGCGCGCAAGATCGAGACCGCGTCGGGCCGCACGCTCAAGGTCACGATCAAGACCGACAAGGACCACGTCACCGGCATGGACGGCGACACCAAGATCACGGCGGGCGGCGTGCAGCGCCTGTCCATCACCTTTGCCGACGGACGCGAGGGCGCGGTGCTGCGGGCAGGCGAGGCGGGGCGTGACGCCCTAGCCGGTCTGGGCCTGTCGCCCGGCTATATTGGTCCAACCAGCAGCGACCTGAAGACCTTTGGCCTGGCCCTGCCCAAGACGCTGAGCCTGAAGGACGCCGAGGCGGCCAAGGCGGCGACCAGCACAATCCAATTGGCGATCAAGTCCCTGCGCGACGCCTACAAGGCTCTGGACCCCGACAGCAGCAAGCCCAAGGTCACGGGCACGGCGCCGCCCTATCTGAAGGCGCAGTTGGCCAACTATCAGGCCGCGCTGGCGCGTCTGATGGGTTGATCCTGGGCGGGATGCGGTTGAGAGGCGATTCCTCCCCAACCGATCCGTCTCGAGAAGCGCGGGCCCCCGCTTTATGTTGACGCGCGCGGCGTCGCCGGGGTTATTGGGGCCATCATTGGCGTCGAGTCCCGCATGGCCCTTCCGAAAGACAATCGTACAGTCCTGATCGTCGGGGGCGGCCTGGCCGTCGTCGCCGCCGTCGCGGCTGCCCTGGTGTTCAGCGGCGGACGGGACAAGCCGGCCGAGGCGCCGCCGGCGTCGCAGGGTGGGCTGACTATTGATCTGGCCGAGGCCCCGACGCTGGAGCCGGCGCGCGAACTGCGCTGCTTCGTCGACGGCCAGTTCGTTGGCCTGGCCACCCTGGCCGACTGCGCCCAGCGCAACGGCGTCGCCACCAGCGCCCTGGACGTGGGGCTGGACGCCACCGGCGCCCTGGCCGCCGCGCCGACCGCCGCCTTCGCCCCGCCGCCCGAACTGCCGGCCGAACCGACCGTCGAGGTCGCGCCCGTCGATGAGGGCGGATCGCCCGCCGAGCCTAACCGTCCGGCGCCGGCCGCCGCGTCGGCAACGGCCTGCCTGCGCCACACCGGCTCGGAATGGCGCGCCATTTCCAACGGCATGAGCCTGGGGGCCTGCGTTCAGGCCCTCTACGCCGGCACCTGCGTCCGCCCGGGCGAGGCCCAGTACGGCCGCTGGGGCGACACCACCCTGCGTCTGGAGCCGCGTCGCGTCGAGCAGTCGAACGACAACACCCGCTTCCGCACCCTGGCCCAGCAGGACCGCAACTGTCAGTTCCCGGAGCTGGGCCGATGAGCCGCAAGACTGCCGCTTCCGCCGTCGCTATCGGCCTTCTGGGCCTGACGCTCGCCGCCTGCGCCCAGAAGGGCGTCGAGGCGCCGACCGAGACCGGCGTCTGCTATCACGTCGTCCTGGCCGAGGACGGCAAGTCCGCGCCCCAGATCAACGTCGTCGCCCGTGATCAGCAGCAGATCGAGTTCTGCGCCGCGCGGCTCGAGGAAATGCGCCTGCGCTTCCTCAGCATGGGCGGCAACAACCGCGACATGATCGGCGCCTATCAGGGCCAGTTCATCTTCATCGACCGGGGTGGCGTGAAGTTCGGCAAGTCGCTGACAGGTCAGCGCTTCTTCGCCCTGACGCGCACCGGGGACGGCCGCCTGGCCATTCCGGGCGCCATCCAGCGCGAGATCGACGGTCGTCCCGTCGCCGTCGCTCCCAACTAGAATTCCCGCCCGCTCGGGTGTGAACAAAACTGGAACATTCTGTCGATATCCGCTAGGGATCGACGGCAAGAACATAAAAGGACATCGGTCATGGCCGGCAGCGTCAACAAGGTCATCCTCATCGGCAACCTGGGCAAGGACCCGGAAATCCGCACGCTGAACAGCGGCGACCGCGTCGCCAACCTGCGCATCGCGACCTCGGAGCAATGGCGCGACAAGGCCACCGGCGAGCGCAAGGAAAAGACCGAGTGGCACGCGGTCGTCATCTTCAACGAGAACATCGTCAAGGTGGCCGAGAACTACCTGAAGAAGGGCTCGACCGTTTACATCGAGGGCTCGCTGCAGACCCGCAAATACACGGACGCCCAGGGCGTCGAGAAGTACTCGACCGAGATCGTGCTGCAGCGCTTCAACGGCCAGCTGACCATGCTGGGCGGTCGTAACGACAGCCAGGGCGGCGGCGATCGCGGCGGCTACGGCGGCGGTCGCAACGACGACGACTACTCCTCGGGCTTCTCGACCGGCGGCGCCAACAAGCCCTCAGGTCCCAAGGAAAGCTACGACCTGAACGACGACATTCCGTTCTAAGACTTAGGTGGGCCGGGGGGCTTACAGTTACCGCGACGACCCGGCCGTGCCGTCCTTTCCGGACGACCGGCCGCTGGTCCTGTTTGACGGCGATTGCGCCCTCTGTTCCCATTCCGCGCGGACCCTGCTGAAGCATGGTCCGCGTTTTCGTTTGGCGCCGACGCAGTCGGATCTGGGCCGGGCCCTGCTGGTCCACTACGGCCTGTCGCCCGACGATCCCTCGACCATGCTGGTGATCGAGGACGGGCGGGCGATCAGCCGCTCGGACGGGGTTCTGCATCTGGCGGCGTCGCTGCCGTTTCCCTATCGCGCCGCTATGGCGGCCCGGCTGATCCCGCGACCGATCCGGGATGCGGCTTATGGCCTCGTCGCGCGATACCGGCGGCGTTTTCCGGGCCAGGCCTGGTGCGCCCTGCCGCCGTCGGGGGCGGATATCAACGACCGAATCCTGGGATGAGCAGATGAGTGACGGGCGACGGGTTCTGGTTCTCGGGGCCAATGGATTCATCGGCTCGCACCTGGCCGCCTCGCTGTCGCGCGAGGGATGGCGAATCCGTGCGGGCGCGCGACGCCCCGCCGAGGCCGCGCGGCGGGCGCCGACCTTCGAATGGGTCTCCGCCGATTTCGCCAAGCTCACTTCGGTCGAGGCCTGGGCACCGCTGCTGGACGGCGTCGACGCCGTGATCAACTGCGTCGGCGTCCTGCAGGACGGGGCGGGGGACAGCACCCGTCTGGCCCACGTCGAGGGGCCGCGCGCCCTGATCGCCGCCTGCGAACGCGCCGGGGTGCGGCGCTTGATCCACATTTCCGCCGTGGGCGCCGACGAGGCGGCGGGCACGGCCTATGCCCGCACCAAGGCCGAGACCGAGCGTCTGGTCGAGGTCAGCGGCCTGGACTGGCTGATCCTGCGGCCGTCGCTGGTGGTGGACCGCGCGGCCTTTGGCGGCACCGGCCTGATCCGGGCTCTGGCGGCGTTTCCCTTGTTCAGTCCGGTGGTCGGCGGCGATCAGGTGTTCCGTCCCATTGCGCTGGGCGACCTCGGAGCCGCTGTCGTCGCGGCCCTGAAGCCCGGCGCGCCGAGCCGCGAGAGCTTCGACATGCCGGGGCCTGAGGCCGTGACCATGGCCGAGACGGTACGGCTTTACCGCGGCTGGCTGGGTCTGCCGCCAGCGCCGGTGGTTCGGGTTCCGCGCGCCCTGGCGGCGCCGGCTCTGGCGATAGGCGACTTGCTGGGCCGACTGGGCTGGTCTTCGCCGATCCGGACCACGGCCATGCGTCAGATGGATCATGACGTGTCCGGTCGGGACAGCGGCTGGGCCGAGCGGCTGGGCGTGCGCGCCAGCGGCTTCTCGCGTTTTCTGGCCGAGACCCCGGCCTCGGTTCAGGACGTCTGGCACGCGCGGCTGTGGTTCGTGCGTCCGATCTCCATCCTGACGCTGGGCCTGTTCTGGCTGATCACCGGCCTGATCAGCTTCGGGCCGGGCTGGAACGGGGCGCTGGCCATCCTGCACGAAGGCGGCTTCGGCCGCTGGGCGGGACCGATCGCCTGGTGGGGCGCCTTGCTGGACGTGGTGCTGGGGCTGGCCCTGTTCGTGCGGCCGTGGACGGCGCGGGTGGCTGTCCTGATGTGCCTGTCGACCGTCGGTTATTTGATCGCCGGGACGTTGAGCCTGCCGCACTACTGGATCGATCCGCTGGGGCCGTGGCTGAAGGTGCTGCCGATGATGGCGCTCTGCCTGTTCGTGGCGGCGACGGACGCGAGGCGTTGATGACCTATCTGATCCTCAAGGTGGTCCACATCCTGTCGGGGGCGGTTCTGTTCGGCACGGGGGCGGGCATCGCCTTCTTCATGCTGAGGGCGCACGCGACGAAAGACCCGCGTACCGTCGCCTCGGTCGGGCGGATCGTGGTCCTGGCCGACTTCGTCTTCACCGCCAGCGCCGTGGTGGTCCAGCCGATCAGCGGTCTGGCCCTGATCCATATGCAGGGCTACGCCCTGACCGAGCCCTGGCTGGTGGCGGCCTATGCCCTCTATGTCCTGATCGGCGCCTGTTGGTTGCCGGTGGTCTGGTTCCAGTGGCGGATGGTCAAGCTGGCCGAGGGCGCGGTGGCGGCGGGGACGCCTCTGCCGCCGGCCTATCACCGCCTGTTCCGGGCCTGGTTCATCCTCGGCTGGCCAGCCTTTGCGGGCGTGGTCGGGATCTATTTCCTGATGGTGGCCAAGCCGGTCTTCTAGCGGGCGAAGCGGCCCCGGGCGGCAGCGGTGCTGAGGGCCTCGCGGACGGCGGCGGTCAGTTCGGGCAGGGATTGCACCTGTTTGACGCCGTAAGCCTGAGCCGTGATGTCGACGTTGCCCTTCCTCCAGAAGCCCTCGGGGGCCAGGACGATCAGCTTTCCGCCGCGGGCGTGCAGGCCCATTTCCAGCAGGCTGATGGGGCTCTGAGTGCCGGGGGCGAAATACATGACGATGACGTCGGCGGATTCCAGCGCGGCCAGCTCCCACTCGACCTGACGGCGGAACTCGGGCTCGTCGGCCTCAGGGCGCCAGTTCGGGTTCCAGTCGGGGCGGCGGGGGTTGAGGATGACCACGTCCATGTCGGCCAGGGCCGAGGTCATGGCCGCCTGCCAGTCGGGCGCGCCGCCCATGTCGATGCTGCCGCCCAGGAAGACACGCGGGCGGCTGTCGTCTATGGGCAGGGGCTGGGGCGAGACCACGGCGGTGGGTCCCTTGGCCGGCTGCGCCAGCGCGGGCGCGGCGCTGAAGGCGGCGACGGTCATCATCAGGGCGGCCAGCGTGCGGTTCATTGATCTGCCTCGTTCTCGCGAAGGGGCGGGGCATAGCATCCTGCCCGGCGAATAGTAGGGCAGGCGCGATGGAAAAGACCGGTCATCGAACGTGACGGGCCTTTCGCGGCCCGCTGTGGCATCAGGTCGCGGTGTCCAGCCAACGTCATTCCCCGCTCAGCCTGCTCGAGATCGGCGCCATCATCGCGGTGATGCTGATCTGGGGCGTGAACAACGCCGCCGCCAAGGTCGCCACCGAGGTCATGCCGCCGCTGATGGTCGGAGCTCTGCGCTTCGCCATCGCCGCCGCCTGTCTGGTCTGGTTCGTGCGGCCGCCCTTCCCGAACTGGAAGAGCCTGCTGATCATCGCCGTCGTGGGCGGGCCGATCCACTATGGTCTGATCTATCTGGCCTATTGGCTGGCCAACGACGTCAGCCCGGTGACGGTGGCGACCCAGTTGTGGATCCCGCTGACCTCGCTGGTCGCCTTCCTGTTGCTGGGCGAGCGGATCAGCCGGATGGCGACGGTCGGGCTGGTCATCGCCTTTGTCGGGGTGGCGTGGATGACGCTGGACCCCCACGCCCTGCAGGACTGGAAGGCGATTGCTGTGGGGGCCTTGGGCGCCTCGGCCTGGGCGCTGACGACGGTGATCGCGCGGCGCACCACCTCCATCCCGCCGCTGAAGATGCAGGGGCTGCTGGCCCTGATGGCCTTCCCGGCGCTGACCGTCGGATCGCTCGTGTTCGAGACGGGCCAGTGGGAGGCCGCGCTGGCTGCGCCGCCCATCGTCTGGGGCACCCTGGTCTGGGCCGGCCTGATTTCGTCGGTGTTCGCGACCAGTCTGGTCTTCTGGCTGGTGCAGAGGCGCGAGGCGGGGCGGGTCACGCCCTATCTGCTGGGCTCGCCGCTGGTGTCCATCCTGATCGGCTGGCTGTGGATGGGCGACGTGCTGACGCCGCAGATCCTGACCGGCGTCGCGATCGCTCTGATCGGCGTGGTGACGGTGGCCTTGGGGGAGCGGGGCTTGCGCGCCGGCGCTCCCGCCAAGGTTTGATCGTCCGTTAGTTCGCGCTGAGGACCGCGCAGGCCACGCGGTCGCCCGCGCCGCCGATGGGCTGGCTGTTGTGGTCGTCGGGGTTGGCGTGGATCACCAGGGCCGAGCCGTCGGCGTCCCACAGCCACTGGCCGGGGCCGTCCTGGCTGATGCGGGCCTTGGTGGTGAAGAACTCGCCGTGGGCGCTGCCGTCAGCGGCGGCGTAGAGGTTGGGCAGGTCGCCGTCGTCGGGGCCTTGGGCGTTCAGCAGGCCGTGCGGCGTCTTCGGGTCCGTGTGGTTGATGTGGGCGCCCGCCGAGGTGAAGGGGGCCGCGCACTGGCCCGTGGCGTGGATGTGGATGCCGTGCCATCCGGGCGTCAGGCCCGCAGCCTCGACCTTGATCAGCAGGCCGGTGGCGCCCTGCGTCAGCGTCGCCTTGCCGATTTCCGCGCCCTGGCCGTTGATGATCGACGCCTGTCCCGTCTGGCCCGGCGTGGCGCGGGGGATCATGGCGGAATGGTCGACGGCGGGGGCTTGCGCGTGCGCGCCGTGGCCCATGGCGGCGTGGTCATGGCTTTGCGCGGAGGCGCTCGCAGCAATCAGCGAAGCCGCGGTGAAGGCGGTGAGGGTGGCAGCAGTCAGACGCATGGTTTTCCTGTCCTTTTCGGCATGGGGATATCAGCGGCGTTTCTTTGCCACAACGCCCCCCGGATGCTAGAAACCGGAACAGCGGATCACGTTCCGATTCCGGCCATTTAAAGCCC
>Ga0247827_10001108_pt1 | contig 11666 bp, 4 predicted proteins | sample 12C_Control_Day2_FD_194414 | JGI IMG/M metagenome (GOLD analysis project Ga0247827, IMG submission 194414) | Soil microbial communities from agricultural site in Penn Yan, New York, United States - 12C_Control_Day2 | ecosystem: Environmental > Terrestrial > Soil > Agricultural land | place: USA... | reverse complement strand
GCAGGGACACTACTGTGCCTTCTTTGTCACCTGCGGCGTGCAGGCGCAGTTGCTCGACCAACTCTTCGGCGGAATGGGCGGCAAATTTGCGACTGAGTGCAGTCTGGTTCGGCCGTATGGTTTTGGTCATACGGTCATAGGCATCATATTCAAAGCGTGTGATGCGCAGCAACTCGGCCTTGCTGTCAGGTTCACGCACCCGGCTTTCCTCGCGGGTGCAGCGGCCACTGCCGTCATAGTAATAGTCATAGCGATCGAGCGCTTCCTTGGCTGGCCCAAGATTTTTCACCTGTACGGGTTTGTTGAACAGGTTTCTTTTTTGGATCTGGTGATTGAGCCGTACATCGGGGGTATCTGGGTTGGTCTCCCAGTTGGCGGTGAAGTCGTAAAGGTAACGGTCCTCGTCATTGACCTTGCTCAACGGGCGATAGGCACTGTGCAGGCAAGTCTTGTCAGGATAGGTGGTCTTGGTCAGCTCGCCCCAGGGGCCATAGCTGAACAGGGTGGTCATGGACAACTGCTGGTCTTCAAACCCATCACCATGGTCGAAGAAGGTCTCTTCGACCAGTTGGCCCAGGCCGTTGTACTTGGCCAGGTAGGTTTGCATCTCGGGTAGACGCAATGTCGAGTACTGTGGGTCGCTGATTTCGCGCCATTGTTCCACGACCTGGTTGGCGCCATTGAACACCGTGCGAGTGATTACCCCATTGGCATCCTCGGTGATCTGAGTCAAACGTTCGCCGGCAGATGTTGCCAACTGGTAGCTATACCTGCGCTTTGCCTTGTTACCCGTAGGTGACACGATTGCCTGCGTCTGGCGGTTCAGGTCGTCATACTCATAGATTGTCTGTGTGCCGTGCATGTCTTCAGTTGAAACGACAGCGCCGGACACTGCAGACAGGTAATGTGTAACTTTTCGTTCGCTAAGCTCGAAACCTTTGACCGTCTCAGTGATGCCGTAATCGGCGTATGGCTTCTCTGGATCGCGTGGCAGGTAGGTCCAATCCGTGCGGGTGGTCATCTGCTTGAGCAGGTTGCGCAAGGTGCCCGCAGGTGCGTCGATTGGGTAAAACGTTTGTTCTTCGTAGGCCTGGCGACCATACAGGTAGGGCGAATTCTCGTCCTTGTAGATGCCCTTGTTGAGGGTGTGCAGCAGGCGTTCACCCTCGCTGATCTGTTCATGCAACGCCTGTTGTGTCATCACAAGCCATTGATCGGTAACGCCATGAGGGCGTCTCGCGTCGGGCAGCGCATTGTACAAACTATAGGTGTATCGCTCGATCAATACCGGAGCAGTGCTTTCCAGTCCCTTCTTTTTGCTCGGCGTGGTGGTGGTCGACTTGAGGTTGCGCTGGAACCCTTGCGGGTCCCGTGGGCAACCGTCCTCACCGTCCTTGTCGTAGTAGGCGTAGGTGGTGACGATGCCGTTGGGCTGTTCCTCGAAGATCAGGTTGCCATGTTCGGGATCGTACAGGGTGGTGGTGATTTCTTCACGCAGGGAGGTGCTGTCGCTTTCCAGCCGCCAGCGCTGGGTCACGGTGTAGGGCTGCTGGAAGTTGTTCAGCTGATACTCGAAACCGACGTTCGGGATTTCGTGGTAAACCGTCTCGGTTTCCTGGATATGCCAGTCCTGCTTGCGCGCATCTTCCGTCACATCTTCGATGACATCGCCGTACTGCGCGGTGGTTTGCAGGGTCAGCAGGTGATGGCGGTTATAGCGGTAGCTGGCCTTGCGCAACTCTTTGCCTTCGCTGGCCTCGCTGAGGTGGACTTCATAGAAGTAATCGCTGCTTGCCCGGTACAGGTTGTCCTTGTCCTTTTCCCAGTTCAGCCCGCTGCCAAAGCCCAGGAAGTTGCGGTCGTTGGGGTAGCTGTAGGTGGTAGTCAAGGCCGGCTGATTGGCAAGAGGATCGACCGTGTGGGTTTTGACCCGTGGGATGCGGGCCACTGGGGCGCCGGCGAGGAGCTGGTGACCGGCATCGTCGTAGGTGATCGTCTCGATGCTGCCCAGCGGCGTCTCGACCCGGGTCAGGCAGGTCATGTTCTGCGTCGTGGCGCTGTTCTCATATTTGAACCGCCAGCTACCACGATCATGGCTCGGCAGGGTCACGCGCTCTACCCAACGGTCCTTGAGCGCTACCTCGTAACGGGTTTCGCCGAAATCTGGGTGCAGATGGTAGGTGATCAGGTTGTTCTCATAGGTGACGGACAGCAGCTTCAGGCCGCTACGGTCGACGATGCTGGACAGGCAGCGATGTTCGCCGAACCGGCCTTCATGGCTCAGCTCGATCCAGCGGCCCGATGGCGCATAGACCCGATGAGGCACGGCAATATCGAGCCCGCCCGAGCGGATGACTTTCAGCTGTTCCACCATGCCCGTGCGGTGCACGATCCTGTACTCGCCGTTGCCATCGTCCAGGAAGCGGAAGCTCTTGAGCTTCTGCTCGCTGATTTTCGGTTCGGCGCCACCGCCATCGACATGGAATTGTTCGCCGGTGTGTACCTGCAGCGAGCTGGTGGTGGGGGTGTAGCGGCTGAGGTTGAGGGTCCAGCCCTTGCCAAAGCCGGTGTCTTCTGGCGTCAGGGCGTTGAAGGCCAGACGCAAGGGCAAGTTGGGGCCGATCAGGTAGTTGCCGACCACTGCCATCAGGTCAATGCCAAGAGTGTACTGGCCGGTGCGTGGGTCGACGCTGTGATTCACAAAACTGAGGTTGTTGTACGCGTTGGAGTGGGCCGCTGAAAGCGTCATGATAGGCTCCTGTGTATACCGATTGGCTTAATTGGCTTAATTGGCAGACTTAGGAGCTTTCAGGCTCGCGCATTGCCACTGGGTATAGCCATTTTCGTCTGACCGGTGAGCTCTACCAATCAGTACCTGGTTGTCAGGGCAGGTGTAATCGCTTTCGCTTTCCGCCACGGGGCCCTGCCATCTGGAGGGTATTACCTGTAACCGGTTTTCTGGTTTATTGCTGTCTTGGTAAAGTTTGCTGCATTGAATTTGCGATAATTGATTTTCATCGCCTTCATGGAAGCGCCCGACCATGACTTCATCTGGGTTGCAGGAGGCATAAATATATTCTTGTTTATTCTTGTCGTAATTCAAGGCGTCGGTGCAGGTTGTGAAATCGTCGTCGTCGTCCTCTTTTAGTCGGTAGCCACATTCCGGGAACTTGACGGTCCATGTGGATTTTTCTTGTACTATATCGCTGCCAAGTTTGGCGCACTTGTAATAAGTTTTTGCATTCTCATTACCCAGATGCTGGCGCCCCACCATTACGGTGCCTTCAGGGCAATCGAAGTCTTCGCTTTCGCTTTCTTTGCCGGCGTCGATCCAGTCTGAGGGTGTAGTAAATTTGACATCGACCGTTTCAGGGGTGCTAGGGCCTTCTGAAACGGTGACCTGCACGCAGGAAAGGTTGTAGCTGATTCGATCATTGGCCGTGGCGGAAGCGTTCTCGACTCTGAAACCCTTGCTGCGATTGTTCATGTTGTCCATGTTGGTGACGAACTTACCTTTATAGGCCATGAGTCCGCTGAGACTTTCCGAGACGAGCGTTGAACCAGCAAGCGTTGTTTTAAGTTCGATGGAGAAATTTTTATTGCTCTCCGGGTCGCGACGAGCATGATGTTCGCTGCCCAATTCGGTCGAGCAGTGATAATCATCGGTTAACAAGATGCTTACTGCAGAAGGCGCCTTCTCGATTTCTATTGTGTCAACTCGAAGCGTGTAGCAAGGGGAGGCGGGGCTATTGATCTGGTATCGGATCGTGCGCCCCGCGGCGACACTGGGAATAGAAAGTTGACACGAACCGCGGCTGTCATTTTCTGGGTCTAGCACATCACCTGTTTTACCTCTGAGCGTAATTGTTCCCTCCCCCGCAGCCAGGGCGGAGCTGGTATGGGTCAATATGCCCATTGAAACGATGAAGACCGAGGAAAATAACAGCCCGCAGCGCAGGTGCCGTGAGGGATTTTTTATTCCGAATGCCATGGGGTTGTGCTCCTTTGATAGATAAGCGCGTGCCCTAGGGGCCGCAGCATATAAATAACGTACTTGCAGGTGATAAGGGCGCCTGATGCAAGGTTAACGAATGTAGAGGGTGTGGGCACCTGACAGTTTTGCTAGGTGGCTGACCTAGCATTTCTGACAGTAGGCAAACCAGTGGAAGCCTTGAATAATCAGGCGAAATCACTATCGCTCAGGGCGTTGCAATGAAAACGACGAACAGTAGGCCTGTGAGAGCAGAACGGCTCCCAATGCCTAATATTCCCGGCTTGACGGCCGACCATGAAGTGGATGTCGTGGGGCTGGGGGGGGAGGATCTTGATACTTATATAAAGTATGACGGCATGAAGGATGGCGATGAAATCCACGTGAGATGGGTGGGGGCCAGCCCTGCGGGGGAACCATTTGACGATATTGAGCAGATCATACCGGTCAGAGATCCTGACCCGCAGGGGCAGTTAATCAAGATCAGCAATCGCATTCTGAGCGAGGCGCTGGGTGGGACGGCCTACTATTCTTATTACATTAATGACGCTGAGCAGAATGAGTCCTTCCGGGTTTTTTGCAACATTGGTTTGCTTCCATCCGTTGAGCAGGCGCTCTCAGTGCCACTCATTCTTGAATCGCATAATCGAGTTATTGCGGTAAGCGAACTGGATGGTAGTGGTGCCAATATCTGGGTCGCACCCTATCAGACCATGGGCGAGGGCGATACCGTAACGTTGTGTGCAGAAATCCGCGACGAAGACGATGATCTCATACCGCCAGTACCGACGAAATATACGTATGTCTTGGAAAAGGAAGATGTAGGAAAAGTTCTGCGTTTCAGGGTGCCGAAGAATAAGTTTCGCGTTGGCGGTCGTGCGCAATTTTACTACCTGCTGAAGCTGGAGGGGCAAGCCGTTGAATTGAGATCTTCGGCTCAAGATTTCGAGATACGTGATAACTACCCTGCCCGGAAGGACGATGAGGCACTACTTGACCCACCAACGATCGACAGATACGCCGGTGGCCCACTCGATCCTGGGCGTTTTCCACAAGGTCTGACCGTTCGCATTCGGCAAGCACCGGGTGTGAAGGCTGGAGATGTCGCGCTGTTGTACTGGTGGAGTGGCGAAGCCGATAGCACTCAGGTGCAGAGCATTCACTTGGATGCCAGCAGTGTTGAAGGCAGTGAGATGCAATTTGTGATACCGCCCGATTCGCTGCGTGCCAGTGTTGACCTTGAGGTAAACCTCTTTTATCAGATCGCCCGCAAAGGCCGCGGCGTGACATCCCAGCGACTGCAGTTGATGGTGGAAAAACCCCGTAAATGGGTACTTCCTAATGTGGTGGGTGCGGCAGCAGAAACTGACGGTGCTGTTATCCCAGCCGCTAACGTGACGCTCGGGATGTTTGTCGACGTGCCGGAAGAGTTTGAGTTGCGTCCAGGCGAGAAACTCAGTGTGAATGCTGACGGTGATCCGGTACGTGGAAAGTGCATTGTCCTTGAGCATGAACCTGACAAGCCTCGCCGATTTCGGGTACCACCAACTGCCTTGGGTGCCAACATGGGGCGCGACGCCGCTGACACGAGCAAGCGCTTCCCGGTGAGATATCGCGTTGACGGTACTTCGGACTCTCCAGCCTTGGAGTTGCGTATACAACCGTTGCCGCGAACAAGTTATCCGCTGATTAGATGTGAAGAAGTGAAGCCGGGGGGGCTTTCGATCAAGTCTCTGGGCGAGAAGGATGCCACGTTGGTGCTACGGCGATGGACGTTCATAGCCGAAGGGCAACCGCTGACTATTGCACTGGTAGGGGTTAAAGAAGATGGATCGGCTTATGCACTTGACCTGCGTGCGGGGCGACCGGTAAGCAGTGAAGAGATTGAGAACATAGAGTTTACCCTACCGCTGCCGCTGGTTGAATTGAAAAAGCTGAAGGTGGGTCAACTGTTATACGTAAATGTGAGCGTACGATTTGATGATGTATCCGAAACATTGTTCCCATCGCTGGATTTCCAGATTCTCGAATGAGTGGCGACCGCTCAGTGCCAGGAGGTACCATGAAAAAGCAAACTGTAGAAGAATTTATAACAAAAATGAAGGAAAAGCCTCAGACCTTTCGCTGGGATGCGGTGCTGGCGTTCGCCAGGGGTAAGACTAATCAGATAATGCAGCAAGACTATATCGATCGTTTTCACGCTAACGAGTCTTACCTGCCGTTAATCGACGATAAGGTCGAAACGGTTGCTGGCAGGGTTTATCACTATCTCGAGAGTCTGCAGGTCACTACGCCAGTGTTGTCATTCATCAATGCCTCGATTGACGATTCGATGGCGCGTTTGCAGTTGCGTAGTGTATCGGGGAAGATGATCGAGGCTGAACAGCCGCCGGGCACCACTCGGCGAGAAATCATGCGTGTCGCAATGGTTGATGGATTGGTTGGGCCGACGCTGCAGATGGATATTAAGCTCAAAGCGGTTACTGGTGGCGTGGGCAAGGCGGGTGAAGTCGTACTCGATATGAGTGCGAAAAACGTGCTTCAGAGCTATTTTAATGGTGTTGATAATGACATTCAGGCTGCGATTCTCGCGAAGCACTTGCAAAACTATATTGACGAAAATTTCAAAGAATCAGAAAAGGTCTACCCTCTGAGCCAGTTGAGGCTCAACGACGAGGATGCATTGCAGCCTGGGGTTTTCATCATCCGCACCCAGGCAGGTGACGAGGCAAATGTCTGGGGTAGCGACGGCTTTGAAGACGGGCTGGTCTTGATATTCGTCGCGCTGAAAGGGAACAAGGCGGGGGACGGTCCCAATAAAGACATGATGTACCTGTTGCCCAAGGGGGGGGAGTATACGAGCAACTTGGTACTTTCCAATGATCTGATTCTCAGGCAATTGTTTGTCCATGAGCTTGGCAAACGTGAACAGTTGAAAGGGGTAGAGTTCAAGCCGAGCACTAAACCGGGAGAGTTGGTGCGCGCCTACTATGCGACTAATGGAAGCATGCAGTACGCGTGGGAGTCAGATGGCTATGAAGAGTCAAATGTTTGGAGAGGGTTCAAGGTAGATAAGTTTGAATGTAAGTTTTCGAAATACGTAGCGGGGGACGATCAGCGTTTGCGTGCTGAAATTATTGGCGAAGATTTTGCCGTGAATTGGAGGGGTTCCACAGAGGAGTGTGAAGGGACCGGGCGTTACAGTCACCATCAAGGTACAGGATGGAGCAGTGTTTATTATGAAGGCTATTACATCTCGAGTTGGACGTTCAGTCAGCGTTTTCAGTGGTCATTGACATCCGTTGACGGGCGTAAACACATAGCGCTCAAGGCAGGGTCGGGTAATTACACCTTCGATACCGTACATCAGCGTGTTCGTGGAAGCGATAATGTAGTAGCCAGAGATGAATACAACAAGGGTCTGGTTAGCGTCAGGCAGGACATGCGTGAAAAGTTCGAATGGCTGCAGGAAGACCTCAGGGCCCTGGGTTTGGAGCTCGATGCCTTCCGGCTCAACGGGCTGCTATTCAGTGATGAAAGTGTTGTGGAGCCCGACGTCTTGCGGGTGCCCGGTGACATGTGTGTGTTGGGCAAACTGTCGGCTGCACGCACTGAATACACACTGACGCCCGCGATGCCCGTTGTCGCAGCGGGGGTGCCTTTCACATTCACAATTGAACCCGCCTCCAGCGGATTCCACTGGGATGTCGAAAATGTGCCTGGTGATACGGGAAATGCGGGAGAAATCGTAAATGGTGTGTATACACCACCGCCTGCCGAAAGTTTTGGGCACACGTTCAAGCGGGTGATTGTAACTGCCAGTAAAGGGGAGTGGACGGGCAAGGCTTTGGTCAACGTGGTAGCTACTCCGCTCTCGGTGTTCCCTTTGGTGGCGAGTGTTGCCACAGGAGCCGAGTTCACCCTATGGGCAGCATCAGTTGATGGAAAGGCATTGACGGCAACAGTCGAAGGTAATGCGGAAGGCGACGTGGTTACGGACGATGATCCTCTTGTACAACAGATCTGGAAGTATAAAGCGGAGATTAAGGTGCCTGAGGAAGGCTGGTCATCTCCTCTGGAGGACCTGCTGGATTACGTGTTGCGTGTGGACAAAGTGATGATCAAGAGTGCGTCCCACGGTGTTTCGAACGAAATAGCCATGATTGTTCCCTTGATGTCGGTAGGACAATACTTCGTCAAGGTCCAGGAGGCTAAGTCGAGAGGGGAAACGGCTGCATTGCAAATGGGACTTTGGACTAAGACATTCACCGGAGGTGAACGCCAGATACAACCTGAGGAAGTATGGTGGCGTTTGCTGGTGGGTAAAGGGACGCTTGACGAGAACACGGGAGTCTATACGCCGAAGGCAGGTGTACATGAGCATTATATCGCCGTTGCAGGGTTACATATTACGTTGGCCTACGATGAAGACGGCAAGGAGATAATTGACCTGCAGGCCTTCGGCTACAAGATCATTCCGGTGCCATTTGTTTCGCTGGAAAAATTGAACAGTATTCTCGGTGACGCAGCTCAGGAGGTGTCTCATGGCTAATGATATCGTGCAGGGTTCAAGCGCCAATATTGAAGTTGATTCAACGCTGGGCTGGGGTGCGATCTTTGGCGTGAGCAAAGCTGCCCTGGATCTGCAACTGCAAGAGCGGTTTCTTGAGCGCTATCGCCTGCAAAGCTTTTCACCTGCGTTCAATGATACCTTTGCCATCCATAATGGTGGCCGGCAATGGGCTGAGTTTTCCGGGCTGGTCATGGGGCCACCTGAGCTGGACTTCAGCAGAACAAACCAGCTGGACGACTGGGTCAATGCGCGCCTGGAGTTGATTACAGGCGACTTCACAGTGGTTACCAGGCTGCCCGGTCATCCGCCGTTGATCGAGTCCAGTTCAAACATCGTCAAGGGCATGGGGCTCTATCTACAAGCGCGGGTTCAGGTGAGCACTGCTGTCGATAGTGATAACGGCTACCTGACCGTGAACATTGACTGGTCCAGTGCCGAGCAATTCAGCTGCAACCTGGGGCGCACGGATTACGCCCAGCAAGTCATAGCGAATGCCTTGGGTAAGTGGCTCAAGACGATGCCGGTCAGCGAGTTGCTTAGCTGGGATCTTCGCGGTTACGGCGCTTTCGACCCTAATTATGTGAAGGTGCTGACACAACCCGCCCCCTGGACAGCGGAGCCTGATGCCGAGGGTGATGGCGCGGTGCTGTTGTTCATGCAATTGAACAGTGATGTCAAAGAGGGAACCCTGCCGTTGCCCAACGCTCCGTTACCCTATTGGTTGACGCGTGATGCGGGCCCGCAAGTGGCCATATTGGGCGCGGACTACATTGACAAGTGTGGCTACCATGCCACTGTCGCGGCTCAAGCACTGAGCCTGCGAAACCAGCGGCAACTTACCTGGAAGATGAAAGGCAGAAATGGTGTAACGCTGGGTAGTCTGGAAGACACCCCGGAAACACGTCGAGTCGAGCCTGCCTTGGCAACGCTTGCCGCAGGCAATACTCAGGCCTTTGCCTTGAAGGGTGTCGCCAATGCGGACTGGAGCGCGACCAATACCTACCTTACCAGTGCCAGCGGCAGCATGACCCAGGAAGGGGTTTACACCAGCAAGGCGTCGACGGAGTTTGTCAAGCAAACGCAACTGGTCCTGGTGGACGGGCAGAAAACTGGAGAGGAATCATCCGGTACAGCCTTGGTGGTGGAGGCCCGTGAGGCGATTCAGATCTACCCGCGGCTTGCAGTCTGGGAGCTCGGTCAGCCGGCGATCGAGATGCGAGCATCAGGAGGGAATGGCAAAACCTTGAAGTGGAGAGTGGTGGGTGAGGTATGGGGCGAGTTCGGTGCCTCGGAAGGTGCAGAGAATAGCTTTACGCCGCATATATCAGACACTTTTCTACCATTGGTTCGGCTACAGCAGTTTGAGGTTACCGATGGTGAGGTGACGGGCAGCGCCTGCGTGGTCATGATTGTCTGGCCGGCGGCCCGGGTGGTAACCCCGCATTACGTGCGCAGGGAACACACCACCGGCCCAATGGACTTCAAAGTTAGCTGGGGAGCAAAACCAGGCGTCAACCTTGACGGCTATAGATGGGAGGTTTTCGGAGACGGTCATATCGATGAAAACAGTGGGCGCTATACACCACCCGCAGCTTCGACAAGGTCCTGCAGTGTAGTCATGGCAAGCCAGGACGATCAGTTTACCGGTTACGCAATTATCGAGCACGGTACACGCACGGCCAAATCCATACAGCCGACCAGTTGGGTGGATTTGGACAAGTTCTATGTGAAGGCAACAGGGGCGGGCCGAGGGTATGCCAATGGCCTGCAGCAGATCGAGGTATTGGTAACCATTCAAACGAAGGTAAATGAAGGGGAACCGGACGTTAAGGTCAGCCCGGAAGACCTCAGTACGCTCAGGTTCTACTCGAGGGGTGGCAGCGAACTGCCAATTATTGAAGGCGATGTGGGCTTTACACCCCCCGAGGATAGTTCTGACCCAGGTTCCTGGAAAGTCAATTTGCTTCATAACCCTCGCTATGCAATGTTGACTGGCTCTGGCGCGGTGTCAGCTGCCGAGCTCCATAATGAACAGGCTACGGTGTATAAACGATACTATCTGCAAACGACGAGCGTGCTGGCGCAGGAGTTCTATGCTGTTTTTACCCGAGCGGCTGATGATATGCCTTTTAATTCGCAAGTCGTATCCTCAGATAATGGGGTGGTCAAGCTCCAGGGGGTGGAGCGTCCGGCTTATTCAGTTGACGCTTACACTGTCGGGGTCACTCGTGTTGATCAGGACCCGAATGGTCAAATTTATGACGGTGATACGTTCAGTTACATGGAGTGGACGAAAGATAGCTACCGACTCAACCTGCAACGGCAAGGCGTGCGTATTCCATTTGTAAGTGTGGTGCTGGGCCCCGATGACAATAAATCCGCCGTACGCTGGGAGTCAGAGCAATTCTCTGAAGGAGGCGTAAGTTATACGTGCTTTGCCTTGGGAGGCAGTGAGTCAAATGAGAAGTTTACGTTGTCTGGGTGGTTGCAGCGGTTGAATGCACAGCGCCGTGTTCAGTTGAGAGATGATTTTGCAGACCATCAAGGGCCTGCACGGGGTGAGTTTATGGTGGGCCTGGTTCGGCTGTCGAATTTTTCGTACCGTCATCCGGAAGATAGTCTTGAACTCTATGAGATACCCGAGGGGTTGGATCGGCCATTCAAGTTCATGCTTGTAGATAATGAAGGTAATCGCCACTACCTTCAATTCAATTACGAAGTGGGTGCTCATCGGCGCAACAAACTGTTACTTGAATTGCAGTCGGGTGTGAACTAGCTAAGTTCGCCCCGCGCTTCCTACACGAGCAGAGTTTATTTGTATGAATAGCCAACCGATCGTCCATTCGAATGCGTTCAATTTTTTAAGTTTCCTGAATCACAGCGTCGACCCACGCACCGGCCAGTACACCCTCGGCATCGAACTGCTGTCACTGGTCGGTAACTACCTGATCGGCCCCAATCTCCCCTTGCGCCTGGCCTTCAATGCCCTGACGCCAGAAGACACTGGCTTTGGCAAGGGCTGGACCCTCAACCTCAGCCGCTACACCCCCACCACCAGCTCGCTGCAGGTACACACCGGCGAACAATTCCATGTCGATGGCG
>Ga0247827_10001098_pt1 | contig 11752 bp, 9 predicted proteins | sample 12C_Control_Day2_FD_194414 | JGI IMG/M metagenome (GOLD analysis project Ga0247827, IMG submission 194414) | Soil microbial communities from agricultural site in Penn Yan, New York, United States - 12C_Control_Day2 | ecosystem: Environmental > Terrestrial > Soil > Agricultural land | place: USA... | reverse complement strand
CGTGGCGGCGGGCCGCGCGATCGTCCTGATGCTGGGGCAGGGGACGTGATCACCCGCAAGATCAGCGTGCTGGGGTCGACCGGCTCGGTCGGGACGTCGACGCTCGATCTGATGGATCAGGCCGAAACCGCGGGATCCGGCGCGTTTCAGGTCGAGGTTCTGACGGCCGGGAATAACATCGCCCGTCTGGCCGAGCAGGCCCGGCGTTGGCGGCCGCGCCTGGCGGTGACTGCGGACCCGGCGCGCCTGCCGGAGTTGCGCGACGCGCTGGCTGGAACCGGGGTGGAAGTCGCCGCCGGACCCGAGGCCATCGTTGAGGCGGCGACGCGGCCGGCGGACTGGGTCATGGCCTCCATCGTCGGCTCGGCGGGGCTGCGCTCGGCCTGGGCCGCCGCCGGCACCGGCGCGACCCTGGCTCTGGCCAACAAGGAAAGTCTGGTCTGTTGCGGGCCTGCCCTGATCGAGCGGGTGAGGCGCAGCGGCGGCAAGCTGATCCCGGTGGACTCCGAGCACTCCGCCATCTTCCAGGTTTTTCCGGCCGAGGCGCCCGAGGGGGTGTCCAGGCTGGTTCTGACCGCCTCGGGCGGACCGTTCCGCACCCTGCCGCAAGAGGCCATGGGCCGGATCACGCCCGAGCAGGCTGTGGCCCATCCCAACTGGAGCATGGGCGCCAAGATCTCGGTCGACAGCGCCACCATGGCCAACAAGGGTCTGGAGCTGATCGAGGCGGCCTATCTTTTCGACATGACCGGGGATCGGATCGACGTGGTGGTCCATCCCGAATCAATCATCCACAGCCTTGTGGAATATGTGGATGGTTCGACCCTGGCCCAGATGGGGCCGCCGGACATGAAGACGCCCATCGCCTGTGCTCTGGCCTGGCCGGACCGCATGGCCTGGCCCGCGCCCAGGCTTGACCTCGCCGCCCTGGGCCGTCTGACCTTTGAGGCGCCCGATATGGAACGCTTTCCCGCACTCAGGCTGGCCCGGGAAGCTCTCGCGGCCGGGGGCGTGGCGCCCATCGTCTTCAACGCTGCCAATGAGGTCGCGGCTCTGGCCTTCCTTGACCGTCGGCTGGGCTTTCTCAATATTGCCGCAGTCGTCGCCGACACCTTGGAGCGCGTGACGATTTCGGGGGTGAGTTCCGGTTCCGACGACGCCTGTGAAGCGGCCCTGGCCGTGGATGCGGCGGCCCGACGGATTGCGAACGACATCATCGCCTCGCTCGCAATTGCTGCCTGAGGGCGACAGGAGACATGACTGGGATGCTAGGTGTTCTTGGGCAGGCCCTGATCTATGTCGTGCCCTTCCTGCTGGTGCTGACGCTGGTCGTCACGGTCCATGAATTGGGTCACTTCCTGACCGCACGCGCATTTGGCGTGAAGATGGAGCGTTTCTCCATCGGCTTCGGTCGCGCCATCTTCCAGCGCACTGACAAGCGGGGAGTGGAATGGCGTCTGGGTTGGTTGCCGCTGGGCGGCTACGTCAAGTTCGCCGGTGATCTGGATGCGACCGGCGTGCCGGATCGCGCCGGTCTGGCCGCGTTGAAGCAGGAGCTGATCGCCGCTCACGGACCCGGATCTGAAAAAGAATATCTGTATTTCAAGCCTTTGTGGCAGCGCGCTCTGGTTGTTGCTGGCGGCCCGTTCGCCAATTTCGTGCTGGCTATCGCCATCTTCACCCTGTTGTTCAGCCTGGTCGGCGTCGAGCTTCGCCCCGCCCGCGTCGTGCAGGTGGCGCCGGCGTCTCCGGCCGCCGCCGCCGGTTTCGTGCCGGGCGACCTGATTACACGCGTCAACGGCAAGTTGATCGCTGACGGGGGCGAGGTGACCCAGGTCGTGGCTCTGAGCAGCGGCGATCCGGTGCAATTCACGGTCGAACGCGCGGGCGCTGAAGTGCAATTGACCGCCACGCCGGAACGCAAGATTGAAGACAACCCCATCGCTGGTCGGGTCTCGGTCGGTCGTATCGGCCTGGCCCTGGGCTCCAGCCGCGACGAGGTGCGTCATGTCCGTTATGGACCGATCGCCGCCGTGGGCCGGGGCTTCCAGGAAACCGGTAAAATCCTGAGCACCACCTTCACCTATATCGGCCGTATCTTCACCGGCCGCGAGTCAGGCGACCAGTTCAGCGGTCCTCTGGGTATCGCCAAGGCCTCGGGCGCCCTGACCAATGCGGCGGTGGCCGCCAATCCCGATCCGCTGGCCATGGCGGGAAATCTCCTGCTGACGCTGACCAGCTTCGCCGCCATACTTTCGGTCGGAATCGGCTTTCTAAATCTGCTGCCTGTTCCGGTTCTGGATGGGGGGCATCTGATGTTCTACGCCTATGAAGCGGTGGCGCGTCGGCCTGTCGCCGCCCAGGTGCAGGAGGCGGGATATCGCGTCGGTCTTGCTTTGCTGGCCAGTTTAATGTTGTTCGCGACCTGGAACGACCTGCAGAAACTCAATCTCTTCAAATTCCTCGGCGGGCTCGTCTCGTGAGCCGACGCCAGCCCCCGATGGTTCCCCGAATGATTCAGAACGACAGTCGCCTTATGATCCGAACCCGTGGCCGTATCCTTGGACCCAGCGCACTGGCGTTGGCCGTCGCCGCCGGCCTGGCCGGCCCGGCTCTGGCGCAGACGGCGCCCGCGCAGGCTGCAGCCCAGGAGGACCCACAGGTCGTCGTCGCGGCGCCGGCCGAGGACCGGGCGGTCGTCAATCGCATCCTTGTGCGCGGCAATCAGCGCATCGATCAGACCACGGTTCTGTCCTATCTGCCGATCCAGCCGGGCGACACGATTGACGCCGCGACCATCGACGTCGCGGTGCGCACCCTTTCGCGCACCGGCCTGTTCGCCAACGTGCAGTTGGGCCTTCAGCCCAACGGCGACCTTGTGGTCGAGATCGCCGAAAACCCGATCATCAACCAGGTGACATTCGAGGGTAACAAGGCCCTCACCCAGAAGAAGCTGACGGACGAGGTCACGATCAAGCCGCGCGGCATCTACACCCGCGCCCGCGTCCAGGAGGATGTCGGCAAGATCATCGAACTTTACCGTCTGTCGGGGCGCATCTCGGCCACCGTGACGCCCAAGCTGGTCCAGCTGGAGCAGAACCGCGTCGATGTCGTCTTCGAGATCGATGAAGGCCCGGAAACCGGCGTCGCCGCCATCACCTTCCTGGGCAATACGGCCTTCTCGGATAACGATCTGCGCGACGTCATGGTCACCAAGCAGTCCAGCTGGTGGCGTTTGTTCAGCTCGAACGACAACTATGATCCCAACCGTCTGGATTACGACCGCGAGCAACTGCGGAAGTTCTACACCAACCGCGGCTATTACGATTTCCGCATCCTCTCTTCCGTGGCGGAACTGAAGCCGGACAACAGCGCATTCGGCATGACGATAACCCTGGAAGAGGGCGACCGTTACAAGTTCGGCGAGGTCAAGGTCGTGACTGAAAACGACCGACTTAACGCTGACTTCCTGCAGCGCCTGCTCCCGGTCCGCTCGGGCGACCTGTACGAAAGCGACCGTATCGAAAGCGCAGTCGATGCGTTGACGTTCGCTGCCGGGTCGGCGGGTTACGCCTTCGTCGAGATCAATCCGAGCTATCGTGCAAATCCGGAAACCGACACGGTGGATGTGACCTTCAATCTGAAAGAAGGTCAGCGGGTCTATATCGACCGGATCAACGTCGTCGGTAACACTCGCACGCTGGATTCCGTTATCCGTCGCGAACTGATGGTCGGCGAGGGCGACGCCTTCAACCGGTCGCTGGTAGAGCGCTCGCGTAACAACCTGCGCGCCCTGGGCTTCTTCAAGGACGTCAAGATCGAGGAAACGCGGGGCAGCGCTCCTGATCGCAGCGTCGTCAACGTGACGGTGCAGGAGCAGCCCACGGGTGAGCTGTCAGTCGGCGCGGGCTTCAGCTCGGTCGACTCCTTTGTGCTCAATCTGGGCATCACTGAGCGCAACTTCCGCGGTCGCGGCCAGAACGTCGTCGCTCGCGCCGAATGGGGTTCGCTGCGCCAGCAGATCGACTTCCGCTTCACCGAGCCGAAGTTCCTGGGACGCGACCTGCGGGCAGGCTTTGACCTGTTCCACACGCGCTATGACCTCAGCGAATACTCGTCGTATGACTATCGTTCGACGGGCGGCGGTCTGCGGCTCAGCTACCCGCTTAACGGCTACTCGTTGTTCAGCGTTCGCTACTTCCTGAAGAACGACGAAGTCATCATCCCGAGCGGCTATTGCACCGGGCAGGGGTCGTCCGCCCTCTGCGATCAGGCGGGCGCCTACATCAACTCGTCGGCGGGTTATACGCTGATGGTTGATCGCCGTAATGACCCCGTCCGCCCGACGCGCGGCTGGACGGCTTCTGTGCGTCAGGATCTCGCCGGCATCGGCGGCGATGTGAACTATCTGAAGACCGAGGCGGATGCTTCCTGGTTCTACGGCATCAGCCCTGCCTGGGTCGTCAGCGTGCAGGGTTCGACCGGCTATGTGTCGGGCTGGAATGGTGATCCAATCCGGATCAACGACCGCTTCTTCAAGGGCGGCAACTCGTTCCGCGGTTTCGAAACCGCCGGCATGGGCGCGCGTGACCTGACCACGACTGACGCCCTTGGCGGCAACTTCTACGCCATCGGCACGGTTGAACTGACGGTGCCGAACTATTTGCCCGATGAGTACGGCATCAAGACCTCGCTGTTCGCCGATTTCGGTACGCTTGGGATGCTGGATGACCGCTACACGGTCAACTCGACCACCGGCCTGCCCAACTCGAATATCGTCGACAATCTCGCCCTTCGGGCTGCGGCTGGCGTCAGCATTCACTGGCGCTCGCCGATGGGACCGATCCGCTTCGACCTGTCGAAGGTTCTGTCGAAGGAAGACTACGACAAGACCGAGACTTTCCGCTTCTCTACCTCGACCCAGTTCTAACCGCAGCCTTACAGACTGCTCAAAGGTTCAAGATGAAACTGTTTGCTATCGGCGCCGCCGCCCTCGTTTCGCTCTCGGCTTCGGCCGTCATGGCCCAGACGGCCGCGCCGGTCACCCACGGCGCCGCCATCCCCGGTGTTTGCGTCTTCTTCAGCCAGGGCGCTGTCGCGCAATCGAACGTCGGCAAGGCTGTTGCGGCGCGTCTGGATCAGTTGGAGGGCGAGGTCCGCACGGAACTGCAGCCTTACGCCACTCATATCCAGACCGAGGGACAGGCTCTGCAGCAGGGCGCAGCGACCATTCCGGCTGACCAGCGCACGCAACGAGGGCAGGCCCTGCAACAGCGTTATGAGGAGTTCCAGACCCTGCAGCAGACCCGTTCTGACGAGCTTCGCTACACTGCCGCCATGCAGCAGCAAGCCATCGCACAGGCCATGGATCCGCTGGTGGTCGCCGCCTACCAGGAGAAGGGCTGCAGCGTCCTGCTCAACCGTGAAAGCATCTTCATGGCCAACCCGGCCATGGATCTGACGGCGACGGTTGTCCAGCGTCTGAACACCGCCCTGCCGACGCTCAGCTTCAACCGCATGCCGGTTCCGGCCCAGCCGCAGTCCTAAGGCGGGCCATGCCCGATCCGAGGTTCTTTCAGACCCTGTCGCCCCTGACGGTCTCCGCCCTCGCCGAGCTCATCGGCGGGGAGGTGGTCCGGGGCGGCGAAGTCGTCATCTCGGCCGTTGCGCCCCTGTCCACAGCGGACCGGGGCGCGATTGCGTTTCTGGGCGACCGCAAGTTCGCCGCTGCCTTGGCGGAGACGAAAGCCGGCTGCGTGATCGTGCCGGCGTCGGCCGTTGAGCTGGCGCCCGTTGGCGCCGCTGTCATCGTCTCGGGCGAGGCCCAGGCCTCATGGGCGCGAGCTTCAGCCCTGCTGCACCGGCCGATCCGGCTGGATCGCGCCATCACGGTCGCTGAGGCTGCCGAGGACGACACGGTTGTGATCGAGCCGGGCGTCATCCTGGGCGAGGGCGTTCGCATCGGTCGCGGCACCCGCATCGGCGCCAACACCGTCATCGGCCCTGGCGTCCAGATCGGTCGCGATTGCCTGATCAGCTCCAACGTCACCGTCGGCTTCGCCCTTCTGGGCGACCGGGTGAAGCTGCTGGCCGGCGCCCGGATCGGGGAGGCTGGTTTTGGCGCGGCGGGGTCGAAGACAGGGCCGGTGGATATCCCGCAACTGGGCCGCGTCATCCTGCAGGACGGGGTGACAGTCGGCGCCAACTCCTGCATCGACCGGGGCGCCTATGACGACACCGTCATCGGCGAGAACAGCAAGATCGATAACCTGGTCATGATCGGCCACAACTGTGTCATCGGTCGCAACAACCTGATGGCCGCCCATACCGGCATCTCGGGTTCGGTCACAACCGGCGATAATTGCATCTTCGGCGGCCGGGCGGGCGTGGGCGATCACATCACCATCGGCGAGGGCGCGCGCGTGGCGGCCGGCGGGGGTGTGCTGGCCGACATCCCGCCGGGTGAAATCTGGTCCGGCTATCCCGCCAAACCGCTTCGGCAGTTCTTGCGCGAGACGGTGTGGCTGTCCAAAGAGGCGTCCCGGAAGAAGGGCGCGAAGGAATCGAAAGAATGAGCGAAGACAACAAGATCGACTACGCCGAGGTGATGCGTCGTCTGCCGCACCGCTATCCCTTCCTGCTGGTCGACAAGGCTGAGGACTTTGTGGCGGCGACCTCTATCGTCGGCATAAAGAACGTCACGCACAACGAGCCCTTCTTCCCCGGTCACTTCCCGATCGACCCGGTCATGCCGGGCGTCCTGATCGTCGAGGCCATGGCCCAGACCGGCGCCCTGCTGATGTCCAAGTCGCTGGATGTGGCGGTGGCCGACAAGGTCATCATGTTCATGTCGATCGACGGCGTGCGTTTCCGCAAGCCCGCTCGTCCGGGCGACCAGTTGCGTATGGAGGTCAAGGTGATCCGCGCGCGCGGCGACGCGTACAAGTTCCGCGGCGAGACCTTCATCGACGGCAAGCTGGCCGCCGAGGCCGAGTTCATGGCCATGGTCGTGACCGTGGCGGAGCCCGCCCAGTGACCATCCACCCGACCGCTGTCGTCGACGCCTCGGCCCAGGTCGCTGACGGCGTCGTGATCGGCCCCTGGTGCGTCGTCGGTCCGGGCGTGACTCTGGCCGAGGGCGTCAGGCTGGTCAGCCATGTGGTGATCCAGCAGGACACCAGTGTCGGCGCGCGGACGGTCATCCACCCCTTCGCCGTCATCGGCGGCGATCCGCAGCACAACGGATACAAGGGCGAGACGGTTCGGCTTGAGATCGGCTCGGACAACGTCATCCGCGAGCACGCCACCTTCAATCGCGGCACGCCGCAGGGCACGGGCGTGACGCGTGTCGGCTCGAACGGTCTGTTCATGACCGGCGCTCACGTCGGCCACGATTGTGTCGTCGGCGACAATGTCGTCATGGCCAACAACGCCACCCTGGGCGGCCATGCCCGGATCGGCGACAAGGTCTTCCTGGGCGGCCTGTGCGCCGTGCACCAGAACGGCCGGGTGGGGCAGGGCGCCATTGTCGGCGGTCTGGCCGCCGTGACGCGCGACGTCATCCCCTACGGATCGGCCTGGGGCAATCACGCCAGCCTGCACGGCCTCAACCTGATCGGGCTGAAGCGCAAGGGCTACGACAAGGACGCGGTGCGCCGCCTGCTGGCCGCCTATCGCGACCTGTTCGAAGGCGAAGGCGTCTTCGCCGAGCGTCTGGATCGGGTCGAGGCGACCTATGCCGACCTGCCCGAGATCATGGAGATCGTCGCTTTCATCCGGGACGGCGCCAAGCGGCCGCTCTGCCTGCCGGGCAAGGAATGACGCCGGCGCCCAAGTTGGGCCTGATCGCGGGCGGCGGCGATCTGCCGGCCCGTATAGCGGCGCGCTGCGAGGCTGAGGGGCGGGCGATCTTCATCATCCGTCTAGCGGGCTTCGCCGACGAGCATCTGGTGCGCTGGCCGGGCGCAGAGTTCGGTATGGCCGAAATCGGCCGTATCCTGAAGATGATGAAGGCCGAGGGCTGTGAGGCCGTCTGTCTGGCGGGCTATGTAAACCGTCCCGATTTCAAGACCCTGAAACCTGACTTCAAGGGCGCGACCCTGTTGCCTGGCATCGTGGCGGCGGCGACCAAGGGCGACGACGCCCTGTTGCGCAAGATTCTCTCGGTGTTCGAGGCCGAGGGTTATGCGGTCGAAGGCGCCGACGACATTCTGGGCGGCGAGGCGCTGGCGGCGGGCGCACTCGGCGCGGTGTCGCCGACGGCGGAGCAGCTTGCGGACCTGAAGAAGGCGCTGCACGTCGCCGAAAAATCAGGTGAACTGGATATCGGTCAGGGCGCGGTCGTCTGCGACGGTCTGGTGTTGGCGGTCGAGGCGCAGGAAGGCACGGACGAGATGCTGCGTCGCGTGGCGGGCCTGCCCGCCGACCTGCACGGCGCGCCTGGCGCGCTGAAGGGGGCGCTGGGCAAGGCGCCGAAGCCGATTCAGGATTTGCGAGTCGATATGCCGGTCATCGGATCGCGCACGATCGAACTGGCGGCCGCCGCAGGGCTGGCGGGCATCGGCGGCTTTGCCGGGCGGCTGATTATCATAGACCATGCAGCCCTGGTCGAGGCGGCGGATCGGCTGGGCCTGTTCGTCTGGGGCGTGGAGCCCGGGGAAGCAGCATGAGCCGTCCTCTGAAGATCATGCTGGTGGCCGCCGAGGCCTCCGGCGACGTCCTGGGCGCCGGTCTGGCGCAGGCGCTGAAGACGCGTCTGGGCACGGATGTCGTCTTCGTCGGCGTCGGCGGCCCCAGGATGGCGGCCGAGGGCGTCGTCAGTCCCTTCGACATCGCCGAACTGTCCATCCTGGGCTGGATCGAGGGGCTGAAGGCCTATGGTCTGGTCAAGCGGCGGGTGGCGGACACGGTCGCTCTGGCCAGGGCTGAGCGGCCCGACGCCGTCGTCCTGATCGACAGCTGGGGCTTCACCATCCGTGTGGCCAAGGCGCTGCGCGAGGTGCTGCCGGGTGTACCGCTGATCAAGTACGTCGGGCCGCAGGTGTGGGCCTCGCGTCCGGGCCGGGCCAAGACCTTGGCGGCCAGTGTCGATCACCTGTTGTCGCTTTACAGCTTTGACGCGCCCTGGTTCGAGCGTGAGGGCCTGGCGACGACAGTCGTGGGTTCGCAGGCCTTGCACGTCGACATGGCCAGCGCCGATGGTGCCCGGTTCCGCGCCGCGCGCGGGATCGCCGCCGATGCGCCCCTGCTGCTGGTCCTGCCCGGCAGCCGGCCCAGCGAGATCACGCGCATGACGCCCGTCTTCGAGGTAACGGTGAAGCGGCTGAAGGCCGCGAACCCCTCGCTGGAGGTGGCTGTCGTCGCCGCAGGCACCGTGGCCGCCGACGTGGCCGGCTGCGTCGCCGCCTGGCCATTCCGCGCCCATCTGGTGCAGGAAGCCGACAAGTATGATGCGATGAAGGCGGCCACTGTCGCCCTGGCCACCAGCGGCACGGTCTCGACCGAACTGGCCCTGGCCGGCGCGCCCATGGTCATCGCTTACAAGATCGACGGCCTGTCCTATCTGCTGATGAAGAACCTGGTGACGGCCAGGCACATCACCTTGTTCAACATCGCCGCCGACCAGCGCATCGCCCCCGAGTTCATCCAGAACGACGCCACGCCCGAGAAGTTGACCGCGGCGATCGGGCGCCTGCTGTCGGACCCGGCGGCGGCGGCCGATCAGGCTGCACGCCAGACGGCGGCGCTGGACCTGATGGGGCGCAACGGACCCGATCCGTCAGAACTGGCGGCGGACGCTGTGCTGAGGGTGATCGCGGCGCGGAAGGGCTGAGCGACAACTGCGTCTGCCACGGCGGCGGCGCTGTCGCAGAGAAAGCCCGAAATATGCCGGCCAACTGCAATTCTTGACGGGCAACTGCATCCGCTGCGCTCTGTCGAAGCCTCTATGGCGCATGCCTGGTCGTTCCAAAGCCTTATTCGTCGATTTGCTCAACGTCTTTTGCGTCACCGTCGCCATGGCGGGTGTGACCGGCTCAGCCTTGGCGGAGGAGACCGTCACCCAGAAGGGGCGGCTCCAGGGGAGCCGCGAAGCCGGGACCACACGCTATCTCGGCGTTCCCTATGCACGGCCGCCCATTGGTGACCTCCGTTGGCGCGATCCGCAGTCGATAGAGGGCTGGAGCGGTGTCCGCGACGCGACCCGGTTTGCGCCAGCCTGCCCTCAGGTCGGAGTCTCCATGCCGGACGAGCCGGAATCTCCTACGAATGAGGACTGCCTCTATCTCAACATCTGGGCGCCGGAGGCGGCGGTTCGGGGCGATCAGACATATCCCGTCATCGTCTGGATTCCGGGAGGGGGGCTCACAAATGGCTCGACGTCGATCCCTCTCTATGATGGCGCTGCACTGGCTCATCGAGGTGCAATCGTCGTGACGGTGGCCTATCGTCTTGGCGTGCTGGGCTTCCTCGCCCACCCGGAGCTGACCGCGGAGTCCGGGGCGGGCGGCTCGGGGAACTACGGTTTGATGGATCAGATCGCAGCTCTCGAATGGGTCCGGGAAAACATCGGGGCCTTCGGCGGGGATCCCGACCGGGTTACGGTTGCCGGTCAGTCGGCGGGGGCGACCTCGGTCAGTATTCTGATGGCCTCGCCCCGGGCCAAGGGTCTGTTTCAGCGCGCCATCGGCCAGAGCGGCGGCCTGTTCGAACCTCTGGCCCTTGCACCACGCTACCTGTTGAAGAATGCCGAGGCTGACGGCGCCGCCTATGGCGAGGCTCTGGGGGCGCCGACACTGGTTGAACTTCGCGCCCTGCCGGTCGAGCGGTTCCTGGGCGATAGTCGCGCCGACGTGGTGGTCCATCCGGTCATCGAACCGCGCATGCTGCCGGAGCCGCCTTATGATGTCCTTGCCGCAGGACGCCACAATGACGTGCCGCTGCTCGTTGGCTTCAATGCCGAAGAGGCGCTTTCGTTGACCGACGTCTCCGAGGTCACGGCGCATAACTTTCATGAGCGGTTGAACGAGCGCTGGGGAGCGCTACCGCCAGCCTTGCTTGAGCCCTACGCCTTCGCCACTGATGCCGAGGCTCGCAAGGCCCGGGCCGACTTCGAACGCGATCTGCGGTTCGGCTGGGACATCCGCGCCTGGGCGCGCTTGGCGGCCCGGGGTCAGGCATCTGTGCACGCCTATTACTTCACCCGGCGACCCCCGTACGCCGAAGGCTCGATCCAGCAGACATGGGGAGCCGGACATTTCGCCGAGCTTTGGTACATGTTTGATCATCTCGATCAGCAGCCCTGGCCTTGGACTGAGGCCGATCGGCAGCTTGCAGATGACATGGCGGGCTACTGGGTGGCCTTCGCAAGGCACGGGAATCCCAACGGCGCTGATCGCCCGAATTGGCCTGCGTTCGAAACCGGCGACGAGCGCGTGATGGTGCTCGACGAGGAACTCAAGCCCGGGGTGTTGCCCAACAATGCGGCGCTCGACGTGTTCGAGAGAGTATATGACTCCATTCGCTGACCGATCGAGCGGTGGCAACGCTCCGCGGAGGAACCTGGCGAACCTTTGCTGCTGACATGGGCGCCGTTGAAGAACGCCCAATCCTGCAGCTTCTCCTCGACCACAGAAGCCCTTCAGATAGTTCGCTGCGTGGCGTCGACTAACGCGTCATCCAAGGCTTGTTGGCGCCGGACTTGACGGTCACCGACTGGTCGCGCTGGAGGCCGCCTTTTCGGGGTGGGCCGGGG
>Ga0247827_10001095_pt1 | contig 11767 bp, 13 predicted proteins | sample 12C_Control_Day2_FD_194414 | JGI IMG/M metagenome (GOLD analysis project Ga0247827, IMG submission 194414) | Soil microbial communities from agricultural site in Penn Yan, New York, United States - 12C_Control_Day2 | ecosystem: Environmental > Terrestrial > Soil > Agricultural land | place... | reverse complement strand
TCCGACCTCGCCCCCGGCCTCGCCGTCGCCCCGACCCTCGACCAGTCGCGCTACCTGACCCAGGTCATGCGGCTGAAGGCGGGCGACGACCTGCTGGTCTTCAACGGCCGTCATGGCGAGTGGCGCGCCAGCGTCGCCGAGGTGCTGAAGAAGGGCGTCATCCTGCGCGCCGAGGAACAGGTGCGCGAACAGACCCACGGCCCCGATCTGGAGCTGATCGTCGCTGTGGTGAAGAAGGCGCGGATCGAAACCATCGTCGAGAAGGCGACCGAGCTGGGCGCCAGCCGCGTCCGTCTGGTCCTGACCCATCGCACCAACGCCGACCGGCTGCGGCTGGACCGTCTGGACGCCATCGCCGAGGAGGCTGCCGAGCAGACCGGGCGGCTGGACGTGCCCCTGGTCGATGATCCGGTCAAGCTGGACGCCCTGCTGGACGGCTGGGACGCCTCGCGCCGTCTGATGTTCTGCGACGAAACCGGCGGCGCGCCTGCGGTGTCCGCGCTGACGGCGGCGGGCGGCGAAAAGTGGGCCATCCTGATCGGTCCCGAGGGCGGCTTCTCGCCCGAGGAAGGCGAGCGGCTGCGCGCCCTGCCCTTCACCACCGCCGTATCGCTGGGTCCGCGCATCCTGCGCGCCGACACCGCCGCCATCGCCGCCTTGACCCTGTGGCAGGCGGCTGTCGGCGACTGGGACCGCTAGAAGTTTCTCGTCTTCCCTCTTGAGCGGGGCCGTATCCTCGCCCATCTAGCCGCGACAGCAGGGGTTACAGATGACCGACACGGCGCCGCTTTCCAGAGAGCAACTGATCCACGCCATGTCGAAGGGCGAGAAGCCCGCCGACCAGTGGCGCATCGGCGCCGAGCACGAGAAGTTCGGCTTCGACAAGTCCACCCTGCGCCGCCCCGCCTATGATGGCGACAACGGCATCCTGGCCATGCTGACCGGGCTGCAACGCTTCGGCTGGTCGCCGGTGGAGGAAGCCGGCCACGTCATCGCCCTGGAACGCAAGAACGCCGAGGGCTTCACCGCCTCGATCAGTCTGGAGCCGGGCGGCCAGTTCGAGCTGTCGGGTGCCCCGCTGCAGACCATCCACGACATCTGTTCGGAGACCGGCCAGCACCTGATGGAGGTCAAGCAGGTCGCGGACCAGCTGAACCTCGGCTTCCTCGGCGCCGGTTTCGATCCCCTGTGGCGGCGCGAGGACGTGCCGGTCATGCCCAAGGGCCGCTACGGCATCATGCGCGCCTATATGCCGAAGAAGGGATCCCTGGGCCTCGACATGATGCTGCGCACCTGCACCATCCAGGCCAACCTCGACTTCGACAGCGAAGCCGACATGGTCATGAAGTTCCGCACCTCGCTGGCGCTTCAGCCCATCGCCACCGCCCTGTTCGCCTGTTCGCCGTTTACCGAGGGCAAGCCGAACGGCTTCCTGTCGGCGCGCGCCAACGTCTGGACCGACACCGACCCTGACCGCACGGGGATGCTGGACTTCGTCTTCGCCGACGGCTTCGGCTACGAGCGCTACGCCGACTATGCGCTGGACACCCCCATGTATTTCGCCAAGCGCGGCGAGACTTACGTGGACCTGTCGGGCCAGTCGTTCCGCAAGTTCATGACCGAGGGTCTGGACGCCCTGCCCGGCGAGCGCGCCACGGCCAAGGACTGGGCCGACCACCTGACCACCCTCTTCCCCGAAGTTCGGCTGAAACAGTATCTGGAGATGCGCGGCGCCGACGGCGGCCCGTGGAGCCGCATTTGCGCCCTGCCCGCCCTGTGGGCCGGCATCCTCTACGACGCGCCGTCGCTGGCCGCCGCCTGGGACCTGTGCAAGGACTGGGACATCGCCGATCATGAGCGCCTGCGCCGCGACGTCACCCGTCTGGGCCTCAAGGCCGAAGTAGCGGGCCGCAGCGTCCGCGACATCGCCGTCGATCTGGTGGAGATCGCCAAGCACGGCCTGAAGAACCGCGCCCGCTTCAGCGGCGGCATGGTCGACGAGCGCGGCTATCTGTCGGAACTGGAAGACATCGCCGACAGCGGCGTGACCCCCGCCGACCGCCTGCTGGAGCTCTATCACGGCGAATGGCAGGGCGACGTCAGCCGCATCTATCGCGACTTCGCCTACTGATACGAAAAGGCGGCCTTAACCGAACGGGTCTAGGCATGGGCCCCAGTAAGCAAGGATCGCCCATGACCACCGCCCCGGCCGCCGCCCCATCCGATACGGGACAGCCGTCGCGGGATATGGCGGACGATCTGGCGACCTTCTTCGACGTTTCGCTGGACCTGCTGGTGATCCGCGACCTGGCGGGCTTCATCGTCAGGGTCAGCGCCTCCTGGGCCTCTACCCTGGGCTATGAACCGGACGAGCTGATCGGCCGGGCCATCCTGACCCTGGTCCACCCTGACGACCTGCCCGCCACACTGGACAGCGTGGCAGAGGTCGAGAACCGCCGCCCCGACGCCCCGGTCAAGGGGCACGTCAACCGCTATCGCCACCGCGACGGCCATTACGTCACTCTCGAGTGGCGCGCCCGCAAGTTCGGCGACCGCATCTACGCCGTGGCCCGCGACGTCACCGCCAAGATCGCCGCCGAGCAGGCCCTGATCGAAGCCAAGGCTGCCGCCGAAACCGCCAACCGCGCCAAGTCCGACTTCCTCGCCAACATGAGCCACGAAATCCGCACTCCCCTGAATGGCGTCATCGGCATCGTCGACGCCCTGTCGCGCACCGACCTGGCCCCCGAGCAGGCCGAGATGGTGGGGCTGATCAGCACCTCGGGCGTCACGCTGGAGCGGCTGGTCTCGGACATGCTGGACGTGTCTCGCATCGAGGCGGGCAAGCTGGCGCTGGAACTGCGCCCCTTCGATCTGGACGAAGCCCTGGCCGCCACGCTCGACACCCTGCGGATGAAGGCGGAGCACAAGGGGCTGGCCTTCCATGTCCGGCGGCCGCCCCATGTGCGCGGCGTCTTCGTCGGCGACAGCGTCCGCATCAGCCAGATTCTGGGCAACCTCCTGTCCAACGCCGTCAAGTTCACCACCGAGGGCTCGGTCAGCGTACGCTTTGACCTGACCGAGGATGACGGCGCCCCGACCCTGCTGTCGTTCGAGGTCGAGGATACGGGCCTGGGCTTTGACGCCGACCACGCCGCGCGGCTGTTCCAGCGCTTCAGCCAGGCTGACACCAGCATCACCCGGCGCTTCGGCGGCACCGGCCTGGGCCTGTCGATCTGCCGCTCCCTGACCGAGATGATGAGCGGACGCATCGAGGGCGCCTCCACGCCCGGCGTCGGCAGCCGGTTCAGCGTCGTCCTGCCCCTGCCCCGCGCCGGAAGCCTGCTGGCCCATGACGAGCGCGAGGCCGCCGCGAGGCCCGGCCTGTCGCGTCGCCTGCGCGTGTTGCTGGCCGAGGACCATCCCGTCAACCAGCGTGTGGTCCAGTTGATCCTGGCCGAGCACGTCGCGGAACTGGTCATCGTCGGCGACGGGGCCCAGGCTATCGCCGCCTTCGAATCCGGGACCTTCGACGTGGTGCTGATGGATATGCAGATGCCCGTCATGGACGGCCTGACGGGCGCCCGCGCCATCCGCGCCGTCGAAGCCGCCCGTCCCGGCGTCCCGCGCACCCCGATCCTGATGCTGAGCGCCAACGCCATGGCCGAGCACCGTGACGCCGCCCGCGAGGCCGGGGCCGACCTGCACCTGGCCAAGCCCGTCAGCGCCTCCGACCTGCTCGCCGCCCTGGCGATGCTGACGCGACGGGCCTAGCTGAACCAGCCCGAAGCCATGACCCGCAGCGGATTGGTCGGGTCGGACAGCAGACGTGCGGTGATGGCCAGTGAGATGATCACCAGCAGAGGCCGGATCAGGCGCGGACCGAAACGCATGGCCGCGTGCGAGCCCAGCCGTCCGCCGACGAACTGACCCACGGCCATGATCCCCGCCAGCGCCCAGACCACATGGCCGCCCGCCGCCAGCACCACGATGCCGACGACGTTGCTCATCAGGTTCAGCGCCTTGGTGTGGGCGGTCGCCCGCGTCAGTCCCATGCCGAGCAACATGACCAGACTGAGGGCGAAGAAGGATCCGGTGCCGGGGCCGAAGAAGCCGTCGTAAAAGCCGATCCCGCCCGCGACGAAGGCGTAGGCCAGCGGCGTCAGGCGGGCATGAACATCCTCATCCGTCGCTCTCGGCCCGAACAGGAAGTAGAGGGCGATGCCGATGAGCAGGACCGGCAACAGAATCATAAGCCAGCGCGCGTCCACCAGGGTCACGGCGAAGGCGCCCAGCCCCGCCCCCACGCCGACCAGAGCCAGAGGCCAGCGGATCAGGCGGAAATCAACCCGCCCCCTGCGCCAGAAATTCCACAGGGCGCTGGCCGTGCCGACGCTCCCCTGCACCTTGTTGGTGGCGATGGCCGCGACCGGGTTCAGCCCTACCGACAACAGGGCCGGCAGCGAAATCAGCCCCCCGCCCCCCGCGATGGCGTCGATGAATCCGGCGATGACCGAGGCCAGCCCCAGAAGGGCGATGATTTCAGGCGTCAGGTCCAACACGCGCGCGATACTCCTGCAAGAGCGGCGCTATAGCCCCCGCGGTCGCCCGGCGCCACCACCGGGACAGCTTGACGACGAGGCCGACCTCGCCGTTCATGGGACAGCCTGGGCGCAGTCGATTTTCCGGGGGTGATTGATGAAGAAGAGCGTGGTCGTAGGCCTTCCCATGGGGATCGTCATCGGCGTCATCTTCGGCGCCCTGATCGACAACATGGCGATCGGCATCCTGCTGGGTCTCGCGCTCGGCTTCGGCGTCATAAGGTTCGGCCGCGGCAGGAAACCAGGCGATGAAGGCGCCGCATCGAAAGCCGGCGATATGGACGAAGAAGCGCCCAGGCCGTAAGCGTGACGGCGGGGGACCGCATGAGCGCATTCGAATTCTTCTTCAGCTTCTACGGTCTGGTGCTGGGCCTGTCGGTAGCGGTGATCGCCACCGGCGCCGCGCGCGCCTTCAAGCACCGCAGGACCGTAAAGGTCGGCTGGAAGACGCCCATGCTGGCCGCCTTCGTCGCCCTGGATATCGCCACCTTCTGGGATGCGGCCTGGACCAATTTCAGCACCGCCCCCTACAGCTACGGCCTGCTGATCGCGGGCCTGGTGGTGGCCACGGTCTATTTCGTCGCCACCAGCCTGATCTTCCCCGAGTCCGACGACGCGGTGCAGGATCTGGACGCCCATTTCTGGGCCAACAAGCGGGCGATCCTCCTGTTGCTGATCCTGGCCAACCTGATGATGCTGCTGGGGGCGGTCTGGGTGAACATGGCCAAGGGGGGAGGCTTGCAGGTGGCGATCAGCTACGGCTTCAACCTGATCATCTATCTGGTCCTCGTCATTCCGGCGGCCTTGACGCGGCGGGCCTGGCTGTTTGCTCTGACCGTAGGTCTGCACATCGCCCTCTACCTCTTCCTGGCCGGGCTCAGCATCCTGAACCCCGCCGTCATGGCCGCAGCAGCGGTCGGGGCTTCCTGACCAGGCCGGTTGCCCGTCGCCCCGCCCCGGGTGCATGAAGAAGTCCGCATTCACGGAGGCTCGGCCATGACAGGTTCCATCCACATCGGCGTCGGCGGCTGGACCTTCGAGCCGTGGCGCGGGGTCTTCTATCCCGAGGGCCTGACGCAGAAGCGCGAGCTGGAGTTCGCCAGCCGGGCCCTCACCTCGATCGAGCAGGAGTGCGGAGTTAAGCAGACTGTGAGCGGCGCATGACGACCTCCGCCAAAACCAAAATCGTCGGATTGTTGGCCGCAGCGATGGTCGCTTGGGCGCTGACCGTCGTTCTTGATCTGGCTCCCATGGTTCTGGCCCCGCTCTTAGATCGCATTTTCGGAGTGGAGATGCCTACGGGCATCGACTCAGTTCAGCTCAGAAACATCGTCACGCTCTACGCGGTGTTCGGTCTGCCGATCGCCGTCCCGTTCGTGCTGATTGCGGGGTTTCCAGTCTGGAAACGCTGGGAGAGCCGTGGCCGTACGCACAAACGAGACGCGATCTGGTTGGGCGCGATCGTCGGACTGCTGCTGGGACTGGCCTTTGCCGCTTACATCTTCATCTACGGCTTACAGACAATGGCCGCCCCCAACGCGAGCTTCAACTCCTGGAGCTACGGGTATCAGATGACCGCTGATGGTATGCCCACAGCTCTCGGGTGGACGCTCCAGGTACTCGACATTGCTTTGACCGCCGTCACGGGGGCCGCTGCAGGGCTGACAGCCTGGACGGTTGCAACGCTCATAGAAGCGCAAAGGAGACCAGCTTGACTGGAAAAATCTACGTCGGCGTTGGCGGGTGGACGTATGAGCCGTGGCGCGGCGTGTTCTATCCAGAAAAGATGCCGCAAAAACAAGAACTTAATTACGCCGCAACTCACTTAAGCTCGATCGAGATCAACGGCACCTATTATTCGACCTTCAAGCCCGACAGCTGGATGAAGTGGCGCGACGAGACGCCCGACGACTTCGTCTTTGCGGTCAAGGCCAGTCGCTACTGCACCAACCGCAAGGTCCTCTCAGAGGGCGGCGAGAGCTTCGACCGTTTCCTGTCGCAAGGGCTGACCCTGCTCGGCGACAAGCTGGGGCCGATCAACTGGCAGTTCATGGGGACCAAGAAGTTCGACGCGGAAGACTTCGAGGGCTTCCTCAGGCTGCTGCCGAAAGAGAAAGACGGCGTGCGGCTGCGTCACGCCCTGGAGGTGCGCAATCCCACCTTCGCCTGTCAGGAATTCTATGATCTAGCGGCCAGATACGGCGCAGCCATTGTCTATGCCGTCGATGATGAGGAGCCGACCTGGCCACAGATCGATGAGGCGACGTCTGACTTCAGATACGCCCGCCTGATGTCCAGCCGCGAGGACGAGCCGACGGGCATGACGTCTGAAGAACTGGACGCCGTGGCGGACCGGACTCGCGACTGGGCCCGGGGCGGCGACGTCTTCGCCTATTTCATTTCCGGGGCGAAGGTGCGCAATCCTGCAGCCGCCCAGGCCCTGATCGCCAGACTGAAATAACGGGCGACGCCCGCACGAAAAACCTCGCTATTCTTTATTGCTTCGTCACGGACATGGGTCAGAGTGATGCGGCCGCCCGACGGCGTCTTCTCGCGGGGCTCTTGCCAAACCAGGGCTTGTTTCCGAGGGTAGGACGCGCGTCCACAGAGGCGTCGTTGATACGGGACAGGGGAAACGCATTATGGCGCGAGTGGCTCTGGTGACCGGGGGAACCCGAGGCATAGGCAAGGCGATTGTCCAGCGGCTGAGGGAAGACGGCATGGCTGTCGCCGCCGGCTATTCCGGCAATGACGAGGCGGCGGCGGCGACCGCGCGCGAACTGGGGGTCATGGTCATCAAGGGCAATGTCGGCTCGTTCGACGACTGCGCCCGTGCGGTCCAGGCGGTTGAGGCCGAACTGGGGCCCATCGACACCCTCGTGAACAACGCCGGCATCACCCGCGACGGCTTCTTCCACAAGATGAGCCACGACCAGTGGTCCGACGTCATCCGCGTCAACATGGACAGCGTCTTCAACATGACGCGCCAGGTGATCAACGGGATGCGCGACCGGGGCTTCGGCCGCATCGTCAACATTTCCTCGATCAACGGACAGAAGGGTCAGATCGGTCAGGCCAACTATTCCGCCGCCAAGGCCGGGATGATCGGCTTCACCAAGGCCCTGGCCCTGGAAAACGCGCGCAAGGGCGTGACCGTCAACTGCATCGCCCCCGGCTATATCGACACCGAGATGGTCGGGGCCATGGACCAGAAGGTTCTGGACAGCATCGTGGCCCAGATTCCGGTCGGAAGACTCGGAAAAGGCGAGGAAATCGCCGACATGGTGTCCTGGCTTTCGGGCGAGCGTGCCGGATATGTCACAGGCTGCACCCTGTCGTTGAACGGCGGCCAGTACCTGGTTGGCTAAATCGGCTTTGCCTAAAATCCGCCGTTCGGGCGTTCCACCACTGCTTTCATGATGGCTACGGTCGAGGTTGCAGCGGAGAATCCGCCACGCTTCGCCGTCCAGGCGCCCTGCGCCCGGACGGTCGCGGGCCTGCGCCTGGACCTCGCCGCCCTGATGGCCGTGGCCGCCTGTCTGGCGGCGACCCCGGCGGCGGCCCAGCTGCGATCCAACGCCCAGGCCGAGCAGAGCCGCTCCATCCGCGATCAGTCGGTGACCCGCACCCTGCCGCCCCCGGCCCGCTATGTCTCCGAGGCGGGTCAGGGCTTCGTTCTGGACCGCGCCGGATCGCTGACCCTGCTGCGGTTCGACCGCTCGACCGAGACCTGGGCGCTGCGTCCCTCATCGGCGCCGCGGGGCGACACCATTTATCGCAATGACGCGGGCGAACAGGTGCTGCGCGTCACGCCCAGCGGCGGCATCACCGTCTATACGGCGCGCAACCCCGGCGGCTCGCCGGTGTCCCAGGCAGGCCCCGCCGTCAGCCTGGAGCCGACCAGTCTCGGTCCGGTGCAGATGTTCAACCTGATGACCCGCCGCAGCGGCCTGGTCAGCGAGGCCATGGGCCGACTGGTGCGCATCAACGTCTCGGGCGACCAGTCCGAAGCCCTGTGCATCGAGGCCCTGATCGTCACCACCGACGCCGTGGTCCGTATCGCCCGCTCACCCAGCGCCCGCCCCTTCCTGGACCGGCTGCGAAGCATCACCGTGGTCGAGGGCAACCGCGCCTCGGTCAGCTATTCACAGGGCGACCTGCGCGTCGTGGTCGACCCCCAGCGCGGCATCGCCGGCCGCCCCTCCTCCGCCCGCGTCATCCGCGCGGTGATCCCGCAGGACTGACGCCGCGAGCAGACGTCGCGGCAGGCGGCACTCCAGTCGGGCGGCGGCGGCGGCGAAAAGCGCGTTTGCCTAAGGCGCCTGCAGCTGTTTCTCGAGCCATGTCCCAAGCGCCTGATCATCCGCCATGACGCCCGGAAAGGAGATGTCAGGCTGGAAGGGGCCGAAGTCCGGAAGACCGACTGCGACCTTTTGCAGGGTCGAGAAATTACGGAGGCCAGAGGGAAGTACGACCGTTCGCACCTCCATGTATCTGCTGGAAACATCAGTGGCTTCACCGACGTGCAGTGCGCCGAGCTTCCGGAACAGATCGGCCACGATCAGGCAGGAGCTGAAGCAGTACCTGTCCGTAACAAGAACCACGCGTCGGCTGACGGGCGCGCGGGGCGCATCATCGGTGAGATCGGCGTGAGCGGCGCAGGCGGGAAGGTCGGGCCAGAACGCCTTCCCCTCGCTGGCGGAGACCTCCATCCCTTCAATCATTTCACCCAGGACCTCCGCCATCCCGGCGTTGCGTCCGGCATGGACCTTGAGGGCCTCGATGTTCTCCTGGGAGGCTCGCCAGTAAGCCCCCTGGCAATCGGAAACCCGGCGTCCCGCCGCCTCCACGCGCGCTTCATCGAACAGGACAGAGGCTATGAGTTCACCGTATCGCGAGTCTCCCCCGCCATTGCTTCGCAAGTCCAGCACCACGCTCGGGGCCTCACGCAATTGCAGCTCGGCTGCGGCTACCGCTGCGACGACAGCTTCGGCTTTGCTATCCAGCCTGCTTAATCGGATCCAGTAGCCCCCGTTCCTGGCCGTCAAGGCGTAGCCGTTCTCAGGTTTTCGCTGGAGCGCCGCGATACGCTCATCCACCGAAGTCGCAAGGCTTTGAGACCAGCGGAATGCAACCGTTTCGCGCTCGCCATCCACTGTCTCGAATTCGCACTGTTCTGGCCGGCTCAGAAATGGATTGCCGTCGTCAATCAGAAGACGCGCCGCCGCCTCCGCTCGCTGGGCTTCGTTAGGCGCCCCCGCGACAAAAGCCATGATCCGGGTGTCCGCCCAGGTCTCGGCTTCGACGCCGTCGCAGGCGATCAGACGCGCATCCTGAATATCCGGCATTCCCGGCTGGGGCTGAAAGGCGCCGACCCTCCAGGCCAGTGCTTCGCGGGTCAGCAAGGCGCCGGTCCATTGCACCGTGGTCTTCTTCACGAGGGGCCGCGACCAGATGTGACCGTCGGCGAAATCAGCCGCCAGGCCCGCCATGACAGCGCTATACCCCTCAAAACTTTGCACTTCAGGCAGCCGCTGGCGCACATGGCGTTCAGCCGTTTCCAGCCGTTGCTGGAAAAGGGCGTCTCCGAGCTCTGGCCGGGCGCCCGGGTGGTTGTCGTTGATGAGGCGCAACGCCGCCACGCTGTCCGTCTCGGCCATTCGACGCCACAAGGCGGAACTCCCGCCCTCCTGAGCCTGTGCGGGCGCACACAGCAGCACCGCAGCGACCGCCAAACGACCCATATTTCTGTTCATGTGAGTTCCTGTTCGACCCGGGATACAGTTCGTAAAACGGAGCGCTCAAGGCGACTTAATTTTTGGCAACGTCAGCGGGCGGCTGGCGGTGGACAAGCCTGCGCCTTGCGACCAGGCTCCGGTTCCTCGACGGAGAAACTTCAATGGCGAACGATTTTCCTCATGGCGTCGTCCATGAAGCGGACGCGGATATGCAGACCGCCTTGCGGGCGGATCCCGAGGTCTTCGCCCTGTGGTCAGGCCTGACGCCCCTGGGGCGGAACGAGTTCATCTGCTGGGTCGAGGACGCCAAACAGCCGAAGACGCGTCAGCGTCGCATCGAACGTACGCTCGAGGAACTGCTGGAGGGCAAGAAGCGCCCATGCTGCTGGGTCGGTTGCATCCACCGCACCGACAAGGCGCCCAGCCGCTGGCAGCAGGCCGTCCTGATCGACGGCAAGGCGAAGGACCGCCCCTAGCCCTTGAAGCTGTCCTTGGCCGCGCGCCGGACGGCGAATTCTGCAGCATCGGCGGCGCGCAGGAAGGGATTGAAACGGCGCTCGATCGCGACCGTGGTCGGCACGGTCGGCTGGCCGCGTTCGCGGGCGGCGAAGATCGCATCAGCGTGGGCTCGCATCTCGGGCCGCTCGTCGATGCTGAGGGCGAAGCGGGCGTTGGACGCCGTATATTCGTGGGCGCAGTAAAGCGTGGTGCTTTCCGGCCAGGCCGCGATGCGGCCGAGGCTCTCCCACATCTGCTCTGCCGTGCCCTCGAACAGGCGGCCGCAGCCCAGGGCGAAGATGACGTCGCCGACGAAGGCCAGATCGTTGTCCGCCGTGCGATAGACCACATGGCCCAGGGTGTGCCCGGGCGACAGCACCACCTCGAACACCGTCTCGCCCAGCCGGACGACGTCGCCGTCGATCACCACGCGATCCAGCGGCGCCGCGCGACGGACCTCCTCGGGACCGACGATCTCGCATCCCGTCACCGCTTTCAGCCGCTCATTGCCCCCGGTGTGATCAGGATGCCAGTGAGTGTTGAGGATCAGGTCCAGGCGGCCCCAGCCCGACGCCTCGATCTCGGCCAGGACAGCTTCGGCGTCGGGCGTGTCCACCGCGGCGACCATCCCGGTCGTCTCGTCGCGGATCAGGAAGCCGTAGTTGTCGGACAGGCAGGGAAACTGGCGCACGGTCAGGGTCATGGACGCATCCTAGCAGCGGAGACCGTCCGGGGACTATAGTGGCCCCATGAGGCGCAGCATTGACGATCTCCGCACCTTCTACGGCGAGCCGACCGGGGCGCTGGTGCGGCGCGTGCTGGCGCGGCGGCTGGACGACGCCTGGGGCGAGGCCGCAGGCAGCGACGTGCTGGGACTGGGCTACGCCACGCCCTGGCTGGACGGCTTCGTCGGGGCCCGGCGCGTCATCG
>Ga0247827_10001093_pt1 | contig 11777 bp, 7 predicted proteins | sample 12C_Control_Day2_FD_194414 | JGI IMG/M metagenome (GOLD analysis project Ga0247827, IMG submission 194414) | Soil microbial communities from agricultural site in Penn Yan, New York, United States - 12C_Control_Day2 | ecosystem: Environmental > Terrestrial > Soil > Agricultural land | place: USA... | reverse complement strand
CAACGGCAAGATCATCCAGGAACTCGAAGGCGTGTTCCGTGGCGGTGGCTGGAACGTCAACAAAGTGGTCTGGGGCCGTTTCTGGGACCCACTGCTGGCCAAGGACGTCGACGGCATCCTGCAACGTCGCATGGACGAAGTCATCGACGGCGAGTACCAGAACTACAAGGCCAAGGACGGCGCGTTCGTCCGTGAGCACTTCTTCAACACCCCAGAACTCAAGGCCATGGTCGAAGACCTGTCCGACGAAGAGATCTGGAAGCTCAACCGTGGCGGTCACGACCCGTACAAGGTCTATGCGGCCTACCACCAGGCGGTCAACCACAAAGAGCAGCCGACTGTCATCCTGGCCAAGACCATCAAGGGTTATGGCACCGGTGCTGGCGAAGCCAAGAACACCGCGCACAACACCAAGAAGGTCGACGTCGAGAGCCTGCGTCACTTCCGCGATCGTTTCGACATCCCGGTCAAGGACGAAGAGCTGGAAAACCTGCCGTTCTTCAAGCCTGAAGAAGGCAGCGCCGAGGCCCGTTACCTGGCCGAGCGCCGCAGCGCCCTGGGTGGTTTCGTGCCACAGCGCCGCGAGAAGAGCATCAGCATCCCGACCCCGCCACTGGAAACCCTGAAGGCGATCCTGGACGGCTCGGGCGACCGCGAAATCTCCACCACCATGGCCTTCGTGCGGATTCTGGCGCAGCTGGTCAAGGACAAAGAGATCGGCCAGCGCATCGTTCCGATCATCCCGGACGAAGCCCGTACCTTCGGTATGGAAGGCATGTTCCGCCAGCTGGGCATCTACTCCTCGGTCGGCCAGCTCTACGAGCCAGTCGATAAAGACCAGGTGATGTTCTACCGCGAAGACAAGAAGGGCCAGATCCTCGAAGAGGGCATCAACGAAGCCGGCGCCATGTCGTCGTTCATTGCTGCGGGCACTTCCTATTCGAACCACAACCAGCCGATGCTGCCGTTCTACATCTTCTACTCGATGTTCGGCTTCCAGCGTATCGGTGACCTGGCCTGGGCCGCTGGCGACAGCCGCACCCGTGGCTTCCTGATCGGCGGTACCGCCGGCCGTACCACCCTCAACGGTGAAGGCCTGCAGCACGAAGACGGTCACAGCCACCTGCTCGCCGGGACCATCCCGAACTGCCGCACCTATGATCCAACCTACGGCTACGAGCTGGCGGTGATCATCCAGGACGGCATGAAGAAGATGACCGAAGAGCAACAGGACATCTTCTACTACATCACCGTGATGAACGAATCCTACCAGCAGCCAGCCATGCCGGCCGGTGTCGAGGAAGGCATCGTCAAGGGTATGTACCTGCTCGAGGAAGACACCAAGGACGCGGCCCACCACGTTCAGCTGATGGGCTCCGGCACCATCCTGCGTGAAGTCCGTGAAGCGGCGAAGATCCTGCGTGAAGAGTTCAACGTCGGCGCCGACGTGTGGAGCGTCACCAGCTTCAACGAACTGCGTCGCGACGGCCTCGCCGTAGAACGCGCCAACCGCCTCAAGCCTGGCCAGAAGCCACAGCAGACTTACGTCGAGCAGTGCCTGAACGGTCGCAAGGGTCCGGTTATCGCATCGACCGACTACATGAAGATCTTTGCCGAGCAGATCCGCCAGTGGGTGCCGAGCAAAGAGTTCAAAGTCCTGGGTACCGATGGCTTCGGTCGCAGCGACAGCCGCAAGAAGCTGCGTCACTTCTTCGAAGTCGACCGTCACTTCGTGGTGCTGGCTGCCCTGGAAGCCTTGGCTGACCGTGGCGAGATCGAACCTAAGGTGGTGGCTGACGCCATCGTCAAGTTCGGCATCGACCCGGACAAGCGCAACCCACTGGACTGCTGAGGAGTATTTTAAGTGAGCGAACTCAGTCGCGTACCTGACATCGGCAGCGGTGAAGGTGAAATCATCGAGCTGTTCGTCAAGGTTGGCGACCGCATCGAGGCTGACCAGAGCCTGCTGACCCTGGAGTCCGACAAGGCCTCCATGGAGATCCCTGCCCCCAAGGCAGGCGTGATCAAAGAGCTGAAGGTCAAGCTGGGCGATCGCCTGAAAGAAGGCGACGAGCTGCTGGTGCTGGAAGTCGAGGGCGCCGCTGCGGCGTCCGAGGCTCCGGCCGCAGCCGCCCCTGCTGCGCCCGCCGCCGAAGAAAAACCCGCTGCCGCCCCGGCTGCAGCACCTGCCCAGGCCGCAGCTCCAGCTGCAGCCAGCGTGCAGGACATCCACGTGCCGGACATCGGCTCGTCGGGTAAGGCCAAGATCATCGAAGTGCTGGTCAAGGTTGGCGACAGCGTCGAAGCCGACCAGTCGCTGATCACCCTGGAGTCCGACAAGGCCTCCATGGAGATCCCTTCGCCTGCCGCTGGCGTGATCGAAGAAGTGATCTGCAAGCTGGACGACGAAGTCGGCACTGGCGACCTGATCTTCAAGCTGAAAGTCGCAGGCGCGGCTGCTGCCGCACCGGCTCCAGCGCCAGCCGCTGCTGCGCCGGCCAAGGCTGACGCGGCTCCGGCCGCCGCACCTGCCGCTGCCCCTGCTGCCGCTCCAGCACCTGCCGCCACCGCTCCAGCGGCTGGCAGCAACGCCAAGGTCCATGCCGGCCCGGCAGTGCGTCAGCTGGCCCGCGAGTTCGGCGTCGACCTGGGTGCAGTAGCAGCCACCGGTCCGCACGGTCGCATCCTCAAGGAAGACGTGCAGGTCTACGTCAAGGCCATGATGCAGAAGGCCAAGGAAGCACCGGCAGCAGCGGGTGCAACCGGTGGCGCAGGCATCCCGCCGATCCCGGTGGTGGACTTCAGCAAGTTCGGTGAAGTCGAAGAAGTCGCCCTGACCCGCCTGATGCAGGTCGGTGCCGCCAACCTGCACCGCAGCTGGCTGAACGTGCCGCACGTGACCCAGTTCGACTCCGCCGACATCACCGAGCTGGAAGCCTTCCGCGTTGCCCAGAAAGCGGTGGCCGAGAAGGCGGGCGTCAAGCTGACCGTGCTGCCACTGCTGCTCAAGGCCTGTGCCCACCTGCTCAAGGAACTGCCGGACTTCAACAGCTCGCTGGCACCAAGCGGCAAGGCGATCATCCGCAAGAAGTACGTGAACATCGGCTTTGCCGTGGACACCCCGGATGGTCTGCTGGTCCCGGTGATCAAGAACGTCGATCAGAAGAGCCTGCTGCAACTGGCTGGCGAAGCTGCGGCGCTGGCCGAAAAAGCCCGCACCAAGAAGCTGTCGGCCGACGACATGCAAGGCGCTTGCTTCACCATCTCCAGCCTCGGCCACATTGGCGGCACCGGCTTCACGCCGATCGTCAACGCGCCTGAGGTGGCGATCCTCGGTGTATCCAAGGCCACCATGCAGCCGGTCTGGGATGGCAAAGCCTTCCAGCCCAAGCTGATGCTGCCGCTGTCGCTGTCGTACGATCACCGTGTGATCAACGGCGCCGCAGCTGCGCGCTTCACCAAGCGCCTGAGCGACCTGCTGGCGGACATCCGCACCATGCTGCTGTAACGCGCTGCAACCTGCCTTCCCATGCGCGAAGGCAGGCCCCCTTTCGAGCTGCCACGCTCGTACCTCAACCCCGCCCTTGGCGGGGCTTTTTTTTGCCCAGGCCAGAGCGGCTTTAGCCGTCAACCCGCCCTAGCAACCTTCAGACTTCACTCAGCCTGCCGACAACCTGTTCACAGCATCCCTTATGGCCGCTTGCCAGCCTCCGGGACATGATGCAACCTTGCCAGATGCGCGACCGACCAGGCCTGCGCCACCCTCTTCAAGCGAGTCTTCGATGAAAAGCCAACCCGATGCCGCCAGCCGTGTGGCGGCCGAGGTCGTCACGCAGCTCCCCGTGCCCTCGCGGCTCGGCATGCTGCGTTTCGAAAGGCTCAACGAAGCCAATTGGGCCATGCTGTACCTCGACCCCGCCTGCGACCGTCAGTTCGGCCTGCCTGCCGCCGACCTCTGCGCCTTGATCGGCTCGCCCTATGCCAGCCTGATGGAGCCAGAAGCGCGCTACCGGTTGCACGACGAGATCCAGCTGCAGTTGACCCAGCGCGGCCACTACCGGGTGCGCTACACCCTGCACGCCAGCCCCGAGCCACTGCGCTTGCTGGAAGTCGGCGAAGCCTACAAGCAGCATGGCCGGCAACTGCTGCGCGGCTACCTGACTGTGCTCGACGACGCTGCAGAAGACGCACCGGACCTCGCCGCCAGCGACCTGGAAACGCGTAACAACCGTCTGCAAATCGCCCTGCAACTGAACCAGCGCGCCCAGCAGGAGCAGCTCGAACACCTGGAGCGGGTACGCGCCCAGCAGGATCTGATCCTGCGCCTGGCACGCCAGCGCTACAGCGCCGACAACTCGTTGCTCGAAGCTGCCGAGCTGATTACCCAGAGCGCCTGCGAAATCTACAAGGTCGACTGCGCCAGCATCTGGTACCTCGATGACCAGCGCCTGGAGCCGATCAGCGCCTGGTATCGCCTGGAGCAGCAGCACCGATTGCCCGAGCCCATCGACGCCAGCCGCTTCCCCGATTACCTCGACGCCCTGCACGCCAGCCGCGCCATCGACGCACACAATGCCAGCCACGACCCGCGCACCCGCGACATGGCCGAGACCCTCTACCCCAGCGCCAACAACGCCATGCTCGATGCCAGCATCCGCGTCGATGGCCAGGTGGTCGGCGTGTTGTGCCTGGAGCAAACCGGCACGCCGCGGGCCTGGCAGTCCGATGAAATCGCCTTTGCCGGCGAGTTGGCCGACCAGTTCGCCCAGGTCATCACCAACCACAACCGGCGCACCGCCGCCAGCGCCCTGCACCTGTTCCAGCGTGCGGTGGAACAGAGCGCCAGCGCATTCTTGCTGGTCAACCGTGACGGCGTGGTGGAGTACGTCAACCCGAGCTTCACCGCCATTACCCAATACAGCACCGATGAGGTCCAAGGCCACCGCCTGTCGGAATTACCCGCCCTGGAAAACCTCAGTGAACTGTTGTTCGACTCGCCTTCGAGCCTGGCCATGGGCAACAGCTGGCAAGGCGAGTTCAAGAGCCGGCGCAAGAACCTTGAGCCCTACTGGGGCCAGCTGTCGATTTCCAAGGTGTATGGCGACAACCGCGAGTTGACTCATTACATCGGCATCTACGAAGACATCACCCAGAGCAAGCTGGCCCAGCAGCGCATCGAGCGCCTGGCCTATACCGACAACCTAACCAACCTGGGCAACCGCCCGGCATTCATCCGCAACCTCGACGAACGTTTCGCGCGCGACCAAGAAACCTCGATCTGCCTGCTGCTGGTCGACATCGACAACTTCAAGCGGATCAACGACAGCCTCGGCCACCAGACCGGTGACAAGCTGCTGGTCAGCCTCGCCCGACGCTTGCGCAATAGCCTGCACGCTGGCGGCATCCTGGCGCGCTTTGCCAGTAACGAATTCGCCGTGCTGCTCGATGATATCGGCCTGGAAGACGGCCAGGCGGTGGCGCAACAGCTGTTGCGTACTCTCGATAAACCGATGTTCGTCGACAATCAGCTGATCAACGTCACCGCCTCGGTAGGCCTGGCCTGCGCGCCGCTGCATGGCAGCGACCCGCAAACGCTGATGAAAAACGCCGGGCTTGCCCTGCATAAGGCCAAGGCTAACGGCAAGCACCAGGTCCAGGTGTTCACCGAGGTGCTCAACGCCGAGGCCAGCTATAAGCTGTTCGTCGAGAACAACCTGCGGCGCGCCCTGACCCAGAATGAGCTGGAAGTGTTCTACCAGCCCAAGCTGTGCCTGCGCAGCGGGCGTTTGCTGGGCCTGGAAGCGCTGCTGCGCTGGAACCACCCAGAGCGCGGCATGATTCGCCCCGACCAGTTCATCAGCGTGGCTGAGGAAACCGGCTTGATCATTCCGATCGGCAAGTGGGTGGTGCGCCAGTCCTGCCGGATGAGCCAGCAACTGCGCGACGCGGGCATGGGCAACCTGCATGTGGCGATCAACCTCTCGCCCAAGCAGTTTTCCGACCCTGAGCTGGTCAGCTCGATTGGCAACATCATCAAGGAAGAGGCCCTGCCGCCGCACCTGCTGGAGCTGGAGCTGACCGAAGGCCTGCTGCTGGAAGCCACCGAGGACACCCACCGCCAGCTCGACGAACTCAAGGCGCTGGGCCTGACCCTGGCGATGGACGACTTCGGCACCGGTTACTCGTCGCTGAGTTACCTGAAGAAGTTTCCCATCGACATCATCAAGATCGACCGCAGCTTCATCAACGAGATCCCCGACAACCAGGACGACATGGAGATCACCTCAGCGGTGGTGGCCATGGCCCACAACCTCAAGTTGAAGGTGGTTGCCGAGGGCATCGAGACCGCCGAACAGCTGGCGTTCCTGCGTCGCCACCGCTGCGACGTCGGTCAGGGCTACCTGTTCGACCGGCCAATCCCAGGGCGTGAGCTGGTCGATAAACTCAAGCGCTATCCGCGCGGACCGATGGCCTGACAGCAAGGCCAGTCTCGGGCAATATAGGAACCATTCGGGCCTCATCGCGGGGCAAGCCCGCTCCCACGAATTCCCTCTAAATACGCGTGGGAGCGGGCTTGCCCCGCGATGAGGCCACAACTGCCTAGCTATCAACAGAGGAACGGCCATGGTCCTGCGTTCGGAAATCCTGGTGAACAAAAACGTCCTGCCCACCGCTGAACAGGCCCTGCCTGGCCGCGAAACGCCGATGACCTTGCCGGAGAAGCACTTCGTCTTCGAAGACACGCCCCTGTTGGGCCCGTTCTTCGACGACGTCGACTTCGCCATCTTTGGCCTGGGCTGCTTCTGGGGCGCCGAGCGCCGCTTCTGGCAGCGTGAAGGTGTGGTCAGCACCGTGGTCGGTTATGCCGGTGGCTTCACCCCGCACCCGACTTACGAAGAAGTCTGCTCGGGCCTGACCGGCCACACCGAAGTGGTGCTGGTGGTGTTCGACAAGGCCAAGGTCAGCTACGGCGAACTGCTGGCGATGTTCTGGGAGCTACACAACCCCACCCAAGGTATGCGCCAGGGCAACGACATCGGCACCCAATACCGCTCGGCGATCTTCTGCACCAGCCCTGAGCAGCTGGATCAGGCCCAGGCCAGCAAAGCGGCCTACCAGGCCGAGCTGGACAAGGCCGGTTTCGGCCCGATCACCACCGAGATCGCCCAGGCGCCTACCGTGTACTTCGCCGAGGCCTATCACCAGCAGTACCTGGCCAAGAACCCCGACGGCTACTGCGGCATCGGCGGTACCGGTGTGTGCCTGCCCCCTAGCCTGCAAGGCAACTGAGGGCAAGCCATGGCGACGATGACCCTGTTCCACTCACCGCTGTCGCCGTTCGTGCGCAAGGTGATGGTGGTGCTGCATGAAACCGGGCAGTTGGATCGGGTGCAACTGCAAGCGGTCAACGTCAGCCCGGTGGCCGGCGACGAGCAGCTCAACCAAGGCAACCCGATTGGCAAGATCCCGGCATTGCGCCTGGAAGATGGCGGCGTGCTGCATGACAGCCGGGTGATCTGCGAGTACCTCGACACGCAGCATGTGGGCATTCCATTGATCCCCCGTGAGGGCTCGGCGCGCTGGCGGCGGCTGACGCTGGCCTCCCAGGCTGATGCGATCATGGATGCGGCTGTTTCGCTGCGTTACGAGACGTTCCTGCGCCCGGCAGAAAAACGCTGGGACGGCTGGGTCGAGGCGCAGTCGCAGAAGATCCGCCGGAGCCTGACGAACCTTGAGCGCGAGCATCTGGCGGAGCTGGTTTCAGGCTTCGATATCGTTGCCATTGGTGTGGCTTGTGCGTTGGGCTATCTGGACCTGCGCCAGCCCGATTTTGGCTGGCGCGAGCAGCAACCGGGGTTGGCTGCCTGGTATGCCGAGGTGGCTTTGCGTCCTTCGATGGTCGCCACCGCGCCTGTGGCCTGACTGACGCTATCGCGGGGCAAGCCCGCTCCCACGCGCTGTCTCAGAGCATGTGGAAGCGGGCTTGGCTCATCTGGCTGTCACTGCGAACAACAGCCCAATCTTCCGGGCCAACCAGCGCCCAACTTCGCGATCCTCCCTCATGCCGACCTCCCCACCCGCGACCAGTCCAGCCGGCGGGTCAGCACCATGAACACACCCAGCAAGCCAAAGCACAGCAACGAGCCCATCAGCAGCGCATAGTCTTCGGCGCTAAGCAGCCCAAACAACATCGCATACAGCACCGCCAGCCCGGCCGCAAAGCCGACCCCACGCCACAGGCTGTGCAGCACATGGCTCAGGTAAAAACCGATCAGCAGCACACACGCCGAAGCAGACAAGCCATACGCCGGGCCAAAACCAAGATGCTCGGACAGCGACAACAGCAGCAGGTAGAAGAACGCCAAGGCCACGCCGACCAACACGTACTGCACCGGATGCACGCTGAGATTCTTCAGCACTTCGAACAGGAAGAAGCCGGCGAAGGTCAGGGCAATGAACAACAGCGCATATTTGATCGCCCGTTCGCTCTTGAGGTACTGGTCAACCGGGTCGACAAAGCTCACGCCGAAGGTCCGCTCCTTGTAGTCCGCGCACTGGGCAACCGTGGCGCACTGGCGCAGGGCATCCTCCAGGTTGGTGGCGAAGAACGAGGTCTGCCAGTGCGCCTTGAAGCCCTCGGCGTTGATCTCGCGGCGGCTCGGCAGGTAGCTGCCGACGAAGCTTGGGTGCGGCCAGTTGGCGTGCATGTCGACACTGCTGGTACGGCCAATCGGCAGCACATGCAGTTGGCCAGTGCCCTGCAGCGCGAGGTCGAAGGCGTAGCTGAACTCGCGAGCGCTCTGCCCATCCAGCCCAGGCAGGGCGACGTGTACCCCGCCGCGCATCCAGTCCAGCCCTGTACCAGCCTCGAACGGCAAGCGCTGGTCATCCAGGGTCAGCTCCAGGTTGCTCTCGATGCCGCGGATATCGCTGATGCCAACAGCCAGGAAGGGGTTGTCGAAGCGGTAGTCTTCGTAGTCTTTGTCGATGCCCCAACGCTCTGGCAGCTTGAAGCGCCCGGAGATCTGGCTTTTGGCGTGGAACAAGCGCGCCTGATAAATGCCCCGCGAGCGCAGCTCGGTGTCGATACCAATCTCGGCGTCGAAGGTTTCCGGCAAGAAGTACAGGTGACCGTTGACGGTGGTGGTCTCCTGCACGCTGTGGCCGTCCTTGTCGATCCAGCGCCGCTCGTACTTGCGGTAAGGCACCACCAGCAAGGGGCCAGATATCTGCTGCTCGAAGCTTGAGCTCTGGGCGATATCTGCCAGCACGCTGTCACGCAGGATCTGCCGCTCCTCGATCAGGCCGCCGATCATCAGCAGCGGGATCAACAGCAGCAACATCAGCAAGGCGATCATGCCGAGCTTGAAACTCAGGGTTTTGTTCATGGGCAAGGGCTCCGTTTGCGATGGGCGCAGTGTGTGCTGCGTCCGTGGAGCCCTTAGGGAGGGTGTGTGGAGAGTCTGTGAAGATTGTGTGGTAGCGCGGCGCTAGGCGATACGCCGCGCCGGCAGCCACAACCTGACCCGCACGCCACCTTCGACGTTATCCACTGCCAATGCCCCGCCATGCAGCTGCATCACCTCAGCCACGAAGTTGAGCCCCAAGCCGGTGCTCTTGCGCCCGCTGCCCGGCCGCGGCAGGGAGTAGAAGCGTTCACTGACCCGGCCAATGGCATAGTGCGGAATGGCCTCGCCCTGGTTGAACAGGCTCAACGCCATTCGCTCCCCGGCCTGTTCCAGCTCGAACAACAGCGCGCCGCCCTGGGGGGTGAAATCCAGCGCATTCTCCAGCAGATTGGCCAGCGCCTGACGCATCAAGAACGGATCACAGCGTAGCCGCACCCTCACCGGCACGCGCTGACGCACTTGCAAGCCTGCGCTTTCAATCCGCGCCGCATGTGCCAGCAGCAGTTCATCGACCATCGGCGCCAAGGCCACGTCCTGCTCATCTTCCAAGGCCTGCATCTGCTCGACCTGGGCAAGGTTGAGCAGGCGCTCGATCATCTGCTGCAAGCGCCCGCTTTCGCGTTCGATGTTGCTGGCAAAGCGCACGCGCTGCTCAGCCGGCATCTCGCCCTGGAGCAGCTCAGAGGCGCCGCGTATCGCTGCCAGCGGGCTTTTCAGCTCATGGGTCAGGGTATGCACATAACGCTCGACATAGGCCTTGCCCGCCAGTTCTGTGCGCATCCGCTCAACCGCTGTCGCCAATTGCCCCAGCTCTCCCCCTTTGTAATGCGGCAGCGCCGCGCGCTGGCCCTCGCTGACCGCCTGGGCATAGTGGGTCAGGCGCCGCAACGAGCGCGCCAGCCACCACGACAGCAGCGCGCCGACCAACAGGCCCAGGCCGATCAAGCCCAAGCCCAGGTTGAGCAAGCGCCGCTCGGCGCGATCGATATACGGCTGCAACGAGCTGTTGGGCTTGGCCACGGTGACCACGCCAATGATCTTGCCCGCGTCCATGATCGGCGCCGCCACGTGCATCACCGAGGTGCTTTCGTCATCAGGGTCGCTGCGGGTGGAGCGCGCACCGTACTGGCCCTGCAAAGTCAGGTAGACGTCGTTCCAGCGCGAATAGTCCTTGCCCAGGTCGTTACCGGAAGAGTCGAGCAGTACCGTGCCCTTGGCATCGGTGACATAGATGCGGTGGCTGACCTGATTTTTCGCCAGCCCCCAGATCTCGGCACCTGGGCGGCGCTGGCCATAGGATTCGAGCAATTGCGGCAGGCGGCTTTGCGCAAGGGTGCCGGCCTTGACGTCATCGCGCAGGATCTCGGCCAGCAGGTTGGCCGTGTCGACCAGGGTTTCCTCGGAGGACTGGCGCACCACCGGGCGGATCTGTTCGCGCACGGTATTGAGCAGGAAATAACCCGACAGCCCCACGAACAGGAAATACACCAGGAAGATCCGGATCCCCAAGCGCATCAGGCGTGTTCCGGGCTGTAGCTGTAACCCAGGCCACGGTGGGTCTGGATCGGTTCGGCATCGGCGGCGACCAGGCGCAGCTTGGCGCGCAGGCTCTTGATATGGCTGTCGATGGTGCGCTCGTAGCCAGAGTCGCCCGCCACACCCAAGGCATCGAGCAGTTGCTCGCGGCTGAACACCCGCTGCGGTTGTTCGAGCAGGCATTGCAGCAGGCGAAATTCGTGGCGAGTCAGCACCAGCGTCTCGCTGCGGTAGATGATCTGCATGCGCAGGGTGTCGAGCTGAAACGGGGTAGCGGCACTGGCCACTTCAGCACGCGGGGCGATGCGCTTGAGGATGGCCCGCACCCGCGCGGCCACTTCGCGTGGGCTGAACGGCTTGACCACGTAATCGTCGGCGCCGATTTCCAGGCCCAGCACCCGATCGATCTCGGCATCGCGGGCGCTGAGGAACATCACCGGGACTTCGCTGAAGCGGCGCAACTGGCGGCAGGTTTCAAAGCCACTGATGTCGGGCAGGCCAATGTCGAGAATGACCAGGTCCGCCGGTTGCAGGCGCTGGCGCTCGACCGCAGCGCTACCGAGGCTGACCCAGTCGGTGCTGTGGCCATCGGCTTGCAGGGCGTAGATCAGGGTGTCGGCGATGGCGGATTCGTCTTCGACGATGAGGATGTGGGGCATGGCGTCCGGCCTTGCTGGGGCAATGCAGGACTTTTAGGGGATTGGGGGGAATGTAGCAAGTGCGGGATTGATTTGGGGTCTGTAGCGGCCTCTTCGCGGGCAAGCCCGCTCCTACAGGCGCAGCGCTGTACCTGTGGGAGCGGGCTTGCCCGCGAAGAGGCCAGTGCAGGCG
>Ga0247827_10001092_pt1 | contig 11787 bp, 8 predicted proteins | sample 12C_Control_Day2_FD_194414 | JGI IMG/M metagenome (GOLD analysis project Ga0247827, IMG submission 194414) | Soil microbial communities from agricultural site in Penn Yan, New York, United States - 12C_Control_Day2 | ecosystem: Environmental > Terrestrial > Soil > Agricultural land | place: USA... | reverse complement strand
CGGAAGGCCTGGCGCAGCCGCTGGAGCAGACCGGCGGGGGTCACCGGGACCACGGCGAACCGGACCAGCGCGCTGCACGCGAACGCGACGGCCAGCGCGGCCCACAGCCCCGGCAGGGTGCCGGTCGAGGCTCCGACGAACAGGGACAGGAAGTAGACCTGGAAGCCGATCAGCCCGAGCGCGGTCCCCCGGTCGCCGAACCGGCGGCCGTAGACCGCGCAGAAGATGAGGACGACGAAGAAGAGGTCCCCGACCACGACCCGCTCGCTGAGCACCGCGCCCAGCGACACGGACACCAGCGCGACCGGCAGCCCGACGGCCAGGGTGACGGCCTGGGCGCCGCGCTGTCTCTCCCGGATGGCGAAGGTGGACACCATCGCCGACATCGCGCCCGCCACCATATGGGTGACGTCGAACCCGGCCGCGGCGAGCACGGCCAGCGTCAGCGCCACCGCGCCCACCGTCCGCAGCCCCGCCGTCAGCCGCAGCAGGCCGGGGTCGGACGCCGCCAGACGGTCCCGCAGCCCTCCCCGCACCGAGCGTCCCGCCGCCTTCACTCCGCCGCACTCTCTCCCGTCGCGCACGCACTCCCGCACCCCGGCCACGCGGGGCGCGTCCCGTCTTCCGCCCCCGGGATCACCGTGCCGCCCGGCCCGCTTCCCCGACGTGCGCCCGTACCTGCTCCGGCGTCAGGTAGGCGTCCAGGTACTCGAAGTCCCGCAGGCTGCCCGGCCTGTGCGCCTGGAACCCGGTGCGCACGAAGTCGTCGCCCGCGACGGCGTTCAGCAGCCAGTTGGTCATCACCCGCGTCTTGGCGACACCGGTGCGCAGCGCCGACCAGTGGTAGCCGCGGGCCACCGCCTGGGCGGGCACGCCGTGCAGTTCGATGCCGAGCGGCTTGGACACCGCGTCCTTGCCGCCGAGGTCCACCACGAGTCCGAGGTCCCGGTGGACGTACTGCCGCGTCGGCAGGCCCCGCAGGGTCGCGATGACGTTCTCCGCGACGTGTCTGCCCTGCCGCAGGGCGTGCTGCGCGGTCGGCGGGCACACCGCGCCGTCCCCCTTGGCCACGTCGGGCACCGCGGCCGAGTCGCCCAGCGCGAACACCCCGTCGTGGCCCGGCAGGCACATGTCCGCGTTGACGGCGAGCCGCCCGCGGACCGTCTCCGCGCCCAGCGTGCCGATGAGCGGGCTGGCGACGACCCCCGCGGTCCAGATCAGGGTGCGGGTGGGCACCACCCGGCCGTCGGTGAAGGTGACTTCCTCGGCGCCCGCCTTGGCGATGGAGACGCCCAGCGAGATCTCGATGCCGCGCCGGGTCAGGATCTGCTGCGCGCTGCGCCCGAGGTTCTCTCCCAGCTCGGGCATCAGCTTGGGCGCGATGTCGATGAGGTGCCACTTGATCAGGCCCGGGTCCAGGCGCGGATAACGCTTGACGGCGGCGTGCGTCAGCCGCTGCAGACAGGCCGCGGTCTCGGTGCCCGCGTAACCGCCGCCGACCACCACGAACTGCAGCCGCGAGGCCCGTTCCGCCGGATCGTGGCTGGCGTCGGCGATGTCGAGCTGCGAGATGACGTGGTCACGGAGGTAGGCGGCCTCGGCGAGCGACTTCAGGCCGAACGCGTGGTCGGTCAGCCCCGGGATGTCGAAGGTGCGGGTGACGCTGCCGGGGGCCAGCACGATGTAGTCGTACGGCTCGTCGACGACCTCGCCGTCGATGGTGCGGATGACACAGACCTTCGCCCGCAGGTCCACGCCGATGGCCCCGCCCGGGATGATCCGGGTGCGGTACCGCTCGCTGCGGCGCAGCGAGAGCGCGACCGACTGCGGGGTCAGCACTCCGGAGGCCACCTGGGGGAGCAGGGGCAGGTAGAGCTGGTAGGAGAACGGCGTCACCAGCGTGAGGTCGGCCTCGTCGGGGGCGAGCCTGCGCTCCAGCCGGCGCACGCACTCCACGCCGGCGAAACCGGCGCCCACCACGAGGATCCTGGGTCGTGTCACGGTGTCCATCCCTTTCCGCGGGCGGTCTGCCTCGGACATCACGTCTGACGCGTGCCCCTGTTCAGCACCACGATGCCCGTACCGCCGCGGGAACGCACCGGGAAGCGGTCACGGACCGTGCACGTGACAGAGCAGCAGGCAGACGTCGTCGTCGCGTTCGGAGTCGCTCAGCAGCGGGCGGAGCATGCGGTCCGCGGTGTCGTCCAGGCGCGTGTCCAGGTCCTCCGGTCCGAAGGAGCCGAGGACCGACGCGAGCCGCTCGATGCCGGGGTCGATGCCCTCGGCGCGCCGCTCGACCAGCCCGTCCGTGTAGAGCGCGAGCGTCGAACCGGGCGTCAGCCGCTCGGTGTGGTCCGCGATCTGCTGCCTCAGCGGTATGCCGAGCATGGCGCCCGGCTTGGCGTCCAGGACGCGCACCCGCCCGTCGGGCAGCCGCAGCACCGGCGGCGGATGACCGGCGGCGGCCCACGTCAGGGTGTCCTCGTCCGGGTGGAACCGCGCGATGACGGCGGTGGCGAACAGGTCGGGCTGCAGATGGTTCAGGAAGCCGTGCAGCCGGGTCAGCAGCTCGCCGGGGCTGCCGCCGTCGACGGCGTAGGCACGCAGCGCGGTACGCAGCTGGCTCATCATCACCGCCGCGTGCAGCCCGTGCCCGGTCACGTCGCCGATCACGGTGATCAGGCCGCCGTCCCGCTGCCGGAAGGCGTCGTACCAGTCGCCGCCGATGTTCAGGCCGTGCGTGGCGGGCAGGTAGCGGGCGGCCAGGCCGAGCCCCGGCGTCGTCGGCAGATCGGTCAGCAGGGCACGCTGCAGGGTCTCGGCGATGTCCCGGTTGTGCTCGAAGCGGCGGGCGTTGTCGATGGCGATGCCGGCCCGCCGGGCCAGCTCCATCAGCATCACGGCGTCGTCCGGATCCCAGCGGTCGCCGGGCGCCGACAGGGTGAGCACGCCCAGGGGCGTACGGCGCGTCAGCAGCGGGACGCACAGCATGGGCCGGTCCGGGTCCAGCGCCGAGGCGGGCTGGTCCTCCACACCCGGCAGCCCGCCGGGGTGGCCGGCGGCGTACTGGGGACGGCCGGTGCGGGCCGCGCGCACGGCCGCCCGCGGATGGGACGTGGACCCGTACCGGTCGTCCTCCGAGTCGAACAGCCATACGTCGACGTGATGGGCGTACCGCGGGATCAGCAGCTCCGGCAGCCGGCGCACGATCTCGTCGTGGTTCAGCGAGGCGTTCAGCACGGCGCTGGTGTCCGCCAGGAACGTCAGTCTGCGACGGGCGTCCTCCGCCTCGGTGCGCGCCAGGCGCTCGGCCGCGAACGCCTCCTCCTGCGCGCGCCCGGCCGCGTCCAGCTCGGCGTGCAGCGCCAGGACACCCTGGTTGGTCTGGTGCAGCTCCTCCCGGTGGAAGGCGACCAGCCGCTCCTGCTCGGCGAGCCTGTCCAGCACCACGGACGTGTCCTCGTCCGCGCCCAGCAACGCCTCCGAGAGGTCGGCCGGGGCCCCCGTCACCTCGGTGGTGTCGTCCTCCCGCCCCGGCTCGGGGCAGGCTACGGACACCGTCCACGGGCCGCGGTCGGCGGCCGCCTCGCCGGGGGAGGGCGCCACCACGGCGCGCAGCGTCCGGACCTCGCCGGGTGAGCCGTGGACGTCCACGGTGAGGACCCAGCCGCCCCCCTTGGTGAGGCACCGCCGCAGCCGGCCGCTGAGGGCCGCGGCCAGCCGGGCGCGTTCGACCGCGGGCACCCCGTGCGACGTGGCCAGCCGGGCCACGGCTATCCGGGCGCGCGCCGCGTCCGTGACGGTACGGACCTGCCAGCTGTGCGTCATGAGCCGTCCTGCGGAGCCTGCGCCAGCACGGCCACGGCGGTGTCGTCCCGCACCGGGCGCGCGGAACTGCCGGCGTCCCGGATCGCCACGGCGGCCGTCACGGCCGGATCGGCCGACGGCACCCCCGTGTCCGGAGCCGGGTTCCAGCGGCTGGGCAGTCCGTCCGTGTGCAGAATCAGCAGGCTCTCCCCGGTCCAGGCGACGTCGTCCTCGCGCACGGTGCGCGGCTGGTGCACCCCCACGATGCCGGGCCGCGACAGCAGCGACCGCCACCGGCCGCCCTCACGCAGCCTGGCCGACACGTTGCCGACCCCGGCGAAGCGCAGCCGGCCGGCCCACAGGTCGAGCTGCGCGACGGCCACGGCCGCGCCCCGGGTACCGGTGAGCGCTCCGTGGACGGCCTCCAGCGCCGCGGCGGGCGGCAGGCCGGGCCGGCGGCGCAGGGCCTCGGCCGCGGCGGTCGAGGCCCTGGCGGCCTCCCTGCCGTGGCCCAGACCGTCCGCCAGCATCAGTGTCAGACGGTCGCCCGATCTGACCCAGGCCCAGGCGTCCCCGGAGAACTCGGCCCCGGCGTAGGGGATGTTGACCCCGCCGGCGCGCACACCGGCGGGGTCGGGCGCGGTGTCGCCGTGCGGTCCGCCGGTGCCCACACGGGCCACCGCGACGGTGCCCCGGCCGGGCACGCTGTGCAGCCGGAAGTCGTCGGCCAGACGCCGGCAGGTGCCCAGACCCGCGCCGAGGGACCGGGCGGTGGTGAAACCGTCCCGCAGCGCACCGTCGACGTCGGCGATCCCCGGACCGTGGTCGATCGTGGTGATCTGCACGACCCGGCCCGTCGTGCCCTCGCCGAGCCGCGGCGGGTCCACGACGTCGATCAGCACCTCACCGGCCTGCGCGTGCTTCAGCAGGTTGGTGGCGAGCTCCGTCGCCACCAGCGACACGGCGGAGGTGCGGGACTCGTCCAGCTCCGCCAGGGCCGCCGCCTCCTCCGCCGCGACCCGGACGTCGCGCACGCGGGTCGAGTCCTGCACCGGCACGTCCCAGACGCGCGGCATCACGCCTCCCCGGGGCGACCCGGGCGGCGGCCCACCCAGGACGTCACGCGCACCGTGGTGCCCGAGCCGGGAGCGCTCTCGACCTCGAAGTCGTGCACCAGACGCCGGGCGCCGCCGAGCCCCATCCCCAGACCGTCCCCGGTGGTGTAGCCGTCGCTGAGCGCCCGGTCCAGGTCCGGGATGCCCGGCCCGGAGTCGCTGAAGGTCAGCCGCAGGCCGCTCACGCCGTCGGCGGTGACATGGCTCACCTCCACCTCACCTCCTCCGCCGTGCACCAGCGTGTTGCGCGCCAGCTCGCTGGCGGCGGTCAGCACCTTCGTCTGGTCCACGAGTCCGAAGCCGAGCTGCGCGGCGGCCTGCCGCACGTGCTGGCGCACCCACACCAGGTCCATGTCCGACCGGATGGGCAGGCGGGCCTCTACGCCCGCTGCAGTGGGCATCACGGACTCTCCTGGCGGAGGCCGCCGGAGCGGGACGGGACGGCGGGCCGGGTCAGGAGTTCCAGCGCGGCCTCGGTGTTCAGCGCGGTCCGCATGCCCGGCAGCGTGAGACCCAGCTCCACGAGGGTGATCGCGACCGCGGGCCGCATCCCGGCCAGCACGGTCCGGGCCGCCAGCAGCTCGGACTGGGCCGCGATCTCGGCCAGCACGCGTCCGAGGAAGGAGTCGACGACCTCCACCCCGGAGATGTCGATGACCACGCCCGTGACCCTGCTGGTCGCGATGCTCTCGGACAGGTCCTGCTGCAACTGCTGTGCCGTGGTGTCGTACAGGTCCCCCTGAAGGGTGACCAGCAGGACCTCGCCCAGCCGGAGAACCGGCACATGTCCCGCGACCGGGCGGGAGGACTGCTCGCTCACCGGCGGCCCGCGCCGTCGGGAGCCGCGTTCACGATGTTCGTCCCCAGCTCGTGCAGGCAGTGCCCCAGCGCGTCGGCGAGCGACGCCCGGGTCTTCACCGTGCCGAGGTCCAGACCAAGGTGCACGATGGTCTGCGCGATCGCCGGGCGGATGCCGGACACCACGCACTCCGCACCCATCAGCCGGGCCGCGGCGACCGTCTTCATCAGGTGCTGCGCCACCAGCGAGTCGACCGTCGGCACACCGGTGATGTCGAGGATCGCGAACCGGGCCTGCTGGTCGACCACCGCGTTCAGCAGGGTCTCCATGACCACCTGGCTGCGGGCGCTGTCCAGCGTCCCGATCAGCGGGACCGCCACGATGCCGTCCCAGAGCTTGATCACCGGGGTGGCCACCTCCAGCAGCTGCAGGCGCTGCCGGTCGATGAGCGCCTGCCCCTCGCTGAGCGCCGCCTGCATGGCCACCAGGCGCAGCGTGCCCATGAGGACGCCGAGCGCGGACGCGCACTCCCGCGTCCGCTCCGGCGGGGCCTCGCCCATGTCGGCGACCAGCAGGTTCTCCATGGGCGGCCACAGCGCGGCCAGCTCGCTCGACACCTGCGTGGTGGACAGCCCCGCGCGGGAGCGGGCCGCCCCCATCCGCGCCAGCTGCTCGCGCAGGCCCGAGAAGCCGGCGGCGTCCGGGTCCTCGACCCGTCCGGCGTCGGCGACCTCGGCCAGCGCGTCCACGACCACCTTCCCCGCCTCCACGGCCTCGTCGCGCGAGACGGTGAACACCGTGCGGAACAGGGGCTCGTCCGCCCACCGCTGGGCGATCTGCTCACGTCGGCGGCGCAGGAAGTCCCTGACCTCGACCGTCGGGGTTCCGCCCGCTTCGTGCTCCGGCACGTGTTCTTCTCCTCGTGATCATGGTGTCGACCCGTGCGCGCCCCGGACGTCCGCAAGCGCGTACGGTTTCGGCCGCCCGGTCACTCTAATCATCCGTCGCGACCGCGGACGTCCGGCCCGGGAAGTCCGCTCAGTCCTCCAGCGGCACCTCGGGGGAGCGGTCCACGCGCTCCAGCGCCTCCTCGGCGCTCTCCGAGACGGGCACGGTTATGCTCACGCCGGTCAGGTCCAGGATGCGGCGCACCGCGGGCGTGGGGGAGATGATGTGCACGCTCCCCGGCAGGTCACGTGCCTCCTGGTAGACGCGCAGGATGATGTTCATGCCGGACGAGTCCATGAAGGGCACCGCCGACAGGTCCAGCAGGAAGTGACGGCGGCCGTGATGGAGCTGGTTCGCCAGGTGGTGCTGGAACTCGGTCGCCGTGTCGACGTCCAAGTACCCCTCCACCGTGAGCAGTGCCACGTCCTCACGCGGCAGGGTCACCTCGACGGACAACGGGTCCTGGGCAATGGGCACGAGTACCTCCAACAAAAATGATCAAGCTCTTGGTCGCGCAGCCGCGCGTACCCGCTAATCGCCCTGTCATGCCTCCGAGGGTCTCCCCGGTGGCGTACGGCACTCATCCGACCCGCAGCCCCACGATGCAGGTGTCGTCGTCCGTGTCCGACCTGCTGTACGTGAGCAGCCGGTCCAGCCGCTGGTCGAGCGTGCCCGGGACGGTGGCGGCGGTGGTGAGCAGCCCGGTCAGGGACTCCTCCAGGCTACGGTCCCGGCGCTCGATCAGACCGTCCGTGTACATCAGCAGATTGTCCTCGGCGGCCAGCTGCACCTCCGACTCCTCGTAGACCGCCTCCGGCACGGCGCCCAGCAGCAGCCCGCGCACCAGCGGCAGCGGAGCGGCCTCCCGGCCCCGCACCAGCACCGGCGGCAGATGCCCCGCCCGTGCCCAGCGCAGTGTGCGCGCGACCGGGTCGTACAGACCGCAGACCGCGGTGGCGGTGATGCCGCCCGTCAGATGGTGCGCCACGATGTTCAGCCACGACAGCAGCTGCCCGGGACCCGCCCCGGTGACGGCCAGCCCGCGCAGCGCGTTGCGCAGCACGACCATGCTGGTCGCGGCCTCTATGCCGTGACCGGCGACGTCGCCCACGCACACCAGCACCAGCCGGGACGGCAGCACCACGGCGTCGTACCAGTCACCGCCGACCAGCTGCTCGGCCTCCGCGGGCCGGTAGCGGACGGCCACGTCGAGGCCGGGCACCTGCAGCGGCGCCTGGGTGGGCGGCATGATGGCCCGCTGCAGCTGCAGCGCCAGCCGGTCGCGTTCGCTGGCGTGCTGCTCGGTGTGGGCCAGCTGGTCGCGGGTGGCCGCCAGCGCCACCTCGGTCCAGTGCTGGGCCGAGATGTCCTGGTAGGCGCCCCGCGTGGTGAGCAGCCGCCCGTCGGTGTCCAGGACCGGCTCCGCGACCACCCGGATGTGCCGGGTCACCCCGTCCGGCCGCTGCAGCCGGAAGGCGGCCGAGGCCGGCCGGAGGTGGTGCAGCAGCGTGCGCAGGAAGCGCCCGATGGTGACTGCGTCGTCCGGATGGGCGTGCGCGGGCAGTTCCTCCAGCGGCACCGGCAGGCTGGACGGCGAACGCCCGTACAGGTCGAACAGCTGCCCGTTCCAGGTGATCTCCCCGGTCAGCAGGTTCTCCTCGAAGCCGCCGATCCGGCCGAGCCGCTGGGCGTGCTGGAGCAGGCTCGCCAGGCGGGCCGTCTCGTCCTCGATCCGCCAGATGAACAGGATGCCGGAGCCGTGCCGGCTGACGCTTATGTCGGCGACCGACGACAGCGGCACCTGGTCGACCAGGGCGGTCAGGTTCATCCGCCGGGCCCGGAACGGCTCACCCGTGGCGTACACCCGCTCGATCCGCTGGAACAGCTCGCTGTCCCCGGCGGCCATCGGGTAGGCCTCCAGCAGCAGCGCACCGCTGACCATGGCACGCGGCCGGCCCGCCGGGTCGAGGAAGCGGCCGTTGACGTGCTGGATGCGGAAGTCCAGCAGGTTCCCGTGGGCGTCCAGATGGGGCACCAGGACGAGGGCCGGGTCGTACAGCCCGTCGGCCAGGTCCATCAGCTCCGCGGCGTCCGCCGGCTCCTGCTGCCGCCCGGCCGGGCCGTCCGGCACCGCACCGGTCTCCAGGGTGTGGGCGCACAGCTCGGCCAGGGCCTCCACCTGGCGGACTATCTGCGGTGGCTGCGGGGGCAGCGGATCGGGCCAGACGATCTCCAGCACGCCGTGCACACGGCCCCCGGTGCCGGCGGGCACCGCCGCCCTGCCGCCGTCCGGGTGATGGTGCCGGCCGACGCTGGGCAGGCCCCGCTCGGCGAGCGACGTGATCCACAGGCCGTCGGGCTCCGCGAGGCCGCACCGGGCGACCGTCGCCACGTCCGGCGGCACGTAGCACCAGCGCGCCGCCTCGGCGGGGGAGAACCCGGCGCTGCCCGCCAGGGTCAGCGACCCGTCGGCGCCGGCCGCCCAGATCGCCACGGCCACCGCGCCCAGCGGGCGCAGCGCCTGCGCGAGCAGGGACTCGGCCACGGCCTGGGTGTCGTCCGCCGCCAGCGCCGCGCTCTCGGCCGCGCGCAACCGTACGGCGGCCGGCTCCGGACCCGCCTCCTCGGCTGCCCGGGTGGCGGCCAGGAAGGCGTCCGTCACCTCCGACATGCGGTCCCGGGCGGCCTGGTTGATGACCTCGACCGCGAACTCCAGCTGAGTCGTCCCGGCCTGCTCGGTCAGCTCGGCGAGCTGGCGGGCGGCCTGCGAGGGGCCGCATCCCAGACGCTCGACCAGGATGCCCTTGGCGAGCTCGATCAGCGCCCGCCCCTCCGCTTCGGCCTGCGCCGCGCGAACCTCCCGGCTGAGCCGGTCCACGGTCGCCGCGAGCCTGCCCGCGGGCGAGTCCGCGGACACCCCGCCGGGTCCGGCCGGCGGCGGCTCGAGCCGGGCAGCCTCGCCACCGTGCGGCCCCTCCGGCCGCTCCCCGGCGCTCATGCGGGCAGCCAGCGGCGGACGCAGGCGATCAGGTCCTGGGTGTCGACCGGTTTGGTGACGTAGTCGCTGGCCCCGGAGGCGATGCTCTTCTCCCGGTCCCCGGGCATCGCCTTGGCCGTGACGGCGACGATGGGCAGGTCGGCGTACTGCGGCATGGAGCGGATCTCGGCCGTGGCGGCGTAGCCGTCCAGCTCGGGCATCATCACGTCCATCAGGACGAGCGCCACCTCGGGGTTGTCCACCAGTCTCTCGATGCCCTTGCGGCCGTTCTCCGCGTGCAGCACCCGGAAACCGTGCAGCTCCAGGATCCCGCTGAGCGCGAAGAGGTTGCGCGCGTCGTCGTCCACGACGAGGACGGTACGGCCGGAGAACGAGCCGTCCACCACGGTCTGCGGCGCCGGGCGCTGCTGCTCGTCGGACCTGACCAGCGACAGCACGTCGCCGGGCTCCTCGGCGGAGAGGTGCAGGGCGATGCGTTCACGCAGCTCGTCGAGGCTGGAGAGGAACTCCAGCGCCGTCCCCCGGGCACGGGACCGCAGGTCCTCCTCCACCGCCGTGTCCGCCCGGTGGCCGCTGTGCACCAGCACCGGCACGCTCGCCAGCGCGGAGTCGCCCCGCAGGGCCTCCAGGAACCGGGCGACCTCCTCCTCGGCCATGCCCAGCTCCAGCACCACGCAGTGGCACGACTCGGTGGCCAGCGCACCGGCCGCCTCCTGCGCGCCGACCGCGGTGATGATGTCGACCGAGGGCCGCGGGGCGGCGTCGCCCCGGCCCTGCGCGACGTCCTGGACCACGCTCTCCGCGACCAGGGTGAGCAGGCCCCGCGGCCGCTCCTCGACCACGAGCAGCCGCCGGGGACGCCGGCCGGACGCCGGTCCCGTCTCGAGCGCCGGCAGCTGACGTGCGGGCGCCTCCGGCAGGGCCTCGCCCCGCTCCCCGTCCGTGACCGCGGGGGGCCGCAGCAGCTCCTCGAAGTCCGGCCGGGCCACCGGCAGGAACAGGGTGAACGTGCTGCCCTGGCCCGCGACGCTGTCCACCGTCACCGCGCCGCCCAGCAGATGGGCGATCTCGCGGGTGATGGACAGACCGAGCCCCGTGCCGCCGTACTTGCGGCTCGTGGTCCCGTCGGCCTGCTGGAAGGCGCCGAAGATCGCCTCCAGGTGCTGCTCGGGGATGCCGACGCCGGTGTCCTGCACCCGGAAGGCCACCACGGGCCCGCCCCGCAGCACACCGCTGGGCACCTCGTCGTCCGGCGCGGGTTCGATCCGCAGCCGCACTTCGCCCCGTTCGGTGAACTTGACCGCGTTGGACAGCAGATTGCGCAGCACCTGCCGCAGCCGGGAGTCGTCGGTGAGCAGGTCGGCCGGCGCGCCCGGGGCCGTCGTCACGGTGAAGTCCAGGCTCTTCTGCATCGTCATGGGCCGGAAGGTGGCCTCGACGTACTCGATGAGCCGGCGCAGCTCCACCCGCTCGGGGCTGACGTCCATCTTCCCGGCCTCGACCTTCGACAGGTCGAGGATGTCGTTGATCAGCTGGAGCAGGTCGGAGCCGGCCGAGTGGATGATCTGCGCGTACTCGACCTGCTTCGGGCTGAGGTTGCGCGAGGGGTTCTGGGCGAGCAACTGGGCCAGGATCAGCAGGCTGTTGAGCGGGGTGCGCAGCTCATGGCTCATGTTCGCCAGGAACTCCGACTTGTACTTCGAGGCCAGCGACAGCTGCTGCGCCCGCGCCTCCAGCTCCTGCCGGGCCTGCTCGATCTGCAGGTTCTTCGCCTCGATGTCCCGGTTCTGCGCCGCCAGCAGCGCGGCCTTGTCCTCCAGCTCCGCGTTGGAGTGCTGGAGTTCCTCCTGCTGGGTCTGCAACTCCGCCGAGCGCTCCTGCAGTTCGACGGTGAGCCGCTGCGACTCGACCAGCAGCTCGTCTGTGCGGGCGTTGGCGACGATGGTGTTGACGTTGACGCCGATGGTCTCCATCAGCTGGGCCAGGAAGTCCTGGTGGATCTGGGTGAACGGGGTCACCGACGCCAGCTCGATCACCCCGAGCACCTGGCCCTCCACCACGATGGGCAGCAGTACCAGCGCGGTCGGCACCACGTGGCCGAGCCCGGAGGAGATGGTGAC
>Ga0247827_10001090_pt1 | contig 11797 bp, 12 predicted proteins | sample 12C_Control_Day2_FD_194414 | JGI IMG/M metagenome (GOLD analysis project Ga0247827, IMG submission 194414) | Soil microbial communities from agricultural site in Penn Yan, New York, United States - 12C_Control_Day2 | ecosystem: Environmental > Terrestrial > Soil > Agricultural land | place... | reverse complement strand
CGTCCCGACCGCCGACGCGCAAATCCTGCCCCACGGCACGGCCTATCAGACCGACGCCGGCGGCTGCTGCGACTATGACTCGGTCATCGGCAACGACAAGGAAGAGCCGCTGCGCCGCTTCACCACGCGGCTTTCCGGCGGGCGTTACACCCCCGCCAGCGGCCCGGCGACCATCTGCGGCGTCTTCGTCGAAACCGACGACCGCACGGGTCTGGCCACGCGCGTCGAGGCCATCCGCGTCGGCGGCCGCCTCAGCCAGGCCATCCCGCAGGTCTGAACCTGTCGGCGATTTAATCCCGCCGGACGCATCCGCAGCGCATCCGGCGGGCCTCCTTCCTCGAAACGAGGAGGGAGTTCCAATGCTGAACAAGACCGTCGCCGCCCTTGCGGGACTCTGTCTGTCGCTGGCCGCCGCGCCTGCTCTGGCGGAGCCTGACGCCGTGCCCGAACCCATTCGGGTGATGATCGTCGGCAGCTATCATTTCGACAATCCGGGTCTGGACCTGAACAACGCCCGGATCGCGCCCGTCACGACGCCCGAAAAGCAGGCCGAGCTGGCGGCGATGGCCGAGCGTCTGGCGCGCTTCAATCCCACGGTGGTCGCGGTTGAGCGCGTGGCCGCCGATCCCGACACCCTGCTGGATCAGGTCTATCCCCGCTTCGACGCCGCCATGCTGGCCTCGAACGCCGACGAGCGGGTGCAGATCGGCTATCGGCTGGCGTCACGTCAGGGCCTGACCCGCGTCTACGCCATCGATGAGCAGTCGGAGACGAAGGACTATTTCCCTTTCGGTCCCGTCATGGACTGGCTGAAGGCCCATGATCAGATGGCGACCTTTGATCGCCTCAATGCTCCGGTCGCGCAGTCCGTGGCCGCGCTGGAGCAGCGCCAGCATACCGATAGCATTGGCCATATCCTGGCCGACATGAACCGCCCCGGTGGTCCGATGAACAGCGCCACCGGCCATGCGGCGCTCCACTATGGTCTGATGGCGGTCGGTGACGGCCGGACCCAGCCCGGCGCCGCCCTGAACGCCGGCTGGTATGAGCGCAACGCCCGCATCTTCGCCAAGCTGGCCGTCGTCGCCCGGCCCGGCGACCGCATCGTGGTCGTCTATGGCGCTGGCCATAACTACTGGCTCCGCCATTTCGTCGAGCAGACGCCCGGCTTTGAACTGGTCGAGGCCTGCCCCTATCTGGCGGGGGACTGAGCTTCGGCGCGATCCCGCCGCGCCCTCAGCCGCAGCCGCATCGTGCGGCTGCTCCGCAGGGTTACCTGATGGACGGGGCGGGGCTCGACGGGGGTGATGGCCTCGACCTCGGCGGCCTTGAGGATTTCGGCCAGGGCGATGATGGCCTCCTGCATGGCGAAGGCGGCGCCGATGCAGATGCGCGGGCCGCCGCTGAAGGGCAGCCAGGCGTAGCGGTCGATCGACTTGCGGTTCTCGGGCAGGAAGCGCTCGGGGCGGAAGGCGTCGGGTTCGTCCCACAGCTTTTCGTGGCGATGGATGATCCAGGGTACGATCAGGACGGACTGGCCCGCCTTGACCTTGTGCCCGCCGATGTCGTCGTCGGCCACGGCCTGACGGATCATGGCCGGGGCGGGCGGGAACAGGCGCATGGCTTCCTCGATCACCGCCCGGTGCCAGATGAGGTCGCGCAGGCCACCGGCGCTGCGGTCCCAGCCGTCGGCCTCGGCCTTGAGGATGGCGGCTACGCGCGGATCGCGGCTGATCAGATGCAGGGTCCAGCCGAGGGTCCGCGCCGTGGTCTCATGGCCCGCCAGGATGAAGGTCAGGATGTTGGAGGCGACCTCGTGGTCCGACAGGCCCGAGCCGTCGCCTTCCTCGTCCCGGGCGCTGAGCAGGGCAGTCAGCAGGTCGTCTGGGGCGTCGTGGCTCTGTTCCAGCCGCGCGCGGCGTCGCGCCACCAGGGCGTCGACCCGCTCCTTGAAGAAGCGCGCGTCTCCGCCCGAGGCGACGCGGCCAAGACGCGGAATCCAGTCGGGGGCCTTCAGCGCGTCCAGCGGGCTGATCCGCGCCCCGACCGAAAGGAAATGGTTCAGGGCCTTCTCGAACCCCGCCGCGTCGCCGGCCAGATCGTCCGAGAACAGGGTCGCTGACAGGATGTCGAAGGTCAGCCCGCTCATCTCGCTGTCGATGTTCAGCACCCGCGCGCCGTGCTCCAGCCGCCAGCCCTCGACCCGGCGGCGGCAGACCCGGTCCATCGCCTCGGCGGTGCGCGCGGTGTGGGCGGGGGTGAACAGGGGGGCCATGATGCGCCGCGCGCGTCGCCACTGTTCGCCCTCGGTCAGCAACAGGCCGTCGGCCAGCATGGGGCCGAGGACCCGCCTTTGCAGGTCGCCCTTTTCATAGTTGGCGGCGTTGTCGGTCAGGACGCGGCGGACCCCCTCGGGATCGCTGACCACCAGGGTGCGGCCCAGCGGCGAGACCCCGTCGATGTAGAGGTCCCGGAAGTGAGCCTCGCTCCAGATCTGCAACGGGTCGCGCCAGCTTTGCCACAGGAACAGCGGCAGGCTCATCCGCTGGGTCCGGCGCGGCGGCGTCCAGGGGCGGAAGGTCGAGGCGGCGTCCGACATGAAGCGCTCCTTCTCAGGTTCGCTCCATATGTATTGACGATAGTGTCAAAAGGAAGGGGGCTTCGCCCCTATTGCGGCGCCATCGCCGCTTGTCGCGCTTCCAGCGCCCGCAGCCGGCCTTCCTCGGCCTTCAGGTCGCCGGTCAGCTGGCCCTTGAGGGCCGGGTCGCTGGTCGTGGCGAGCAGGGCGCGGGTGTCGGCCACGGCCTGACGGCGGGCGGCGATCAGGCGGGCAAGTTCGTCGCCAGCCTCGGCAGACGGCCGGGCGGCCGCCTGTTCCTCGGTGGTCTTCAGCGCGGCGGCCTGTCGGGCGGCCGAGGCGTCGCGCAGGGCGTGCTGGACCGGGTCGCCGCCCTCGAAGTCGCAGGCGGCCAGCAGGGCCGAGCCGCCGACGACGAAGGCGACGGCGCGAAGGCGCATCAGCCCTCGATCCAGTTCGGCATCCAGCCTTCGTGGATCTCGCGCAGGTGGGCGACGGGGATACGGTACAGCTCGCCCTTCGGACCCGAGGAGGCGAAGTCCGCGCCCTTGGCGATGCCGACGACCGAGGCGTGCAGCCCAGCTTCCTGAGCCTTGGCCAGCAGAGCCTCGGCGTCGGCCACGGCGACCAGATAGCGGGCCTGGTCTTCGCCGAACAGGAAGGCGTGGGCGTGGGCGGCGCTGGAGGCGTTCAGCTCGATGCCGACGTCCGAGGCCAGGGCCAGATCGGCGGCGGCGCCGACCAGACCGCCGTCCGACAGGTCGTGAACGACCGTCAGCTCGCCCGTCTCGATCAGGCCGCGCACGAAGTCGCCGGTCTTGCGTTCCAGCTTCAGGTCCACCGGCGGCGGGGCGCCTTCTTCACGGCCCAGAACCTCGCGCAGATAGATGGAGGAACCGAGTTCGCCGTGCGTCTGGCCGATCAGGACCAGGGTATCGCCCTCGACCACGCCGCCGAAGCCGGTGACCACGTCATAGTTGGTCAGCAGGCCGACCGCGCCGACCGTCGGGGTCGGCGGAATGGCGACGCCGTTGGTCTCGTTGTAGAGGCTGACGTTGCCCGACACGACGGGGAAGTCCAGCTCGCGGCAGGCCTCGGCCATGCCGTCGGTGGCGCGCACGATCTGGCCCATGATCTCGGGGCGCTGCGGATTGCCGAAGTTCAGGTTGTCGGTGATGGCGATGGGGCGCGATCCGACGGCGGTCAGGTTGCGCCAGGCTTCCGCGACCGCCTGCTTGCCGCCTTCATAGGGGTCGGCCTGGACATAGCGCGGGGTGCAGTCGCTGGTCACGGCCAGGCCCTTGTCGGTGCCGTGGACGCGGACCACGCCGGCGTCGGCGCCGGTCGAGGAGTCCTGAAGCGTGTCGGCCATGACGTGGCGGTCGTACTGTTCCCAGATCCAGCGCTTGGACGCCATGTCGGGGCAGGCGATGACCTTGATGACCGCGTCGTTCCAGCTGTCCGGGGCGGCGACTTCGGCCGGGTCTAGGCGCGGTTGCAGCTCGGGCTGGACCCAGGGACGATCGTACAGGGGGGCGTCGTCGAACAGCGGGGCCAGCGGCACGTCGCAGACCACTTCGTCGTGGTGTTTCAGCACCAGATGGCCAGTGTTGGTGGTCTTGCCGATGATGGCGAAGTCCAGACCCCACTTCTGGAAGATGCGATAGCCGACGTCCTCGAAGCCGGGCTTGAGGACCGCCAGCATGCGCTCCTGGCTTTCCGACAGCATCATCTCATAGGCGGTCATGCCCTCTTCACGCTGGGGCACCTTGTCGAGGTCCAGCTCGACGCCGACGCCGCCCTTGCCGGCCATTTCGACCGAGGACGAGGTCAGACCTGCTGCGCCCATGTCCTGAATGGCGGCGACGGCGCCCGAGGCCATCAGCTCCAGCGTGGCTTCGATCAGCAGCTTCTCGGCGAAGGGGTCGCCGACCTGGACGGTGGGGCGCTTGGCTTCCGACTCGTCGTCGAACTCGGTCGAGGACATGGTCGCGCCGTGGATGCCGTCGCGGCCCGTCTTGGAGCCGAAATAAACCACGTCGTGGCCGGCTTCCGGCGCGGCCGAATAGTAGATCTCATCGGCCCGTGCGACGCCCACGCACATGGCGTTGACCAGGATGTTGCCGTTGTAGCCCTTGTGGAAGTTGGTTTCGCCCGCGACCGTCGGCACGCCGACGCAGTTGCCGTAGCCGCCGATGCCGGCGACCACGCCCTTGACCAGACGCTTGGACTTCTCGTGGCTGGGATCGCCGAAGCGCAGGGCGTTCAGCAGGGCCACCGGGCGGGCGCCCATGGTGAAGACGTCGCGCATGATGCCGCCCACGCCCGTCGCCGCGCCCTGATAGGGCTCGATATAGGAGGGGTGGTTGTGGCTCTCCATCTTGAAGATGCAGGCGTCGCCGTCGTCGATGTCGATGACCCCGGCGTTCTCGCCCGGGCCGCAGATGACGCGCGGTCCCGTGACCGGGAACTTCATCAGCTGCTTCTTGGAGGATTTGTAGGAGCAGTGCTCGGACCACATGACCGAGAAGACGCCCAGCTCGACCTGGTTGGGCTCGCGGCCCAGCCGGTCCAGCAGGACCTGATACTCGTTCGGAGCCAGACCGTATTCAGCGGCCAATTCTGCGGTGGTCTTTTGCGGAGCGCTCATGGGCGGGGCTTCTAGCCGGGTCTGAGCCTCCTGTCAGCCCGTCCGATCAGCGACGGCGCTCGATCTCGCGTTTCAGGCCGAAGACGAGGATGACGGCGGCGACCACCAGCACGAAGGCGGCGCCCAGGGCGGTGAACCCAAGCAACGGATTCCGCTCCTGTTCCGCCACGAAGGCCCCGACCAGGCCCCAGGCGATCGGCAGCGAATAGGCCAGGGTGCGCAGGTAAAGCGTCACCTCAATCGCCACCAGGACCACGATCACGATCGCCGCGATGGCCCATCCCGTCGGCGACAGGAAGGCGGGCAGGGCGTCGAACGCGGTCGCCGTGGTGATCAGGTTCAACGGCGCGGCGATGGTCAGCCACCCCGCCAGCGCCGCCAGCGGCCAGATCAGGAACCAGCGGTCCCGATCCATGACTCCAGTCGTGCGGATGGTCTGGCCCAGGGCCAGCAGGGGAACCAGCAGGGCCAGCAGGGAGGCGAAGATGACCATGACACTGGCCGCCTTCAGATTCAGCGCTGCGACGACGATCCACAGGCCGATGCCGAACATCGCCACGGCCGAGGGCCAGCCCATCCGGTTGATCAGCAGGCTCTCGCCCGTCTGCGGCAGGGCCTGTCGCCCCGCATAGGCCAGCAGACCCAGATAGATCAGGCCCCAGATGGAGAAGGCGTAGCCTGCCACCTGCAGGGTCTGATTGCCATCCGCCGCGAACTCGGCCTGCGACAGGCCGAAGCCGAGCAGGTGCTGCACAATCGGAACCACGACGGCGAAGACAGCGGCGGCCAGGACGACCAGACGGCGGGTCTGCTGGGCGGGCGTGGGGCGTTCGATGGCGGACATGGCGGCGATTCCGGTGAAGCTTCACCTTCACTACGCGCCAGCGACCGGATTGGTTCATCGGAACCGCCGGGCTCGCGCCCCGCTTAGGTCAGGAAGGATCGCTCACAGGAGACCGTCATGGCCGACCCCGACAACCTGCCGGAAGACCCGGCCCTCGAAACCGACGAGGTCGAGACCAACCGCGCCCTGGAACAGGGCCTGGGCGTCGGCGCCCGCGAACTGGCCGCCATCGGCGAATCCGGCGCGAAAGGCACGCTGGAACGCCCGCTCGACGAGAACGGCGAGCCCGTGGAGGAAGAGATCGAAGTCGACGAGCTTGGTCGCAGCGCCAGCGTCCTAGACCGCGAGAAGAAGACTCAGGTCGATGACAAGGAGCAACTGGACAAGGAATCCGACGCCTGACGCCGCGGGCTTGACCCGGCTCGTCGCGCATCGTTCCATCGCTCGATGAGCGATGTTCGGTTGCCTGATTTCCAGACCCTGTTGGCGCAAGCCCGCGGCGCGCGCGAACGGTCGGATTTTACGGCGCTCGCCGCCGCCGCCGACGTCCTGCTGCGGCTGAGCCCACGCGAGCCACGCGCCCTGGTGCTGAAGGCGGACGCCCTGTCGGGGCAGGGGGACCATCGCGCGGCTGTCAGTTTCTACGGCGCCGCCCTGGCCCACGGCCGCGCCGTCGCCTCACCGTCCCTTGACCTGCGCGCCGAACTGGAGCGCGCCGTCCGCGCCCAGGCTGAGGGGGCGCGGCGGTTTGAACAGGGGCTGCGCGATGGGCTTGAGGCGCGGGGTTTCGATCCGACCTCGTCCAGTGCGCGCTTCGCCGCCTCGCTGGACCTGATGACGGGCCGGCGGCGGCTCTACGCCCAGCAGCCGAAATTCTACATGTTCCCGGGCCTGCCGCAGATCGAGTTCCAGCCGCGCGAGACGGTCGCCTGGCTGGTCGGGGTCGAGGCTGCGGCGTCCGCGATTCGCGCCGAACTGGACGCGGTCCTGGCCGAGCCGGCCCTGTTCGCCCCCTATGTCGAGGATCGCGCCAACCGGCCGAAGACCGAACAGGCCGGGATGCTGGACAACGCCGCCTGGAGCGCGGTCTTCCTGTGGAAGGACGGGGCCGAGGTTCCCGACATCGCCGCCCGCTGTCCCGAGACGATGCGGGCCTTGGCCGAGGCGCCCCTGTGCAGGATTCCGGGTCGCTCGCCGTCAATCCTGTTCTCGAAACTTCAGGCGGGGGCGAAGATCCCGCCGCATCACGGCCTGATCAATACGCGGTTGATCTGCCATCTGCCGCTGATTGCGCCGCCCGGCTCGCATTTCCGGGTCGGCGGCGACGTGCGCGAATGGAAGGAGGGCCAGGCCTGGGCTTTCGACGACACCATCGAGCACGAGGCGTGGAACGACAGCGGCCGCGACCGCACCATCCTGATCTTCGACGTGTGGAAACCCGAGATCACGACCGAGGAGCAGGACCTGATCCGCGCCCTGTTCGCTACTATCGACGCTGCCGGTGGTTCCGGCGCGCCGAAGCTGGGGGTTTAGGCCGCCGCGTAGATGCTCTGGAACAGGGTCGCGCCGTCGGCGCTGCCCAGTTCGGCTTCGAAGGCGCGGTCGGGGTGGGGCATCATGCCCAGGACGTTGCCGCGCGCGTTCTGGATGCCGGCGATGTCGGCGACCGAGCCGTTGGGGTTGTCGACGTAGCGGAAGACCACCTGGCCCTCGCCCTCGATACGAGCGAGGGTTTCAGCGTCGGCGAAGAAGTTGCCGTCACCGTTGCCCTGGGTCATGATCACTTCGCGCTGGCCCTGATAGCCCGAGGTGAAGCGGGTCTGGCCGTTGGCGACCGTCAGGCTGATGGGCTTGCAGACGTATTTCAGGCCGGCGTTCTTCAGCAGGGCGCCCGGCAGCATGCCGGCTTCGCACAGCACCTGGAAGCCGTTGCAGATGCCCAGGACGGCGACGCCGTCGTCGGCGGCCTTCTTGACGGCTTGCATGATCGGGGCCTGGGCCGCCATCGCGCCGCAGCGCAGATAGTCGCCGTAGGAGAAGCCGCCCGGCAGGACGATGAGATCGAGGCCTTTCGGCAGCTCGGTCTCGGCGTGCCAGACCATTTGGACCTGTTCGCCAGTGGAACGTTCGATGGCGACCTTGCAGTCGCGATCACAGTTGGACCCGGGGAAGACGATGACGGCTGCGCTCATGGGCGGGCCTCCTAGCATCATTTGTTGGGGATGTCAGGCGTGGCTTTGGGTCGTCTTGCGTCCGGTCATCCAGGCGACGACCCAGACCGCGAAACCGCCCAGCGACAGGCCGACGCCGACCCAGCCGGTCGAGGTCCAGCCCCAGCCTGCGGCGATGGCCATTCCGCCCAGCAGGGGGCCGATGGCGTTGGCGGTGTTGAAGGCCGAGTGGTTGAGCGCGGCGGCCAGGGTCTGCGCGTCGCCGGCCACGTCCATCAGCCGGGTTTGCAGGATGGAGCCCAGCCCGCCGCCGCCGCCGATCAGGAAGACCACGATCAGCATGGCCCACAGATGCGGGGCCGCGAACGGATAGAACGCCAGCGCGGCGGCGCTCCACAACAGCAGCCCGCCCGCCGCCTTCATGCCGTAGCGGTCGGCGGCCCAGGCCCCCAGCAGGTTGCCGCTCAGCATCCCCAGACCGAACATGGCGAAGACCCAGGGCAGGACCTCGGGCCCCACCCCCGTCACGGCGGTCAGGGTCGAGGCCAGATAGGCGTAGACCGCGAACATGCCGCCGAAGCCGATGGCGCCGACGCCGAGCGTCAGCCAGACCTGCCCGCGCTTCAGGGCGCCCAGTTCGCGCATGGGGCTGGCGTCGGCGTGGGCCGGATCGCGTGGGGCGAACAGGGCGATCAGGGCCATGGTGACGACGGCCAGGATGCTGACGATGGCGAAGGTCCAGCGCCAGCCGAACTCATGGCTGATCGCCGTGGCGACGGGCACGCCGACGACGGTGGCCACCGTCAGGCCCAGCAAGATGGTCGAGACGGCGCGTGTCCTGAGCCTGAGCGGCACCAGCGACGCCGCCACCAGGGCCGCCACGCCGAAATAGGCCCCGTGCGGAATGCCGCTGAGGAAGCGGAAGGCCAGCATCCACTCATAGGTCGGAGCGATGGCGCTCAGCGCATTGCCGACGGCGAACAGGGCCATGAAGCCGATCAGCAGCAGCCAGCGCGGCGCCCGCGCGCCCAGAACCGCCAGGATCGGCGCGCCGACCACGACGCCGGCGGCATAGGCGCTGATGACGTGACCGGCGGTCGGCTCATCGACGCCGAGGCCCGCGGCGAAGTCGGGCAGGACGCTCATGGCCGCGAACTCGGTGACGCCGATGGCGAAGCCGCCCATGGCCAGGGCCAGCAGGACCAGGGCCACCTTGCCGGGGGCGGCGACGCGCTCCACCGCGGGTGACGGCGCGCTAGAGCAGTCGTCGATACAGGGGGCGGCGTCGACAGGGGCCATGAACTATCGCAATGCAACAAAATTACTGTGCGTCGCAAAATAGGGGCCGAGGTCGGGGGCGCAACCTTGGCCGGACGATCAGGCCATCACGCTTTGTATGCGCCCGCCGTCGTCACCCGCCGAGGTTCTCGTAGGTCGCAGTGATCGAGGCCTTGGCCAGGGTATGGAAATGCAGGTTGAAGCCGAAGACGGCGCCGGAGTTGTCGGCCGTCACCGGCAGGTGATCCACGTCCACGGCGAAGACGGTGAAGATGTAGCGGTGCGGCCCGTGGCCGGGGGGCGGGGCGGCGCCGCCGAAACCGGCCTCGCCATAGTCAGTGCGGCCCTGGACCGCGCCCCGGGGCAGGCCGGCGCCGCCGACGGCGCCCGCGCCCGCCGCCAGTTCGGTCACGTCGGCCGGGATGTTGGCCACGGTCCAGTGCCAGAAGCCCGAGCCGGTCGGGGCGTCCGGGTCGAAGCAGGTGACGGCGTAGCTCTTGGTGCCTTCGGGCGCGCCGGACCAGGACAGCTGGGGCGAGGTGTCGCCCAGGGCCTTCACATGGGCGTCAGGCAGGACGTCGCTGTCGCGGAAATCGGCGGAGGTCAGGGTGAAGGTCATCGGCGGCGCTCCCTTGTTCTGGCTATCGGACGGAACGGTCTGGCTTCGACACCGTTGCGCAGCGACAGTCTGTTCCTAGCCAAGCTTGGTCGTCGTTCAAAGCGCGGAGAGCCGGATGCTGCAAGCCCTTCTCGACCAGACCTTCCTGACGCGGGCCATTCGCGTGCGTTTGCCGGACGGGCGCGAGTTGACGGCGGGGCCGGGCGCGCCGGAACTGACGGTGGTGATCGCGGATACAAAGACGGCCCTGGCCATCGCCGCCAATCCCGACCTGGCGCTGGGCGAGGCCTATATGGACGGGACGTTCCGGGTCGAGGACGGCGACATCTACGACTTCCTGCAACTGACCACGTCGCAGCTGGCGATCCGGCCGCGCGCCGGAAAGCTGACCCTGCTGCAACGCTTCCGGCGCGGCGCGGAGCAGGCCAACGACCGGCTGCACGCCCGCAGCAACGTCCACCACCACTATGATTTGACAGTCGACTTCTATCGGCTGTTTCTGGACGAGGACCTGCAATATTCCTGCGCCTTCTTCGAGACGCCAGACGCGACCCTGGATCAGGCCCAGGTCGCCAAGAAGCGGCGGCTGATCGACAAGCTGCTGCTGTCGCCGGGACAGAGCGCGCTGGACATCGGCTGCGGCTGGGGCGGGCTTGGCCTGTCGATGGCCGAGCGCGGGGCGCAGGTCACCGGCGTCACCCTGTCTACCGAACAGCACCGCACGGCCAACGAACGCGCGGCGGCGCGCGGCCTGTCGGAGCGGGCCGAGTTCCGGCTGCAGGACTATCGTGACCTGAACCAGACCTTCGACCGCATCATCTCGGTCGGCATGTTCGAGCACGTCGGCGCGCCCAATTATCAGCAGTATTTCGACGGGATCGCCCGGCTGCTGGACGACGACGGGGTGGCGGTGGTCCATTCCATCGGCCGCAAGACTCCGCCCAGCCGCACGCAACCCTTCATCCGAAAATACATCTTCCCCGGCGGCTATATCCCCGCCCTGTCAGAGGTCCTGCCCGCCATCGAACGCGCAGGCCTGTGGGTCACGGACATGGAGGTGCTGCGCCTGCACTATGCCGAGACCTTGAAGATCTGGCGCACCCGCTTCCTGGCCCGCCGCGACGAGGCCCTGACCCTCTACGACGAGCGCTTCTGCCGGATGTGGGAATTCTACCTCGCCGCCAGCGAGGTCGCCTTCCGCGAACTGGGCCACATGGTCTTCCAGTTGCAGCTGGCGAAGAGGCAGACGGCGGTTCCGTTGAGCCGGGACTATCTGTGCGAGTGACATGAAAAAGGCCGCTCTTTCGAGCGGCCTTGATCGTCTGATCTGTCCTCGCCGTCAGGCGACTTCGATCCGGTAGCTTTCGATGACCGTATTGGCCAGCAGGGTGTCGCACATGCGCTTCACCTCGGCTTCCTTGTCGGAAACGCTGTCGTCGAGGTCGAACTCGATCATCTTGCCGACGCGGGCGTTGGCGACGCCGGCCCAGCCCAGACCCTGCAGGGCGCCTTCAACGGCCTTGCCCTGAACGTCCAGGACGCCGGGCTTCAGGAAGACGTGAACTTTAACCTTGGCCATTAATGCAGCCCTCCCTGGATCACGGTCGGCATGTCTTTCATGATGCCGACCGTGATCCAGGGAGGGCTGCATTAATGG
>Ga0247827_10001088_pt1 | contig 11799 bp, 10 predicted proteins | sample 12C_Control_Day2_FD_194414 | JGI IMG/M metagenome (GOLD analysis project Ga0247827, IMG submission 194414) | Soil microbial communities from agricultural site in Penn Yan, New York, United States - 12C_Control_Day2 | ecosystem: Environmental > Terrestrial > Soil > Agricultural land | place... | reverse complement strand
GGACTGCGCCCGGCGCCATCCTGCAACCCAATGTGCGGATCGCCGCCAATGCGATCGTCAACACTGGCGCGCGCGTTGATCACGACACGGTGGTGGACCGTCACGCCATGGTGGCGCCGGGCGCAGTCCTGTGCGGCGGCGTGGAGATCGGCGTCGGCGCCTATGTGGGAGCGGGCGCGATCGTCTTGCAGGGAATCCGCATCGGCGCCGACGCCGTGGTCGCCGCCGGCGCGGTCGCCACCGCCGATGTGCCGGCCGGCGGCTATGTGAGCCGGCGATGAACGGGCGGAAAATGCGAATCGGCGTGTTTACCGCGACGCGCGCCGAGTACGGTCTGTTGTATCCCGTTCTGGCGGCCCTGCGTGGATCAGAGCGGCTGGAATCTGTCCTGATCGTCAGCGGGACCCATCTGTCGCCTGATCATGGCATGACGGTCGCCGAGATCGAAGCGGACGGACAGACGATCGCCGCGCGCATCCCTATCCAGCAGCCCGGCGATGACGCGCTGTCCATCGGGTTGGCAATGGCGGCGGCTCTCAAGGGCTGTGTCGAGGCGTTCTCGACCCTGGATCTGGATGCGATCCTGCTCCTGGGCGATCGCACTGAATTGCTGGGCGCCGCCGCAGCGGCGACGGCCCTGCAGTTGCCGATCCTGCACCTTGAGGGCGGTCATGTGACCGAGGGTGCGGTGGACGACTCCGTCCGTCATGCGATCACCAAGCTGGCGACCCTGCATTTCACCGCCGCCGAGCCCTATCGTCAACGGATCATCCAGATGGGCGAGGACCCCGACCGGGTGTTCACGGTCGGCTCGACCGGGCTGGACAATCTGATGGCGGAGGGGGCGCGCTCGGTCGAGCAGATCGGCGCGGAGATCGGTCTGGACCTGTCGCCGGGTTTCCTTCTGGTCACCTATCATCCGGAGACGCTGGGTTCCCAAACGCCCGAGGCCCAGATGGCGGCTCTGCGGCAGGCCTTGGACAGCCTGCTGGATTTCAAGGTGCTTTACACCCTGCCGAACGCGGACGAAGGCAACAAGGCGATCCGTCGCGCCATCGCTGACCATGCCGCAGCTGCACCTGATCGTGTCTTCGCGGTCGAATCTCTAGGCCGGCGGCGTTACGCTTGGGCCCTTTCCGCTGCGGCTGCGGTGGTCGGCAATTCGTCGAGCGGCGTTATCGAGGCGCCGGCCCATCACGTGGCGACGATCAACATCGGCGACCGCCAACATGGACGTTTGCGCGCGGCCAGCGTTCTCGACGTTCCAGCCGAGGCCGCCGCCATCGGTCAGGCCATACGCATAGGGGTCAGTCCAGAGTTTCGGCGCTCCATTCGGGATCAGATCAATCCCATGGGGGATGGGGCCGCCGGTCGTCGGATCGTCGAGATCCTGGAAGGCACGGCTTTTGAAGCTCTGGGCCGTAAGCGCTTTCGCGACCTCTAGGCGCCGGACGACTTGCCCGCCATGGGGCCGTATATGGCGCGCGTGCGCGACAGATGTTCGTGAATGTCCGGCAAGTCCGTAGCGTCTTCGCCGGTGAGGAAGGCGCGCGTCATTCGCAGCAAACCAGGCTTGTGGCCGTCCGTGGCGTCTGCGCTGTCCAGGTACTCGATGACGAAAGACCCGCGCTGCTGGATAGCCAGCCGCTCCATTGGCTTCAGAATGAAGCGACGCGATCTGCTGGCGATCTCAACCGCCCAGCCGCCTGGGGCGTCCCAGTCCGCAGCATAGGAGAACATCACGCCGTCGCGCGTAAGGCCGCCGCCCTGGAAACGCGCTGCGGTGGGATGCCAGGGGAGTGAACCATAAACATGCGGCGTCCATTCTTCCGGCTCTCCGGCCAGGTGGAAGGCCGTGTCGATGACATGGGTGGAGTTGGCCAGCAGCCAGTTGTCGAGGACGTCCTGTGGGTAGCCGATCTTGACGATGGCGTCGGATGACTCGGTGAAATTGAAGGTCATGGAGACGGCGCCGCCATCCTCCTGCAATCCTTGGCGAGCCTGCCGTACGGATTCATAGAAGCGACGATTGTAGGCCACCCGCACGTCTGTGCCGGTCTCATGAGCCATGGCGGAGATCCTGGCCAGTGTCGCCTCATCGGTCCCTCCTGGTTTTTCCAGGAGAATGTGTCGGCAGCCGGCTTGCATCAGTTGTTCAGCGACCGCCCCCAATTCGGGAATGTCGATGGCGACGATAGCGCTGGACGGCGCAGCGGATGCCGTCAGGGCGGCGATGACGCCGCCGGGCCGGCATTCTGCTCCGGTTTCCTGGTGAAATGCGCGAGCAGAGGCTTCACCGCGACCAATGGCGACAAAGGGCTTGCCCAGGGTTGCGAGCACTTTCGCATAGGACAGACCCATGCGTCCGGCGCCGACCAGCCAGATCTGCTGCTGCATGTTCATCGTTCTATCAATCGCCCAATATCAACACGCCGACGAGGCTTCGGGAGGAGCCAGAGCGCTTTGCTGTCGTCCTAACCAGAGAGGGGCGGAAAAGACACAAAAACTCGCGCTGCGGGTATTTTGAAGCGAGGGGTTGCAGGTCCATTCCGCTCTCAATCGCAAAGAATGGCCTGCTCCTCTTGAACGGTGCTTTCAGCCATGGCACGGCAACGATTCATTTGATGCGGCGGGCTGCTGGACAGTTTCCTCGGAAACGCCGACAGTTCGCCGTCTGCCGCAGCGGGGATGGCGCGATGAGATTTTCGAAGATGGCGCTGGTCGCCTCTTCGGGCAGCCTGTTGTTCGCAACGGCCTGCGCGAACTTGCCCGCCGATGGTCCTACCAGCGGCGCTATAGCCTCAGCGGCGAACGAAGGGGCGATCCGGATTGAGCCGTTGACCTTGGCGGCGGCTGCCGCCTGGACCCACCCCTTTGCGCGACCAACCACCAGTCTGGGTGGCGTCAGTTCGCGGCCGGCCGCCAATCGGATTGAGGTCGGGGACCGGCTGAACATCGGTATCTATGAAGCGCTCAGCGAAGGTGTGTTCGCGACATCGGGCCAGCGGGGTTCTCAATTCACTGACGTCATTGTCGAGCCAGACGGCGCGATCCGTCTGCCTTACGCCGGGGCTATTCCCGCCGCAGGTCGGTCCGCCGATGAAGTTCGGCAGGCCATCATCAGCAGTATCCGGCGTTTCACAGTTCGGCCTGATGCGACTGTGATGGTGGCCAGTCGCAACAAGGGCAGCGTGTCGGTGGGCGGCGCGGTTCGTACGCCCGGTCGCTGGGTTGTCGGTCAGGATGTCGTCACGGTTCTCGATGCCGTTTCTGTGGCTGGAGCTCCGTTGGAGGCTCCCTATGGTTCGACCGTTCTGGTCCGAACAGCGAATGGCACCTTGACCACCAGTCTGGCGCAGATCGCCTTCGGTCCCTCCACGCCCTTGACCGGCGATACGGAGATCGTCGTGGCGGCGACTCCGGCGCGTTTCCAGGCCTTTGGTTCCGTCCGCCAACCTGGCCACCAGGACATTACGACAGCGGGCCTGAATCTGCTGGAGGCGCTGGGCGCCGTAGGCGGACTGGACGGGGCGCGGGCCAATCCGCGGGGCGTTTTTGTTTTCCGGAACGCCCAACCGGACGATGCCGACCAGCGTCCCGTGATCTACCAGCTCAATATGAGCGACGCTGACGCTTTCGCCATCGCCTCGACTTTCCCGATACTTCCGAACGACGCAATCTATGTAACCGAGGCGCCGGTCGCGCAGTGGACCAAGGTTCTGGCCGCTATTCAGGGGACGATCAGCGTGGGCGCGTCGGCCGCCACGGTCGACAGGCTGGTTCGCAACTGATGAACGGCTGCGACTGCGGGCCATTGCGATGCTGACGCTGGACAATGTCGAGGTCTGGAATCGCGAAACACGCGAACCCATCTTCGAGACTCTCTCCTTAAAGCTGGGACGGCGACGTGCTCTGGTCTTCGCCGAAGACGAGAAGCTGACAGCGGCCTTCCTCAGGCTGGTCATTGGCCATCGGCCCGATGGCGGATCGGTGGCGCTCGGAGGCCGCCCGTCGTGGCCGATCGGCCAGAGCGGCATCGTTCGCGGGTTGACCACTGGTCGTGAGTTCATCCGGTTTCTGGCTTCGCTCTATAATCTGGACTTCGCTGCCTGCATGGCCGACGCCGAGCGTTGGTTCAGCGCTGAACTGTTGGCGACCACCACGAATCTTTGGTCGTCAAAAGAGCGGGCGCGGCTGGAGCGGCTTTGTGTTCTATGGCCGGATTTCGATATCTACCTGACCTATGGCGCGGGCGGCACCGGCGATCCGGTCTTCGATCAGGAATGGACTGAACGTTTTGACGCTCGCCTTGTGGGGCGCGGCATGATCGCAATCGCCCCCCCGTTTGAGCCCTGGGACAACTGGTGCGATATCGTTGTTTTGCTAAGGGGCAGCGAGGTTGTGTGTTACGAGACCGTTGCAGATGCCCTGACGGCGGCGACAGCGGTTGCGACCGGCGATCTCTTGGACGGAGCGCCGAACCGGCGCGAGGAACAGGCTGAAGATGACATTCTCCTCTAGTTTCGATTTCACCTCGCGTTTCCAGAAGGCTCGGGATGGCCGGACCTGGGCGATTCTCGCGGCGACTGGCGCGGCGGGGGCTGTGGCCGGCCTGTTGTATGCGATCATTCTCGCTCTGCCGCTCTTCACCTCCCAGGCCACGGTTGTTGTCCGGGGAGGCGCCATGGAATCGCAGGGCGGCGGATCGGGCTTGAGCCTGCTTCGACGGGGATCTGGCGGCGCCGATGCTCTCGGGCTGCTGGATGGCACCCTGGTGCAGGACTACCTCCGCTCGCCGGACGCCATGGCGGTTCTGGATCAGCGCGTCGGCCTGTTTCGCGCCTTTCCGAACGGCAGCGCAGATCCGGCCCATCCCTTGCCGCGCAATCCCTCGAACGAAGCCAGGCTGAAATTCTATCGCTCGGTCGTCTCCGCGCGCTTCAGCCTTACCCGCCAGGTGGTGGACATCGAGGCGTCCGGTCGGACTCCCGCCGAAGCCCAGCGCCTGGCGCGCGGGGTCGTGCTCATTTCAGAAGAGTTCATCAATCGATACAATGCTCGCGTTCGGCAGGATTTTGTCACCACAGCCGAGCAGGAACTCGCCGCGGCCGCGCAAAAGCTGACGATCGCACAGGCCAACATGGCGACCTTGCGCAACGCTACTGGACGCCTGGATCCTGCAGCTGAGGCCACGATGATCGGTTCGGTCATCCAGCAACTGGAAATCCAGCGGGTGGGGGTCGCGGCCGAAGTGGAAGCCATGCAGAAACTCGGCGGCCCCGACAGCCCCCGCCTGCAACGGCTTACCGCTGAACTTGGCCAACTGGATCGGTCGATTGAGGCTCAGCGCGCGCGCCTGGTCGGCAGCGCTGGCGCCGTCTCGACTTCTCTGGCTTCGTTTGAGACGGCGACAGCCGAGCACGAGTTCGCGGTTCAAAGCGTCGAGGAGGCTCGCAAGGAAGTCTCGCTGGCCAAGGCCAACTACGCGCGCCAGCACAAGTACCTGCTGACGGTGGCTTCGCCCAGCGAACCCAGCCGTCGCAGTTGGCCTCGCACGCCTTCCGCCATCCTGATTGGCGCTCTTGTCGGTCTGTTCCTGGGGGCGATCAGTCTATTGCTTCTGCGAGCCTTCCCAATTCGCTAGGGCAGAAGACATGGACGGAACCGGGTTACGGTTCCGTCCGGAGATCACGTCAGATCCTGAAAAAGATCAGGCTTCAACCGCCGAAGTCATCAGCGACGGACTCGAGGGGATGTTGACCAGGCGGCTTTCGATATCGCGGGCTACAGCGAGATCGCCAAACCGCAGGGCCTCTTTCAGGTAGGGCAGGTCGATCATCAGGGTCCAGCACGGCCGTGCCTCGATACCTTCGGCCTGCAGAACTTCCAGCGCTTCATTCCGGGCCGTCAGGTCCGGCAGCATGATCGCCTGGAGCCAGTAGTTCGAACGGACACCAGCGGCCTCCTTGACGAACTGAGCCTCGGCGCAGCCTTGGAACAACGCCTCATATCGATCAGCCAATTCGCGTTTGGCGCGGATGAAGCCATCCAGCTGTTCCATCTGCGCAAGCCCGAGGGCGGCGTTCAGATTGGGCATTCGGTAGTTGAAGCCCATTTCGTCGTGGAAGAAGGTCCAGCCTTGCTTGGCGCGGGCCGTGGTCGTCAGGTGCTTCAATCGAATGGCCAGAGCTTCGTCATTGGTGACGATCGCGCCGCCGCCGCCGGTAGTGACCACCTTGTTGCCGTTGAAGCTGAGGGCTGCGGCGACTGACAGTGAGCCTGCCTGGCGCCCGCCGCGAGATGCGCCCAGGCTCTCGGCCGCATCTTCGACGACGATGACGCCGTAGGCTGCGCAGATTTCGGACAGCCGGACGACGTCGATAACGTGGCCGAAAATGTGCACGGGCAGGGCCGCACGGACGCGCTGGCCTTCGAACCAGACTCCGTCGGTCCGACGTTCACAGGTCTGAAGGAAGCGTTCAACCTCGCTCAGGGACAGCCCCAGAGTATCCGGATCCGAGTCCAGAAATACGGGTTGCGCGCCCGTGTAGAGGACGGCGTTGACTGTGGCCACGAAAGTCAGCGCCGGGCAAATCACCAGGTCGCCGCGGCCGACACCCAAGGTATGGAGCAAGGCATGGATCGCGGCCGTGCCGTTCATTGTCGCTACGCCAAAGGCGCATCCTGATCGACGCGCCACCTCATTCTCGAACTTTACGACATAGTCGCCGACCGACGAGACATAGGTGCTGTCAATGCAGTCTGCGACGTAGTCCTTCTCTCGCCCTCCGAACGTTGGCGCGTGGAGCGGGATACGACCTTGTTGGCCAAGGTCCTCGCGCAGGAACGAAACGAGCCGCCGGATGGCGGATGACGAATGAGCGGTCATGTCAGACGTTGTATCGCCCAGCCTTGTACATTTTGAGATTTTCCGGATTGGTGAACCACTCGATGGTTTCAGCCAGACCGCGCCGCAGTCCTTCGACGCCGCCGTAGCCGGGGGTCCAGTTCAGCAACTCGCGGGCACGGGAATTGTCGGCCCACAGGCGTTCGACCTCGCTGCCGCTGGGGCGGATGCGAGCAGGGTCAAGCTGGACATCGGGTTCGACCCCTACCAGCTTGCAGATTTCAACCGCCAGATCGCCGATCGAGATTTCGAAATCGGATCCCAGGTTGATGGTCGATCCGGCCGGGGCGCGCTCGATGCCGGCGATCATGCCCGCGACGGTGTCCTTCACGAAGTTGAAGTCACGGGTCGGCGTCAGGGCGCCCAACTGGATGTGGCCCTGGTTGGCGATGGCCTGGCTGATGATGGTGGGAATGACGGCGCGGGCTGACTGGCGCGGGCCATAGGTGTTGAACGGCCTGCAGACGAACAGGTCCATGTCGAACGACCGGTGGAAAGACAGCGCCATCTGATCCGCGCCGACCTTCGAGGCGGCATAAGGCGACTGGGCCTCCAAAGGGTGGCTCTCGTGGATCGGAACGGACTGGGCCGTGCCGTAAACCTCGGAAGTAGAAGTGTGGAGCATGCGCGAATTGTTGGCGCGCGCCGCCTCCAGCACGTTCAGAGTGCCGATGACGTTGGTCTCAACGTAGGAGCGCGGCGCTGCGTAGGAGTAGGGGATCGCGATCAGTGCGGCCAGGTGGAAGACCATGTCGGCGCCCTTGATCGCCTGCATGCAGGTCGACAGATCGCGGACGTCGCCGGAGATCGTCTCGAATTGGCCAGCCACGTCGGGCGCGCAGTTGTCCAGCCAGCCGTCGGAGTTGAATGAGTTGTAGAGGGTCATGGCGCGCACTTCGTGTCCGGCGCGGACGAGCGCCTCCGTCAAATGCGAGCCGATGAAACCGTCAGCACCAGTGACGGTGACTTTCTTACTCATACAAGTCTCCAGGAAATTTGTCGGCAGCGACGCCGATCCTATAGTTCGACGTCCTTTATCATTCGTCGCGCAAAATCATACCCATATCGAGCTGAAAACCGCGTTGCGTTTGAGGGGGTGAAAATCTAGGGCTAGGCGCTGTTTTTTCCGGTAGGCCCTGAATGCAAAACGACCTCAAACCCGCAGTGCTTTTGATCGGTCTGGGCAATATCGGATTCCGGCATCTTCAGGGGCTTGAGCCTTTATCAATGCAGATTGCATTGGATGGCATGGACCCATCGGCTGCCGCGCTGGACCGGGCAAAGAGCCAGTGGGGGGACTACACGGGCTCAACGGGGCGGTTCGCCGAGACCTTGTCCAGTCTGGACGGCGAGTATCAGGTCGCCATCTTGGCCACGCCGGCGGATGGTCGCGAAACCCTGATCGAACGGGTCCTTGCGAACCGCGCCGTTGGAGCGATGGTGATCGAAAAGATCGCCTTCAACGCGCGGGAGACCTTCACCCGCGTGGCTTCCCGATTGAAGGCGGCTGGCGTGCAGGGAGTGGTCAACTGTCCGCGTCGACTGTGGCCGCGGTACCGCGCATTGGCCGAGCGGATACGTCTGGCCGGCGCGCCTGTGCGGATAACCGTCCGTGGAAGAAATATCGGCCTGGCGTGCAACGGGGTGCACTTCATCGATCTGCTTCAGATGCTGTCCGGCGAGACGGATGTTCGGTTGAACGATTCACACATTTCCTCTCCGTTTCCAGCCAAGCGCGAGGGATATTACGAGGTGTTCGGCGTCTCGTCCTACTGTACCCCGTCCGGCTCCAGCCTGGACTTGATTGTCGAGGCGGATGGTCCTGAGCAAACCGAGATCCAGCTGGAGTTCGGAGGCAGCATCCTCAAGATCGTCGAAGCCACGGGTGTGATGTCGGATGAACGCGGAGAGACCATCGATGTGGTCCGCGCGGTCTATCAGAGCGAGTTGACGGCAGAGGTGGTTGAAGCGCTGTTGTCGAACCAGGCGTGCGGCCTGCCCGATCTCGCAGTCAGCGCCATCGCCCACTATGCGCTGTTCGACGCGCTCGAACCTGCCTTTGACCGCGCCGGGCTGCTGCAGCAGGGCAGGTTGCCAATAACCTGAGCGGATCAGACCTTGCGGCGATTGGCGGCGTAGAGGATCAGGCCCAGCGTCAACATGGCTATGCTGCTGACGGTCGCATAGGCCAGGGAAACGTCGTGGCTCTCGTAAGTCGTGAAGTAGGCCGACCGGAGATGCTGCAGGGCGTTCAGCAGCGGATTCAGCAGCATGGGTTTGGCGATGAAGTCGGGTAGCTGCTCGGTGACAAAAAGGACGCCGGAGGAGTAGATCAGAAGACGGGCGGTCCAGGGCACGCCGCGTTGCAGCACAGGGACGTAGGCGCACAAGGTTCGCAGGATTATGCCGAGCGAGAACGCCATTACCAGAATGACGCACCAGGTGAAGAAGACGTCCATAGGCCTCTCGACGGGTGCTCCCAGTCCAAACAGACCCAGGACCGCAAGGACCGCAATGCCAGCCAGAGTATAGATCACCCCATAGGCAAGGGCGCGGCAGGCCAGAACATCAAGCGCCCGGATGCGGGGGATCAATAGCAGAGACTCATCGACAGGTCCGACAGCGCAGCGGATGTAGGTCATGCGGAACATGAACCAGGCCGATGTGCCGACGACAGCAAACGGCAGCGGATCCATGTCGACGATATTGGTGTGCCCCAGAGCGAGATAGATGGCCAGGATGATGCCGATCTGCATCAAGGGCTCGATCACGATCCATACGGATGCGGCGGGACCCGCGCGGCGTAACAGCAACAACGTCCGCAAGGTCAACGGCCCCAAGGTTCGCAGCCGGCTGAGCGGAGGCGCTGGCGGAGCTGTCGCCGTCACTGTGTCGATCGACGGGTCGATCTGCGTGGCCGGGAGATCTTCCGACCAATCCCGAATCTTGCCCGCGACAAGATCCAGTTCATACGAGCGGATCGCGTCATTGAGGCTGCGAACCGTGTTCTTGGCTCCGGCAGCGACACGCGGCGGCAGCTTGCGCAGGCTGACGCGTCGCTGCGTCCGCAGGTTTTGATAGATGACGGCGCGTTCCTTGCCCGTTCGGGCCCCCGCCGTTTCAACGGCGCGCCGAACGGTGTCGTACTCGCTCATGCCGATACCCCCAACTGGAGCCGCGCCTGGCTTCGTTGAATCTGTCCCGGTGCTTTCCTGCGCCAGTAGGGATCTTCCGGAGCCATAGCGGCGATGATCCGATCTGCCGCACCACAGTCCAACAACTGGGGGTTTTGCTGAAAGTAAGCTGCTCGCGTCGCTTCCAGCCTTTGCACTCTAGGCCCGTGTGCGAAAAAGTCGTCAAGGATTGTTTGGGCCGCCTCCGCCGTTTCAGCGGTGAGCGCGATACCCAGGCGAGCAAAATCGACAGGCATATCGACTCCGGGATTCACCATCAGAACCGGCATTCCGTGCTGAGCTGCCCGAATGGCGACATTGCTGACGACTGTGCACAGCACTGCGTGATCCAGCAATGCCGAGTGCGTCCCGCCCGCCGGAAGAATCTTGCCCCTGAGGCGGGGCCAGCGTTCAAGGATCGCGCGCGACCTTGCAATGTCGGCAACTGTCTCGTCAGGGTGGGGGGAGACCGACAGACTGACATCCCCAAGGGCGTCGCAAGCGGCAGCGACTATGTCGAGGGCGGCGCAAGAGACATCATCCAACGGTTGCGAGGCGAAGATGATGCTGCGGGACGCCGCTACGCGGGGGTCGCGGTCATCGGCCTGGCCTATGTCAACGTGTCCGGCGAAGATGAACTGTTCGGGCAGGACCCCAAACCGCATTTTGAAGATATCACGCTGCGAGTCGTCCAGAACGCCGACCCGTTCGGCTACAGGCATGGGGTCGCGGTCTGACGTACCGATCATCAGGGTCTGCAGCTCGACAGTGGGCACTCCGGCCGCGCGGGCGGCCGACACAACGATTCCTCCGAATGGTGATCCAAGGGGCACGGAGGCGACGAAGCGAGGAGGCTGTCGGGCAAACTGCCGGCTCAGTTCTGACGCCAACGCCAGACTCGGCGCCAGGCTCGACGCCACAAACGCTCCGCAGCCCTCGAGGATCGCGGCCCGTTGGCCGGTCGTAAACTCGGGACCCAAGGCCTGGTTGATCCGATTCAGCAACAGGGTGCGGACACCGGCCAATGAGGTGCGGGGCTGTGAGGATTGTGGTTGTCGAACGAGGACGGCTCTGGAGCCCAATGCGACGGCGGCGCCTGTTGCCCGGGCGACATTGCTGGTGCGTCTTGTAAAAGGTTGGACGAGAACCGAGCCGTTGGCGTCGGCAGCGGCGGCCGCCAGCAGCGCCCGCACAGTCTGGCTATGGCGAAATTCAACTTTCCGGCGCAGGTCGCCCACGATCACAGCCTTGCGGCCGACGTTGAGTTGCCCAGGCTTCCATTTTTCCACCACTGCGGCGAAGGCCGCCCATGCAGCCTCGGCGTGCACCTCGCCGGGGTCGTGTCTTCTGGCGATGTAGCGGGCAGCACCCGTCTTCCAGGTTGGCCCCAGATGGTGGGTGACGGTCAGCCCTGTGGCGTGGAAATGCGCCTCCAGGTCGTCGAGGGGATCATCGCCTTCAACCAGATGAACGACGCGCGCGGCTGTCGTCCGGGCAGAATTATCCGCGATCTCAAGCCGGCGCAGTCTCAGGGCCAGTTCCGGCTTGAGCCGGAGCATCAAGGCATTGCGATGCGCGGCGATCAGGTCGTTCCAGGGCGACGGAGCTGCCGTTTGCATGACCTCCAGCGCCAACTCGGCGCCGGCCTTGGCGGTGGTGTACCAGGTCTCTTTAAGAGATCGCCGGCGTGGGTCTTGACCGGGCATGCCCGGTCAAGAC
>Ga0247827_10001068_pt1 | contig 11902 bp, 9 predicted proteins | sample 12C_Control_Day2_FD_194414 | JGI IMG/M metagenome (GOLD analysis project Ga0247827, IMG submission 194414) | Soil microbial communities from agricultural site in Penn Yan, New York, United States - 12C_Control_Day2 | ecosystem: Environmental > Terrestrial > Soil > Agricultural land | place: USA... | reverse complement strand
GATCACCTACATCGAGCATGACGGCACCGAGCACTCGGTCGAGGTCAAGACCGGCCTCAGCGTCATGGAAGGCGCAATCCGCAACAACGTGCCGGGCATCGACGCCGACTGCGGCGGCGCCTGCGCCTGCGCCACCTGCCACGTCTATGTCGACGAGAACTTCGCCGCCGAAACCGGCCGTCCCTCAGCCATGGAGGAGTCCATGCTGGACTTCGCCGAGAACGTCGAGCCGAACAGCCGCCTGTCCTGCCAGATCCGCGTCAGCGACGACCTGGACGGCCTGATCGTGCGCCTGCCGCAAAGCCAGCACTGAGATGATCGACGCCCGGCTGCTGGACGCGGTCGGGTCTCTGGTCGCCGCCCATGCTCGGCCGGACCATGTCCCGCTGATCGGCATCGCCGGGGCGCAGGGGTCGGGCAAGACCACCCTGGCCCGCGCCGCCGCCGAACGCCTGGGCGCGGCCTGCCTGTCGCTGGACGACGTCTATCTGACCCGGGCCGAGCGCGAGGCGAAGGGCAGGGCGGTCCACCCCCTGTTCGCCGTGCGCGGCCCACCGGGGACGCATGACCTGGGGCTGCTGGACGCGACCGTCGCCGCCCTGCGCGCCGCTGGCCCCGACAGCCGCACGCCGCTACCGGCCTTCGAGAAGCTTTCCGATGATCGTCGCCCCGAGACGCAATGGCCTGTGTTCACGGGCCGCCCGACGGCGGTGCTGGTCGATGGCTGGTGCCTGGGCGCGACGGCGCAGGCAGAGGTCGAACTGGTCGCGCCGATCAATGCACTGGAACGCGAGCGGGACGGACAGGGGGTTTGGCGGCGCGCGGTGAACGCCGAACTGGCCGGCCCCTACGCCGAGGCCTTCGCCCGCTTCGACGCCATCCTGTTCCTGAAGGCGCCGTCGTTCGAGGTCGTACTGGACTGGCGCTGCGAACAGGAGGCGGGGCTTCTGGGGCTGGCGCCCGCTGATTTGCCACCTGAACGGCGCGCGGGACTGGCCGTCTTCATTCAGGCCTTCGAACGCATCTCCCGCCATATGCTGGGGGGCGGCGTCCGTGCCGATCTGACATTTGATCTGGATGCTGACCGAAGGATCAGTCCGCCGGCATCCGCCCGTAGTTGACGGCGATGCGGCCGATCAGGCCCTTGACGATCAGGTCGACAGGCGTGCCTTCGCGATAATCGCCCTCGGCGACAAAGTTGACCCGGTCCTCCGAGATCAGACGGTGAATCTTGTTGTGATCGCGCGGGGTGTTGTCGGGGTCATAGACGGCGATCGAGAAGCCGCCCTTGGTGTGCATCATCTTCATGGTCGGCACGTCGGTGTCGCCATCGCCGAGGAAGATCATCCGGTCAAACGGGATGGGGCGTTCCTCGTCGGGGATGAAGCGGTTGATCCGCTCGTCGTCCCAGTGGTTGTGCACGCCCTTGTTGATGCGGAACAGGTACTGGGTCTTGGTCGTGTAGTTGACGCCGACAGCCGGCCAGACAGCCACATCATCAGCGTCATAGGCGTACTTGGACGCGAAGACGTGGGTGAAGGCCTCGGCGATGGGGCAACCCTCGATCATCTCGGTCAGGCCCGCCGATATGATGTAGTGCTCGATCTCGAGACCGTACTGGGCGCCGAACTCATTCATGCGGTCGAACCAGGAGCGATCCCGCAGGCCTTCGAAAAGAGCCACGTCGCGGCCGTGATCCTGAAGGGTCTGACGAGTGACGGGATTGCCCTGCTCGCGCGCCGCCAGCAACATCATCTGCATGTACATCAGGATGCCGTCGCCATCGGAAGCGATGGTCCGGGGGCGGACGGTCTCGTTCCAGAACTGGGCCGGCGTCATCCCGATCGAGGGGATGAAGCTGACCTCCTGCATGTTTCCACGCGCCAGGGTGCCGTCGAAATCATAGATGATGGCGGTCTTGAGCAAGGGGCGGGTCGTGTCGGCCATGGGGACGTCCTGAGGGGCTTGGACAGGCCCTCTAGCACGAGACAGGCGCAAAGATCAGCCCAGCAGCAGTTCCGGCGGCGCCGTCGGCGCCGTGGCCTCGACCGGCAGGTGCAGGATGAAGGCCGCGCCCTTGCCCGGCTCGGACTGCACCTCGGCCCAGCCGCCGTGCAACTCGACCAGGGCCTTGACCAGGGCCAGGGCCACGCCCGGCCCGCCGCGCTCGCGCCGCACGAAACGGTCGAAGACATGGGCCTGAAGGTGATAGGGGATGCCCCGGCCGGTATCCTCCACCCGGATGCGGACCTCGCCGGCCCCGACCTCGGCGGTCAGGGTCACCGCCCCGCCCTCGGACACGGCCCGGCAGGCGTTTTCCAGCAGATGATCGACGGCCTGGGCGATGCGGCGGACGTCGGCGCGGACCGGCTTCAGGCGAGGCGGGCAGGTCACTGTGAGGACGGCGCCGCGGCCCTCGACCTTGCCGCGCACCTTCTCGGCGCAGGCCTCCAGGAGGTCGCAGACGCGCATGTCGCCCAGGGTCAGCTCCATCTCGCCAGCGTCGATCTGGGCCATGTCCAGAACGTCATCGATAGAGCGGGCCAGATGGCTGGCGGCGACGCGGATGGCCCCGGCGTGCTGACGGCTGCGCTCAGGCAGGTCGCCCATGGCCTCCAGCAGTTCGGAATAGCCGACGATGGTGGTCAGCGGCGTGCGCAGCTCATAGGAGACGCTGCCGACGAACTCGCGCTTCAGCGCCTGGCTCTCGGCCAGCGCCGCTTCCTTGGCGGCCAGGGCCTGCTCCAGTTCGCGACGGGCGGTGACGTCGGAGAAGGCGACAAGGGTGGCGCCGTCGGGCAGGGGGCGGGTCTGCCAGGACACCACGCGGTCGTCGTCTGTCCGGCCCTCGCCGGAAATCGGCACGCGGCTTTCAGGATCGGGGTCGGCGACGCGCGCCTTCAGCCCCAGCCACAGGGCGGCGTCGTCCAGCACCGGTCGGCACAGGGCGGCCACGGCGTCGAAATCACCGGCCTCGGCCAACTGGTCCGCCGTTACGCCCCAGAAGCTTTCAAAGGCGTCGTTGTTGAGCCGCAGCCGTCCATCCGAGCCAAACACGGCCACAGCGTCGTTCAGCTTGTCCAGGGTCGCCGTCTGGACCTGGATCTGGGCGTTGTAGCGGCTGCGCAGCTGCAGTTCGTCGGTGATGTCCGAAAAGATCAGCAGGATGCCGCCCAACGGATGCGGCTGGCGCACCACGCGCAGGGTGCGGCCGTCGGGCAGGGACCAGCTGTCGTCCGGCGAGGCTTCGGCGGCGCCGTAGAAATCCAGCTCGCTGGCCTTCCACCCGGCGTAGTCGATGACCTCGGGCAGCTGGCGCTTCTGGCGCAGGCGGTCCAGCAGCTCGGCGTGGGTCGGGCGCTCGTCCAGCCAGGCCGGGTCGATGTTGAACAGCTGCTGGAAGGCGGTGTTGTGGAAGGCCAGCCGCTTGGCCGGGCCGAAGATGGCCACGGCGTCAGCCAGATGGTTGAGGGTCTCGTCATGGGCTTCAACGTGACGACGCAGGGTGTCGCGCGTCTCCTCGGCCTCGGTCATGTCGATGGCGAAGGCGATGACGGCGCCGCGCCCGCCGGCCAGAGGCTCGGCCAGAATGCGCCAGGCCCGTCGACGCCCGTCCGACGACACCCAGCGGAAACCTTCCTGACGCGCATTCAGGCGCGAGGCCTCGGCCACGATCAGGTCGGCGCCGCGATCAAAGCTGAGCCCCGCCTCATGGGCTTCGCCCAGGGTCTCGGCCCGAACCTCCGTCAGCCAGGCCTTGTTGGCCCAGATCAGTTGGCCGGCGCCGTCGACCACCCAGGTCGGGGCGGGTGAAGCCTCGGCCAGGGCGCCCAGACCGGCGTCGGCGGCGGTTTCGGCCCCGCCCAGCTTCGACAACCGCAGCCAGGCCGAACCGCCCAGGGCGCGGCCTTCAACCGCCCAGGCGCCGTCAGCGGATTCCAGCAGGGTCTCGAAAGGCTCGCCGCGCGCGACCAGACCATCCATGTGTCCGGTGTGGGTCTCGTTCAGCGCCCGGACGATAGCTTCGGCCGCGGCCGCGCCCTCGCGACCCGGAGCAAGCACGGCGAGCGCCTCGGGCGCGCCGAACACCGATTGGGCCGCCCCATCGGGCGTGAGCGCAAGCCTCACGTCGTCGAACACGTTCAGGGCGCCCTCGCAGGCGGCGGCGTGGGCGCGCTCGCCAGCCAGCCAGGCCTCAACCTCGACCTCGCGCGCGCCCAGACGCTTGCGCAGCCGCCAGGCCCAGGCGCTGATCGCCAGCGCCAGTCCCGCTGCGCCCGCAGTGGCCACATAGGCGATGTCGGCCTCGGCCATCCTGTCCCCGGAAAATTCATCGAACGAAGGGCCGCCCCCCACGGGGAAACAACCGATTCGCGTTTACCATACCCTGATTGCGTGATTTGCGATGCGGCGAGACGGCCGATTGCGGCGCGCCCGCGCGCGGGCGATACCCGGACCATGACCCAGACCTGGAACGATCAGGCCGCCCCCTCGCTCGACGACTTCGCGCGGCTGGCCGAAGCCGCCTTCGCCGCCCTGCCCGATCTGTTCCGGCAGGCTGCAGGCGATGTGGTCATCCGCGTTGACGACTTCGCCGACGAGGAGACCCTGGCCGACCTCGAGATCGACGACCCGTTCGAGCTGACTGGCCTCTATTCCGGGGTCCATATCGGCGAACGCGACGCCATGGGGCCCGCAGCAGAGCCGTCGCGCATCTTTCTCTATCGCCGTCCCATTCTGGATGAATGGTGCGAGCGGGGCGACGTGGGGCTGGCCGAGATCATCGCCCACGTCCTGATCCACGAGATCGGCCACCACCTCGGACTCGACGACGATCAGATCCACGAGATCGAGGACGAGGGCTGAAGACAGGGCCGTGTTGGACACCCCCATCCGGCGGCGCCATAGTCGGTTGGTCCGGTTATCGCCAGGATCGGGTGCCACATGTGCTACGCCTGCAACTCGGGTCTCGCTACCCTGACGTCCCTGATGGCGTCTCGTCGAAACATGCTGGCCGGCGGGGCCGCCGCCTTCGCCCTGCCGCCACTGGCCCGCATTACACCCCCGACCGCGCGACAACGAGGCGCAGAGTTCCTGTTCCTGGGCGGGTCGGTCATCACCATGGACCCCATCCGCCCCCGAGCCGAGGCGGTCGCCGTCGCCGACGGCAAGATCCTGGCCGTTGGAGCGCTGTCGGATCTGGAGGGGCTGCGCACCCCCTACACCAGGGTTGTCAACCTGGAGGGCGGAGCCTTGCTGCCCGGGCTGAACGACCCGCACATGCATACCGTCTTCGTCGCCTTCGAGGACTGGATCGATGTCGGCCCCTTCGCCTTGAAAGACATGACAGAGGTGGTCGCCAGACTGAGCGAGGCGGCGGCGAAGGCGGATCCGGGCGAATGGATCCGGGGCTGGCAGCTCGACCCGTCAATCACCCCCGGCGCCACTGCAATCGACCGGGCCCTGATGGATCGGATCGCGCCCGACAACCCACTCTTCCTCCTCGAGTCCAACGGACACGTCGGTTACGCCAATTCCAGGGCGCTGGAGATCTCCGGGATCACCCGCGACACGCCTGATCCGCCCCAGGCTCGCTATATCCGCGACGCCGACGGGGGTCTGACCGGACGGCTGGAAGAGGCCGCTGCGATGGCCGCCTTCATCATGAAGATGCCCATGCCCGACGCCCGGCAAACCAGGGCGGCGATCGGACGCCTGTTCCGGAAGGCCGCCAGCCAGGGCTGCACCGGCCTGTTCGACTGCAGCATCGGCGCCCAGGGCATGGGCGACCTTGAAGTCCTGCGCGACGTCATGAGCGAGGACCCGCCCGTCCGGCTCGGCGGAACCCTGGTGTCCACAAATATGAAGTTGTGGAGGGAGGCGGGGTTGAAGCCCGGCATGGGCGACGATCGTTTCCGCATCTCGGCCATCAAGGCCTGGTCTGACGGCTCCAACCAGGGTCGCAGCGGCTATATGCGCGAACCCTACCTGAACTCCGATAGCCGTGGGTCTCTGAACTACACACGAGAGCAGCTGACCGGAGCGATCCGCGAGGCCCATGGAGACGGCTGGCAGGTCTGCGTCCACGCCAACGGCGACGCAGGCATCGACGCCACGCTCGACGCCTATGACACCGTGCTCAAGGACTCCCCGGTCGTTGATCACCGACACAGAATCGAACACTGCACCCTTCTGCATGATGACCAGATAGAGCGGATGAAGGCTCTGGGCCTGTCGCCCTCCTTCCTGATCGGCCATGTCCACTACTGGGGACGGGCCTTTCGCGACGACATCCTGGGGCCAGCGCGGGCGGATCGGCTTGATCCATGCGCCTCAGCACTGAGAGGGGGCTTGCGCCCCACCCTGCATTCGGACTGGAATGTCACCGGGATCGAACCTCTGCGGATGGTCGAAAACGCGGTGACGCGGGTCATGCGAGATGGCGGCGAGGTGCTTAATCCGGCGGAGCGGGTGTCTGTCGAGGCGGCGCTGCGCATGGTGACAGTCGACGCCGCCTGGCAGTGCAAGCGCGACTTCACCGGGATTCTGGCTCCCGGAAAGGCGGCGGACCTCGTGGTCCTGGATCAGGACCCGACCCGGACGGAGTTGACCCGGTTGCGCCATATCCCCGTGCGGGAGACCTGGCTGGACGGACAGCGCCGTTTTCAGGCCTGAAGCCATCCGGGCGTCCATCGCGGCGCCAAAACATCCGGTCGATGCACCTCCTCATGTATCCGGAGCAATGCTGCGAGCGCCGGTAAAAAGACGCCGCCCCCGTCTCGACATGGGACAGGTTGTCGCACATGGTCATGGTCGGGGAGCGCATCGATGATCAGCATCACATTCGGCGACGTGCTTTGGTGGGCGCACCGCTTTCGGCGGGTGCTGATCCTCAGCCCGGGACTGGCCATACTCGTAGCGACAACGGCGCTTGTCGTGCGCAATGCGCGACACATCCCGCAATTGATACATGCGGCAGGCTTCTAGCCCGCGATCCGCTCCAGCCTCGCCGCGAAGAAGCCGTCGACGCCGCCACGCTCGGCCCATTGCGAAGGCAGGATGCGCAGCCAGCCCTCCGGGGTCAGGGCCTCGGCGGGTGCGCCGATCTCGGACGGAACCGCCGCAACGGTGCGGAAGGCGGGGTTGCGGCGCAGGAAGGCTATGACCTGGGTCTCGCCCTCTTCGCGTTCGAGCGAGCAAACGCAATAGACCAGACGACCGCCGGGCTTCACCTTTTCCGCCGCCACATCCAGAAGGCGGTGCTGCACGTCGGCAAGCTTGGCGACCTCGGCGGGACGAGTGGCGCGCAGGACTTCGGGGTTGCGGCGATAGGTGCCGGTGGCGGTGCAGGGCGCATCCAGCAGGACAGCGTCGAAGACGCGCGCGTCTTCCCAGTCCTCTGCGGGAACGGCGACCACCTCGGCCGGAAGGCCGGTACGGTCGAAATTCTGTTTCAGACGCTTCAGGCGCGCGGCTGAACGATCAAGAGCCGTGACCTCGGCCCCTGCGGCGGCCAGCTGCAGGGTCTTGCCGCCGGGCGCGGCGCACATATCCAGAACGGTCTCGCCTGCCTTCACGCCCAGCAGGCGGGCGGGGACGGCGGCGGCGGCGTCCTGGACCCACCAGTCGCCGGCCTCGAAGCCGGGCCAGCCGGCCACGTCGCCGCGCTTGCCCGTGCGGACCGTGCCGCCGGGCAGAACCTCGCCCTCGACGTCCTGGGCCAAAGCGGACAGATCGACGGAAGGCTTGGCGCTGAGATCAGTGGCGGGCTCGTCGCGGGTGGCCAGGGCCAGGCCCAGAAGCGCGGCCTCGCCGTAGGTCGCCTTCCAGCGGGCGGCCAGCCAGTCGGGCAGGTTGGATTCCGCCGTGGTCAGGCCGGGGCCGTCACGGTCGACGCCGCGCAGGACGGCGTTGACCAGATTCTTGTAGGGACGGGTCTTGGCGTCACGCTCGGCCAGCTTCACCGCAGTCGAAACGGCGGCGAAAGCGGGGGTGCCCAGCACCAGGGTCTGGGCGAGGGCGACGCGCAGGATGGTGCGAACGGGAGCCGGCGGCGCCTTCTGCAGGCGGCGGTCCAGAATCTGGTCGATCTCGCCCAGACGACGCAAGGCGGCCATGGCCACGGCCCGGGCGAAGGCGCGGTCGGGACCGGCCAGATCCCGGGCCGGCGACTGAGACAGGGCTTCATCCAGACCCGTGCGCTTCTCCAGCGCGGCGTTCAGCAGAATGCCGGCCACCAGACGAGCCTCGACGCCGATATCGGCGTGGGGGTCTTCCGCCACGACCTCGGGCCGGGCTTCGCGACGGGGACGCGCCTTTTCAGCCATGCGACGACCGCGCGCGGCCGAGCTTTTGCCCTTGGGCGTACCACCACTCATACGGAAACCTGCGTGCCCAGCTCGACCACGCGGCCGGGAGGGATATGGAAGAAGTCGGTCGGATTGGCCGCGTTGCGCATCAGGAAGATGAACAGCTTGTCCTGCCACAGGGGCATGCCCTGACGCGCCGAAGGCACCACCGAGCGACGGCCGAGGAAGAAGCTGGTCGACATGATGTCGAACTTCAAACCTTGTTTGCGGCACAGGCCCAGGGCGCGCGGCACGTTCGGCGTCTCCATGAAGCCGTAGGTGATGGTCAGGCGTTTGAAGTCGTCGCTGATCGGCTCCATCGTCACGCGCTGGCTGTCGGCGACGCGCGGCCGGTCGGCGGTGTGGACCGTCAGGATGACGTTCTTCTCGTGCAGCACCTTGTTGTGCTTGAGATTGTGCATCAGGGCCACCGGCGCGACCTCGGGGTCCGAGGTCAGGAAGATGGCCGTGCCCGGCGCGCGGTGTGGCGGGCGCGCCTTCAGCATCTCGATCAGGTCATGCAGGGGCAGGCTGTCCTTGCGGGTCTTCTCGGTCAGGATCTGGGTGCCGCGCACCCAGGTCCACATGATCAGCACCAGACCGCCGCCCATCACCAGGGGCATCCAGGCGCCGTCCGGGATCTTGAGCAGGTTGGAGGTCAGGAAGACCGCGTCGATGAAGCCGAAGGGGATCAGGACCCCCAGCACCGCCCACAGGGGCCAGCGCCACTTCTTGGTCACCACCGAGAAGGACATCAGGGTGTTGACCAGCATGGTGCCGGTGACGGCCACGCCATAGGCCGCCGTCAGATTGTGCGACGACTGGAAGGTCAGCAGCAGGAAGAGGACGCCGATCATCAGCAGGCTGTTGACCGCCGGAACATAGATCTGACCGGCGAGGGTCTCGGAGGTGTTGCGGATGTCGATGCGGGGCAGGAGGCCCAGCTGAACCGCTTGCTGCGTCACCGAGAAGGCCCCGGTGATGACGGCCTGGCTGGCGATGACCGTGGCCGCCGTGGCCAGGATAAGCATGGGCCAGTAGATCATCTGCGGCACCATGTTCCAGAACGGGTTGTCCGCCGCGCCGGGGTTGTCCAGCAGGAAGGCGCCCTGGCCCAGATAGTTGAGCGTCAGGCAGGGCAGGACCACGAAGAGCCAGCCCTGGCGGATCGGCGCCTTGCCGAAATGGCCCATGTCCGCATAGAGGGCCTCGGCCCCGGTCACGGCCAGGAAGACGCTGCCCAGGATGACGAAGCCGAGGAAGCCGTCCTTGAGCAGCAGCTCAATCCCGTAGATTGGCGACAGGGCGCGCAGGATCGAGATGTCATCAAAGATGTGGGTCAGGCCTAGGACGCCTAGGCTGAGGAACCAGACGGCGGTGATGGGGCCGAAGAACTTGGCCAGGCCGGCGGTGCCGCGCGACTGAACCATGAAGAGCGCGATCAGGATGCCGGCCGAGATCGGCAGGATGAAGGGGTCCAGCTCGCCGTTCAGGCCCGGCGCGTCCTTCAGGCCCTCGACGGCCGAGAGCACCGAGATGGCGGGAGTGATGACGCCGTCGCTGTAGAAGAGGGCCGCGCCGCAGACGCCGAGAATGAAGAGCCAGGCGCTGCGTCGACCGACGGCGTGCTGGGCCAGGGCCATCAGCGACAGGGTGCCGCCCTCGCCCTTGTTGTCCGCCCGCATCAGGAACATGACGTATTTGAACGTCACGACGACCATCAGGGCCCAGAAGGCCAGGGAGACCACGCCGATGACGGCCAGCTCGCCGCCGACGCCCTTCTGGGCGTGACCGATGGCCTCGCGCAGGGCGTAGATCGGACTGGTGCCGATGTCGCCGAAGACCACGCCGATGGCGCCCAGGATCAGGGCGCGATGCGTCGCCTTGCCGTGCCCTGCGCCCTGGGGAGGCGAAGACGGAGTCCCGGCGTTCGGTTGTTCGGAAGCGTTTGCGGCGGACGTCTCGGCGTCGCCGCGGGGCGTATCCCCGGCCATGCGTAACCTCCGGGTCGCGCGGAGCGGCGCGCCCATCAAGAGCGGCGGGCCTTTAGCCCCTTTCGGTCAGCGGTTCAATCGCGCGCCGGTTCCGCGCGACGCGCCGCCGACAGGATGCGCCGATCCGTCTTGGCCTGAACCAGAACTACAACATTGTCTTCTGAGGCGGAATCCGACGGAAGGACAAACAGGACCGGACGGCCGGTCCAGTCGCCCAGACGCTTCACTTCACGCACGACGTTGACATGGCGCACGGCCTGACCGCGATTGTCGCCCTGGCGCACCTCCACCGTCTGCAGCCCAGGCTTATAGACGACAGCCATGACCTCGGCCCCGCCTGCAGGCGGACGACCGGAACCGACGCCGACGCGGTCGCCGGTTTCGCGGAACTCGATCTCGGGCGGATGCAGGCGCGCAGCCGCTTCGGCGTCGATGGCGGCCTGAAGTTCGGGCGAGCGGGCGCCCGACAGATGGCGACGGCCGTCGATCACCACCTGGGGCGTCGAGACGTTCCTCAACCTGAGCGCTTGACGATAGGCCTGCTGACGCGCGGCGAACTCGGGCTTGGCGAAGGTGTCGGACCAGCCGAGATAATCCCAGTAGTCGACGCCATAGGTCAGGGCGATGACCCCCGGTTCGCTCGCCACGGCCTCCAGGGTGCGGTTGGCGTCAGGACAGCCGGAGCAGCCCTGGGCGGTGAACAGTTCAACCACAACCGGCTGGACAGGCGCGTCCCGCTCACGCGGCGGCGCGGCCGCGCCGACGCCGATGATCGCCGCGACAAGAAAACCGCTCTTGATCAGACCCCTTGCCTTCATGGCCGCGATCCTAGCCCTTCGATCCATCCGCGCCGCTCATAAAACCGTGAGCGGCAAGAGCCTCACCCATTCATTGGCCTATCGCCCCCTGGCCGCCCGAGGCCGCTTCCGGGATGACGCACCGGTTCAGTCCATCAGTTGCTGGCTGAGATAGACGTAGTGCCGCGCCCAGCGGCGGGCGTTGGCGACCGGGTCGGCGTCGTTGGAGTGACCGCCGGCCGTGTCCTCGTAATAGAGGTGGCCGTGGCCCTGATCGCCCAGACGCGCCGCGAACTTGCGGGCGTGGCCGGGGTGGACCCGGTCGTCGCGCGTATTGGTGGTGATATAGACGCGCGGATACTTAACCTCGGGCCGCAACTGCTGATAGGCCGAGTAGCGGGCGATGAACTCGGCGTCGCCGGGGATGCGCGGGTCGCCGTATTCGCCGATCCATGACGCGCCGGCGGGCAGGTCCTGATAGCGCAGCATGTCGATCAGCGGGCTTTCGATGACCGCTGCGTTAAACAGTTCCGGATGCTGGGTGATGGACACCGAGGTCAGCACCCCGCCGTTCGAGCGGCCATAGATGCCCAGATGGCGTGGGCTGGTGATGCGGCGCTGCTCCAGATCGCGGGCCACGGCGGCGAAGTCGTCGAAGGCGCGCTGGCGGTTCTCGCGCAGGGCCGCCTGGTGCCAGCCGGGGCCGAACTCGCCGCCGCCGCGGATGTTGGCCTGGACGAAGACGCCGCCGTTCTCGAGCCAC
>Ga0247827_10001060_pt1 | contig 11941 bp, 12 predicted proteins | sample 12C_Control_Day2_FD_194414 | JGI IMG/M metagenome (GOLD analysis project Ga0247827, IMG submission 194414) | Soil microbial communities from agricultural site in Penn Yan, New York, United States - 12C_Control_Day2 | ecosystem: Environmental > Terrestrial > Soil > Agricultural land | place... | reverse complement strand
CTCGAAGGCCGTGCGCTTCCGCGTGTCGAAGCCGCTGAAGGACGCCGTCAACGGCTAAGCCTTTCCGGCTCGCCCTTCCCTCCGCGCGAGGGAAGGGCATCGGCCCCTCTCCCGTGGGAGAGGGCTTGAGCCTCCAAGAGCGAAGCGATTGGATCAGGCGAAAGGGTGAGGGCCGCAGTCCCCCGTCGGCGCAAGCCGTCGCTTGACCGCTAAAGCGGACTGAACCCTTAGCCCCTCACCCTTTCGCTTTGCGGATCGCCTTCGGCTCTCCGAAGCTCAAGCCCTCTCCCGCCGGGAGAGGGTTTTTCAATTAGGCCCCGGTCCGGGTCCTGAACTCGGCCTTGGTCGCGGCGATCCAGCCGGCATAGGTGTCGGCCCCGGCGCTCAGGGCGGCGAAGTCCTGCGGACGGCCCGAACCGTCGGCCCCGTCGAGACCGGCCAGGGCGATGCGGATGCCGCCCGGCGAGCGGGCCTTGTCGGCGAAGCCCGAATAATTGGCCGACAGACGGTTGAGCGCCCTGGCGTCGCGGGCCAGAGAATAGCCGACCCCGGCGCGTATCAGCCGGTTCTCCTCGTCCGCCGTCAGCGGGATCAGGGCGTCGCGATAGCGGTTCCCCAGCTGCTGCTCATAGAGGGCGGCGGCCGCCCCCCACTGCTGCTGCTTCCAGAAAATTTCAGCCCGCACGTCGCGAGCGGCGGGCGAAGCGTCCTTGGCCAGAACCTCCAGCGCGTGGTCGTAGCGGCCCAGCTCCATCAGGGCGCGGGCTTCCAGCGCCCGGCGCTCGCTGTTCATGGCCGTGGGCAGAAGCGTGGTGCGCGACGACCACAGGGCCTGCAGCGCCTGTTCCGGCTGGCGGTTCATCAGATAGACCATGGCCAGATTGGTCGAGACCTGGGCCTTGGCCACGCCGTCCAGGCGATTGTCGGCCTGATATTTCAGCAGCTCCGCCGCCTGTTCCAGCAGGTCCACGTCGATCAGGCGCCGGGCCAGACGCCGCACCATCTCGTCGCCATCGGCGCCGACCGGAGTCAGTTCGCGGAAGTCGAAGAAGAGGGCCAGGGCCTGCACCGGCTGCAGGCCGTCGGCGGTGCCGTCGAGGAAGAGGGCGCGGAAGGCGTTGTCAAGATCGGACTGCAGCTTGTCGCCGCCGGGCAGGACCACGATCTTGCGGCCCGCCGCCTTCAGCGTGGTCAGAGCCTCGCGATAGCGCCCCTGCGACAGGTAGAGCTCGCCCAGGCTGCGGATCACGGCCAATTCCGTGCCGTCGCCGCGCCAGCGCCATTTCAGGGCCTCCAGCTGGGCCGCCGCCGCATCCGGCTTCAGCGTCCCCCTGGCCATTTCCAGACGCACCGCGCCGAGGCGGGCGGGCGTGGCGATCCCGTCCAGCGGAGCGCGGGCCACGGCCTTGTAGAGGGCCAAAGCCTGGGCCGGCTTCTGTTCCAGCTCGAACAGCCTGGCCTGGACCAGACGGGCGGTCAGCTGGTCCGCCGCTGAAATCCCCGGCTGGCTGAAGACATAGGCCAGCAGCTCGCGCGCGGCGTCCAGATCGCCGGTCTCCACGGCGGCGAGCGCATGGGCCGTGCCGAAACGGGCGCGCCATTCGGGGGTGAAGTTGTCGACCACGCCGGCGCCGGCGGCGAAGCCTTGACGCGCATTGGTCCAGTCGCTGCGCTGGGCGGCGATATAGGCCTGCCAGACGCGCGTCGAGGGATCGCCCGCCAGAGCCCCGGACGAGAAATCGGCCTCGGCCTCGGCGTAGCGGCCGATGGAGGCGCGGGCCGCGCCGCGCAGGCCGCGCACCTCGGCCACGCCCTGCATGGCCGGGGTCTGCTTGACCAGGGCGTTCAGCACGCCGATCGCCTCATAGCCCAGCCCCTGCCCCACCAGGAAGCGGGCGTAGGCCAGTCGGCCCTCGATGGGGGCGCGCGGGTCCTCGGCGGCGCGACCGCTTTCCAGCTCGGCGGCGACCTGAAGCGCGCGATGGCGGTCGTTGAAGCTGTCGCCGCCCAGGTCGGCCCAGTCGGAAATGATCAGGGCCGGGCGGACGGCGGCGCGCGGCGCGCGGGCCTCGGCGGCGGCGGTCTCCAGCCCGACGGTCGGCGGCGACAGGCGCAGGCCCCTGGGCCGCGACAGGGTGACGATGTCGCCCTCGGCCTTGACCGTCAGATCGTCGGTCGGAGTCTCGACCGCCAGACCGTGGGCGGTGGGCAGCAGGGCCAAATCGACGGTGCGACGGCCTTTCGACACCCCCTTGCCGGGGGCCAGGGCCGTGACGGCGGCGAAACGGTCGCCGACCATGGGATCGGTCAGCCAGACGGTCCTGGTGGCCCCGGCCATGCGCGCGGTCAGGGCGGTCTGGACGCTGTCGTCGCGACCGATCTCGACGCCTGTCACACTGGTGGCGGTTCCGCCCAGGGTGACGGTCCAGGCCGCGCCGTCGGCCCGCGCCGAAACGGCCACCCCCTCGGCGGCGGGAATGCGGATGGCGGTGAAGTCGGGACCGGCGGCCCAGCGCGCCTTGCCCGCCAGACCGGCCCTGGCGGCGGCGGGCATGTTCATGCGGGCGGCGGCGTCGAACACCACCCAGACCGCGTCGCCGCGGCGGAAGACGGCGGCCCCGACCGGCGCGGCCCAGGTGAAGGTCAGGCGGGTGGTCTCGTCCTTGACCTCGGCGGTCACGGGCACGGCCCCGCCGGCGGGCACGACCGAGGGCTTGGCCCCCTCGGGCACGGCGCCGGGCGCATAGAGGTTGAGCCAGACCGCGCCGTCGGCGGCGCCCGACCGGACGCCCGCCCCTTCGGCCAGGGTCAGGACCAGTTCGGTCGCGCCCTGGACGGCGCGGGTCTCGACCTTCTCGACCCCCTTGGGCGGATCGACCCTGAGCCGACTGACGTCGGGGGCGGCGGTCGTGCCGATGCGGATGATGACGACCTGGCCATCCTGACGCACCCTCGCCCGCGAGCCCACGGCCCCGGCGAATTCGATCTTGGTGAAGCCGGAGTTGGCGCCGACGCGGATCTCGACCGGACCGCCGCTGGCCGACTGGGCCTGGGGGGCCAGGGGCGCGAAGACGACGACGCCCGCCGCGGCGGCGGCCACGGTCGTCTTCAGAACGCGCTTGCTGACGGGTGCCCCGGACATACGCGCGCATGCTCGCGCGAAAGGGCTTTCATCGCGGTTAACGCCGGTTAAAGAGGCTCACGGAAAACCTTACCACAGGGGTAGGACAAATCACCCGCTTGCGACGCGGGCGTGAAAGGGCGACATCCTCGGTATCGACGTTATCGTCACCGTGTTCCGTCAGGTGTTGCCGTGTCCGACCCCGTCTATCCGCCCCTCAGCCCGCTGAAGACCGGCGTGCGCTGCCGCTGCCCGCGCTGCGGCGTCGGCCCGCTGTTCCAGGGCTATCTGACGATCCGCAAGCAATGCACGAACTGCGGCCTGGACTATGGTTTCGCCGACCCGGCGGACGGCCCGGCCTTCTTCGTCATGTCGGCGGTGGGCGTGGTCGGCATGATCGGCTTCATGATCTTCGAGTTCAACGTCCACCCGCCGGTCTGGGTGCACTTCGTTGTCACCCTGCCCATCCTGGCCCTGATGTGCCTGGGCGTGCTGCGACCGTTCAAGGGCTGGATGGTGGCCGAGCAGTATTTCCACAAGGCCGAGGAAGCCGTCTTCTCCAGCGTCGGCAAGCACGGCGCAGGCTACGCCTGGCGCGGCCAGGCCGAGCGGGCGGCGCGGGATGAAGCCCGCGACAAGGGGTAACGTGTTTCCTTCTCCCCTTGAGGGAGAAGGTGGCCCGTCAGGGCCGGATAAGGGGTGTCAGCGCTGAGGTTTGACGTGAGGCGGGGGTGCGAATGTCCTCGCCCCCCTCATCCGTCAGGCTTCGCCTGCCACCTTCTCCCGCAAGGGGAGAAGGAAGAAGGTTAGCGCACCACCCGCAGCGTCACGCCCACCGTGCGCGGCGCGCCGAGGAAGGCCCCGAGCGTGCCCGACTGGAACGGCGCGCCGAAGGCCACCTGGCGGTAGTCCTGATCAAACAGGTTGCGGCCCCACAGCTCGACGCTCCAGGCCCCATCCCCAGCATCGTCATTCGCCAGGGCCACGCGGCCGTCGACCAGCCAGAAGCCCGGCTGGCTCTTGGCCGGGTCCAGATCCGAGCCGGTGTTGTATTCCGACGAATACTTGGCCGCGAGCGTGATGCGTCCGGTCAGGCCGGCGCCGACCGGCCGCTCATAAGTCCCCGCCAGCGAGCCGCTCCACAGGGGGGCGAAGTTCAGGCGACGCCCCGCCAGCAAGGGCAGACCGGCGATGGGGTCATGACCGTATTCGGTCTGGGCGTAGGTGACGCCGCCCTGCAGCGACAGGCCCTCGACCGGCAGGAACATGAAGTCCGCCTCCACGCCCTTGGCCCGCACCTCGGGGATCGAGCGCACCAGGAAGGTGGTGCCCAGGAAGGTGTTGAGCTGGAAGTCGTCATAGGTCTGGCGGAAGGCGGCGGCCGAAACCAGAAGACGGCGCTCCAGCATCACGCTCTTGACCCCGGCTTCCCAGGCGTCGGCGGTTTCGGCGCCGAAGGCGCGCGAGGCGTCGGGCACGAGGTTGGTCTGGCCCCGGTCCAGGTTGAAGCCGCCGTTCTTGCGACCGCGCGACCAGCCGGCGTAGAGGCGAATGCCCTCGCTTGCTTGGTATTCGGCGCGGGCCAGACCGGTCCAGGCCTCATCCTTGACCGTCTCGGAGGTCTTCAGGCCGTTGAAGGCCGGGTTGGACCAGGGCAGGCAAAGGGTGGCGTTGGTCACGCCATTGGCCAGGGCGGCGGCGCAGGCGCGGCCGCCGTCGGTGTTTTCATAGGCCGCGTCCATGTCCTTGGTCTCATGGGTGCGGCGCAGGCCCCCGGTCAGGGTCAGGCGGTCCGTGACGGCCCAGGAGGCTTGCGCGAACAGGGCCGCGCTCTGGGTCGTCTGCCAGTAGCGATCCAGTTGCCCCTCGCCCTCGACGAAGCTCGCGCCCACCGACAGGCCGGTCAGGGTCGAGACATAGGCCGGGTCGCCCAGGGGGGCGGCGGTCGAGCGCGACAGCAGACGGCTGACGTAGCCCTCGTAGTCCGCGCCGTAGAAGAGGCTGTCGCGACGGGTCAGCTTCTCGTCCGACAGGAAGGCCCCGGCGGCCCAGTCCAGACGCCCGTTCTGGCCCGACAGACGCACCTCCTGCGTCAGGGTGCGGAACCGGTTGGACCAGCTGCCGTCGTCGGGACGATAGGCCAGGTCGGCGGAGGTGAAGTCCCAGTCCTGACTGATGACGCCGCGCCAGTCGCGCACGGCGGTCGTGCTGTCCAGCTTCGCCCAGCCCAGGTCGGCGGTCAGGTGCAGGGCCAGGCCCTTGTCGCGGATGCGGGTGTTGGTGTCGCGGTTGGACCAGGCGACGCGGGCCCAGGGGTTGGGCGTCGCCGCCACCCCGCCGTCGGGGGCGAAGGTGGCCAGCAGGGGCGCCGTGCCGCCGGTCACAAGCTGCACGCCGACGCAGCAACGCTCGTCCCGCTCGGTCCAGTCGGCGGTCAGGCGGGCGGTCAGATCGGGCGTGACCTTCCACAGCAGCTGGCCGCGCACGGTGTCGTAGTGCTCGTTCTGGTCGTCGGTCGCGGTGCGCGGGCCGTCGCCCGTCTTCACGTCATAGAGGCCGTCGCGGCGGCGCGCGGCGACATAGAGCCGCCCGGCCAGAACCTCGTCCACGATCGGACCGGTCAGGGAGACCGAGCCGCCTGCGGTCCCGTAGTCGCCGAAGGTCGCCTCGCCCGCCATCCGGGGCGTGAAGGACGGGGCGGCGGTGACGACGTTGATCACGCCGGCCGAGGTGTTCTTGCCGAACAGGGTCGCCTGCGGCCCCTTCAGGACCTCGATGCGTTCGACCTCGCCCAGGTCGCCCAGGGCCACGCCGTTGCGCGGGCGATAGACGCCGTCGATCATGACGCCGACCGAGCTTTCCAGCCCCGGATTGTCGCCCACCGTGCCGACGCCGCGGATGCGGGCCGTGGTGAAGGTCTGGTTCGAGGTCGACGCCACCACCAGACCCGGCGTCAGAATCTGCAGGTCCTTGATGTCGCGCACCCCGACGTCGTCCAGCAGGGGCTGGGCCGCCACCGTCAGCGACAGGGGCGTGGACGCCAGCGTGGCCTCGCGCCGCTGGGCCGTCACCACGATCTCGGACACCTGGGTCGGCCCTTCGGTCGCCGCGTCCTCCGCAAAGGCAGGCGCGGCGAAAACGAGCAGGGGCAAGGCGACGGACGCGAGATACGCGGCGCGGACAGGGGAGTTCATGAAAGGAGAAACCGCTTTGCGGAGCGACGGCGCACGGCCTTTGTCGCGGACAGAAGCTGCGCTCTAGCAGTCGGTTCGGGCCGTTGAAAGCCTTACCTCAGGTCAGCAATCGGTGACTTTTCGTCAGCACACGATGACTTTCAGGCTCGCCCCGCCAGGGGGCCCGAGGCCTGGGGGGCGAAGCTGACCTCGACCCGGCTACGGTGCCGATCGACGTCATTGCGCACCGCGCCGCCGACCCGGCACAGACCGCCCAGGTCGCTCGCGACGCCGGCTTCGTGCGCCGAAATCAGATCCAGCAGACGTTCCGCCTCGGTCAGCGAGGCCGGCTTCTGATCCAGCAGCCAGTGCTCCAGCTCGCCCAGATCGACCGTCAGCCCGCCCACGCGGACCGCGCTCTCGACCTTGCGGCTATTCCACTGATGCAGCAGCGCGCGCGCCGCTTCCATGGTCCATTGCTGCGCCATCACGCCCCTCCCGGGCGAAGCGTCGGGCCGCCCCGGCTTCCCAGATCCCGACGAAGGCCGTCAGGCTGACAAAGCTCCAGGCGATCCATTGCAAGGTGACCGCCGCCCACCCCAGCCGCTCGTGAGCGAAAAAGGGGGCCAGATGGCTGAACACGATGATCAGCTGAAATCCGGCGCAAGCGACCAGCCACCAGCGACGACCATGCTCGGCCAACGCCCACAGCGCGCCGAACAGGGCCACATCCACCAGCATCACCCCGATCCGGAAGCCGTCGATGTCCCACCCCAGCACCAGAACCGACAGGACCTGCGCCGCCGTGAGGGCGACGACAGCCAGCCGTTCGACCGTTTCACCGCGCCACAGCAGAAGGGCGAAGGCGATCAGGTTGGCGAGGATGAGGATGATCTGGACGGGGTGCATGGTTCGAAATCAGCCCGCGCGTCGACCGGTTCCGCCCTGGGCGGCGCCGACGACCCGTTCCGGGCGTTTGCTCATTGACCTGTCATCATCGATTACCCCGGTGAGTGCCGAAGTCACCGCAGGCTTTCGATCAGTTCGAGAACAGGGTTGACGAGGCTGGCGCCGACCGCGGCGATCAACAGCCAGGCCAGAGACCAGGCAAGGATCAGCCACAGCAGGGAGCCCCCCAGCTTCCTGGGCCGGCGCCAACCGTCCAACGCGACATACCGATCATAGAGCGACCGTCGCGTCCCGTTCCCGAGCATCGGCGAAGACGCTGCGGAGACAGCCGCTACTGGCTCGATCAGAACGGAGGCGGATAGGGGGGGTATTTCCCCTGAGTAGTTTTCACTCAGGCGGCGCGCGGCCTGAAGACGGTCGGATACGCCCAGCTTTTCATAGGCGCGATGCAGGTGGTTCTGGACCGTGCGCGGGGACAGGGCGAGCCGCTGGGCGATCTCCTTGTCGCCCAGACGCAGACCCGCGAGCTGGACGACTTCCAGTTCGCGTTGGGTCAACTTCGACACTGACTCATTCCTTGCCACAGCTCAGCGTTAACGAATCCGCCCCTGTTCCGTCCAGACGATAAAATGTATCGCTGATACCGAATACCTAGCCGCCGAGGACGCCGGTCGCGTCCAGGGTCGCGTCGGCGTTTTCGATCACCGTCACCTCCGCAACTTCCACCCCATACTCAGTCTTGAGGGACGACAGCCAGCCGAACAGGGTCGCCGTCGTCACCCCCGGCGCGTCGAAGCCGATGCCGCCCGCCTCGTCCACCGACAAAGTGACGCTTAGCCCCGCCGCCTCGGCCGCGCCGCGCGCCGCCTGCTCGACCTCGGCCAGCGGCATGGGCGCCCCGGCCTTGGTCGGCGTCCGCGCCGCCAAGCCGGTTTCGATGCGTGTCAGGCTGGCCGTCGCCTCGCCCCGGCGTTCGGCCGCCGCCTCGCGCCAGGCGAAGGCGGGTCGAATGACCAGCAGCCAGATCAGGACGGCCGCGATCAACAGCCCCATGACCGCCAGCATCCTCTGCTCGCGGGCGGACCGCCCATCCCACCACAGGCCCGCCGTCTGGATCATCCGGTTCATCAGGCGCCTCCCACGCGGACTTCCGAGACGACCTTGCCCTGATCGTCGACGGTGCTTTCATCAGTCAGGCTCATGCCCCGCGCGGCCATGGCCTGCTGCAGGGCGTCGAGGTCCTGATAGGCGGGATAGGTGACGGTGGCGCGCACGCCATCTTCGTCGGCAGTCAGGCTGTCCAGTTCGGCGCCCTCTACGCTCTCGACGGCGGCGAACAGGGCAGCGGCGGCGGCCGTCGGTCCGCCCGGCGGCGGGGCCATGGTCAGGCGACGCGTCGCCTCGGCCACCGCATCAGCGGTCGGCGCGATGTCCGGGAAGGCGCGACGCGCGGCGGCCTCGGCGCGATGCTCGGCGTCGCCGGCGCGCCATTCGTCATGCCCGGCGGCGGCCAGGGTCAGGATCAGCGGCGAGACGATCAGGGCCGCCGCCAGCGCCCCTGCCCGCTTCCAGCCGCGCCGGTCCGTCTCAACGCGGCGCCCCCCCCCGGCCAGGAGGTTGATCGGCGGGTTGAGGGCGGCGGCGGCCAGCAGGCCCTCGATCTCGTCCGCCCGACCGATGCGCTCCAGCATGCGCCCCGCCGCCACGGCTTCGGCCAGATCGGGCTGGAGGCTGAGCGCCAGTTCGCGCCCGCGCAGGGCCAGATCGGCGCCGAAGACGGCGGCGCTCAGAGCCTCCTCCTCGGCCGGTTCCGGCAGGACCAGGCTGTCGGGGATCATGACGTCGGCCTTCAGCCCGAGGCTCGACAGATAGTCGCCCCAGGCCTGCAGCAGCGAACGGCTGACCACCGAGACCAGCCCCCGCTCGCCCGTCGCCGGAACCGGTCCCAGGACCGCGCTCAGTCGCTCGGCGGGCGCGGCCAGATCGTCGCGCAGCAGATGCAGGGCCGCCGCCGACAACTGCGCCGGGCTGCCCGAGGGCAGGTCCAGCCAGCGGATCAGAACGTCGGCGCCGGGCGCCACCGCCACCGTGCGCATCGGCTCGGGCGCGGGTCCACCCAGTTCGACGACGCCGCGCGTCAGCACATTGCCTTGCGCGTCCAGCGTCAGGCAGGACGCCGGCAGGGCCGCCGAGGGCGGGATCAGGATCAGTCGGATGCGGCTCATTCGTCCAGGGTCCAGCGTTGGATGACGGTGCGCGCGGGACCGGCCTGGGGCAGCTCGATCAGGGCCGTGCGGACGGCGCGGCTGCCGCCGAACTCCACGTCCACGCGCAGGTTGAAGAAGCGGGTCAGGACCGTCAGCTGATCCTGCACCGAGGTCGGCAGCGAGACCGCCGCCATCGGCCCCTGCATCAGGAAGGCGTTGGCGTCGCTCCAGCCGCTGGCGGGCCGGGCGGCGATGGCGGCGCGGGCCGAGGCCAGACTGAGCTTGCCGTCCGCCAGCATGACCAGCAGCGGCGCCTGGTCCGCTCTCAGCGTATTGGGATTGATCGGCGACAGGTCGGTCGTCGGCAGGGCGCACAGATAGGGCCGCAGCCGGGCATAAGTCTCGGCGTCCATCCCCTTCACCGCGCGCAGCTCACTGACCTCGGCCAGCAAGGTCCCGGCCGTGCGATAGGGTTGCGCGCGCCCTGCATAGGCGGCGTCCTCGCCGCCCTGGGCGCGCGGCGTCGTATCCGTGTCGATCCAGTCAGCCAGGGCGTCGGCGATGGCCCGCATCCGCCCCTCGGGCAGGTTCAGCGCCCGCCCCAGAGCCACGAACTGCTGGACGCCCAGCGGCCGGGCGACATAGACCTCAAGCTGCCCCTCGACCACGCTGTTCAGATTGAAGCAGGCCTGACCGTCGCTGAGGCGCGCGGTGATCGCGCCGTCCTCGATGGGGAAGTTCAGCACCCGCCCGTTCCAGTCTGGCTGGATCGGCGTCTTGACCGGATCGAGGTCGCGCAGGCGGTTGATCTGGCGCCGCGCCAGAGCCTCGGCGCCCGCCGCATACCACTGGGCCTGGCTCTGGGTTTCCGCGTTCATCGTGCGGCGGACCGAGAAGCGGATGTCGTCCAGCACCAGCACCGCCACCGCCGCCATCACCGCCACCAGCAGCAGGACGGTCAGCAGAGCCATGCCCTCACGGCCCTTCAGGCGCGCCCTCATCGCCCGCCCCCGACGACGAACAGCTGGCGCACCGGACCATAGCCCTCCAGCGTCAGGTCCAGACGCACGGCGTCCGGCAGGGGCCGGTCCGGCGAGGGAACGAAGCGCGGCGTCTCGGCGCCCGCGCTGATGAAGGCCAGTGTCGGGGCGCTGACGCCCTGATAGAGGATCTGGGCCGGGCCGGGCCGGGCGCCGTCCAGATGGGGATAGACCCTGCGTTCCAGCCGATCCTCGATCAGACGGTATTCGACCCTTTGCAGCGCGGCGCGCGGACGGCCGTCCGGGTTGCTCCACCCGGCGCGGACCAGGACCAGTAAGGGGTCGCCCGGCGCCTCGGCGGCCAGGATGGGCGAGGTCGCGGGCTGACCGTTGGCGGCGCGCACCCGGCGCGGCGCGGCCTGGCCCAGATCGGCGCGCAAGGTCGCGCGCAGGCGTTGCAGTTCGGCGGTGCGGTCGGTCGCGGCCTTGACCACGAAGCGGTTGTCGATGCTCTGGCTCAGCACCAGCACCCCGGCCGCCGCCAGCAGGGCGAAGATCAGCAGGGCGATCATCACCTCGATCAGGGTGAAGCCGGCCCGATCTGTGGCGCGGGATTTCATGATCCGACCGCCCGGAACAGGATGCGCTCCGCCGCCTGCCCCTCACCGTCAGAGACGCGGATGTCGATGCGCAGGATGTCGGGGTCGTCGGTGGCCGTCACCGCGCGGGTCCAGCGCCAGTCGCGCCCGGCGAGCGGCTGCACGCCGTCGCTGTCGCCGGGCGGCGGGGCGGGCTGGGCGGTCATGGCCTCGACCGCCAGGTTCTCGGCCACGATCCCGCCGAGCGTCCGCGTCTCGGCCCGCGCCGCCGAGCGGGTGTTCTCGCCGCCGAGGTTCAGCAGGGCGAGCGCCGCCAGGGCGAACACCGCCAGCGCCACCAGAAGCTCGATCAGGGTGAAGCCGGATCGCCTAGCCATCGACCCGCACCTCGCCCGCTGCGTCGACGGCGACGATCACGGCGCGGGGGCCGCGCGACAGGGTCAGGCGGGCCGCGTCGGTCACGCCGGTCGGGTCGAAGACGACGCGCAGGGGCGCATCGGCGGACTGGCCCTCGGGGCGAGCGGCGGTGTCCTCGGCCCAGCGTTCCTCACCGAAGGGGCCGTCCGTCAGGGGCGACCACTGGACGCCGTCGAAGCTGGAAAAAACGTAGCCCGTCGCCGTCGCCTCGACCGCCACGGCGCGATTGGTCAGCAGGGCCTCCTCACGCGCGCGGACCAGTCGCGCGGCGAAGCGCTCGGCCTCGTCGCCGACGGGCGGACGCGGATCGGGCACGGCCAGAACCACGGCGGCGGCGGCCAGCCCCATGATGGCGACCACCATCAGAAGTTCCACGAGCGTGAAACCGGAGCGCGGGCGCTGAACCATGCCTGCCCCCTTCCCGTTGGCGGAGGGGGGAAGGGTTTGGGATGGGGGTGCGTGCGCCGCCCGATGGGGCCCTGGCGCATGAGACGCGGCGACGCCTCCCGCGCCTCGTTTCCGACCCGGCCGGCCC
>Ga0247827_10001056_pt1 | contig 11961 bp, 9 predicted proteins | sample 12C_Control_Day2_FD_194414 | JGI IMG/M metagenome (GOLD analysis project Ga0247827, IMG submission 194414) | Soil microbial communities from agricultural site in Penn Yan, New York, United States - 12C_Control_Day2 | ecosystem: Environmental > Terrestrial > Soil > Agricultural land | place: USA... | reverse complement strand
GGCGGTCCGCCAGACCCAGTCGTTCAAGGGCGCGATCCACGCGGCCGGCGCGGTCGTCCAGCCCATAGACCCGGGCCACGAAGGTCAGGTTCTCGCTGATGGTCATGTCGTCGTAGAGCGAGAACCGCTGGGTCATGTAGCCGGTCTGCCGCTTGATCCCGGCGCTCTGGGTGCGGAAGTTCAGGCCCAGAACCTCGCCCTCGCCGCTGTCGGGGGTCAGCAGGCCGCACAGCAGACGCAGGGTGGTGGTCTTGCCCGAGCCGTTGGGGCCGAGGAAGCCGGTGATGCGGCCTTCGTCCACGGCGATGGCGACGTCGCGCACCACGTGCTTGTCGCCGAACGACTTGTTCAGTCCGCGAACGTCGATGGCGCGCGTCATCCCTGATCGGACCTGGATCGGTTCACCGGCCTGACGTCGATGGGCTGACCGGGCGTCAGGCTGCGCGGCGCAGACGGGACCGCCTCGATCAGGAAGACCAGCTTGTCGCGGGTGGTCAGGCTGTAGATGATCGGCGGCGTGTATTCGGGGCGGCCGGCCACATAGTCGACGCGGGCCGTCATGCCCGAGGCGCACCCGTCGCAACTGATGGCGACCATCGTCCCCGGCGGATAGGCGTTCACCGCGGCCTCGGGCACATAGAAGCGCACCTTGATCTGATCGTCGGGGATCAGGCTGACGACCGGGGCGTTGGCGGCGGCCCATTCGCCGGGCTGATACATGACGTCCTCGACCCGAGCCGCGACGGGGGCGACCGGAGCGAGCTGGCTGACCTGACGGCGGGCGTCGACGACGCCGGCCCGGCTGCCTTGAACCTCGGCCTGACTGGCGGAGATGCGGGCGGCGGCGGCGCTTACATCGGTCTGGGCGGCGTCTCTTTGGCGCTGGGCGCTGGTCGCGGCGGCGCGGGCCTGATCGATCTGCTGGCCGGCGACGGAGCCGGGCTTCTCGCGCTCGGCCGCGAGGTAGCGGGCCAGGTCCGAGGCCGTGCGCGCGACCTCGACCTGGGCTTCGGCCAATGCGGCGCGGGCCCTGTTCAGGGCGGCGGTGTCGGCCGCCAGCTGCGCCTGGCCCAGATCGACCTGGGCGGCGGCCTGATCGGCGCGGGCGCCCAGGGATGTCGGGTCGATGCGGAACAGGGCGGCGCCGGCCTCGATCCGCTGGCCGCGTACGACGCTGATGGCGTCGATCACGCCCGCGACGGGCGCGGACATGTAGAGGTTCCGGGTCACGACATAGCCGGTGAAGACCGGCGGCGCGCTCTGCCGACGGCTGAGCAGCGCCCAGGCCAGAAGGGCGCAGACGGCCACGCCGACGATCAGGGCGATGACGAGGGGACGGCTCGGGGCGTGTCTCTGTCGGGGCGTATCGACCATCTAGGCCTCTCCCGAATCGGCGACGCTGCGTTCGTCCCAGCCGCCGCCCAGCGCCTTGTAGAGCGCCACCATGTCCTGATCGGTCGCCGCTCGCGCCTGGGCCAGGGCGTCGGCGGCGTCCAGCAGGGAGGCGCGCGCCGCCAGCAGATCCAGCCCGGTCGCCAGTCCGGCGTTCTTCTGCGTCTGGACAGTGGCCAACTGGTCGCGGGCGGCGGCCTCGGCGCTCTGGAGTTGAGATTGGCGGGCGCGGTCGGCCTCGAGCCGGGTCAGGGCGTCCTCGACGTCCTTCAGCGCGACCAGAACGACCGCCTGATAGGCCAGCAGGGCTTCTTGCGCCTGGGTTCGCCTCAGGCCCAGGGTGGCGCGGCGTCGGCCGCCGTCCAGAATCGGCAGGACCAGGCCCGCGCCGGCTGTGGGCTGGATGCTGTCGGTCGAAATCAACCGGCTGAGCGAACCCGAGACCAGGCTGACCGCGCCGGTCAGGCTGATCGAGGGATAAAGGTCGGCGGCGGCCACGCCGATGTCGGCGGTCGCGGCGGCCAGATTCCGCTCGGCCGCCCGCACGTCCGGCCGCCGTTTCAGTAACTCCGAAGGCAGGCCGACGGGAATGACGTCGGGCGCTCCCTGCGGCGGGGACGTCGCGGCCAGTTCGGCGACCAGCGCCAGCGGCGGGCGGCCCAGCAGGACGGCCAGGGCGTGGGCCCGGGCGGCGCGCCGGGCGATCAGATCCTGACGCGCGGCGGCGGCACTGGCGATGTCGCGCTCGGCGCTGCGTTCGTCCAGGGTTGTCGTCAGGCCGTGGCGGCGGCGAACCTGATGGAAGGCCAGGGCCTCGCTCCGGACCTCGCCAAGTTGATTGTTGATCGCGATGCGCTGGTCGAGGGCGCGATAGTCCAGATAGGCGCGGGCGACCTCGGCGGTCAGGATGATCTCGGCGTCTCGCAGGCTCCAGACCGCCGCCCCGGTGCGCGCCTGGGCCGCCTCGACCGCCCGCCGATTGGCGCCGAACAGGTCCAGTTCCCATGAGGCGTCGAAGCCGAGCTGATAGGTGTCGAACGCCGTCCCTGGCGCGCCGGGCGTTCCGGCTCCGCCCGGCAGAGGGCCGACGACGGCGTTTTCGCTGAGGCGGGTATGACTGACCTGGGCATCGGCCGAGACGCTGGGCGATGGGGCGGCGCCGACGATCCGGGTCTGATGACGCGCCTCCTCGACGCGCAAGGCCGCCTGACGCACATCCAGATTGGCCGCCCGCGCCTCGCTGATCAATCGATCCAGCAGAGGATCGCCGAAACCCCGCCACCAGGCGGCGTCCGGTTGGCCCTCCGGCGAGGTCTGCGAGAAGGCGGCGGGAACGGCGACAGGCGGTTCGCGATAATCCGGCCCAGCGACGCAGGCCGACAGCAGGGCCGGCAAGGCCAGCGCGAGGCGACGACCGCAGAGCTCCAGACCCATGCGACGGCTCGCCGCCTTCGTCATTCGTTCGCCCTCAGCGCGTCACGCCGTCATCCGATCCAGGCTCGACGGCTCCGTCAGCCATAACGCCAGCTATGCAGAATGGTCGCATCGCGCTGTTTCGGGCGTCGTCGGAGGGGCAGCAGACGTGAGGGCAGGTCCGCGTGTTTCGCGAGCTGACGATGAGGGGGAAACCGTTTCGCGCGGTCGGTGGACAGGAAGCCACCAGGGGCGAAATCAAGCTCAACGATTTGTGGGCTTAATGCCCCCGAGTGGCTCCGCGGGTAGGATTCGAACCTACGACCAGCCGATTAACAGTCGGCTGCTCTACCACTGAGCTACCGCGGAACGTCCCCTCGGGGGAGGCCGCCGTATAGCAGCGCCTTTTTGATTCATGCAACGGGTAAAGTGCAGAAAACGCCGAAATTTATTCAATGAGCTGGGCTAGAAGGTTCGGCATGAATTTGATCCCCGTCTCCGACCCCGCCGATCCCTGCATTTCCGCCTTTCGCGACGTGAAGGAGCGCGACCTGACCGGTCGTCAGGGTCTGTTCGTGGCGGAAGGGGAGGTGGTGCTGCGCGTTCTGGCCTCGCCCGCCTCGCGCTGCGCGCCGGTGGCGGTCCTGATCGCGGAAAAGCGGCTGGAGGCGTTGCGCGATGCGTTGGAACGCCTGCCGGAGGATGTGCCGGTCCATACAGCCCCGCAACCGGTGCTGGACGCCATCGCGGGCTTTCATCTGCATCGGGGCATTCTGGCTCTGGGGCGCAAGCCTGAGCCGCTGGGCCTTGAGGCCTGGCTGGACGGGTTGTCCGGGCGCGCCGTGGTGGTCGGGGCTTGCGGCATCGGCAATCACGACAACATGGGCGGCCTGTTCCGCAACGCGGCGGCGTTCGGGGCGGCGGGGCTGCTGCTGGACGAGACCTGCTGCGATCCCTTCTACAGAAAGGCGATCCGCGTTTCGGTCGGGGCGGCGCTGCGGACCCCCTTTGTCGAGGGCGTCCCGGCGGCGGTGATGGTCGAGGCGCTGGAGGCGCGCGGTTTCGAGGTTCTGGCCCTGACGCCGTCGGCGACCGAGACATTGTCCCAGCTCAAGCCTGCGCCACGGACGGCGATTCTGCTGGGATCGGAGGGGCCGGGCCTGCCGCCCGAGGTCATCGGCCGCTGCCGACCGCTGGCCATCCGCATGTCCGGCGGATTCGATTCCCTGAACGTCGCGACGACCAGCGCGGTGGCGCTGCATCATCTGACGACCGCCGCTGCCTAGCGAGTCGGAGCCGAAGCGGAGGCGAGATCGTTGTTCCTGCAGATCAAGATGGAGATGACGATGACCGACATGCAGGTGCTGGTTCTTGCAGGCGTGATCGCTCTGGTGGTCGCCGGCGCCGGATTTTCCGTCGTCATGCCTCGTCGGTTCACTGACCGGGACGCAGACGGCGAACCGGATCTGTCGCCGGATGAGGCGGCGAGAGCGCGTGAGAGGGATGCAGCGGAAAGAGGCGACTAGCCTAGGGGGGGGGGCGAACGGTCGCAAGCCGGCGCCTGAGCGCCAGAAACAAGAAAGCCGCCCCGAAGGGCGGCTGACTGTTTGTCGCGATGGAGGCCTGACCGGGAATCGAACCCGGGTGCAAGGATTTGCAGTCCTCTGCGTCACCACTCCGCCATCAGGCCATTTGAGTCTCGAAACCGAGCCCCGAACCATCGCGAGGGGCGTCAGCTATCAGATCGGATTGTCGGCTGCAACGCGCGGACCTATAAGCGCCGCAGATTTATTTGCTTACGCCGACCTGAAGGACCTCGGAACCATGGATTTCGCCGCTGCACGCAAGGTCATGCTGGACTCGCAAGTCCGTGTGAACGACGTCACGGACCGCGACCTGCAGGCCGCCTTCGGCGCCGTCGAGCGCGAACGCTTCTGCGCCGCTGATCGCGCCTTCTCCGCCTATGCCGACATTGAACCGGAAGTCGCGGGCGAGCGTCGCCTGATGCTGCCGCGCGATCTGGGCAAGCTGATGCAGGCCTTGGACGCCCGTGCGGGTGAAAAGGCCCTGGTCCTGGCCGGGCCTTACGCCGCCGCCGTTCTGGCGCGCATGGGCCTGAGCGTGACGGTGCAGGATTCGGACGCCGCCGTGTTCGACGTCACGGGCGCGGCCCTGGCCGACGAAGACGTTGCGACCGTGGTGGCGCCGCTGAGCCAGCCGCAGGGCGAAGGCTATGACCTGATCGTCAGCGAGGCCGCCGTGCCCGTGCGTCCCGAATCGTGGATCGCGGCCCTGCGTCCCGGCGGTCGTCTGGCCGTGGTCGAGCGGTCGGGGCCTGTGGGCAAGGCCGTCCTCTATGTGCGCGGTCGTGACGGGGTTTCGCGTCGCGAGCTGTTCGACGCCATGCCGCCGGTTCTGACCGAACTGATTCCCGAGCCCGCCTTCGCGCTCTGAGACTCGGGTGCGACGGAGACGCGCCTCAGCTGCGTGAAAAAAACTTAACTGGCGCAGGGCGGGCAGAGTCTCCAACTACGCCATTCAGGCATTACGGGGCGCGCCGTCGGGGGCGTCAGGCAGGAACAGGTTTATGTTGAAACGCTCGCGCGCGCTCGCTTCGGTCGCTCTGGTCGCTCTCGCTATGGGAGCGGGCGCCGCTCCGGCCGGGGCCGAGACCCTGCAGGAAGCGATCGGCCTGGCCTATCGCACCAATCCGACCCTGCTGGCCCAGCGCGCCAATCAGCGGGCCCTGGACGAGACCATCGTTCAGGCCCGTTCGGGCCTGCGCCCGACCATCAGCGCTTCGGCCGGTGTTGATTACAGCCGCACCCGTACGGATCGTTTGACCACGACTATTCCGGGCCAGACGATTCCGATCGACACTGACGGCGACAATGTGCCGGACGCCTTTGGGACCCTGCCGGCCTCGACCTCGACCATCGGCGGCACGTCGGAAAGCGACGGCGCCAGCGCCAGCATCAGCCTTTCCCAGAACATCTGGACGGCGGGGCGGACGGCGCGCGGCATCGACGCCGCAGAGGCCAATGTCCGCGCCGGCCGCGAGAACCTGCGTGAAGTCGAGCAGCAGGTGATGAGCTCGGTCATCCAGGCCTATGCCGACGTGGTGCGCGACATGGAGATCCTGCGCATCCGTCAGGAGAACATCACCGTCCTGCGTCGTCAGTTGGACGAATCCAACGCCCGCTTCGAAGTGGGCGAGATCACCCGCACCGACGTGGCGCAGTCCGAAGCCCGCCTGGCCCAGTCGGACGCTGATCTGGCCAACGCCCAGGCCCAGCTGTCGGTGTCGCGCGCGGCCTACGCCGCCGTGATCGGTCAGGCGCCGACCAATATGGAGACTCTGCCGGTCCTGCCGGGACTGCCGGCCGATTTCGACGGCGCTCTGGATGTGGCTCTGGTTGAGAACCCGGGCGTTCTGGCCGCGACCTACGCCCTGCAAGCCGCCGAAGCCAATGTGGCGGCGGCGCGCTCCGAGTATCTGCCGTCGGCGCGCCTGACGGCTTCCTATGGCGGTACGGCGAATAACCTGTCGGGGTTTGACCTGACGGACCGCACGGCCTTCAACGCCGGGGCGACCGTGTCCGTGCCGCTGTTCACCGGCGGTTTGAACCGCTCGCGGGTGGCCCAGGCCCTGGAACGCGCCAACGCCGCCCAGATCAGCGTCGAAGGCGAGCGTCGCGGCGTGCTGCAGAGCGTCAGCTCAGCCTACGCCCAGACCGTCGCCGCCAAATCGACCTTGCAAGCGGGCCAGGAAGCCGTCCGTGCGGCCTCGGTCGCCGCCGAGGGCGTGCGTCAGGAGGCTCAGGTCGGCCTGCGCACCACGCTCGACGTGCTGAACCAGGAGCTGGAGCTGCGCTCGGCCCAGGTGACGCTGGCCAGCGCCCATCGCAATCAGTACGTGGCCCAGGCTCAACTTCTGGCCGCCATGGGGCGTCTGGGCGGACCGAACCTGGACCCGTCGATCGCCGCCTATGACGCCGAGGCCAACTACAACTCGGTTCGTAACCGCGGCGGCCTGCCGTGGGACGGCGCGGTCGAGGCTCTGGATCGCGTCGCTTCGCCGTCGATCGCGCCTGCAGCCGACGTCGAGGATGCGCCGATCGACACCCAGCTGAAGAGCGAAATCGTCCGCACCGCCCCCGGCAATTGAGCCGGGATTAGCCTGACAGGCGAAAAACGTCCGTTGATTCCGGCGGGCGTTGGTGCGACGACAGAGGCAAGGGGAGGGCGAGTCTGTTTGTCCGGCCCTGATCGTCGCGCGCCGCCCGGCGCCTGTCGGCGGTCCCACCAGGTTCAGCCCCGCTCGCCCAAGGTTCTGCCATGACCGACCAGACCGCCCAGGAACCGACGATGGAAGAGATTCTGGCGTCGATTCGCCGGATCATCTCTGAAGACGACGCCCCGGCCGAGGCCGCTGCCGCGGCGCCTGAGCCTGTCGCTGAGGTCGCGCCGGAGCCGGAACCCGTGTTCGAGGCCGCAGCCGAAGCGCCGGCCCAGGTCGAAGAAGAAGTTCTGGAACTGACCGAGCGTTACGAAGCGCCCGCCGCCGAGTCGATCGGCGATCTGGATGTGGCCGACGTGGCGCCTTTCCCGGCCGCCGAACCGGCGCCGACGCCTGATTATGACGCCCTGGTCGGCGAAAGCGCCGCCGCCAGCGCCGCCTCGGCTTTCGCTGGCCTGGCCGCCAGCTTCCAGAAGCCGGAAACGCCCGCCGCTGCACCGCAGGACATGCCCTTCGTCAGCGGCAATACGGTCGAGGCCATGGTTCAGGCCATGCTGCGTCCGATGCTGAAGGACTGGCTGGACGCCAACCTGCCCGGCATCGTCGAGGCCCAGGTACGCAAGGAAGTAGAACGCATCGCCCGCAACGCCGGCTAGCCCTTCGCTTCACCAGACACTAAGTCATTGAGGGCGGCTCCGGCGGGGCCGCCCTTTCGCTTTTTCAGAAACCCACCCTCATGCAGCGACGCACCGCGTGCGGAGCGGTAGGGACCTAAAGAGAAGACCATGCTCGAGAAGACTTTCGAACCCCAGGCCGCCGAACCGCGCCTCTACGCCCAGTGGGAAGAGAGCGGCCTGTTCGCACCGCGCGCCGCCAAGCCGACGGACGGCGCCGCCGACGCCTATTCGATCGTCATCCCGCCGCCGAACGTGACGGGCTCGCTGCACATCGGCCACGCGCTGAACAACACCCTGCAGGACATCCTGGCCCGCTATCACCGGATGAAGGGCAAGGCCGTGCTGTGGCTGCCCGGCACCGACCACGCCGGCATCGCGACGCAGATGGTGGTCGAGCGCCAGCTGGCCGCCGCAGGCGCGCCCGGACGCCGCGACATGGGCCGCGACGCCTTTGTCGACAAGGTCTGGGAATGGAAGGCGGAATCGGGCGGCACCATCGTGCGCCAGCTGCGCCGTCTTGGCGCGTCGTGCGACTGGTCGCGTGAGCGCTTCACCCTGGATGAGGGCCTGAACGCCGCCGTCCGCAAGGTCTTCGTCAAGCTGCATCAGGACGGCCTGATCTATCGCGACAAGCGTCTGGTGAACTGGGATCCGCATTTCCAGACCGCCATTTCGGACCTGGAGGTCGAGCAGCGCGAGCAGGACGGCCACTACTGGCACTTCGCCTATCCGCTGGCCGACGGCGTCACCTATGAGCACCCGATCGCCTTCGACGAGGAAGGCAGGGCCACCGAGTTTGAGACGCGCGGCTTCATCGTCGTGGCTACGACCCGGCCGGAGACCATGCTGGGCGACACTGGCGTGGCCGTTCACCCCGAGGACGAGCGTTACAAGGGTCTGGTCGGCAAGGCCGTGATCCTGCCGATCACTGGCCGCCGCATCCCCATCGTCGCCGACGACTATGCCGATCCGACCAAGGGTTCGGGCGCGGTGAAGATCACCCCGGCGCACGACTTCAACGACTTCGGCGTCGGCAAGCGCGCCGGTCTGGCCGCGCTGAACGTGATGGACGCCTTCGCGCGCATCACCAGCGAGGATGTGCCGGAAATCCCCGCCGATCTGGTTGGCCTGGACCGCTTCGCTGCGCGCAAGGCCATCGTCGCCCGCGCCGAGGAAGAGAACTGGCTGCGCGAGATCGAGAAGACCAAGCACGTCGTCCCGCACGGCGACCGCTCGGGCGTGGTCATCGAGCCGTGGCTGACGGACCAGTGGTACGTTGACGCCCACACCCTGGCCCAACCGGCGCTGAAGGCGGTGGAGCAGGGCGACACGGTCTTCGAGCCCAAGTCCTACGAGAAGATCTATTTCGAATGGCTGCGCAACATCGAGCCCTGGTGCATCTCGCGCCAGCTCTGGTGGGGCCACCGCATTCCGGCCTGGTACGGCCCGAACGGCGAGATCTACGTCGCCGAGACGGAAGCAGACGCCCGCGAGCAGGCGATGTCGGACTATGATGCCGAGGTCGTGTTGACGCAGGACGAGGACGTTCTGGACACCTGGTTCAGCTCGGCCCTGTGGCCCTTCTCGACCATGGGCTGGCCCGAGAAGACCGAGGATCTGGAGCGCTTCTATCCGACCAGCGATCTGGTCACGGCGGCGGACATCATCTTCTTCTGGGTCGCCCGGATGATGATGATGGGGCAGCACTTCATGGGCGAAGTGCCGTTCAAGCGCGTCATCATCAATGGTCTGGTCCGCGACGAGAAGGGCCAGAAGATGTCGAAGTCCAAGGGCAACGTCATCGACCCACTGGGCATCATCGACGAGCTGGGCGCCGATCCGCTGCGCTTCACCATGGCTATCCTGTCGGGCACGCGCGACATCAAACTTTCGAAGCAGCGCATTGAAGGTTATCGCAATTTCGGCACCAAGCTGTGGAACGCCGCGCGCTTCAGCCAGATGAACGAGGCCAAGCGCGTCGAGGGCTTCGACCCCGCGACGGTCGAGCAGACCATCAACCGCTGGATCCGCGGCGAACTGACCAAGGCCGAACGCGCCGTGTCGGAGGCCATCGAAGGCGGCCGTTTCGACGACGCCGCCAGCGGTCTGTACCGCTTCGTCTGGAACGTCTTCTGCGACTGGTATCTGGAACTGGCCAAGCCGGTGTTCAACGGCGCCGACGAAGCCGCCAAGGCCGAGACGCGGGCCATGACGGCCTGGACCATCGACCAGACGCTGAAGTTGCTGCATCCCGTCATGCCCTACATCACCGAAGAGCTGTGGGCCGAACTGGGCAAGGAAGGCCCGGCGCGCGAGGGCCTGCTGATCGGCGCCGAATGGCCGGTCCTGCCGGACGCCTTCATCGACACGGCGGCGGAAGGCGAGATCGGCTGGCTGGTCGACTTCGTTGGTGAAGTCCGCGCCCTGCGGGCCGAGATGAACGTGCCGCCGTCGGCCAAGCCGCCGCTGGCCTTCGTCGCCCCCGACGCCGTCACCGCCGAGCGCATCGCCCGCCACCGCGACCTGCTGCTGACCTTAGGCCGCGTGTCCGAGATCGCCACGGCCGAGGCCGCGCCCGCCGGGGCCGTGACCTTTGTCTCGGGCGGGACGACGGCGGCGCTATCGCTGGCCGGAATCATCGACCTGACCGCCGAACGGGCGCGTCTGGAGAAGGAGATCGCCGTCTTCGAGAGCGACATCGGCCACGTGAACAAGAAGCTGGGCAACCCCAACTTCGTGTCGCGCGCCGCGCCGGAAGTCGTCGACGAACAGCGCGCCAAGCTGGCTGAGGCCGAAGAGGGCAAGACCAAGCTGCAGGCCGCGCTGGCCCGTCTGGACGCGATGGCCGGGGCGTGAGGAAGGTCCGTCTGGACCAACTGCTGGTCACGCGCGGCCTGGCCGAAAGCCGGGCCAAGGCCAAGGCCGCTGTCGAGGCGGGCGGCGTCACCGTTGACGGCGCGCCCGCCAAGGCCGCTTCGCAGACGGTCAATGAGGACGCCGAGATCGGCTACGCCGCCGCTCACCGCTGGGTGGGGCGTGGCGCTCTGAAGCTGGAACGGGCGCTGGACCTGTGGCCGGTCGCGGTCGAGGGGCGGGTCGTGCTGGACGTCGGCGCCTCGACAGGCGGCTTCACCGAGGTCTGCCTGGATCGTGGCGCGGCCAAGGTCTTCGCCGTTGATGTCGGCTTCGGTCAGATGCATCCGAAAGTCGCGAGCGACCCGCGCGTGGTCAATCTGGAGCGGACCGACGCGCGCGACCTGACGTCCGCCGTCATTACCCAGGCGCCGTCGCTGGTCGTCTGCGACGCCAGCTTCATCGGCCTGTCGAAGGTGCTGCCTGCGGCGCTTGATCTGGCGACGCCAGACGCGGACCTGATCACCCTGGTCAAGCCTCAGTTCGAAGGGGCAGGGCCCAAGGACGCGGGCAAGAAGGGCGTGGTCAAGGACCCGGAGGTCCATGCGGCGGCGGTCGAAGGGGTGCGCGCCTGGCTGGAAAGCGTCGGCTGGTCCGTGCGGGAAACGGCGGAAAGCCCGATCACCGGCGGCGACGGCAACGTCGAGTTCTTGATGTGGGCGCGGCGAGCCTAGCGCCAAAAGAATAGAGGGCCGCCGGATCACCGGCGGCCCTCTTCACGTCGTCGATCGACAGGGGGGCTGAAACTTAATCGACGACGCGATAGCGGCCGTTCTGGTCGGGGCAGGTGCGCACGTAGCGCGACTCGCTGCGACCGTCGGGCAGACGAATGACGCTCTCGGCGAGGCGGCATTGGTCGTTGTTGTTCTGATAGCGATAGTCCGGGGCGGGCTGGCTGTAGCCCTGGTCGTAGTCGCGGTAATCGCGGCCGTAGCTGTCGTCGTAGCGACGGTCATAGCCCGAGTTGTCATAGCCATAGGCCGGCGGAACATAGGTTCCGCCATAGGGCTGGCTGTAGCCGTAGTCAGAGTTCGAGCGATAGCGGCTGTCGCAGTTGGCGGAGCTGTTGCCCACGCCGGCGCCGATGGCGGCGCCGAGCACGCCGCCCAGGACGCTGCCTTCGGTGCGGCGGCCGCGCGCCGCCAACTGCGATCCGGCCACGGCGCCGATGGTGGCGCCGAGCACGCCGCCGGTCGTCGTGCGGTTCCGCTGATCGCCAACGCAGGGGTCGTAGTAGCGACCCTGCGAACCGTAGTTGTTGTAGGCGGGCGGATAGCCGTAGCCATAGGTCTGGGCGCTGACGACGCCCGGAACCATAAGCGAACC
>Ga0247827_10001054_pt1 | contig 11980 bp, 13 predicted proteins | sample 12C_Control_Day2_FD_194414 | JGI IMG/M metagenome (GOLD analysis project Ga0247827, IMG submission 194414) | Soil microbial communities from agricultural site in Penn Yan, New York, United States - 12C_Control_Day2 | ecosystem: Environmental > Terrestrial > Soil > Agricultural land | place... | reverse complement strand
AGAACCCTGAGGAAGAGGACGCGCGCGGCGCCATAGTCGCGCGCGTCCAGACGCTCGTATCCCGGTGTGTCGATATCAGGCTCGGACGAGCCACGCTCGAACACCACGATGGCGCCGGGCCTCAACCAGCCGCCCGCCAACAGCCCGGCCAGCGTCTGTTCGCCCAATCCCCTGGCGTAGGGCGGATCGAGGAAAGCGATGTCGAAGGCCTCGCCCACCGAACCGGGGCGTTCGCCCAGATCGATGGCGCTGCGACGATGCACCCGCGCTCGCCCGAACAGGCCATAGGCGTCCATGTTCTCACGGATTACGCCGCGTGCGCCGTCGTCAGTCTCAACAAAGACAGTGAAGGCCGCCCCGCGCGACAGGGCCTCGAAACCCAGGGCGCCCGATCCCGCGTAGATGTCCATGACACGCAGGTCGTGCAGGCTTTCGCCCCAGGAGGCGTGTTCCAGCACGTTGAAGATGGCCTGACGCGCACGGTCCGAGGTCGGACGTGTGTTCTGGCCCTCCGGCGCGATGATGGCGCGGCCCTTCAGGCTACCGGCGACAATCCGCATGTCAGCCCCCGTTCGGCGCGTACATGGCCTCGACCTCTGCGCCCGTCAGGCGCGGCCGGTCGCCGGCGAAGTCATAGTTGGCGGGCTTGGAGTCGATGTAGATTTCGTCCTCAAACGCAAAGACGCTCGGGTCGTCGAACGCCTGAACCGAGACCATGGCCATCCCGCCCACCTTCAGGCGCCAGAACAGGCCAGAGCCGCAGGTCGAGCAGAACTGGCGCTCCGCCCATTCCGACGAAGCATAGGTGGCGACGGGGCCGGAGACCTCAACGCTGTCGCCACAGTTGACGCTCAGCGAGACGCCGCCCGAAATCCGCCGACAGCTTTCGCAATGGCAGGCGTGCATCCCGCCCTGCGGCACGGCGGTGAACGTCACCGCGCCGCACAGGCAACGGCCTGCCAGACGCGCGCCGTCCCTGACCTCGACCATCGTCGGCTCCCCATCCAGACCTTAGCTGCGGCCGCGCGGACCGCCGGGCTTGCCGCCGAACGGTTTGCCGCCGCCGGGACGCGAACCACCCGGCTTGCCGCCGAAGCCGCCGGGCTTGCCGCCCGAGCGCGGGCTGAAATCACGCTGCGGGCGGTCGCCGCCAGAACGGGAGGCGCCATCGCGGGGCTGGAAGTCACGCTTCGGGCGATCACCGAAACCGCCTTCGCGCGGCTTGAAACCATCCTTGGCGCCGTCGCGCGGCGCGCGGCGGTCATCAATGAACTGGTCGCTGCGGGGCTCGCGGCTGAAGGGTTTGCGCGGACGCTCGGATCGCTCGTCGCCCTCGACCGCTTGCGGCCGGGCGCGGGGCTTGAAGGTCCTGGTGTGCTCGAACTTCGGTGTCGCCTTGGCCCACCCTTCCTTCTTGGCGGGACGTTCGCGACGATCAACGGCGTCAGCCTGCGCCTCGGTGGCGGCGCGGACGCGGCTGGGCTTGCGCGAAGGGTCTGACATGGCCGAACCCGACTTGCCCGTCACGATGGGCGACGAGGTGCGACGGCCCGGAATGGGCGCGGGAGTCGAGACGGTGTTGCCCGTCGGCAGGTTCTCGGGCCGGATGTGGTCGACCAGCATCTCACGGATCACGCGCGGACCGACCTCCTCGACCGCCCCGACCGGCAAGGTGCCGAGCTGGAACGGGCCATAGGCCAGACGGATCAGACGGTTCACGGTCAGGCCGACCGACTCCAGGACCTTGCGGACCTCGCGGTTCTTGCCCTCGGTGATCGAGACGCTGATCCACAGGTTGGCCGACGACCTCTCGCCCTCGCCCTTCTCCTTGGCCTTGTCGATGGTCGCTTCCATCGGACCGTAGTGGACGCCGTCGATGGTGCAGCCGGTCTTCAGCTTGTCCAGTTGCTCCTGGGTGATGCGACCGCGAGCCCGAGCCCGATAGTGGCGCACCAGCGCCGTATCAGGCATTTCCAGCGCCCGGCTCAACTCGCCGTCGTTGGTCAGCAGCAGCAGCCCCTCGGTGTTCAGGTCGAGACGTCCGACCGAGATCACGCGCGGCAGACCGCTGGGCAGGGCGTCGAACACGGTCGGCCGACCGGCCGGGTCGTTGTGGCTGGTGATAAGACCGGCCGGCTTGTGGTAGCGCCAGACGCGCGTGGCCTGGGCCGCGCCCATCGGCTTGCCGTTGACGGTGATCACGTCGTCGCGCGTCACCAGTGTCGCCGGCGTGTCCAGTATGCGGCCGTTGACCGCGACCTTGCCCAGACCGATCAGACGCTCGACCTCGCGACGCGAAGCGATGCCCGCACGCGCCATGGCCTTGGCGATTCGCTCGCTGCGGACGGGCGCGGCCGGCTCTTTCGCCGCCTTCGGGCTTCCCTTGCCGACGCCCTTCACAAAAGGCTTGTCGCCAAGGTCGTCCTTGCGGGGCCCGCGCGGCGGGCCTTTCCGGTCTGCGAAGCCGCCCTTTTCCGGGCGCGCGTCGGCGAATTTACGGGGACCACGCGGGCCGTCGTCTTGACGGGAGCGGGGCTTCTTGTCGTTGTCTTTGGGATGGCGATCCATGATGAGCGGTTCATGAGCATGGCGCTCGACTTGGCGCAAGCGGCGGCGCAGGCCGGTGAAGTGCCTGTGGGTGCGATAATTGTCGACGAAACGACCGGCGAAGTGCTTGGCCGTGGGCAAAACGGCCCCATAACGGCCCATGATCCGACCGCTCATGCCGAGATCGTGGCGTTGCGAGATGCGGCGTCAAAGTTGCAGAATTATCGCCTTACCGACCTCACCCTCTATGTCACGCTGGAACCCTGCGCCATGTGCGCCGGCGCCATCAGCCATGCCCGCATCGGCCGCGTGGTCTGGGGGGCGGACGATCCCAAGGGCGGCGCCGTGGTCCACGGCGGTCGCTTCTTCGACCAGCCAACCTGCCACTGGCGCCCCGCGACCGAGGGCGGCGTCATGGCCGAACCCGCCGCGGACGCCCTGCGCTCCTTCTTCCGGGCGCGTCGCGGAACGCGCGCCGCAGCGGGGCGTTGACGCGATAAGCTTGACCTTGGAGGCCTTCGCTTGTCGCACCTGCTCCTTCGCGCCGCCCCGGCCTTCGCCCTGATCACCTTTCTTGCCGCCTGCGAGCCGGAACCGCGTCAGGCTCCCACGGACGGCGAGGCGGTCCGCGAACGCGCCATCGAGGCCCAGACCGCTCGCCGCCGAACCGGCGCCGAGGTTCAGGATCGCGCCTTGAACCGGGTCATCCGCACCGTCTATCTGTGCAACAACAGTGAGCGCCTGTCGGTCGACTTCGATAATCCGCGCCAGATGGCGACCGTGCGCAACTCGTCGGGCGAAGCGGTCGATCTCTTCCAGGAGCGCGCGGCCGACGGCATCTGGTATCGCGCCAGTGGCTACGAGCTGCGCGGCAAGGGCGTTCAGGCCACCTGGACCGCCGACGGCCGCGAGCCAACCGAATGCCGGGCCGTGGACTAGGCGAAGACTGCCAGCCGTTCGTCCAGCCGGCGCCGCACCTCAGGCCAGTCCTCATCCAGCACTGCGAACTGCGCCGTGTCGCGAATGCGTCCAGTCCAGGTGATCTTGTGCTTCCGCAGCACGCCTTCGTCGCGCGCGCCCAGCTTGCGAATGGCGGCCGCGCTGGCGGCGTTCAGGGCGTCGGTGATGATTTCAACCCGCACTGCACCGTTGGAAAAGGCGTAATCGAGCAACAGACGCTTGCACGCCGGATTGACCACCCCGCCGCGTGCATCGGGTCGATAAAAGGTCGAGCCGACCTCGCAACGTCGATGCTCCGGCCTGATCTCGTACAGGCTGGTCGTGCCCACCACCGCCCCGTCGCCCAGCCGCCGCACGGCGAAGGCGATACGCGAGCCAACCTCCATGGCTTTAAGCGCCGCCGCCCACCAGCCTTCGAAATGCTCGCCACAAGCCACGCCGACCATGCCGTTCCAGGCCTCGGGATCGCAGTCCAGCGCCGCCCTCACCTCGCCCTCCAGGCCTCTCGTGAACGGCTCCAGCCGGACGAAGCGATCTTCGAGAACGACGGGGTTCAGCTTCACGCCGCGCCTTCCTCGATCAGGAAGGCCCGCACCGCCTCGGCGTCCACGTCCTTGTCGGTGAAAGCGTCGCCGATGGCCCGCGCCAGGATCAGGGTCAGACGGCCGCCCTCGGCCTTCTTGTCCCCGGCCATCCGCCCGATCAGAGCCTCAGCCTTAAAGACCTGATCCACGTCGGCCAGCCGCGTCGGCAGACCCGCCGCCCTGATCCCCGCCTCGGCCTTCTCGGCGTCAGCCGCTGAACACAGTCCCTGACGCGCCGAGTATCGGAACGCCATGGCGCAACCTAGGGCGACCGCCTCGCCGTGGGTCAGGGCGTCGCCAAAGCCCAGTTCGGCCTCCAGCGCATGACCGAATGTGTGGCCCAGGTTCAGCAGGGCGCGCCGTCCCGCCTCCTTCTCGTCCTCGCTGACGATCTGCGCCTTGATCTCGACCGACCGGATCACGGCCCGTTCCAGCGCATCGGGATCGCCTTTCGCGCCCGCCGCCCCTTCCGCGCCCAGCCAGTCGAAGAAGGCCGCGTCGCAGATCAGCCCGTGCTTCAGCACCTCGGCCCAGCCCGAGCGCACCTGCCGCACCGGCAGGGTGGCCAGAGCCTCGATGTCCGCCAGCACCAGCCGCGGCTGATGGAAGGCGCCGATCAGGTTCTTGCCGCGCGGCGTGTCGATGGCCGTCTTGCCGCCGACCGAGGAATCCACCTGGGCCAGCAGGGTCGTCGGAACCTGCACGAAGTCGATGCCACGCATGAACAGGGCCGCCGTCAGACCGGCCAGATCGCCCACGACCCCGCCGCCCAGCGCCACCACGATGCTCTTGCGATCCAGACCCTCGGCCAGCAGCCGGTCCAGCACGGCCTCAAGCTGCTCGAACGACTTGGACGCCTCGCCCGCCGGAACCGTCACGACCCCCGTCACCAGCCCCGCCGCCTCCAGCGAGGCCCGCACGGTCGCGCCATGGATCGCCGCGACTGTCTCGTCGCTGACGATATAGGCCCGCGTCGGCTTCAGAACCGCGACCCGTGCCCCGGCCTCTTTCAACAGTCCGCGCCCGACCACGACCTCATAGGCGGCGAAGCCCTCGCCCACGACCTGAATCGTCGTCGTCATCGCTTGCCCTCCTCGCGCGCATGGCGGCGCAGTTCCTTATGAATCGCCTCGACCGCCTGCCCGTGCGAACCGCCTCCGACGTCCACCGTCAGGTCCGCCTGGCCGTAGATCGGATAACGGGTCTCGGCCAGCTGACTCAGGGCCTCCAGCGGATCGCGACCACGCAGCAGGGGGCGGGTGTCGCGCCGCTGCACGCGTTCGGCGATCACTTTCAAGTCGGCCCGCATCCAGACGCTGATCGAATGCTTCTTCATCAAGGCGCGCGTCTCGGGGTTCATCATGGCCCCGCCGCCGGTCGCCAGGACGATCGGCGGGCCTTCCAGCAGACGGCGCATGATTCGCGCCTCGCCCGCCCGGAACTCGGCCTCGCCCCGGCTGGCGAAGATTTCGCTGACGCTCATGCCGGCGGCCGCCTCGATCTCGTGGTCGCCGTCGTGGAAGGGCAGACCCAGCCTTTGCGCCAGTCTGCGCCCCACCGTCGATTTACCCACGCCCATTAGCCCCACCAGGGTTATGGTGCGGTCGGGCGTCAAGGACGGCGACATAGGCGAGGAATCGGGCGAGGCGTCGGCAGGCATGGTTCCTCTATTCTCTACACGACCCGGCCGTTCGCTCCACACCTGTGTTGAGCGCGCCGCATGACGCCCCAGGTCGAAGCCTTTCTGGAAATGATGGCGGTCGAACGCGACGCCTCGCCTCACACCCTGTCGGCCTATGGCCGCGATCTGGCTGACGCCGAGGTCTGGCTGGGCGACGCCGGCGGCTTGATGGGTGCATCGCAGGGAGCGGTCGAAGCCTGGTTCGCCGACCTGTCGCGACGCGGCCTGTCGGCGGCCACGGCGGCGCGTCGGCGGTCCTCCGTGCGGCAGTTCTACCGCTTCGCCCTAGGCGAAGGCTGGCGGGCCGACGACCCGTCCCGCCGCATCGATGCCCCCAGACAGGGCCGCAGCCTGCCCAAAACCCTTGCCCGCGAAGAGATCGAGGCCCTGCTAGCCGCCGCCGGCGCTGCCGACAGCGCGGCGGGCCTGCGCCTCGTCGCCCTGGTCGAGATGGCCTACGCCTCGGGCTTGCGCGTGTCCGAACTGCTGGGACTCAAGGTCGAGGCCGTGCGCCGCGACCCCGCCTATCTGATCGTTCGCGGCAAGGGCGGCAAGGAACGTCTGGCCCCCCTTAACGCCGCAGCCAGGGCGGCGATCAAGGCCTGGCTCGACGCCCGCGACGCCGCCCGCAAATCGAATGCGCCCGACAGCGCCTGGCTCTTCCCCTCGCACGGCAAGACCGGCCACCTGACGCCCCGCCGCTTCGCCCAGTTGCTGGATCAGGCGGCGCTGGCGGCCAATATCGACCCGGCCCGCGTCAGCCCCCACGTCCTGCGCCACGCCTTCGCCACCCATCTGCTGGAAGGCGGCGCTGACCTGCGCGTGGTCCAGACCCTGCTGGGCCACGCCGACATTTCGACCACCCAGATCTACACCCACGTCGCCACCGACCGACTGGCCCAGGTTGTCCATTCCCGGCACCCCCTGGCGAAGGACGACTGAACCCGGCTTGCCCCAGGGCGTTCCCCGCACTAGTTTCCGCCGCTTTCCGTAGCGCCAACCGCGCTTCCTCCTCACGGACGCCTTATGGCCACGCACTACCTCGAATTCGAAAAGCCCATCGCCGAGCTGGAAGCCAAGATCGCGGAGCTGTCGCTGCTCGCGCCGACCAGCGGTTCGTTCGAGACCGAGATCGCCGCCCTGCGCAAGAAGGCGGACGCCCTTCGGGTGAAGACCTACGCCAATCTTGATCCGTGGATGCGTACCCAGGTGGCTCGCCATCCGCAGCGTCCGCACTTCGTCGACTACATCGACGGCCTGTTCACCGACTTCGTGGAACTGCACGGCGACCGCCAGTACGGCGACGATCAGGCGATCATCGGCGGTCTGGCCCGTTTCCGGGGCCAGTCGGTCGTGGTGATGGGCCACGAAAAGGGTCACGACACCCAGACGCGGATCACCCACAACTTCGGCATGGCCCGCCCCGAGGGCTATCGCAAGGCTGTCCGCCTGATGGACATGGCCGAGCAATTCGGCCTGCCGGTCCTGACCTTCGTCGACACCGCGGGCGCCTATCCCGGCCTCGGTGCCGAAGAGCGTGGCCAGGCCGAGGCCATCGCCCGCTCGACCGAACGCGGCCTGACCCTTGGCGTCCCTTCCATCGCCACCGTGACGGGCGAAGGCGGATCGGGCGGCGCCATCGCCATTGCCGCCGCCAGCCGCGTTCTGATGCTGGAGCACTCCATCTATTCCGTCATCTCACCCGAGGGCGCGGCAGGCATCCTGTGGCGCGACGGCAAGCGGGCCAAGGACGCGGCCATGGCCATGAAGATCACCGCTCCTGACCTCATCGCCATGAAAATCGTCGATCGCGTCATCCCGGAACCCTTGGGCGGCGCCCACACCGCGCGCGAAACGGCCATTCAATCGGTCGGCGATGTGCTGGAAGACGAATTGAAGACGCTGTCCAAGCTGTCGGCGGACGAAATCCGCAAGGCCCGCGCGGAGCGCTTCTACGCCATCGGCCGCGCGGCCTGATCCTTCGCATTGCATGACGGCTCCGCGCCGTCGAAGCTGACGCCATGCGATTCGCGCCTGCCCTTTCCACCCTGCAACGGATCCCGTCATGCGCGGCATGAACGGGGTCGGGGAAACCCTGCGCGAAAGCGCGGTGTTCAACTTTGCGGGCGCGGTGACCATGGTCATCGACGATTCCCCGTTCGCGCTGGAGCTGACGACACAGGCCATCCTTGGCTTCGGCATCAAGGTCCGCCACGCCTGCGGCAGCGCCGCGGAGGCGATCGCGGTTCTGCGCGACCATCCCGTCGATCTGATTCTGGTCGACTGTGAAATGCCGGGCATGAGCGGCTATGAGTTTGTGCGCTGGCTGCGGCGTTCAGGGCTGGAGCCCAACGCCTTCGCCCCCGTCATCATGACCGCCGCCCACGTGCGCCGCTCCAAGGTCGCCGAGGCTCGTGATTGCGGCGCAAACTTCCTGATCACCAAGCCCTTCAGCGCGGGCGTGCTTCTGGAGCGCATCGTCTGGGTCGCGCGCGACGCCCGCCCCTTCCTCGAGGTCGGCGATTACTTCGGCCCCGATCGGCGTTTCAGAGAGGAACCCTGGCCGGGCCTCGAGCGTCGTTCCGGAGAAATCCGCAAGGCAGAATTCGAAGCCCAACGCAGAGCGTCGATCGAGCTATGACCGTCATCACGCACAATCGCCGCCGTTCTCGCCTGTCGACCCTGATCGACCAGCCCGGCGGCATAAGCGCCGGCGTCGCCCTGACCCAGGCCAGGGCCAATCTCGCGGAAATGGCGGAACGCAGCCGCGCGGTTATCGAGGAACAGGTCGCGGCTCTGGCGGCGCTGCGACCGGCTGCAACGCTTGAAGAGACTTCACGCGTTCTGGACCGGGCCTATGACCATTCCAGCGCCGTGATCGACGCAGCCGGCCCGTTCGAATTGAAGGACCTTTGCTCCGCCGCCGCGAACCTGTGCGACCTGATCGACGCCGCGCCAGAGGACAAGCCCTTTGACTGGCGCATCGTCACTGTCCACGCCCAGGCCCTGCGGCTGCTGCTCACCCTCCCGGCCGAAGCCGCCGAGGCCCGCACCCAGGTTCTCGACAGCCTCAAGGACGTGCTGAAGGCCAAGGTTCCGGGGGCTCAGTCGGAAGATTGAACCTCGCTCCTGGCGCCGCGCGTCTGCTTTCGCCACAGACTGGCGTATTCGCCGCCCTGACGCGCCACCAGCTCATGATGGGCGCCGCGCTCAACGATACGCCCAGCCTTCAGCACCAGGATCTGCTCGGCGTCAGCCACGGTCGACAGTCGGTGCGCCACCACGAGGGTCGTGCGACCCGCCCGCACCTTTCGCAAGGTCTTCTGGATCGCGGCCTCGGTGCGGCTGTCCAGCGCGCTGGTCGCCTCATCCAGAATGAGGATGCAGGGGTCGGCCAGCAGGGCGCGAGCGATGCCCACCCGCTGACGCTCCCCGCCTGACAGCTTCAGCCCCCGCTCGCCGACGCGCGTCTCCATGCCTTCGGGCAGATTACGGATGAAGTCGGCCAGTTCCGCCGCTTCGGCGGCTGTCCAGACCGCCGCCTCGTCCGCCTCCGGTCGGGCGAAGGCGATGTTGGCGCGAATGCTGTCGTTGAACAGGGCCACGTCCTGCGGCACCAGCGCCACGGCTGCTCGCAGCGACGCCTGCGTCACGGACCGCGCATCCCGGCCGTCGATCAGGACCCGACCCTCCTGCGGGTCCAGCAGGCGCAACGCCAGCTTGACGATAGTGGACTTGCCCGCCCCGGACGGCCCGACCAGCGCTGTCGTCGTCCCCGCCGGAGTGACGAAGCTGACATCGTCCAGGCCCGCCGCCCGGGCGTCGTGGCGGAAGCTGACATGGTCAAACACGATCTCGGCGCCACAGCCGCTGGCGGGACGCGGCAGAGCCGCGGCGTCGGGGGCGTCGGCCACCTGCGGCGCCTGACGCGTCACCTTCAGCATCTCCTCCATGTCGATGAAGGACTGGCGGATTTCCCGATAGGCGAAGCCCAGTATGTTCAACGGAGCGTACAGTGAAATCATGATCAACACCGCCGCCGTGACGTCGCCCGGCCCCATCCGCCCCGCGGCGGCTTCGAACCCGGCCATGACAGCCATGACGCCCAGGCCGACGTTCATGATCAGGCCCTGAACCAGGTTCAGCGTCGCCAGTGAGCTGTTCGCCTTCAACGACGCCTCGACATAGGTCGACAGCGAGCGGTCATAGGCCTCAGCCGCCCGTCCCTCGGCGCCGAACGATTTGACCGTCTCATAGTTGAGCAGGGCGTCGACCGAGAGGCCCGCTGCCTCGCTGTCGGCCGCGTTCATGGCGCGTCGGTGCTCCAGCCGCCAGTTGGCCATGGCGAACGTGCTCACCGCATAGACCGCCACCACGCCGATCGCCACTGCGCCGAACCGCCAGTCGTACTTGCCGCTCAGCACCGCCGCCGCCAGCACCAGTTCGACCACGGTCGGGCCGAGGTTGAACACCAGAATTCGCAGCAGGAAGTCCACCGCTCGCGAGCCGCGATCCATGGTTCGCGACAGGGCGCCGGACCGCTTGGTCTGGTGGAAGTCCAGCGACAGGCTCAGGGCGTGAGCGAAGGTCTCGGCCGCCGTCTTGCGCTGCGCGGTCGCTCGCACGGGCGCGAACACGACGTCCGACAACTGCGGTGTCGCCGCCGACAGGAACCGCACCAGGGCCCAGCCCACGGCGAAGGCGGCGAAGCCCCAGCCCACGGCCGCGGCTGCGCCCTGCCCTGCCGCCAGATGGTTGACCGCCGCGCCAAGGATCAGGGGCGCAGCCACGCCCAGCCCCTTGCCGGCCAGCGTCAAACCGATGGCTCCGGCGACGCGCCAGGGCAGTTGCGGCGCGCCCGAGCGCCCGACCACACGCAAAAGGTCTGTCAGCGCCTGCCATGTCGGCGGCGCTTCCTGCTTCACCTCGCCCTGCCCGGCGGCCATGGCCTTGACCGTGGAGTCGCCCCGTCGGCCCGATCGTTCACCTCGCATGGTCATGCTCTGGCATATGGGCGACGCCGCGCCGGAGCGAAACCGGCATTCAGTTCAGGCTCGCAATGGCTTCCAGCAGTTCGTCGACCGCGCCCTCGGTCGTGGCCCAGGAACAGACAAAGCGAACCGAACCGTCGTCGAATTGATAACAGGCCCAGCCCCTGGCGTTCAGTTCTGCATGCGCTTCTCCGGGCATGCGGACAAAAACTGCGTTGGATTCCACCGGATGGGCCAGGACGAAGGGCGAACGAGCCTCAATACCGTCGGCCAGCCTCTGCGCCATCAGATTGGCGTGCGCCGCGCCTGTCTCCCAGGCGCCCGATTCCAGCAGACCAAGGATGGGCGCAGACAGGAACCGCCCTTTCGACGCCGTCTGCCCCGCCTGTTTCAAGCGGTTGTCGATCCGTCGCGTCAGACCCTTGTTGAAGATGACCAGAGCCTCGGCGCAGTTCGCGCCTGCCTTGGCCCCGCCGAACACCAGAACGTCCACGCCCAGACGAGGAATATCCTTCAGATCGAACCCCGCCGCGACCGCATTGGCCAGCCGCGCCCCGTCCATATGCACGCCCAGACCGGCCTGCCTGGCAGGTTCAATCAGGTGTCGCAGCTCTTCTTCGGAATAGACCGCGCCGTATTCGGTCGCCTGGGTGACGCTGAGGGCAGCCGCCGGCTGACGATGGCCGACGACCGGTTCTTCCAGCGCAGCGCGCAGGGCCAGACCGTCGATCTTGCCCGAATAGCCCGGCAGACCGATCAGGCCCACGCCTTGACCAAAGAAGCCCGGCGCGCCGGTCTCATCGGTGCAGATGTGGGCTGCGTGATGCGTCAGCACCGCTTCATAGGGCTGGGCCAGCATGGAAACGGCGATGGCGTTGGCCGCCGTGCCGCTGAAAACGAAGCGCACCTCGGCGTCGGCGTCCAGCCGCTGGCGGATCAGGTCGGCCGCACGCGCCGAGGTCTCATCCGCCCCGTAGGCTCGCGCGAAGCCGCCGCTGGCTGCCGCCAGCGCTTCCACAGCGGGAGGCGCCATTCCGGCGGTGTTGTCGGATCCGAAATCGTAACGCACGCGTCAGTCTTCCTGCTCTGCCGGCGCCGACGGGACCCGGGCGATCTGGGTGTCCCTGGCCGGCACCTCGACCTGATGCGGGAAGGGTATCTCGATTCCGGCGGCGTCCAGCGCTTCCTTGCCGCCCTGCATCAGGTCCGCCTGGGTC
>Ga0247827_10001050_pt1 | contig 12009 bp, 14 predicted proteins | sample 12C_Control_Day2_FD_194414 | JGI IMG/M metagenome (GOLD analysis project Ga0247827, IMG submission 194414) | Soil microbial communities from agricultural site in Penn Yan, New York, United States - 12C_Control_Day2 | ecosystem: Environmental > Terrestrial > Soil > Agricultural land | place... | reverse complement strand
CATCATGAACGACGGGCAGACCGAGCTGTTCGCCACCGGCGAATACCGCGACCGCTTCGTGCTGCAGGGCGAACGCCTGCTGCTGGCCGAGCGCGTCGTCGTGTGCGACAGCACGGTCACCGACACCCTGCTCGCGTTGCCGCTGTGACCGTGATGCGTCGCATCGCCCTGTCGGTCGGCGATCCCAACGGCATCGGGCCGGAGATCGTGCTCAAGGCGCTCGAGGCGCTGCGGGGCGAGGAACGGCTGCGCATCACGGTGTTCGGGCCGCGGGCCGTGCTGGAGCGGGCGGCGCAGGCCACCGGGCTCTCGGCGCTGCTGCCGGAGATCGAGCTGCGCGAGGCTGGTGAACTGCCGGCGTCCGCGGCCCGCTTCGGCGAGGTGAACGCGCAGGCCGGCGCCAGCACGGTCGCGTCGGCCACCGCCGCCATCGAGGCCTGCCGCCGCGGCGAGTTCGACGCCGTGGTCGCGGGTCCGCACCACGAGACCGCGATCGCGCAAGCGGGGATCCCGTTCTCCGGGTATCCCTCGCTGCTGGCGCGCGTCTGCGGCCAGCCCGAGGGCGAGGTGTTCCTGATGCTCGTCGGCGGCGGGCTGCGCATCGTGCACGTGACGCTGCACGAAAGCGTGGCCACGGCGCTGGGGCGCATCACGCCACGCCTCGTTTGCGCGGCCACGCTGGCCGGCGTGCGCGCCTGCCGCACGCTGGGCATCGACGCGCCGCGGGTGGCACTGTTCGGCATCAATCCGCACGCGTCCGAAGGCGGCCTGTTCGGCCCCGAGGACGCCCAACTCGTCGAGCCCGCGGCGCGCGAGCTGGAGGCGCAAGGCCTCGACGTGGTCGGCCCGATGGGCGCCGACATGCTGCTGGCCGATCGCAAGCACGATCTGTACGTGGCGATGCTGCACGACCAGGGCCACATCCCGATCAAGCTGCTGGCACCACAGGGCGCCAGCGCCGTTTCCATCGGCGCCGACGTGCTGCTGGCCAGCACCGGCCACGGCAGCGCGATGGACATCGCCGGCACCGGCACCGCCCGCCCCGACGCGCTGCTGCGCAGCCTGCGGCTGGTGGCCGGTCTGCAACTTCCCGTCAACGCGAGCACCTAAGACTCCGTCATTCCCGCGAAGGCGGGGATCCGGGGCTTCCGCCTTCTTCGGCGCTAGAAGGAAGCACTGGATCCCCGCCTCCGCGGGGATGACGAATACAGACATGGCCTACGACATCCACATCGCCGGCACCGACGTGCACTTTCCCTGCGAAGCGGGGCAGAACGTGCTCGACGCCGCCCTCAAGTCCGGCATCGAGATGCCCTACTCCTGCCGCAAGGGCATCTGCGGCAACTGCGCCGGCAAGGTCACGGCGGGCAGCGTCGAGTGCCCGCCGCCGGCCGCGCAGATCGAGGCCGACGAGCGCCTCCTCTGCCAGTGCCTGCCGCTCGAGAACCTGGAGATCGCGCCCGCCAGCTGGCATCGGCTCGACCCGTCCGCGCGCAAGACCTACACGGTCAAGGTGTTCCGCAACACGCTGGCCGCTCCCGACGTCAACGTGCTGCAGCTGCGCCTGCCGGCCGGCCAGCGCGCGAAGTTCCGCGCGGGGCAGTACCTGCAGGTGACGCTGCCCGACGGCAGCCGCCGCTCCTACTCCATGGCCAACCCGCCGCACGAAAGCGACATGCTGCAGCTGCACATCCGCCACGTCGCGGGCGGGCAGTTCACCCAGCTGGTGCCGCAGCTCAGATCGGGCGACACGCTGCAGGTGCAGCTGCCGTTCGGCGACGTGGAAGTGCAGGCCGAAGCGCAGGCGCCGCTGCTGTGCGTGGCCGGCGGCACCGGCTTCGCGCCGGTGAAGTCGCTGCTGGACGACCTCATGAAGAAGGCCAGCGGCCGCGCCGTCACGCTGGTGTGGGGCGCCCGCTCGCCGGATGGGCTCTACCTGATGCCCGCCGTGGAGCGCTGGAAGAAGTCGCTGCCGGGCTTCCGCTTCGTGCCGGCGGTGGAGGACGAGGCCGCGGCGCAGGCGCTGGGCGGCTTCCACGGTCGCGTCGACGCCGCGGTGCGCTCGCTGTTCACCGGCCTGGCGGACCACGAGGTCTACTGCTGCGGCGCGCCCGCGATGGTGACGTTGGTACGCAAGGCCTGCGTGGAGGAGCTCGGGCTGGACGCGCACCGCTTCTTCAGCGACGTGTTCGTGCCGGGCCCGGCGGCCTGAGCGGACTGATGGGTATCGGGCCTTTCGCATAGCGCTTGTCGTCCGCGTCCGACCCGCCGCGCCGCCGGCGGCAGGCAGAGTGAGCCGGATGCAACCCAAGCAGCTGCTCCGGCTGGCGGTCCAGTCGGTCAAGTCCTGGTCCAACGACTACGCGCCCTCGATGGGCGCGGCCATTTCCTACTACACGGTGTTCTCGCTGGCGCCGCTGCTGGTGATCGTGATCGCCATCGCGGGCGCGGCCTTCGGGCGCGAAGCGGTGCAGGGGCTGATCTCCGACCAGCTTTCCGGGCTGATGGGCCCGCGCGGCGCCGAGATGGTCGAGGGCCTGGTCGCCAGCGCCAGCGACACCGACCGCGGGCTGGTCGCGGGATTGATCAGCTTCTTCGTGCTGCTGCTGGGCGCCACCACGGTGTTCGCCGAGCTGCAGAGCGCGCTGGACCGCATCTGGAAGGTGCCGGAGGCGAAGAAGCCCTCGGGCATCTTCGGCCTGCTGCGCGCGCGGCTGCTGTCGTTCGGGCTGATCCTGGGCGTGGCCTTCCTGCTGATGGTGTCGCTGGTGGTCAGCGCCACGCTCGCCGCCTTCGGGGGCTGGGCGGGCACCCTGATGCCGGGTTGGGAGACGGTGCTGCAGCTGCTGAACCTGGCGGTGTCGCTCGGCATCCTCACGGTGCTGTTCGCGATGATCTTCAAGCTGATGCCGTCCACCCCCGTGAGCTGGCGCGACGTCTGGGTGGGCGCCTTCGTGACGGCCATCCTGTTCGAGGTGGGCAAGCTGCTGATCGGCCTGTACATCGGCAAGAGCGGCATGACCGAGAGCTTCGAGGCGGCGGGCGCGCTGGTGATCCTGCTGGCGTGGGTGTACTACGCGGCGCAGATCTTCCTGTTGGGAGCGGAGTTCACCAAGGCATTCGCCGATGCGCACGGCTCGCTGTCGGGGCCGCGCAAGCCGACGCAGGAGAACCCGACGAAGCAGTGAATCGCCGTCGCCGGCCATGCGCACCGCATGCGCATCCGGTGAATGACATGCGACGAACATTACAATCTTCGTCGCATGCCCATCCCTCCAGCATCCGCACCCATCGTGGTGGCCGACAGCGCCGACGGCGTCGAGCTGCTGCGTGGCGCGCTAGCTGGAGCGCCGTTCGAGCTGGTCGGCGCCAACACGCTGCCGCAGGCCCGGGCCGCGGTCGGGCCCGAAACGCCGCTGGTGATCTGCGGCTGCCATTTCGACGACGGGCGGATGTACGAGCTGCTGCGCCACCTGAAGGCGCGGCCGGCGCTCCAGGACGTCCCCTTCCTCTCGGTGCGCGCGGAGGCCGGTGAGCTGGACGACGCGATGTACGAGAGCGTGAAGATCGCCACCCACGTGCTGGGTGGCAGCGGCTTCATCGACCTGTTCCGCTGGCGTCGGCTGTACGGCGAAGCCGAAGCCGCCCGCCAGTTCGGCGAGCGGGTGGCGGAACTGGCCCGCAGCTGACTTTCCCGTCATTCCCGCGGAGGCGGGAATCCAGGGCTTGCGGCCGTCTGCGAAAGCGGACGCACTGGATCTCCGCCTCCGCGGGGATGACAGGAGTTCGTCAGAAGCCCGCGGCCAGGCCGTCGCGCCGAGAGTCCGAGGCGGCCACGTAGCCTTCCACCTTGGGATCGCCCGCGCGCCAGATGAACTGGCCGGCGCCGAAGTCCTGGTAGTTGTCGTGGATCACCTCGACGCGGTGGCCGCGCGCGGTGAGTTCCTGCACCGTCGCCGCGTCCATCTGCTGCTCCACGTTGATCTCCAGGCCGGCGTTGAAGCGCCAGCGCGGCGCGTCGCACGCGGCCTGCGGGCTCTGGCCGTGGTCGATCATGCGCACCAGGGTCTGCATGTGGCCCTGCGGCTGCATGTTGGCGCCCATCACGCCGAACGACATCACCGGCTGGCCCGCCTTGGTGAGGAAGGCCGGGATGATGGTGTGGAACGGCCGCTTGCCCGGGGCCACCTGGTTGGGGCCGGCCTGCAGGCCGAAACCGTGGCCGCGGTTCTGCAGGCTGATGCCGAAATTCGGCTCCACCACGCCCGAGCCGAAGCCCATGTAGTTGCTCTGGATGAAGCTGACCATCATGCCGTTCTCGTCGGCGGCGGTCAGGTAGATGGTGCCGCCCTTGACCGGGTTGCCGGCGCCGAAGTCCTGGGCCTTCCTGCGGTCGATGAGCTTCGCGCGCGATGCGAGGTAGGCGTCGTCCAGCATCTGCTGCGCGGTGACCTCCATGGCGCCGGGCTCGGCGACATAGCGGTACACGTCGGCGAAGGCGAGCTTCATCGCCTCGATCTGCAGGTGCTGCGAATCGGGGCCGTCGACCGGCAGGCCGGCGACGTCGAACTTCTCCAGGATGCCCAGCGCGATCAGCGCGGCGATGCCCTGGCCGTTCGGCGGGATCTCGTGCAGCGTGTAGCCGCGGTAGTCGCGCGAGATGGTCTCGACCCACTCGGGCTTGTAGGCCGCGAAGTCCTTGGCGGTGATCGTGCCGCCATGCTCCTTCACGAAGCGCTCGATGGACTGCGCGATCTCGCCGCCGTAGAAGGCTTCGCCCTTGCTCTCGGCGATCTTGCGCAGGCCGCGCGCGGCCGCCGGAAAGCGGAACAGCTCGCCGACCTTGGGCGCACGGCCCCACGGCAGGAAGGCTTCCTTGAAACCAGGCAGGCCGCCCAGTTCGGGCGTGGCCGCGGCCCACTTCTGCTGCACCACCACGGGCAGCAGGTAGCCGCGCTCGGCGATCTCGATGGCGGGCGCCATCAGGTCGGCGAACGGCAGCTTGCCGAAGCGCTCGGACATCGCGACCCAGGAACCGACCGCGCCGGGCACGGTGATGGCGTCGGGGCCGCGCTTGGGCGGCGCCTTGGCGTCGGCGCCGTACTTGCCGCGGAAGTAGTCCGGCGTCCAGCTGGCCGGCGCGCGGCCGGAGGCGTTCAGGCCGTGCAGCTTCCTGCCGTCCCAGAGGATGGCGAAGGCGTCGCTGCCCAGGCCGTTGCTCACCGGCTCGCAGATCGTCATCGCGGCCGCGGCGGCGATGGCCGCATCGACCGCGTTGCCGCCCTGCCAGAGGATGCGCAGGCCGGCCTGCGCCGCCAGCGGGTGCGAGGTGGACACCACGTTGCGGGCGAGCACGGGGATGCGGGTGGTGGGATAGGGATTGTGGAAATCGAAATGCATGGGTCTTGACTCCTGGATCCCCGCCTTCGCGGGGATGACTGCCTCTTTCAATCGGCCGTCAGCTTGCGCTCGTCGATGATCTTCTTCCACTTGGCGCGGTCGGCCGCGGCCATGGCGGAGAACTGCTGCGGCGTGCCGCCGACCGGCTCGATGCCCAGGCGGGCCAGGCGGTCCTTCACGTCGGCGTCCTGCAGCGCCTGGTTGATGCCCGTGTTCACGCGCGAAACGATGTCGGCCGGCAGGCCCTTGGGTCCGTACAGGCCGAACCAGGTGACGGTCTCGTAGCCGGGCACGCTCTCGGAGATCGCGGGCAGGTCGGGCAGCAGCGCCGATCGCTTGGCGCTGGTGATGCCCAGCGCCTTCAGGCGGCCTTCACGCACGTGCGGCAGTCCGCTGGGCAGCGAGTCGAACAGCAGGTCGACCTTGCCGCTCATCAGGTCGGGGATGGCCAGCGCGGTGCCGCGGTACGGGATGTGCACCAGGAACAGGCCGGCCTGCGCCTTGAAGTACTCGGCGCCCAGGTGGACCACGGTGCCGTTGCCGCTGCTCGCGTAGTTGAGCCTGCCGGGGTTCTTCTTCGCGTAGTCGATCCACTCCTTCACCGTCTTCGCGGGCGCGGAGTTGGGGACCAGCATGATGCTGGGCGCGTTGCCCACGTGCGAGATCGGCGTGAAGTCGGCCACGGCGTCGTACGGCAGCTTGGCGGTGGAAAAGCTCGGGCCGATGCTGTGCGTGCTGCTGGTGGCCAGCAGCAGCGTGTAGCCGTCGGGCGCGGACTTGGCGGCGATGTCCGAGCCGATCGCACCGCCGGCGCCGGGCTTGTTGTCCACGACCACGCTGGTGCCCAGGCGCTCGCCGAGCTTCACCGAGACGGCGCGGGCGAAGATGTCCGTGGCGCCGCCGGCCGGGAACGGCACGACGAGGCGGATCGGCTTGTTCGGGTACGGGGTCTGCGCCCAGGCGGGGGCGAGAGCGGCCGCCGAGGCGGCCAGGATGAGGTTGCGGCGGGTGCTCATGGGCCGATTATCGGCCGCGGTGGCATGCCAACGGATGAGGTCTGTTTTTCCTTTTTCTTCGTCATTCCTTCGGGCGGCGGGCTTCCATCTCCCGCACCAGCGCCCTCGCCTCATCCCCTTCCGGAATCGCCTTCCCGCTGTCGCGCCACTGCACGGCGGCCTTGAAGCCTTCGGTCTGCGCGTAACGGCGGAACCACATGCCTTCGGGGTTGTGGCGCGTGATGCCGTCGAACACCGTGGCCAGCTGCTGGGTCTGCTCCAGGCCCATGGTGAGCATCACGTTGTTGACCACCATCTTGTGCATGGCCAGATGCCCGCGCGGCACGCCGGCGATGCGCGCGGCCAGCTTCATGGTGGCCGCGTCCAGGTGGTCGGCCGGCACGCATTCGTTGGCCAGTCCCCAATCCGCGGCGGTGCGTCCGTCGATGGTGTCGCCGGTGAACATCATCTGCTTGGCCCGTGTCGGGCCCAGGCGGAAGGTCCACATCGCGGTGGTCGGGCAGCCCCAGACACGAGTGGGCATGTAGCCGATGCGCGCGTCCTCGGCCATCACCAGCAGATCGCAGCACAGGGCGATGTCGCTGCCGCCCGCCGCCGCGTAGCCGTGCACCTTGGCGATGGTGGGCTTGGGGCTGCGCCACAGCGCCATGAAGTCGTCGGTGTTGCCCTTCATGTAGGCGTAGTCGACCATCGGGTCCCACGGGGAGCGTTCCTGCTGGCAGGGGTGGTCGGCCTGGCCTTCGCCGAAGAACTGCAGGTCGTAGCCGCCGCAGAAGCCCTTGCCGGCGCCTTCCACCACGATGACGTGGACCTCGTCGTCGGCGTTGGCCCACTCGACCGCGCGGCGGATGTCGCGCGGCGTGTCCTCGTTGATCGCGTTCAGCCGCTCGGGCCGGTTGAGCAGCAGCCGCGCCACGCGCGGATTCGAAGCGTCCTTGGCGATGCGGACGGTGGCGAGTTCCAGCATGGCTTTCTCAGTCCGCGTAGACGCCCGCCTTGCGGATCACCGGACCCCACTTGCCGATCTCCGCCTCCAGGTGCGTGCGCAGGCCGGCCGGCGTGATCTTGTCCATCGGCACGATGTCCGAGCTCAGGTCCGTGAGGCGCCTCTTCACCTCGGGGTCCTGCATCGCGAAGCGCAGAGCCGCGTTCAGCTTGTCGAGGACCGGCTGCGGCGTGCCCTTGGGCGCGTACATGCCGTGCCACACCTTGACCTCGAAGCCCTTCAGGCCCTGCTCGTCGAGCGTGGGCACGTTGGGCAGCACGTCCAGCCGCTGGGGCACCGTGACGCCGTAGGCCTTGACGCGGCCATCCTTGATCAGCGGCACGGTCTGCGTAGTCTGGTCGCACAGCAGGTCGACCTGGCTTCCCAGCAGCGCGTTCATCGCCGGGCCGGTCCCGGAGAACGGCACCGTCGTCAGCTCCACGCCCATCGCGCTCATGAACAGCAGGCCGCACAGGTGCGACACCGCGCCGAGGCCGGCGTTGGCCAGCGAGACCTTGTTGCCCTCGCGCTTGAGGTGGGCCTGCAGGTCCTGGAAGGTGGCGGCCGGGAAGTCCTTGCGCGCCAGCAGCGTCATGGGCACGTCGACCACCTGGCCGATGTACTCGAAGTCCTTCAGCGGGTCGAACTGCAGCTTCTTGTACAGGGCCGGCGCGGTGGACATGCCCATGTGGTGCAGGAAGATCGTGTAGCCGTTGGGCTGGGCGCGCGCCACCTTGGTGGCGGCGATGGTGCCGCCCGCGCCGACGGCGTTCTCCACCACCACGGTCTGCCCGAGCTGCTTGCTCATGGGGATGGCGATCATGCGGGCCACCACGTCGGTGGGTCCGCCGGCGGCGAACGGCACCACCAGCGAAACCTGCCGCTCGGGCCAGGGGGCCTGGGCGGCCGCGGTGAAAGATGCGGCGGCCAGCGCGACCGCGACAAGAGGCTGGAGGAAGCGCTTCACGGTGTCTCCTTGTGTTGGCATGCGAACCGGACGGAGGCGACCTTAGCGCGCGGCCCCGGACCGCGTACTCCGCACTTTCCAGTACGGGCCGCGGCCGGGTCGGGTCAGAACGAGCGCGGCAAACCCAACAGGTGCTCGGCGACGTACGAGTAGATCAGGTTGGTCGAGATCGGCGCCACCTGGTACAGGCGGGTCTCGCGGAACTTGCGCTCCACGTCGTACTCGTGGGCGAAGCCGAAGCCGCCGTGCGTCTGCAGGCAGGTGTTGGCCGCTTCCCAGGAAGCCTTGGCGGCCAGGTACTTGGCCATGTTGGCCTCGCCGCCGCAGGGCTGGCCGGCATCGAACAGCGAACAGGCCTTGAAGCGCATCAGGTTGGCCGCCTCGGCCTCGATGAAGGCGTCGGCGATCGGGAACTGCACGCCCTGGTTCTGCCCGATCGGCCGGTTGAACACCACCCGTTCGCTCGCGTAGCGCCGCGCCTTGTCGATGAACCACCAGGCGTCGCCCAGGCACTCGGCCGCGATCAGCGTGCGCTCGGCGTTCAGGCCATCGAGGATGTACTTGAAGCCCCGCCCTTCCTGGCCGATCAGGTTCTCCGCCGGGATCTCGAGGTTGTCGAAGAACACCTCGTTGGTCTCGTGGTTCACCATGTTCAGGATCGGCCGCACCGTCATGCCCTTGCCGATCGCCTGGTGCAGGTCGACGATGAAGATCGACATGCCCTCGCTCTTGCGCTTGACCTCCGGCAGCGGCGTGGTGCGCGCCAGCAGGATCATCAGGTCCGAATGCTGGATGCGCGAGATCCACACCTTCTGGCCGTTGACCACGTAGCGGTCGCCCTTCTTCACGGCGGTGGTCTTGAGCTGGGTGGTGTCGGTGCCCGTGGTGGGCTCGGTCACCGCCATGGTCTGCAGCCGCAGCTTCCCACTGGCTATGCCGGGCAGGTACTGCTGCTTCTGCCCGGACGAGCCGTGCCGCAGCAGCGTGCCCATGTTGTACATCTGGCCGTGGCAGCTGCCCGCGTTGCCGCCCGAGAAGTTGATCTCCTCCATGATCACCGAAGCCTCGGCCAGGCCCAGGCCCGAGCCGCCGTACTCCTGCGGGATCAGCGCGGCCAGCCAGCCCGCTTCGGTCAGCGCGTCGACGAAGGCCTCGGGGTAGCCGCGCGCCTCGTCCACCTTCTGCCAGTAGGCTGAGTCGAACCGGCGGCACAGCGCGCGCACCGCCTCGCGCAGTTCCCGGTGGTCGTCGGGGCGGGGAATCTCGGTGTTCATCGCGCGTCCATCTCCCTGAACACCTCCCTGGCGATGCGGAAGCTGTCCAGCGCCGCCGGCACGCCGCAGTAGATCGCGGCCTGCAGGAAGACCTCCTTGATCTCTTCGCGCGTCACGCCGTTGTTCAGCGCGCCGCGCACGTGCAGCTTGATCTCGTGCGGCCGGTTGAGCGCGGTCAGCATGGCCAGGTTGAGGAAGCTTCGCATGCGGCGGTCCAGGCCGGGCCGGTTCCAGACATCGCCCCAGCAGTACTGCGTCACCAGCTCCTGCATCTCGCGCGTGAAGTCGTCGGCCTCGCGCACGGACTTGTCCACGTAGTCGGCGCCCAGCACCTCGCGGCGCACCTGCAGGCCCTTGTCGAAGAGTTCCTGGTTCATTCGCTGGTCTCCATGGGTGAACGGGCGATCATGCCGCAGGCCTGCCTCTACACTTTCGCCCCGACATGAAAGACGCCGACGTCGAACCCTTCTTCGCCACCCTGCAGGCGGCCAATCCCTCGCCGGAAACCGAGCTGGAGTACAGCAGCGTGTTCGAGCTGCTCGCGGCCGTGCTGCTGTCGGCCCAGGCCACCGACGTGGGCGTCAACAAGGCCACGCGCCGGCTGTTCGTGGCGGCCGGCACGCCGCAGGCGATGCTGGACCTGGGGCTGGAGCGGCTGGAGGGGTACATCCGCACCATCGGCCTGTACCGCACCAAGGCCCGCAACCTGCTGGCCACCTGCCGCATCCTGGTCGACCAGCACGGCGGCCAGGTGCCGCGCACGCGCGAGGCGCTGGAGGCCCTGCCCGGCGTCGGCCGCAAGACCGCCAACGTGGTGCTGAACGTCGCCTTCGGCGAGCCCACCATGGCGGTGGACACGCACATCTTCCGCGTCGGCAACCGCACCGGCCTGGCGCCCGGCAAGGACCCGCTGCAGGTGGAGCACAAGCTGCTCGAGCGCGTGCCGCCGAAGTACCTGCAGGACGCCCACCACTGGCTGATCCTGCACGGCCGCTACGTCTGCGTCGCGCGCCTGCCCCAGTGCTGGCGTTGCGCGGTGCGCACGTATTGCGACTACGAGCCCAAGACGCCAGCGCCGGGAGTCATGTCGGCGTAAGGCTGGGTGGTATCTTCGGCGGATGGCCGCCGAGCCCTCCTCCACGCACTACGACGCGCTCCAGCTGCCCCGCGGCGCGTCGGCGGACGACGTGCGCACGGCCTTCCGGCGGCTGGCCCGGGAGCACCATCCCGACCGCGCCGGCGCCGACGGCGAGGCCATGGCCCGCGTCAACCAGGCCTACGAGGTGCTCTCCGACCCCGAGCGGCGCACCCGCTACGACCAGCACCTGGACAACCGCCCCCCGCCGCGCAAGCCCGGCCGGGTGGAGCTGCCCGGCGACCGTCTGCGCAAGCGCCTGGCCTGGGGCGCGGCAGGCCTGGCGGCCGTGGTCGTCGGCGGCCTGGCCCTCGTGACCTTCCTGCGCGAGCGCCGCCCGGACGAGGCCGCCGCCCGGGTCGAGCCGCTCTCCCATCCGCTGCCCCAGCGCGAAGCCACGGCCACGGCGGCGACCGCCCCGGCCCGCCCGGCCAGGGAAGAGGGCCTGCGGCTCATCCCCGCCCGCAGCATCGGCTCGGTCCCCGCCAAGTAACATCGGCCGGATGGACACCCCCGACGACCTCCAGCAGACCCTGGCCGCGATGAGCCAGAACGTCGAAGCGCTCAAGGAAAACCAGTTCGCTCTGGTGGCGCAGGTACAGGTGCTGCAGGCCGCCCTGGCCAGCGCGCTGATGCACCACCCCGACCGCAAGGCGGTGCTCGCCGCCTTCGAGCGCTACATGAAGGTGGCCAAGGACTCCGCGCCCAACCTGGCCACGCGCATGGAAGGCCTGGAGGCGGGGATGCTCTCGCTGCTCGGCAAGCACCAGGCCTGATGCTGGCCGTCGCCCTGCTGTGCCTGGGCGCTTCGCTGGGCGCGATCGCGCGCTGGCAACTCTCCCTGTGGCTGAACGCCTCGACCCACTGGCTGCCCCTGGGCACGCTGGCGGCCAACCTCTCGGGCGGCTGGCTGATCGGCTTCCTGGTGGCGCTGTTCCAGGCCCAGCCGGGGATCGATCCCGTGTGGCGGCTGGCGCTGATCACCGGGTTCCTGGGCGCGCTGACGACGTTCTCCACCTTCTCGATGGAGACCGTGCAGCTGCTTCAGGCCGGCCGCGCGGGCCAGGCGCTGGCGCTGTCGGCGCTTCACCTGCTGGGGTCGCTGGCGCTGACGTGGATCGGCCTGCGCTGCGGCGAGTGGCTGCTGCCGCGCGCGGCCTGATCCTCGTCATCCCCGCGGAGGCGGGGGGTGATCTCAACCGGTCGATGCAACAGTCTGGACTGTTGTGGAG
>Ga0247827_10001046_pt1 | contig 12037 bp, 12 predicted proteins | sample 12C_Control_Day2_FD_194414 | JGI IMG/M metagenome (GOLD analysis project Ga0247827, IMG submission 194414) | Soil microbial communities from agricultural site in Penn Yan, New York, United States - 12C_Control_Day2 | ecosystem: Environmental > Terrestrial > Soil > Agricultural land | place... | reverse complement strand
GACTAAAGTTCCGAAGAACTTCGCTAGGACACCGCCGCCTGCGTTTCTCTTTCCAGATCAACGATTTCAAAGACCTAAACCGGCAAAACCGGCCAAACCGTTTAACGCCCGTTCGCGGCGGAGGCGGTGTTTAACGCCCCTGATTTTCCGTGTCAACCAGTTCTTTTTAAAGAACTTTTTCAACACTCCCGAAACCCGAAGGCCCCGGCGGAGGCGGCTATCTAAGGAATGCCGATCTCCTTGTCAACCAACTCTCTGAAGTTTCTGAAGTTCCAAAAGCGAAGCTCTCGAAACCGCAGAAGGTCGCCGAGGGAAGCGAAGAAGCATCCCGCGTTGGCAATCCAGCGATTTGATCGAAGCGCGAAGACTAATCGAACCATCCAGCGGAAGCAAGAAGTTTTTCAACCTCGTCTTCCCGCTAAACCCCGGAAACTCAGTCTCCGAAGCCTCTTGGGCCGGCCCGTCTCCGAGCGAGGCCGGGGTATACGGACCGCCCCCCGAGTCCACAACCCCTGAATCTCAGAATGTTGAGATCACTGCGATCCGAACGGATCATCCAGGCTGTGCGACGGCTCGGTGAACCAGACCGGGCCGGCCTCACCCATATAGAAGTGATCCTCCAACCGGACCCCGAACTGGCCGGGGATCACCAGCATGGGCTCATTGGAGAAGCTCATGCCCGCCTGCAGGATCGTGCGATCACCCCGCACCAGATTGGGCGCCTCATGAATATCCAGGCCGACTCCATGTCCGGTGCGATGCGGCAGTCCCGGCAGGCGATAGTCGGGGCCGTAGCCAAGCCCGGTCAGGTAGTCGCGGGCGGCGGCGTCGACGCTCTCGCAGGTCGCGCCCAGTTGCGCCGCTTCAAAGGCCAGGGCCTGAGCCTGCTTCTCGTGGTCCCAGACCTTGCGGAACTCGGGCGTCGGTTCGCCGAAGACATAGGTGCGAGTGATGTCCGAGTGATAGCCGTCGACCAGGGTGCCGGTGTCGATCAGCACCACGTCATTGACCTGGAGCGCCCGGTCGCCCTCGCCGCCGTGCGGCAGGCAGGTGTCGTCGCCGAAGGAGACCAGACAGAACCAGGAGCCGCCCTCCCCGCCCAGCTTGCGATGTTCGGCGTCGATGAAGCGCTTGACCTCGGAGGTCAGGACCCCCGCCGTCAGCCAGTCGCGGGTGCGACGCTGCACCTCCATCGTAATAGCCTTGGCGCGGGTCAGAAGCGCGATCTCGGCCGGCGACTTGATCCGACGCAGCGCCGTCGTCAGCGGCCCGCCATTGGCCAGCCGATCCGCCCCCAGCGCCCCGGCCATCCCCAACCAGACAAAGGTCGCGACCAGTTCGTCCACCGCCAGCCGTCCGCCCGAGGGCAACCGCCCCGCGATCAGGGCGTAGGGGCTGTCTTCCTCTTCCCAGGTCAGGATCTCGCCCGATACGGCGCCCGCCGTCAGGGCGCCGACCTTGTCCAGCTCGAACCGGGGGCAGACATACTCCACCCGCCCGTCGGCATGGATCAGGGCGCCGGTCAGTCGCTCGGACGGATGCCAGTCCAGACCGGTGAAATAGAGCAGAGAGGTGGTCGAGCCGAGCAGAAGGGCGGCCAGCCCCTGGGCCTCCAGCGCGGCAGCCAGGGCCTGGATACGGGCGCGACGCTCATCGACGCCGATGGGACGGGCAGAAGGTGCGGCGAAGGTCATGGTCGGCGTCGATGCCCTTGCAGAAAATGAAGTCCGTTGTCTTTCATGCCCGGCGCCGGGATGGCAAGTCGAAGCCTATCGCTTTGCATCAGCCACATGGACGGCGAAGCCCTGGATGAATCGCGCCAGACGGCGACGGGCCTCCTCGTCGATCAGGCGGCCCTCCGCGTCAAAGGCCGCCCCGGCGTGCGGGACCAGCATGCGTCCGCCAAACCAGGGCGCGGTCCCCAGGGTGCGCAGGACCGGCAGCCAGGCCGCCTGACTCATCACCGTGCCGAAGGGGCCAGGCGAGGCGCCCAGCACCGCCACCGGCCGGCCGCCGAACACCCGCTCGATGTCCGAGGCCGGGCGGCTCAGCCAGTCGATGGCGTTCTTGAACACGCCGGGCATGCCGTTGTTGTATTCGGGCGTGAACAGCAGCAGGCCGTCGCTGTCGGCGATCAGGTCCTTCAGCGCGACCACCGCCTCGGGGAGGCCCTGATCGCGCTCGACGTCGCCGTCATAGAGGGGGATGCCCCGGATCGCCCCTTCGACCAGGTCCACGCCCTCAGGCGTCAGCCCTTGCGCCGCCCGCAGCAGGGCGCTGTTGTAAGAGCCCGCCCGCAGGCTGCCCGACACTCCAACCAGACGCATCAGTCGTTCGTCTCCGCAAAGGCATAGGGTGTCGCGCGCGGCGACGCCGGGGTTTCACCGTGAATCTGCTGTTCGGCGCAACCCTGAACCAGAAAATCGAGCAGCAGCCGCACTGAGGGCAGCAGCCCCCGCCGCGACGGAAAGACCGCGTGGACGATCCACTTCTTGGGCCGCCAGTCGGGCAGCAGGTCGATCAGCCGCCCGGCCTCCAGATCGCGCGCCACCGCCACGCTGGGCAGCAGGACGACGCCCAGCCCCTGCAACGCCCCCTCGTGCAGCATGTGCAGGTCGTCGGTCACCAGTCGCGGCGCATGGCGCACCGAGGCGGTCATCCCGTCCCTGTGGCTCAGAGCCCAGACGTGATCCCGGTGCGCCGGGCCGAAGTCCAGGCTGGGCCAGTCGTTCAGGTCGGCCGGGCCGGACGGGGCTGAGAACCGCGCGATCAGCGCGGGCGAGGCCACCAGACGGTGCACGCTCTCATCCAGCTTGCGCATGACCAGGTCCGTGACCTCCAGCGGCGGCTCGCGCACGCGGATGGCCAGGTCGAAGCCCTCGCCGATGACGTCCACCCGGCGGCTGGTGCTGTGCAGATGCACCTCCACCTCGGGATAGACGGCCATGAAGCGGGCGATCAGCCCGCCCATCTGATAGGTCAGCAGGCCCGGCACGCAGGCGACGCGGATGACCCCGCGCGGCTGGGCCGCCACATTGTCGATCACGGCTTGCGCCGCCTCGGCCTCGACCAGCATGGCCAGGCAGTGACGGTAATACTCCTGACCGACCTCGGTGACCGAGAACTTGCGCGAGGAGCGCTGGATCAGGCGCGTGCCCAGCTGGTCCTCCAGAAAGGCGATGCGGCGGCTCAGCTTGGACTTCTGCATCCCCAGCGCCCGCGCGGCGGAGGCGAAGCCGCCGTGGTCCACCACCTGGACGAAGTAGTAGAGGTCGTTGAGGTCTCTCATCGTTCTATTGATAGAACGCAGCGAAGCGGTTTCGCAATCTTCTGCGGTCGGCGTTCCACCGTCATAAAGCCTCCAACGCGATCGGCGAGGCCCGGTCGCCACAGGAGACACACCATGAAGAAGGTTCTTGGACGTTACGGCAATGATCGCGGCCACTGGGTCGGCGACGGCTTCCCGGTTCGCTCGCTGTTTTCCTATGACAGCGTCGGCAAGCAGGTCAGCCCCTTCCTGCTGCTCGACTACGCCGGTCCTCATAACTTCGAGCCGACCGACAAACGTCGCGGCGTCGGCCAGCACCCGCACCGCGGCTTCGAGACCGTGACCATCGTCTATGACGGCGAGGTCGAGCATCGCGACTCGACCGGCCAGGGCGGCGTTATCGGCCCCGGCGACGTCCAGTGGATGACGGCGGGCGGCGGCATCCTGCACGAGGAGTTCCACTCGCCCGCCTTTGCGCGGACCGGCGGCCCCTTCCGCATGGTGCAGCTGTGGGTCAACCTGCCCGCCAGGGACAAGATGACCCGCCCGGGCTACCAGTCGATCCTGAACGCCGACATTCCAAGCGTCGCCCTGCCTGACAATGCAGGCACGGCCCGGATCATCGCCGGCGCCATGGACGACTCGAAAGGCCCGGCCAGCACCTTCACCCCCATCAATGTGTGGGACGTGCGGCTGAACCGGGACGCCGAGACGACGCTGGACCTGCCGGAAGGCCACACCGCCATCGTGGTCGTCCTGTCGGGCCACATCACCGTCAACGGCGATCAACCCGCCGGGTCCGCCGAGGCCCTGCTGCTGGACCGTCAGGGCGACAGCGTCACCCTGCACGCCGATACGGACACGACCCTGCTGATCCTGACCGGAGAGCCGATCGACGAGCCCATCGTCGGCTACGGCCCCTTCGTGATGAACAGCGAGGACGAGATCCGCGCCGCCATCACGGACTTCAACAGCGGCCGCTTCGGCGACATCCCGGCCGCCTGATCCCTCTCACGAAAACGTAAGGCCCGGTCTTCGAACCGGGCCGCAACCCCCGCCCCGAACGGACATTTGTCCGAGCGCGGCCCCATGCCTGAAAGGAACGACCCCCATGACCAGCGAACCGATCCGCGACCCCAAGAGCGACGACCTTCTGACGCCCGAGAATTCGGCCTTCATCATCATCGACTATCAACCGGTCCAGGTGAACTCGATCGCCTCGATGGACCGCCAGCTTCTGGTCAACAACATCGTCGGCACGGCCAAGGCCGCCGTCGCCTATGGCCTGCCCATCGTTCACTCGACGGTCAATGTGAAGACCGGGCTGAACAAGCCGCCGATCGGGCAACTGCGCAAGGTCCTGGCCGACTATCCGACCTATGACCGCACCACGATCAACTCCTGGGAAGACGTGGAATTCCGCAAGGCGGTCGAGGCGACCGGCCGCAAGAAGCTGATCATGACGGCCCTGTGGACCGAGGCCTGCCTGACCTTCCCGGCGCTCGACGCCCTGCGCGAAGGCTATGAGGTCTATGTCGTGGCCGACGCCGTCGGCGGCACCTCGACCACGGCCCACGACATGGCCCTGCGCCGCATCGAACAGGCCGGCGGCAAGATGATCTCCGTCCCGCAGCTCTTCTGCGAACTGCAGCGTGACTGGAAGCGGTCGGAAACCGTTCCCGCCTTCATGAACCTGTTCATCGAAACCGGCGGCACGGCCGGGATTCAGTTCTCCTACGACAAGGACTGATCCCTCATGGGCGGTCCGTTTCCCCGACCGGACCGCCCCCCTTTTCTTCCGAGGAGGCCCGCCATGGCCGAACTGTTCGTCACTGTCGGCCTGCGCGCCAAGGCCGGAAAGGAAGAGGCCCTGAGGCAGGACCTCATCGCCGTCGCCCGCACCTCCCAGCATGAGGAAGGCGCCCTGCGCTACGAACTCTACGAGGACAGCGGCCAGCCCGGCCTCTTCATCTTCATCGAGCACTGGGCGTCCGAAGCGGCCCAGTCGAAACATCACAACGACGGCCCCCACATCCGGCATTTCCATGAGCACGGCGCCGCCAATGTCGAGCGGACCGAATTCTTCCACCGCCTAGACCGCCTCGCCTGAGACCGCCTCGCCCTTTCCGATGGCCCATCGCTGAATGGCCGCAGGTCCGGGACGCTTTGCGCTCTGAAACCGCCACCGTGCAGACTACACTCAACACCATCTCGGAGGAGAAAGCCCCATGATCGAACTCGTCATCGACCAGCGCCGCAAGGATCTCGGCGGCTTCGAGGTCGGCCGCGTTCTGCCCTACGCCAGGCGCCGCTCAGTCGGTCCGTTCGTCTTCTTCGATCACATGGGCCCGGTCGACATGCCGGCCGGCCTGCCCCAGAGCGTCGACGTGCGCCCCCACCCGCACATCGGCATCTCGACCCTGACCTATCTGTTCGACGGCGAGATCACGCACCGCGACAGCCTGGGCGTCCAGCAGGACATCCGCCCGGCCGAGGTCAATTGGATGACCGCCGGCAGCGGCGTCACCCATTCCGAACGCTTCGAGCGCGCCCGCCGCGAAGGCGCCCGCCTGGAAGGCATCCAGGCCTGGGTCGCCCTGCCTGACGGCCAGGAAGAGATCGCCCCCTCCTTCCAGCACGTCGGAACCGCCGACCTGCCGACCTGGAGCGAGGACGGGATCAAGGGTCGCCTGACGGCCGGCGAGGCTTTCGGCATGAAGGCCGGGGTCAGCACCTTCTCGCCCCTGCACTATCTGCACCTTGAGCTGGAGCCCGGCGCCCGCTTCCAGACTCCGGCCGAGCATTCCGAGAGCGCGGTCTATGTCGTCTCGGGTCTGGTCGAGATCGACGACGGCCGCCCCATCGGTCACGGCCAGATGGCGGTGCTGGAAAAGAAGATCGCCTCGGTGATCTGCGCCCTTGAACCCTCGACCGTCATGGTCCTGGGCGGAGAGCCGGTCGGCGAGCGCTTCATCGACTGGAACTTCGTCTCCTCGTCGAAGGACCGCATCGAACAGGCCAAGGCCGACTGGCGCGCCGGACGCATGAAGCTGCCCGACATGGACGATCAGGAGTTCATCCCCCTGCCGCCCGACCCCGCAGATTCCGCCCCTCCCATGTCCTGACCCCAGCCTTCTGAACGGAACCGCACTCATGGCTATCGCCCACGCCCATATCGGAACCGCCCGCTACCGGACATCGATCCGGACGGGCGGCGACCTGAAGCACGAGCTGACCGCCGACGAACCCGAACGCCTGGGCGGCGCCGACAGCGGCCCGGCCCCCTTCGACCTGCTGATCTCGGCGCTCGGCGCCTGCACCGCCGTCACCCTGACCATGTACGCCGAAAAGAAGGGCTGGCCGCTGGAAGGGCTGGACGTGCGTCTGGAATATCTGGGCGGTGAGACCCCGCCGCGCATCGAGCGGGTGCTGACGCCGGCCGGACCTCTGGACGAGGCCCAGCGCGCCCGCCTGGCCGATGTGGCCGAACGCACGCCCGTCACCCTGGCCGTCAAGAACGGCGTGCCGGTGCATACGACCCTGGCGCCCTGAAGGGCCTATGCGGCTCGCGCCGACACCACCGCCTCGACCACGTGCGCGCGATAGAGCACGTTGAGCAGGTCCGTCTGGGTGATGATGCCCACCAGAACCCCGTCGTCGTCGACCACCAGGGCCTCGTGCACGGCGCCGCTGGACAGCACCGGCATGAGCGCTTCCACCGGACTGTTCAGCGCCACGGTGAAGGCGGCGCGATTCTCCAGCTGGCCAACGAGGCGAAGTCCCCCGGCCAGCAGCTCCGCCCGTCGCGCCAGCCCCACCACGCGTCCCCGCGCGTCAACCACCGGCGCCGTTCTCAGGTCGTGCGCCTGTAGCCGGTCCAGGGCGCTTTTCGCCGTCTGCTCCGCACTGACGGAAACCACGTCCCGGGACATGACGTCGGCGCAGGGGATGGCCGCGTGCAGTCGCTCGTGCGCCTGGACCTCGACCTGGCGGAACAGGGCGTCGAGGTCGTCGTGGCTCACGTCCAGCAACTGGCCGTAGTGCGCCAGCGCGTTGTCGATATCGGTCCGCGTATAGCCGAAACGCTCCGTGGGCGGCCGATCACGCGTATGATGCGGACTGGAAGCCTGATCGACGCGATGCGGATAGGCGCGGCCGGACAAGCGGCCATAGACGCTCGCCGCCAGCACCAAGAGGGCAGAGCAAAGCCCGACCGGGACGAGGGGGTAATCCAGACCCACCGGCGTCGATGACGATGCGGCGAGCGCAGCGCCGAGCGCCATGGCGCCGCCTGGCGGATGCAGACACCCCAGCACGCTCATGGCGAAGATGGCCAGACCCGTCCCCGCCACGGCCGCCAACAAGGGATCCGGGATCAGCAAACCACAGGTTACGCCTATGAGGGCTGACAAGATGTTGCCGCCGATGACCGCGCGCGGCTGGGCCAGAGGGCTGGCGGGCAAGGCGAACACCAGGACGGCCGAGGCGCCGATCGGCGCCGCCAGGAGGGGGACTAAAGAAAGCCGTCCCTCGGTCAGACTGCGCGCCAGAATTCCACAGGCCGCAATCCCCAGGGCCGCACCCAGGCTGTATCGAAACGCCTCCTTCCAGGATGTGGAGAGGCCTTTCGCCAGCAGATGTTTCAGAACCGGAACCATGGGGCGACATCTGCCCCGGTCCGATGGCGGCCTCAAGGCAGATGAACTGCCCCCGGGCGCTAGAAATTCTACCATCCCCGTCTAGTCTGTCGCTCACCGTCCCGCATCGACCAGGGAGTTCCAGCTTGCCCCTTCCCCTTGAATCTGTCGGCCGCCGCGCCGTCCTGGCCGGCGGACTGGCGCTGGCGACCAGTCGATGCGCAACGCTCGCCGCCCCCCCGGCGCGCCCGACCCTGTGGACCTTCGACCGCCTGTCCCAGGTGGGCGGGCACGCGATGAAGGTGGAAGGAGCCCCCCGGCTGAGCGACTCGCCCTACGGCGGCGCCTTGCTGTTCAACGGCGTCGACGACGCCCTCTTTATCGACAACCACCCCCTGGCCGGCGCCGGGCAGTTCACCTTCGAGGCCCTGTTCCGACCAGACGGCGGCGCACACGAACAGCGCTGGTTTCACCTTCAGGAAACGCCGCCGGCGACGGGGGTCGATCAATGGCCCGGCACGCGTTTCCTGTTCGAGATCCGGGTCTATGACCGCCAGTGGTGCCTGGACGCCTTCACAAGGGGACCGGGCTACAGCGAGGTGCTGATCTTCCCGGACAAGCTGCACCCGATCGGCGAATGGGCCCATGTCGCCCAGACCTATGACGGCGCGACCTATCGCAGCTTCGTCAACGGCGTGCTGCAAGGCGAGACCCCCATGGTCTTCACCCCCCAGGGCTCGGGCGCGAGCTCGGTGGGCTGCCGCTTCAACCGGGTGAACTACTTCAACGGAGCCGTGCGGGCGGCGGCCTTTTCGCATACCGCCCTGGCGCCCTCGGCCTTTTCGCTGCTCAGGTCCTGACACCGGTTTCTCTTCATCAGGATGGCACTGATGCCGACACGACGATCCGTTCTTCTCGCCGGCCTCGGCGCCTCCATTCCGCCTGCAACCGCATGGGCCGGCCAAGGCGACGCGCCCCGGATCGACACGCGTCACGGCCCCGTCGTCGGTCGCCGTCAGAACGGGCTGGCCGTCTTCAAGGGCGTCCGCTACGGCGCGCCGACGCGGCGCTTCCAGCCGCCCGAGCCGCCCGCGCCCTGGCGCGATCCGGCGCCCGCCTTCGACCATGGCGCGGCCAGCCCTCAGCGCGGCGGCGAACCGAACCAGAGCGAGGACTGCCTCTTCCTCAATGTCTGGACGCCGGGCGTGGATGCAGGCCGTCGGCCGGTCATGGTCTATATCCACGGCGGCGCCTATTCGAGTGGATCCGGGTCCGATCCTCTCTACGACGGAACAAGGCTGGCGGCGCGCGGCGACGTGGTGGTGGTGACGCTGAACCACCGGCTGAACGCCCTGGGCTACGCCTATCTGGCGCGGCTGACGCCGGGGTTCGAGGACTCCGGCAATGTCGGCCAGCTGGACCTGATCCTGGCCCTGCGCTGGGTGCGCGACAATGTAGCGGCCTTCGGCGGCGACCCGGACCGGGTCATGGTCTTCGGCCAGTCGGGCGGGGGAGCCAAGATCGCGACCCTGATGGCCATGCCCGAGGCGAAAGGCCTGTTCCACCGCGCCGCCACCATGAGCGGCCAGCAGGTCACGGCTTCCGGCCCCCTCAACGCCACGACCCGCGCGACCGCCTGGCTCAAGGCCCTGGGCCTGACGCCGGATCGCGCCCACGAAGCCGCCGACCTGCCGGTCGAACGCCTGCTGGAGGCGCAAGGTGTGGAGGACCCGATCCTCGGGTACGGCGGACTCTACTTCGGGCCGGTGCTGGATTTCCGCAGCCTGCCGCGCCACCCCTTCTATCCGGACGCCGCACCGCAGGGGCGGAGCATCCCGATGATCATCGGCAATACGCGCGAGGAAACCCTGGGCTTCATGGGCGATGATCCCAGGAACCTCGGCCTGACCTGGGACACGCTGGCCGCACGGATGTCGCCCGGCGTCATGCGCATCGACATCACCCCCGAAGCCGTGATCGCCGCCTATCGCCGGATGCATCCCGACTGGTCTCCGGATCAGGTCCTGATCGCCGCCACCACGGCGGGGCGGTCATGGCGCGGCGCCGTGATCGAGGCCGAGGAACGCGCCAAAGCAGGGGCGCCCGCCTGGGTCTATCAACTGGACTTCCCCGGCGAGACGGCCTCGGGCCGCAAGGGCGCCTTCCACACCGCCGACATCCCTCTGGTGTTCGACAATGTGAATGCGCCGGGATCGCGCACGAACGGGCCGGGCGCGCAGATCGTCTCGGATCAGATGAGCGACGCCTTCATCGCCCTGGCGCGCACCGGCGATCCCAACCACGCGGGCCTGCCGCGCTGGGACCGCTATGAGCTGCCGACGCGCCAGACCCTGCTGTTCGACGTCACGTCGAAAATGGCGAACGACCCGCGCGGCGACGAGCGCGCCTTCTTCTCGGCCATCCCCTACATCCAGCCGGGGACCTAGAGCGCAAAGTCCAGACGGGCGGCCCAGGCGCGCGCCAGCTCCGGCCAGACCGCAGCCGGCCGCCCCTGGATCAACCGAACGCCAAAGCCATGCCCGCCCTCCTGGAACAGGTGGGCCTCGGTCTTCACACCCGCCGCCTTCAACGTGGCCAGCAGCATCAGACTGTTCTCGACCGGGACGGAGGCGTCGTCCATGGCGTGCAGCAGGAAGACGGGCGCCGCGCCCGTCCAGTTCATCCGCTCCAGCGAATAGGCGGCGATGCGCGCCGCGCTAGGCGTCTCGCCCAGCAGGTGGGCGCGCGATCCGGCGTGGACGTGCGGGTCGCTCATGGTCGCCACCGGATACATCAACACCGTCAGATCCGGGCGCAGCGAGACCTCGTCCGCCGCATCCAGCGGGGCATAGACCGCGTCCGTCCGCGCGCTGGCCAGCCCCGCCAGATGCCCGCCCGCCGAGGCGCCCAGAACCGCGATCCGGTCGGGGCGAACGCCGAACTCGGCCGCGCGACTGCGGATCAGGCGGATGGCCCGCTGGGCGTCCTGCAAGGGCGCGTCCGCCCCCGCCGCCCAGCCGTCGGCCGGCAGGCGATAGCGCAGGACGAAACAGGTCGTGCCGCTGGCGGCGAAGACGCGGGCGACATCGAAGCCCTCCTTGTCCAGTACGGCCCAGCGATAGCCGCCGCCGGGGATGAGCAGCATGGCCGAGCCGTTGGGGCGCTCGGGCCGCATCACCGTCATGATCGGGTCGGTGGTGTACTGGGCGTAACGGTCGCGATAGGCGGGGTCGGTCGAGCGCTCGGGCACGACGGGGACGACCGTCACCCCCTCCCCGCCCGGCGCGCCCTTCGGCCACAGATGGACGACCTCGGTCGGATCGGGCGGCGCTACGGTCTGAGCTTTCGCAATAGTCGGCAAGGCCGCAGCCAGAGCCGGGACCGCCGCGCCCATCGCCAGCAAACCACGTCTATGCAGATCCACGTCCGCCTCCTCCAGAATTGAAGAAGGGCGCCCGCCCCCTCAGACGAGCGCCCCTCTCGGCGTCAGATCCTTAGACCTTGGCCGGTTCGTATCGTGGCGAGATGATGTGAACCACCAGCAGCGCCACCAGATAGGCCGAGGCCGCCACCACGAAGATCGGGGTGTAGGTGCCGATCTTGTCCAGCACGAAGCCGGCGTACTTGGCCATGATCATGCCGCCGATGCCGCCCAGCATGCCGCCGATGCCGACGACCGAGCCCACGGCGCCGCGTGGGAAGACATCGCCGGGGAAGGCGTAGAGGTTGGCCGAGAAGCCCTGGTGCGCCGCCGTGGCCAGACCGATGATCAGGACCGCGATCCACAGGTTCGAGGCGAAGGCGGCGAAGGCGACCGGCACGGCGCACAGGGCGCAGATCAGCATGGTCAGCTTGCGCGCCTTGTTCAGGCTCATGCCCTTGTGCATGAACCGCGACGACAGCCAACCGCCGCCGACAGAACCGACGTCCGACAGCAGGTAGATGGCCACGATCGGCGGGCCGAAGGTCTTCAGGTCCAGGCCGTAGCTCTTGCCCAGGAAGTCGGGCAGCCAGAACAGGAACATCCACCAGATCGGGTCGATCAGGAACTTGCCCGCGGCATAGGCCCAGGTTTCCTTGACCGTCAGCAGCTTCTTCCAGCCGATCTTCTCGACGGTGTCGGCCGGGTCCT
>Ga0247827_10001044_pt1 | contig 12051 bp, 8 predicted proteins | sample 12C_Control_Day2_FD_194414 | JGI IMG/M metagenome (GOLD analysis project Ga0247827, IMG submission 194414) | Soil microbial communities from agricultural site in Penn Yan, New York, United States - 12C_Control_Day2 | ecosystem: Environmental > Terrestrial > Soil > Agricultural land | place: USA... | reverse complement strand
CAAACCACGTGTTGAGACGCCGCGTCTAGAACCAAGCCATGTATCAGGAACCGCTCGGAGTCGATCTCGCCGTCGCCCCGCCCGACCGCCGGGCGCGTGAACGTCGCCCGTTCCGGCAGAAGCGCCGTCCGGAGGAGCGCGTCCGCATCCTGGGCGAGACCGTCGATCTGATGCGGCCCGAAGAGGTCCTGCTGCACGTCGAGCGCTGCATCGAGGCGGGCGCGCGCAGCATCATCGCCAACCACAACCTGCACAGCCTCTATCTGCTGCCGCGCACGCCGGGGATGCGACGGCTTTATGAGCTGGCGGATGTGGTCGAGCTGGATTCCACCCCTCTGATCCACTTCACCCGGCTGCTGGGCCTGCACAGCCGGCCCTTCCATCGCTGCACCTATCTGGACTGGCGCGACCAGTTCTGGAGCATGGCCGACCGTCAGGGCTGGCGCGTCCTCTATGTCGGCGGCGCCGATGGCGTGGCGACGACGGCGGCGGAGCGTCTGGGCGCGCGCTATCCGGGGGCCGTGATCAAGGGCCTGTCCGGCTATTTCGACGCCACGCCGGGATCGGCGGGCAATACCGCTGTCCTGTCCGCCGTGCGTGACTTCCAGCCCAATGTCCTCTTCGTCGGCATGGGCATGCCGCGTCAGGAGTTGTGGATCGCCGACAACATCGATGCGCTGCCCAATGCGGTCATCCTGCCGGTCGGCGCGGCTTTCGACTATGAGGCGGGCGTCCAGAAGGCGGCGCCCCGCTGGATGGGCCGGCTCGGCGTCGAATGGCTGTTCCGCCTGTTCGCCGACCCGAAACGCCTGTTCACCCGCTACTGCGTCGAGCCCTGGTTCCTGATCGGCCCGGCCCTGGGCGATGTGCGCGAGGCGATGCGGCGCAAGAAGCGCTGAACCAGGGGCACCTGGCCGAGCCATCGCAATGACGCTGGCCTAAGCTTTGAATTCCCGCGACTTCGTCTGAAACAGACGCAATCGACCTGACAGGCTGCCCCGCGCCCCCATACTGGCCGAGGCGCCAGGCCTGTGGCGCGACGACGGGGAGGTATCAGCACCAATTTCAGACGATTCAGACGAATTGGACTCTGTTTTTGTCCGGCATCGACCGGACGCCTCTGATCAGGCCGCCACGATCTGCTCGGCCTGTTTCAGGTTGACGCTGACCAGCTGGCTCATGCCGCGCTCGGGCATGGTGACGCCGTACAGGCGGTCCATTCGGCTCATGGTCACCGGATTGTGGGTGATGACGATGAAGCGGGTGTCGGTGCGGCTGCGCATCTCGTGCAGCATCCGGCAGAAGCGGTCGACGTTGGCGTCGTCCAGCGGCGCGTCCACCTCGTCCAGCACGCAGACGGGCGCCGGATTGGCCAGGAAGACGCCGAAGATCAGGGCCGCCGCCGTCAGGGCCTGCTCGCCGCCGCTCATCAGGCTCATGACCGACAGCCGCTTGCCGGGCGGGCAGGCGTAGATTTCGAGGCCGGCTTCCAGCGGGTCGTCGCTCTCGACCAGCTTCAGCTCGGCCTGACCGCCGCCGAACAGGGCCTCGAACAGGGCCTTGAAGTTGGCGTTGATGACGTCGAACGCCGCCACCAGCCGCTCGCGGCCCTCGGCGTTCAGTTCGTCGATGCCGTCGCGCAGCTTGGCGATCGCCTGGGTCAGGTCGATCCGTTCCGACTTCATGGCGCCCAGACGCTCGCCGTATTCGGCGGCCTCTTCCTCGGCGCGCAGGTTGACGGCCCCCAGGGCCTCGCGCTCGCGCTCCAGACCGGTCAGCAGGCTCTCGGCGCCGGCCGTGTCTGGCGGACGGGCGATGGCGTCGTCGATCAGCTTCTGGCCCAGTTCGTCCGGCGACATCTGCGCTGTCTCGCGGACATTGGCCTCGGCTTCGGCCAGGCGTTCGGTCGCGGCCTCGGCGCGGGCGGCGAGCCCTGCGCGGGCCTCGCGCGCGGCGCCGGCGGCGGCCTCGGCGGCGCGGCTGGCGCGGTCGCTGTCGCCCGCCGTGTTCTCGGCCAGCGACAGGGCCTCGGCGGCGGCGCTCTTGCGCGTCTCGGCGGCGATCAGGGCGTCCATCAGGGTCCCGCGCTGCTCCGCGAAGCCCTGCGGCGCGATCTCGGCCTGTTTCAGCAGGGCGGCGGTCTTGTCGGCGTCCTTGCCCAGGGCCGCGACGCGAGCGGCGCTCTCCTTCGAGCGTCCGGCCCAGCCCTCGTGGGCGCGGGTCAGGCTGCCCAGACGCTGTTCGCGTCCGGCGCGGTCTCTAGCCTCTTCGTCGCGGGTCGAGCGGGCGGTCTGGGCGGCCTGACGGGCCGCATCGGCGGCGACGCGGGCGCCGGCCAGTTCGTCACGCAGCCCGGCGATGGTTTCGGACGGGGCCTCCACGCTTTGCGCGGCCTCCAGCGCGGCCTTGGCTTCGGCCACCTCGCCGTCCAGACGGGCCACCGTCTCGTCCAGGGCCTGGGCGCGGGCCTCGCGCCGGGTCTGGTCGCGCATCAGGCTCTCGACCCGGTCACGCGCGGCGACCACGGCCTTGTCGGCGGCGAAGGGTTTGAGGCGGGCGGTCTTCACAGCTTCTTCCGCCGCGCGGAAGGCTTCGGTGGCGGCCTTCTGAGCCGCTTGCGCGGTCTCCAGAGCCGGTTTGCCCGTGTCGATCTCGGCTTCCAGCTCCGCCAGACGCGTGCGCTGGGCCAGACGCACGGCGGCGGGGCGCGGGGCCTCGGCGCGGCTGACGAAGCCGTCCCAGCGATAGAGGTCGCCCTCCACCGTCACCAGACGGGCGCCGGTCGGAAGGGTCCTGGCGAGGGCTGCGATCCGTTCCTTGGGCGCGACGCCGCACAAGGCCAGACGCGCGGCCAGTTCGACAGGCGCGGTCACGTGAGCGGCCAGCGGCGTCACGCCCTCGGCCCAGACCGGCGAGGGGGCGTCGGCCCCGGCCCAGTGGGCGGCGGCGCGGGCGTCCAGCGCGGCGTCCAGATCGTCGCCGAGGGCCGCTGCCAGCGCCGCCTCATAACCCTTGGCCGCCGACACCTTGTCCAGAGCCGGCGGGTGGTCGCGCTTGCCGGTGACCAGCAGTTGCGCCAGTCCGCGCGCTTCGGTCTGCAGACGTCCCAGCCGATCCTCGGCCGCGCGAGCATTCGTGCGGGCCTCGGCCTCGACACGGGCCAGATCGCCGCGCGCGGCTTCGGCGGCCTCGACGGCTTCGCGGGCGGCGGTCAGCTCGGCCTGCGCCGTCTCCAGCGCGGTGCGAGCGACGGCCAGTTCCGGCGTCTCAAGCGGGCCGAGCGCCTCGCGTTCGCGTCTGGCTTGCTCGAACTGGCCGACCACGCGGGCCAGACGGGCCTCGGCGTCGCGTTTACGGGCGCTCTCGGCGTTGGCGCGGGCCTCGACGGCGGCCAGGGTCCCGGCCAGGCGCTCGACCTCGGCGTCGGCGGCCTTGCGGGCGTCCTCGGCGGCCAGCAGGGCCTTTTCCAGCTCGGGCGCGCGCTCGGGGGCGGCGGCGATCTCGGCCTTCAGCTTCGTCAGTTCGTGGTCCAGCCGGTCCAGTTCGCGCCTGGCGTCGGCGGCCATCCGCTCCTCGCGCTCGACGTCAGAGGCGATGCGGGTCGCCTCGGCCTTCAGGCGGTCGACCTCGGCGCGGGCGGCCTGCTCCGCCATGTCGAGGCGGTCGCGTTCCAGCGTGGCCCGGTGCAGCAGGGCGCCGGCGACGGCGTCTTCCTCCCGCGCGGGCTTCATCGCCTCCTGGGCCTTCAGGGCGTCGGCCTCGGCCCTGGTCGCAGCGGCTGTCGCCTCGGCCACCGCGCGGTCGGCGTCGCGCAGCTCCTGAGCCGCGACCTCGGCGGCCGCCTTGGCGTCGTTCCAGCGCACATAGAGCAGGGCGGCCTGCAGGGCGCGGATCTCGGCCGAGATCTTCTTGTACTTCTCGGCCTGACGCGCCTCGCGCTTCAGCCGGTTCAGCGTGGTCTCCAGCTCGCGCCCGATGTCGTCCAGCCGATCGAGGTTCGTCTCGGCGGCCTTCAGACGCAATTCGGCCTCGTGACGACGGGTGTGCAGACCGGCCACGCCGCCGGCCTCTTCCAGAATCCGGCGGCGGTTCTGCGGCTTGGCGGCGATCAGTTCGGAGATCTGGCCCTGACGCACCAGGGCGGGGCTGTTGGCGCCGGTCGAGGCGTCGGCGAACAGCAGCTGGACGTCGCGGGCGCGGACCTCCTTGCCGTTGATGCGATAGGTCGAGCCCTGACCCCGGTCGATGCGGCGCGACACCTCCAGAACGGGAGAGTCGGTAAAGGGCTGGGGCGCGCGTTTCTGGGCGTTGTCGATGGTCAGGACGACTTCGGCGTGGCTGCGCGGCGGACGGCCCGCGGCTCCGGCGAAGATGACATCGTCCATGCCCTGGCCGCGCATGGCCTTGGCCGAGTTGGCGCCCATGACCCAGCGCAGGCTTTCCAGCACGTTGGACTTGCCGCAGCCGTTGGGTCCGACGACGCCGGTCAGGCCGGCCTCGATCTGGACTTCCGCCGCGTCGACGAAGGATTTGAAGCCGACGAGCTTCAGTCTCTGGAATTGCATCGGCGGGGGCTTAGCGCCCCTTGAGCAGCGGGTCTATGGCCGCCGCCAGGGTTTCGAGCGAGTGGTCGGCGATCCGTCGTCCGTTGACGAAGAAGGTGGGGGTGCCGGTCACGCCGGCCGCCTGGGCGGCGGCGACGTCACGCTGCAAGGCCTCGCTCGTCGCCGGATCGGTCAGGCAGGTCTCGATTTCCGCCTCGCTGCGGCCGCTGGCGGCGACGGCGTCACGATACCATGTGCGAGCGTTTCCGGCGGCGAAGGCGGCGGCCTGTCCCGACATGAAGCTGCGGGCGACGTCATAGAAACGGCCGGGTGCGGCGCAGCGGCTGATGGCTGCTGCGGTGACGGCGATGGCGGCCGGAGCCGTAGGCAGGTCGCGGAACACCAGCCTGACCTTGCCGGTGTCGATATACCGGGCCTTGAAGGTCGGCATGACGTCGTTGGTCCAGTCCGCGCAATGGCTGCAGGTGAAGGAGGCGTACTCGATCACCGTCACTGGGGCGTCGGCCCGGCCAACCACCCGATCCGCCGCTGTGACCGCAGGCACGGCGGCCACGGTCCGCGTGATCGTGGCTGAAGGAACGTCCGCCGCGAAAGCGGCAGGCGCGATCGTCAGGGTCGCCGTGGCCGTGGCGATAATCATGGCCAGAGCCTTGAACATGTCCGGTCGCGCCTGCACCGCCATTTACTTGGCCAGTTCGGCGTCGATAGCCTGCGACAGGCCCGACAGGCTGCTGTCGGCGACCTTGGTGCCATTGACGATGAAGGTCGGCGTGCCGGTCACGCCCGCGTCGATGCCGGCCTTGATGCGGTTGCTCATTTCTTCGATGGCGGCCTTGTCGCGGATGCAGGCCTCGGTCTGCTCCTGGCTCAGGCCGGCCGCGGCGGCGGCGCGGAACAGGGTGGTGCGCGGCGCCACGCCCGCCATCCATTCCTTCTGGCTGGCCATGATGTCGTGGACGACGTCGAAATACTTGTCCGGCCCGGCGCAGCGCGCGATCAGGAAGCCGGCCACGGCGATATCCTGCGGCGGCGTCGGGAATTCGCGGAAGACGTAGCGGACCTTGTTGGTGTCCACATACTTGGTCTTGAATTCCGGCCAGACTTCCTCGTTCCAGACGGCGCAGTGACCGCAGGTGACCGAGGCGTACTCGACAACCGTCACCTTGGCGTCCGCACCGGCGCCGACGCTCATATCGCCTTCGGCGGCGCCGCCGGACTTGGCGGTGCAGCCGGCGACGGTCGCCATGGCGGCCAGGGCGGCGGCGGTCAGCGCCGCGCGGCGGCTCATCGATGCATAACGGAACGTAGCCATGGGGCGTCCTTGAACGAGAGTGTGACTCTGAAGGATGGCGCGATTCCCTGAGGCATGCGCGATCCGCTTGATTGTCGAGAACAGGTGCGGCGAAGGTTTGTCAACGGCGCTCGTCGTCAGCAGGCTGTGACAGCACGGCGCGGCCCAGTTTTCTGAGCGCGGCTTTCAGACTGTCCGGGGCGTCCTCGACGGCGGCGGCCAGTTCGGCTTCGACCGAGGCGGGCAGGGGCGGCAGGACGGCTCTGCCGCGTGCGCGGGGCTTGGCGCCCGCCACGGGCAGGGGCTTCACAGGCCCCTGGGCGATGCGCAGTTTCTCGACCGATCCGGCGCCGAGAAACAGGTTCACGCGCTGGATGATGTCCTCGGACTGGTGCTGGACCAGCAGGGCGGCGGGACCGGCCACGCGCAGTTCCAGCGTCCCCCCGGCGGTTCCGCGACCCTTGGTCAGCTTCTGCGGGCGAGTGACGCGGGCCAGGCGTTCGCCGACGATCTCGACCCAGCGCGGCTCAAGCGCGCCGGCGCCGCGTCCGAACTGGGCGTCCAGCTTCTTGATCAGCGGGGCCAGCGACTTGCCGGCCGGGGGCGGCGGGCGCAGTTGCGGGCGCGTCCGGCGCCGCGCCAGGATTTCGCGGGCTTCGCTTTCGGTGGGCAGAGGACGACGCATTCGTCCTATATAGCTCGACCCATGCCCGACGTCTCTTCCCTCCGCGCTGCTCTGCTTGACTGGTACGACGCCCATGCGCGGACCCTGCCGTGGCGCGCGCCGCCGGGGGCGGACAGGCGCACCGAGCCCTATCGGGTCTGGTTGTCCGAGGTCATGCTGCAACAGACGACGGTGCCGCACGCCGCCCCCTATTTCGAGCGCTTCACCACGCGCTGGCCGACGATCAGCGATCTGGCGGCGGTCGAGGACTCTGAGCTGATGGCCGCCTGGGCGGGGCTGGGCTACTACGCCCGCGCCCGAAACCTGCTGGCCTGCGCCCGGGCCGTGGCGCGCGATCACGGCGGCGTCTTTCCCGACAGCGAGGCGGCGCTTTTGGCCCTGCCGGGGGTAGGCGCCTATACCGCCGCCGCCGTGGCCGCCATCGCCTTCGACCGGCCCGCCAATGTCGTGGACGGCAATGTCGAACGGGTCATGAGCCGCCTGTTCGCGCTTGAGACGCCTCTGCCCGCCGCCCGGCCCGAGCTGAAGCGGCTGGCCGCCCTGTTCGTCAGCGACGAGCGCCCCGGCGACTGGCCCCAGGCCCTGATGGACCTGGGCTCCGGCGTCTGTCGGCCCAGGTCGCCGTCGTGCGAGGCCTGCCCCCTGGCCTTCGGCTGCGAGGGACTGAAGACCGGCGAACCGGCGCGTTATCCGCTGAGGGTGAAGAAGGCCGAGCGGCCGCACCGTCTGGGCCATGCCTTTGTCCTGCGCGACGAGGCGGGGCGCGTCGGTCTGGTGCGTCGCCCGGACAAGGGCTTGCTGGGCGGCATGCTTGGCCTGCCGACCTCGGACTGGAGCGCGGCGCCCGCCTTTGACGCTCCCTCTACGGCGAACTGGACCGAGGCCGGGGCGGTCGAGCATGTCTTCACCCACTTCAGCCTGACCCTGATTGTCCATGTCGGCGATGGTGCGGGCGACTTCCTGTGGATCGAACCGGACGAGGCGCTGGCGACACTGCCGACTGTCTTCCGCAAGGCGCTGGAGCGCGGGTTGGCGGCCTAGCCGGTCACTCTCAGGCTGACCGTGCCCCGCCGTTCGCGCGGTATGACGACGACGTGGTTGTTCAATCTCTGGAAGGTCAGGTCGATGGCGCTGTCGCCGACCTCGAGGTCCAGGATCGACATCTGGTGAAGTCCTGTCGGCATGGCGGGGTTGGACACCTCGACCAGCCCCTCGGCGGCGTTGATCGACACGCCCAGAACGGCCTTCAGCATCAGGAAGACCGAGCCCGCCGCCCAGGCCTGCGGCAGACAGGCGACCGGATAGGCGATGGGCGGCTCGCCCGTCTCGCGCACGAAGCCGCAGAACAGTTCCGGCAGGCGCAACTGGAAATGGGCCGCCGCGCCAAAGACCTCGCCCAGCAGCATGGAGACGGCCTGCCGTTCGCCGTAGCGCGCCATGCCCGCCGCCGCCATGGCCGTGTCGTGCGGCCAGACCGAGCCGTTGTGATAGCTCATGGGATTGAAGCGGGCCTGACCCTTGGCCAGGGTCCGCAGGCCCCAGCCTGAACGGAACTCCGCCGTCAGCATCCGCCGCGTCACGATCCGCGCCCGCTCAGGCGAGGGCAGGCCGCTGAACAGCAGATGCCCGGCGTTGGAGCCGATCGCCCGCATCTGACGCCCGTTCCCGTCCAGGGCCACGGCGTAGAAGTTCTGGTCCTCCATCCAGAACCGTTCCTCGACCAGGGCGCGCACCGTCTCGGCCCGCGCCCGCCACTGTTCGGCGCGGTCATCCCCCAGGCGGGCGCCGATTTCCGCCAGGGCCTTCCAGGCGGCGAAGGCGTAGCCCTGGACCTCCAGCAGGGCGACGGGACCCTGGGGGAAGCAGCCGTCGCGGTCGAAGATGGAGTCCTCGCTATCCTTCCAGCCCTGGTTGGACAGGCCCGTCTCGGCCCCGCGGGCGTAGTCGATCAGGCCGTCGCCGTTGCTGTCGCCGTAGTCGCTCATCCAGCCCGCCGCCGCGATCAGGTGGGGCCACAGGGCGCGGATGGTCTCCATGTCGTCAGTGCGGCGGGCATAGGCGCCGGCCAGGGCGATGAACAGGCAGGTGGTGTCGACCCCGCCGTAATAGAGGCCGAACGGCACCTCGCCCAGCACGCTCATCTCGCCGCCGCGCGTCTCGTGCATGATCTTGCCGGGGGCGGAGTCCATGAAGGCGTTGACCTCGGTCGCCTGACGCGCCGCCAGGTAGGTCAGGACCCCCTTGGCCAGACTGGGGTCGATCCACAGCATCTGCCAGGCGGTGATGATGCCGTCGCGCCCGAAGGGGGTCGAGAACCAGGGCACGCCGGCATAGGGATAGGGGCCGGTCGGAAGATCGGTGGTCAGCAGGGCCACGTCCGTTCGCGACTGCCTCAACCAGTCGTTGACGCGGGGATTGCGCGCCGCCTGAACGCTGGCTCCCCGACGCATCCGACGGCGCATGGCCAGCCGCGCCTGAATGGAATTCCAGCGCCAGCGCGCCTGATCGGGGGCGTCGCAGGCGTCCAGACCGCATTCGACATAGAGGTCGAGCTTCTTGCCCTTGGGCAGGCTGAACATGAATTCGGCCCGGTTGGCGCTGAGCCGGGCGGGCGGTTCGGAAAAGGCCAGGCAACTGGTCCGCAAGACCCCGTCCAGCCCTGTATAGCTGAAGCTGACGCGGCGGCCGTCCATGACCGGGGCGTGGACCTCGCCGCGCGTCAGGCGGGGCGTGCCGCGCACCTGGAAGATGTCGGCGAAATCGGCTCCGAACTCGAACGACAGCGGCAACAGGATGTCTTCGATGCCGTGGTTGACCATCCGCACCCGTTCGAACAGCCTCTTGTCCCAGAGGAAGCGCCGCCGCTCCAGGTGCAGCACCCCCGCCGGGGCCGAGCGCCCGCCCATCGGCGGCAGGGGGCGGTTGGTGGAATGGCAGGTGAAGAAGACGTTGTCCTCGGTCACGCCCGAACTCAGCCGCGAGGGCCGCGCTCGCCCCACTGTCAGGACGAAGTGCGACAGCAGGCGCGTGTCCCGGTCGAACAGGCCGTCGGCCCCGCTTTTGACGTCGCCCCAGTGGTCCGCCACCAGAAAGGTGTCGGCGTCCTTGAGCGCCATCAGGGTTTCCAGCCCGTCCTGATCGCTGTTGTCGGCGGCGGTGGTCTGGACCGAATAGGCGTCGTCCATGGTCTGCCTCGCTTCAGCGCGAAAGTCGCTCAGCCGCCCCTCAGGAAAATGGCCGAACGGGCGAAGGGTTCAGCCGAGGGCGGCGAAGCTGCGATCCTCGCCGGCGATGCGGACCCCGGGCCGCGCTGCGTCCAGCACATGGGCGGCATAGGGGCGGCGGGCCAGCAGGTCGCCGTAGACGTCGAGATAGCGCCGGGCCATGGCCGTGGCCGAGAAGCGCAGGTCGAACCGCGCCCGGATCGCCTCGCGGTCGAGGGTGCGGGCCCGTCCGGCGGCGGCGACCGCCTGGTCCATCGTCTCGACCAGAAAACCTGTGGCCCCGTCCTCGATGATCTCGGGCGTCGAGCCGCAGCGGAAGGCCACGACCGGCGTGCCGCAGGCCAGGGCCTCGATCATCACCAGACCGAAGGGCTCGGGCCAGTCGATGGGAAACAGCAGGGCTTCGGCCCCGCCGAGGAAGGCCGACTTCTGATCGTCGCCGATCTCGCCGACGAATTCGATCAGCGGGTCGCCCTCGACCAGGGGCTTGATGGCCGTCTCCCAATAGGCCTTGTCCGCGGCATCCACCTTGGCCGCCATCTTCAGCGGCTTGCCCAGACGCGTGGCGATCTCGATGGCCCGGTCGGGGCGCTTCTCGGGTGAAATGCGGCCGAGGAAGGCCAGATAGCCCTGCGATTTCGGCGAGAAACGATACAGGTCGCCCGGCATGCCGTGATGCACCGTCGCCTTCCAGTTGGCGCCGGGCAGAGGGCGGCGCTGATCGTCGGAAATGGAGACCAGGCCGAACTGAGGCCAGCGCTCATAAACCTCGGGCAGGTCCTTCAGGTCGAGGCGTCCGTGCAGGGTGGTGACGGTCTTGTCGGCCAGTTCCTGAAAAAAGGGGAAATGCACCATGTCGGTGTGGAAGTGGATGACGTCGAAGTCGTCGGCGCGATCCAGCACTTCGGCCAGCATGGTCATGTGGGCGGCCAGGTCGGACTTCAGCGGCTCAGGGTCCAGCCGGATGGCCTGATCGCGCACCGGGATCAGCCGCGCCCGTGTCGCGGCCTCGGCGCTGGCGAACAGGGTGACGTCATGGCCGAGGTCGACCAGGGCGTCGGTCAGATGGGCCACGACCCTTTCCGTGCCGCCGTAGAGACGCGGCGGCACCGCCTCATAGAGGGGCGTGACCTGGGCGATCTTCATCATCCGACTCCCGCGCCCCCGCAGACGCACTGGAATCGTCAACACGGGTCGGTGAGCGGGGTTCCAGCTTGGCTGGAACGATAGTCGCAAGCTTTACAGTGGCTTGCGGGTCTACTGCATCCCGGCGCGGATCTCGGCGCGCAGGGCGTCGATGGGGCGCAGGCCTGTGTCGGTCTTGAAGCGCCAGTAGGTCCAGCCGTTGCAGGCCGGGGCGTTCTCCAGCAGGGCGCCCAGCTTGTGGATCGAGCCGGTCATGGAGCCGGACACCAGCGAACCGTCGGCGCGCACGCGAGCCTCATGGTCGCCCTTGGGGCAGTAGAGCTTGTCGCCGGGAGCCAGCAGGCCGGCCTCGACCAGGGCCCCGAACGGCACCTTGGGCTCGGCCTTCTTGGAGCCGGTGACGACCAGGTCTTCCGGCGCGGCGGGGATGACGGCCTTGATGCGCTTTTCGGCCAGCCTGGCGTAGGTCTCGTCGCGTTCGATGCCGATGAAGTGGCGGCCCAGACGCTTGGCCGCGGCCCCGGTGGTGCCGGTGCCGAAGAAGGGGTCCAGGATCACGTCGCCGACGCGGCTGGCCGACAGCAGCACCCGGTGCAGCAGGGCCTCGGGCTTCTGGGTCGGGTGGGCCTTGTCGCCGTTGTCGTCCTTCAGCCGTTCGGCGCCCGTGCACAGGGCGAGCGTCCAGTCCGAGCGCATCTGGGTGTCTTCGTTGAAGGCCTTCAGCGCGTCGTAGTTGAAGGTGTAGCGCTTCTGCTCGCGCGACTTGGCGGCCCAGATCAGGGTCTCGTGCGCATTGGTGAAGCGCGTGCCCTTGAAGTTCGGCATGGGGTTGGACTTGCGCCAGATGATGTCGTTCAGCACCCAGAAACCCAGGTCCTGCATCGCCGAACCCAGTCGGAAGATGTTGTGATAGCTGCCGATGACCCAGAGACTGCCCTCGTCCTTCAGCACCCGGCGGCACTCGGTCAGCCAGGCGCGGGTGAAGGCGTCATAGGCGGCGAAGCTGTCGAACTTGTCCCAGTCGTCGTCGACGGCGTCGACCTTGGAGTTGTCGGGGCGCAGCAGGTCGCCGCCCAGCTGCAGGTTATAGGGCGGGTCGGCGAAGACCATGTCCACCGACTTGTCCGGCAGGCCCTTCAG
>Ga0247827_10001042_pt1 | contig 12056 bp, 9 predicted proteins | sample 12C_Control_Day2_FD_194414 | JGI IMG/M metagenome (GOLD analysis project Ga0247827, IMG submission 194414) | Soil microbial communities from agricultural site in Penn Yan, New York, United States - 12C_Control_Day2 | ecosystem: Environmental > Terrestrial > Soil > Agricultural land | place: USA... | reverse complement strand
CTGCGTGACCTGGCACTGGACCGACGGTCCGCCGCCGTCGCCGACAATCTTCAAGGGCATGCCGGTGATCGAGTAGCCGCCGCGACAAGAAGTTGAATGACGTAGCGATGTAAAAAGCTGACTTTGCAGAGAAATTCGATGAGTCACGTTTTGAAAGACTCCGACTCTTCGACGACATGGTCACTATTCCACTCATGTGTAGCGGCTTAGTCCACCTCAGCCTCCCTTGGAGGCGGCGATCACGTTGACCGTCGATCCCATCGACCGCACTTCGCGGTGGGAAGGCTTAAGGCATCGCGGCGGCAATAAGCTTGAGAACCGTGTGATCGACCCCGCGCGTGACCGACATGCCCTCCATCATCGCCCGCAGGAGGAGCCGGTCGCGCACCGGCAGACCCTCCCAGTCATCCGGATATGAGACCGCTGGCAATTCCTCAAAAGACGAGAACTCCGTAATCTGCGAGCCGACGATGATTTCGGCGACCAAATGGGTAGCGGTGACCCGAACTCCGATTTCACCGCTGAGCAAGTTGCCCAGGAAGCCATCGTCCTGGGTTGCGCGGCCATGATGGATGTCCGCTAGGAAGACAATCAGTCGCGAAAGCGCGACCTCAAACTGGAGCTCTTGAAGGGGCTCCGGATGATTTTCATCCCCGCGAACGTGCCAAAGGTCACCGACCAAACGCGTGACCGCCTCGCCTTCATGAAGAGAGTCGGCGGACAGCATCACGATCAGTATGCGGGCAACGTCCATCGATGAAAGATGCTGGGCGCTACGACCACGCCCGGTAGTGGAGATGAGCCCCCCCTTTCTCAGCGCCCCATAGAACGATGTCACCGTCGCTTGGGGGCGCGCGATCGCGTTTGCGATGACCCCGATCATTTCACCTGCTGTCGCCATGCCATCCATCTAACAGAATAATTCTGAATGGTCATTGACAATCTGCATCATCGAGAATAATTCCGAATGATATGGACCCGGAGGTCGCCACATGGAGGATTGAAGATGTTTGGAGAAAAAGACCGGAAGCAGAGCGAACTGCCGCAGGCGGCCGCAGAAGACGCCGAGACAGCAAAGGATCGTCGCGCCCAGTGGGCCAAGTATGACGCTATGATGTCCAGCGTCCGCGCGGCGTGTGTGCGCCACTTGGCGATCCTCCGCAAAGAACAGGCGCGCGCAGACGAAGAGCTCACGGCGCGTCGCCGCGCCGGTGCGGGCCAATGACGATGTTCGACATCCAGCGTAGCCGCCAGCGCCCGATGCCGCTGCGCTCTTCCTTGTCCGACGACAGTCTTGGACTGGTCCCGGGCGCTAAACCGCTTCGCCTGACCGCGCGGCGGCGCTCGCCCCCATCGTCAATCCGGGGCTGGTTCGCGTCGCCTAAGGCTCTCGGCGAAGCTCCGTTCGAAAGCTTGCTTGAGCGTGACGCGCAGGCAGTCATCAGCGCTGACCCGCAAGTCGAAGCCTATGCGGTTCAATGTCACCGCCTGACCTATTTTGTTCCGACGGCGAACGGGCTCGAAAAGCGCAATTACGTGCCCGACCTCGTTCTGAAAATGCGGGATGGCCGCCGGATCATCGTCGAGGTTAAAGCCAGCGCGCTGGCCGAACAGCCGGCTTGGACAAAGCTCGAGCCGCACATCCGTCGCGCGTATGAAGATGATCACGACGCACAGTTCCGGCTGATCACCGAGCGGCACATTCGTCGCCAACCTCAGCTCTCAAACGCACAGGTCATGTTGGCTCATTGCGGCGCGCCAGACCCCAAGGCCGAGCTCGCTGTCCTGCAGGTTCTTGATGCGGAGCACGGGCTGATCTCGATCCGCGGCCTGAGCGAAGTGATGGCTCAGCTTGGCCTTAGCTATGAGCAAACCTTCACGACGGTGATGAAGTGCGCATTCGCGGGAAAGGTGGAGGTCGATACGGCCGAGCCGTATTCGCCCTCCAGCCAGGTCTGGGCGCTCTGATGATCATTGCACCTACCTCTTCGAACCCGCAGTTCGCCTTCCGCCAGAACACCGTGGTGGTGGTGGATGGCGTGAACTGGCTGATCCAGCAGCGTCTTTCGACCGGACAGTGGCTGCTGCTGCAAATGGAGACCGGCGAGACGAACCTCATTCGCGACAACGAGATTGCTCAGTTGCAGGGCGAGGGCCGCTTCCACCTCCATCAAACATCGTCGAAGGTCGTTGCAGCACCAGCCCCGCTCTCGCCGGTGGTCATTGGTGAAAAGGTGCGCGCGGCCAACCTGCGCAAGCATGAGTATGTGCAGGCCTGTCAGGGCCTGCCGCGATCGCGTAAGGCGCTTCTGAGCGTGATCGCGTCGGTCGCCCAGAAGCTTGATGAGCCAGCGCCGGGCTTCACCTCAGTCCTCAACTGGATGGATGAGTTTGAAGCCTGGGCTGAAACTTTTGGCACCGCCGCTTACTCGGACCGCCACGACCTAAAGGGAACGCGCGGCAGTCGCCTGCCCGCTCATCTCGACCGCGCAATTGACGTGGGCCTTGAAGCTTGGCTGCAACTTCAGAACTGCGATCTCGCCTATGCGGTTGTCCGTAAGGAAGTCAGCCGGATCGACGAAGAGGAAGGGCACACCATCGACAAGCTCTCCCTGCCCGAGTGCTACGTCGACCCCTCCGGTCGCCTTCTGCCTCCGTCGCTTCGCACTTTCCAGCGTCGCTGCAAAAACGAGAACCGGCTTGTGGTCGATCTTGCCCACTTTGGAGAAGGCCACGCTCGCAAACATAACCGCACGTGGGCCACGCGCGATCTTCCGGACCGTCCTTATCAGGAAGTCGAAGTCGATCACTGCACACTGGACATTACTCTGGTCGACGCCGGCGGCCTCGTCGTTGGTCGTCCGGACCTTGTTTGTTTCCGCGACCGCGCGACGGCCATGGTCCTTGGGTTCGGCGTCGGGCTGGACGGACCCAGCTATGCGTCCTTCCTGGAGGGCCTGAAGCACACGATCTATCCAAAGGAACTACCTGAAACGATCACGACGGCCTGGCCCTGCTATGGTCGTATCGACACCCTCGTCGTGGACGGAGCCCTGCACTTCCTCGGCGATAGCATCGCCAACGCTGGCCGGGAACTCGGGTTCAGTCATCAGGTCTGCCCGCCACGTCAGCCGTGGATGAAGGGTGCGCTCGAACGGTTCTTCCGCACACTGGGAGTGGGTCTGATACACCGCCTGCCCGGCACGACGCTCAGCAATGTCGTCGATCGCAACGAACACGAGCACCTCGGGGCTCCCGCCATCACGCTCGAGCAGTTTCGGCATATCCTCACGAAGTGGATTTGTGAAATCTACCACGTCGATGTCACCAAAGCGCTTGGACCAATCCGGGGCATGGGCGCTCAGCCGCTGGCGACCTGGCAGGAGAAGGCAGTGCGGTTCATCACCCCACCCTTGCCGTCACGCGACATCTTCATCGCCCTTGCCGGCCAGGTCGATCACCGCACCATCCAGAAGGACGGCATCGTCTGGGATCATATCAAGTACGAAAGCCCGGCCCTCTCGGCGCTACTACAGCACCCGCAGCACCGCCGTCGCAGCAGCGAAGGTTCGTCCAGCCGATACAAGGTGCTGCGCGATCCTCAAAACCTTGGTGAGATCGTTGTGGTCAATCCGTATGACAACGTGCCCATCCAGGTTCCTGCGACCTTGGGTCACCGGGAATACGCAGAAGGCCTGACCCTGCATCAGCATCAGGTGGTGCTGGCGAACGTCAAGGCCGCAAACCGCAACGTCGCCCTCGACGATCTCGTGGAAGCGAAAGCGGCGTTGGCCAATCTTGCGATGCAGCTGCTGCATCACCCTGGACGCCGCGGCGTCGAGAAGGCCGTCGCTCGCTTCATCGGAGCGGACAAGATGCGCGGTCACCGCAGCAAGATCGAGGTCGATAAACCGAACGATCAATACGCATCGCTGAAGGCCTTGCTTGCGCCGGAGCCGCATCCGGCGTCCGGCGGACCGGCGTCCTTCATTGAAGCACCGTGTGAGGAAGCCGACGACCTCGACTTCCTTCGCAGTACGGGCGGCTTCGCAATACACATAGCTGCAGGAGGGCCACTGGCATGACGCCCTCCGACAAGCAGCGCATAATCCGCGACCTTGTGGTCGAGCACCCACAGTTCACCCAAACCATCAATGCCTTGGAACGCTTCCACTTCCCAGTGAAGGGCGGTCTGCCTGCCCGAGGGAATATTGCGGCCGTGATTGGCGACAGCCGTACCGGCAAGACTTTCGCGGTTAAGAAGTACGTCTCTGGCTTCACAACGGCGATGGGCGAGACCAGCGTTCTTCGCCCGGTCGTCTATGTCGACATGCCGCCCGAAGGGGGCGGCGGCCAGCGCGGCATTCTCGAAGCCTTCGCCAACAGCCTCGGCCTCCAAATTACGCTGCGGATGACCAATCCTACGCTGACGTCGCTGGTGATGAAGGCCCTAGTCGCCCAAAAGGTCGAACTCATCCTCCTTGACGAGTTCGACCAGGTCTTTCGCGAGAACGACAAGCGGCTACTAGGTGCGGGACGCGGCCTGCTGCGCAAGATCGCCGACCTGAACACGCTGTCTATCGTCTGTATCGGTCTCCCGAACGCTTATGAGCTGCTCAAGGCCGACAACCAACTCGTTGGACGCGGCGGCCTGCCGTTCCAACAGCTTCGCCCTTACAATGGCCAAGGGTCTGAAGAATGGTCTACTTTCCGTCTGGTCTGCGACGCATTCGACCATGGCCTGCCCTTCGCAGCACAAGCGGGATTGGCGCAGACCCACTTCGCCGCCCGACTTCATTGGGCGACACAGGGCAACATCGGGCACCTGAAGTTCTATATCGAGGATGCGGCCTCGCACGCGTTGAACGAAGAAGCCGACAGGTTGCAACTGGCCCATTTCGCGGCCGCCTATGATGTGCGTAAGCCGGTGAACCAAGCCTTCAACCCGTTCACCCACGACCTGAGCCTGGCGCCCAAGGCGAAGCCGGTCTCGACGAAGTTGAAGCAAGGCGCGGCGCGCACCGTGTTCTCCAAGACGGCTGAGCCCAACGCATGGACACAGTGACGCCGCCGCCTGTTTCTTGTTGGCCCGCCCAAGTGCATGCCGATGAGCCCGTTCACGGGTTCTTCCAACGTGTGGCTGCTGCCAACGGTCAGATGAGTTGCCGCACATTTGCGGCTTGCCTTGGCCTCAACGGACGGAACTTCGATTTCGAAGAACTGCTGGAGTTCTGCGCCACGCTACCGACCATCGATATCGAAGCGCTTTCGAACGCGACGCCCCAGCGCCTGGGACATGAGGTCGTGCTACGCGGTGAAACGTTCAGTCCGACCCATTTCAGCTTTCGGGGTGTTCGTATCTGCGCCGCGTGCGTTAATGAAAGCCGCCACCATCGCAATTGGTTCGACTTCTCATTCATCGAACGCTGCCCCTTTCACGACCAGCCGCTACTGGACGGCACGGCAGATGAGAAGCTAGCCCGTTGGTATCCAGTGGTCGGCGTAACTCCCCACACTGGCGTGAATCTGGCGAAGCCTGCGCCCAGGGTAGCGGCCCAGGACACGGTCGGCCGATACATCTTGGGCAGGATCGGCTGCCTGCCACGATGGTCGATTCCATTCGTGGATCGGTATACCTGCGGCGAAGTAGTGCAAATGTCAGACCTATTGGGCCGGATGTATGCATTCGGCTGGTCGATGAAGCTCAAGGGTCAGTTCACCTGGAACACAGAGCGCCGACTTCGCACTGAAGCCGGATTTTCGATTCTGCGAGGCGGGCGTCACGCGGTCCTTGAGGCGCTCAAAGAGTATACGAATAACTCTCCCACGAAGGCCTCTCCACAAGAGGTCTCGTTTGCGATCGGCGAGTTTTACGGCTGGCTATACTCATCGGTTCGCGAGTTGAGCGGCACTCCCATGATCGACCACTTTCGGGAGCTGATGATGCAGCACGCAAATCAATCAGGCATCTTCGCCAGAAAGGGGTATCAGACTGCGCTTCCGGTCACCGGTGCTGAAACCTTGGGCACCTTGAGCCGCAAGCTAGAAATCTCTCTTCCCACGGCAAAAAAAGTAGCCCGCGCTGTTGGCGTGAGTCGCAAACACTCGCTTAGCGCGAAAGACACTTCCAAGGTCCTTGAGGCCTGGTCCGACCTGTTGGCACGCCCTGTGGCAGAGAACATCGCCAAGAGCGCCGGCTTGGGCGAACTTTCAGAACTGCAACAGGCTGGCCTAATCGTTCCCTTCATACGCTTGGGCGGAACAACGGCTGAGTACGATAGGTTCAGGCGCTCCTCATTGATGGCGCTCGCTGCCGGCTCCAAAGCTTCTTCAGGCTAAAACGCTGCCGCCTGACGCGACAATCAGTCCAGCCATTCATCCACCTAAAAGGACGTAGTCCCTCAACCGATCAGTTCCACAGGCCTGAACTGGCTGCGGCAATCGCGCGCGTACAGATCGTCCCAGGACTGCCGCCCGACCTGACCCAGCAAACGTGACAGGCTTAACAGTGTCGAATTTTGTTCTTGTATTGTTCCGACGCGGTGGATAGGCTTTTTTTGATGCCTACCCATCGTGATCGTTACTACGACATTCGCCCCAGACGTCCTGGCTTTACCTGGATGGCTTTCAGTTCCGATCAAATCACGCCCATCGGACGCGGCGATGCAAGAACCAAGGAGAAGGCTAGGTCCGCCGCCATCGCGTGCATTGATGAGGTGCTGGATCAACCCGCTCTCGAATCGCGCACTTGAACCAGCAGGTGTCCTTTGACCTCTCAAATCAGAATAAGACGCCTACCGGGTTCAGTAAGCTTGTTCGGTCCTGCCGACCCGGAGATTCGACTGTCTCAAGCCTTGCCTGATCCAGCGCCAGGCTATCAGGCCCGATTTGGTCGTAGCGGGTGGCATGTCCTTGATGATTTTTCGGAGGAGGATGAGGATGTCTCTCGCCTTCGCCACAGGTTCACGTCCGCCTCCATCGAACGAAACGGTGAAGTGATCGGAGGTGTGAAGATCGTTGAATACGATATCCCGCTGATCTCAATCGGTTGGTTCTGGGAGGCGATGGACGCCCACAGTAGTGCGACCCACGAACTTTCGGAGGTCTTGCTATCTGCATGGCCCGATTTCCCGTTCGATGTCGCGTGCTACGGTTCGGTTCTGGAATTGAATCGTCTCTGGGTGGAGCCTGGACAACGGACATCTGGCATTTGGATTCCTGTCGTCCATGAGCTTTTTCGGCGAGTGAGACGGCAAACAGCGATCATCATCGCGAAAGCTTATCCGCTGGAATACGAAGGCAAGCTGCCGGACGGCGCACCGGAAAGGTCTGCTTTCGAGAGACGGCGACGCGCCATGATCCGATACTACGAGCGCCACTTGGGCCTGCGGCCGCTGCCGGGTCCATCCGGCGAAGAGGGCTGGATATGGAAATCGCCTGAAAGGCTCGAGGACATCATCGAAGTCCCCGTCTTCGATCAGAACTGGCGAAAAGAAATCTGATAGCCTCGCCGAGTCCAATGATCTGTGGCGAGGTCATCGGTTAGTCCAATCTTTCGCGACCGTTCAAGTCCAAATCATCTGACGTCGGCACGCCTAAGTGCTTGATTGGCTTAATCGGGCAGTCCAGCCTTATGTGACGCCCGACACTTTGCTTTCAAAGGTTTAGCCGCGATTGACGCTGCAACCTTGGAAGGCTCTCACAGCCTCATCCAGACCTTCTCCCGCCTCTCCTTCTGAAGCGTCATCGCTGGTCGATTGCGGAATCCGCTGAAGGACTGCTGCCAGCGCCGCGCCGAGTTGTGCGAACCGCTGCGGGCCGAACTCGCGCCCTGCCGCGCCTGAGGACCACCTGGACGTCGTCATCGGTCACCACCCCGCTGGCGGGACGTCGCGCAATGATCAATCAGCCGAAGCGGACCGCACCCTGCAGTCGCTGCAGGGTCAAGCCAAATGTTCCAGGAATGGTCAGGCTCAGGCCCCTGATCAGGCGCCTGATCCGCCGCGCGAGGCGGCGAACCGATGCGTCCCTTCAGCCGCGTCGGTCCGCCATCGCGATCAGAACTTGCCGATCAGGTTCACGAACCAGCCGCGCTCGTCGTAGCTGAGGTCGCCTAGGTCGTCCGAGAAGTCGGTGAAGTTGTAGCCGACGCCCAGCTTCACGTGGTCGCCGAAGTGGCGATAGACGCCGACCAGAGCGCCCAGACGGCTGTCGTGGGCCTCCTTGATCGACAGCTCGCGCACCTCGACCAGAACGTCCCAGCGGCGGACGATCTGATAGTCGGCGCGGACGGCCCAGAAGACCGCCTCGCTGTCGAACCAGGGCGCGCTCTCATCGCGAGAGGCCCGCAGTTCACCCAGACGCCAGGCCACCTTGGCCCCGACCGCCAGACGCGGCGTGACCTGATAGGTCCCGTCCACCGCGGCGATGTGGCTGCGCTGGGCGTAGTCCAGAGACTGACCCAGGGCGTCCACCTGGGCCGGCGACGGCAGGTCGGCCAGATAGGTGTACTTGGTCAGCAGGTTCAGCCGGTCGTTGTCCACCGGGCGATAGGCCCCGGCCAGCGCCAGCTCGTAATAGTCAGCGTTCATCGACATCGCCTGATCCGAGTTGGACAGGGAGATGTTGGCCTTGGCGAACAGGCGCAGCGAGGGCGTGGCCTTGTAGGTGACCTGGTTGCGTGTGGCGACCGTGGTGCGCTCGCCGACCGTGTCGCCCTCGTCCTTGCGGTATTCCAGCGCCGAGGCCCAGCGCAGGCGGTCGCTGCCGTAGTCGGCCGTGGCGCCGATGGCCATGCGGTCGATCGCCTGACCCAGGGCGTCGGACAGCGAGCCGGTCTCGTAGCGGGCGCCGAAGGTCCAGGCCTCGATGGGGCTGAAGTCCACGCCGTAAGCCTGGGTCCAGCCGGTCGGGCCGTCGCCGTGGTCATAGCGCTGCTCGGCGAAGACGTTGGTCTTTTCGCCCAGCTGCTGACGCGCCCCGCCGGTCAGGCGGCCCAGACGGCCGCCGGTCATGGCGTCGGGGTTCTCGCCGGCCAGGGCGTAGCCCAGATAGAGGGTTCCGCGATCCGTCATGGTGAAGTCGGCCCGCACGTCGGCGCCGAAGTCCATGTCGCCGTCCGAGACCTCGCCCTTGAACTTGAGCCGGTCGTGGACCTGATACTCGCCGCCGAGGCCGAAGCGGTCGTTGGATTCACGACCGCCGTCGTGGTCCAGCGTCGCCTGGGCGAAGGTCCAGACGGCCCACGGCGCGTCGCGCTGCTCGACGTTGGGGGTCTCGGGGTTCGGCGTGTGACGATAGCCGACCGTGACAGCCGCATCGGTCCGCGTGCCCTCGCTGGGCGGCGGCACGTACAGCGGGCTGTAGGGCGTACGCTGGCCCTGCTGCTTGTCCGAGCGAACGCCGACCGAGCCGAACCAGCCCGCCGCCGTTTCACGACGCAGGCCCACCTCGACCGCATGACGCTCGGTCAGGCGGCCATCGGTGACGTCGCCCTTGGCCTGCAGCCGGACCGTGTCGCTGAGCGCCATGTCGAAGACGCCGCCATACTGATCCAGGGTCTCGCCGAAGGTCAGCTCGCCGGGGGCCGAGAAGCCCGCCTCGCGCGTCTTCCAGTAGCCGCCGAAGCGCCCGTCGCGGTCCAGACCCAGTTCGTCCAGCTGACCGGCGAAGGTCAGGCTTACGGCGTTGGCCTTGTCCGCCTCGGTCTGGACCCTGGTGAAGTCATAGCCGCCGGTGGACGACAGGAAGGAACCGTCGCCCGGACCATCGGCCTGGGCGAACTCCAGCTTCACGAAGCTGTTGGGCGCGTGCTGATACAGGACGTCGGCGCCGAACAGGTCCTGCGAAGCCTGATCCTCGCCCTGATGATAGGCGCTGCCCGCCACGCGCAGACGGTCGCTCAGCCAGTGCTGCGCCCGGCCGCCCATGGTGAAGGCGTCAGGCCGCGTCAGGCCCGGCGAATACTCGTAGGTGGCCACCACCCAGACCGGGTTCCCCGCCAGCGACGACTGGGACACGAAGCTGTTGGCATCCGCCGTCATCGGCGGCGGGTTGCGCATGATGACCCGACCCTGAAGGTAGTTCACCTCATAGTCGCGGGCGGCGATCAGCTCCTGACGTTCCAGCACCAGGCCGGAATCCTTGTCGCGGACTTCCAGGAAGACCCGCTCCGACCCCGGCGCGATGTCGCGGTTGCGGAAGAAGTAGACCGAACCCCCGGTCGAGGCGAAGTCCTCGCGGCTGGCGATTGTGCCGGGGTCAGCGGCGAAGGCGTTGATCTCGGTGCGGCGTTCGCCGGTCGCGGTCACGTCGTCGCTGCGCCAGTCCAGATTGGCCCCGTAAAGGGTCCGCTGGTGACGGATCAGCTCATTGCCGCCCAGATGGCTCTGGAACACGCCCCACAGGGCGTCGGTGTTCTCGTTCTCGGCGCGCAGATAGAAGCGGCCATAGGTCGGGGCGTCCTCGACCGTGACCGAGTCGTCGCCATAGACCGGATAGTGCATGTCCGGGTCGATCCGGCGCAGCAGCGAGCGCGGGTCTTTCTCAAGGAAACCGTCGAACAGGCTCTTCAGCGGCTGCTCGCCCGTGTCGGCCGAGGCCGTCAGGCGCCAGTCGTTCTTCACCACGCCCTTGAAATAGAAGGCCAGTCGGCCGTCCACGAAGTCGTCGCGGTGATCGCCCGTGTCGCCCAGCAACTCATGCTTGGCGGCGTCGAAGCTGCGGCTGCCCGCCGTGACGTCGGCGATGCCGACGAAGAAGCGGTCGGTGCGCGGCAGGACGATCTCGCGCACCAGATCGACCGAGGCCTGACCGGGGCGCGCCACCTGAACGGCCACGGCGGCGGTGTCGGCGGGGACGATCTGCTGGACCATGAAGCGGCCCGTGCGGTCGACCGGAACCGTAGTCCCGAAGGCGGTGACGCGCGTGGCGGGATCCTCGACCTCGCCGCTCAGGGTGACGGCGGCGCCCTTGACCGAGATGGCGTCGATGACGCGCATGTTCTCGAACAGGGGGCCTGCGTGGATGTCCGGCTTGGTGACGTTGACCGCATGGGTCACGTCCAGCGTCAGGGCCGAGGTCTGGTCGTAGCGGCCCTCGGCGTCGTAGACGCGCAGGACATAGCGATAGCGATGCTCACCCGGCGCGTCGCGGTCGGTCGTCCACAGGACGGGCTGGCCGAAACGCGCCGGAATGACCGTCAGCGGCGCTTCCTCGATGCTCTGGTCGGCGCGGAAGATGCGGACCTCGGCGCGGGCGATGTAGGCCGTATAGTTGCTGAGCGTGAAGAAGCGCACGGCGTCGCCGGCGCGGATCACCGGCTGTTCGGCCACAATGCTGAGCACCGGGCGCACGTCGAAGGCCGTGGCCTGAACCCGCACGTCGGCGCCAGCCAGGGCCAGGTCCTGACGACGCTGACGGTCGGCGCGCAGGTCGTCGCCGCCCTCCCCGTCCCCGTCGACGCTGACACGGAACGGACGCGCCGCCCCGCGATCAGCGGCTTCCAGGTTGTTCCCGACGCCGCGACGTTCGACCGCCGCGTCGTCCGCCACCGGACCGCAGGGGCGGTCGGTGTCGCGACCGCAATAGACCTGATGGTCATTGGCGGCGGCGTCCTGGGCCTGAACCCCGGTCGCGAGGGCGATGGCTGATCCGCCCATCAGCAAGGCGGTCAGCAGCTTGTTCGACGCGCGGATCATTGCACGCCTCCCTCATGAGGGGTGGACAGGACGACGGTCTCCTCTTCGACGACCAGTCGGTAGCGGCCGCGCTCATCGTTCCAGCGGTCCTGGAGACGACGACGGACTTCAGCGACGCGGTCCTTGATCAGGTCCGCGCTTTCGCCGCGCGAGGCATAGGCCAGACGCAGGACCGAGGGACGCTCGGCCAGAGTCGCGATCAGGCCTTCGAACTGCTGTTCGAACTCCGGACGCAGAGCCTCGCCGTCGAAGGCCTCGCCGTTCAGGTCCAGACGGACCACGCGGTGCAGGCTCGCGCCGAAGTTCAGGCGGGCGAACTTGCCGCGCGTCAGGCGCACCGTTTCCGGGTTGCCCGAG